>Ga0169931_10012673_pt1 | contig 11650 bp, 6 predicted proteins | sample Kivu_15m_20L_FD_129675 | JGI IMG/M metagenome (GOLD analysis project Ga0169931, IMG submission 129675) | Freshwater microbial communities from Lake Kivu, Western Province, Rwanda to study Microbial Dark Matter (Phase II) - Kivu_15m_20L... | ecosystem: Environmental > Aquatic > Freshwater > Lake ... | reverse complement strand
CCTTTTCTTTCAAAGCCCTCTGTCCATCGGATTTAGATTGTGAAACTCCAGCCCCAATCTGCCCACCCGATGAGCCTGACATTCCCCCGATCGACTATCTCGCTAAAGACTTTCTCAGCTTCCGCAAAGCCCTATCCGATTTCTCCGCCCTGCGCTATCCGGGGTGGGTAGAACGCTCCGAAGCCGATTTCGGGGTCATGTTCATGGAGGCACTGTGTGCTCTGGCAGATGACTTGAGTTACACCCAGGACAGGATTGCGGCTGAAGCGACCTTAGAGACGGCAACTCAACGGCGATCGCTGGTTCGTCATGCCCGCATAGTGGATTATGAACCCCGTCCAGCAACGGCTGCGCTGACTCTGTTGCAGTTTGATGTGAGCGCTGGAGTCACGGTGCTGCCAGTGGGTTTAGTCGTCAGTGCTCAGGGACCCGATGGTGAAATCATTGAGTTTGAAACAGGGACAGGACTCGTTGATCCAAACACGGGACTGCCCAGGCAAGAAACCTTCCTGGTCAATTCTCGGTGGAATCGATCGCCGGGAATCATGCCCTACTGGTGGGACGACAGCCAGCGTTGCCTCCGATCTGGGTCAACGGATATGTGGATTGAGGGGCATGGGTTCAACTTCCAGGGCGGAGAGGCGCTCTTAATTGAAACAGCGGGGGCAACCAGTGCCGATCCTAAGATTCGAGAGGTAGTTCATCTGCTGGATGATCCGACTAAAGTTGCCATTCAGGAAACGGATTCGCTATTTGGTCAACCTGTCACGCACATTTTCTGGAAATCCCAGGATGCCCTCAAGTTTGACCATGATTTGACCCGCACGATTCTGGCAGGCAACCTGATTCCAGCCACCCAGGGTAGGCGCTACACCGAAACATTTACGATTCCTCCCGATTCACCGCCCCTGATCCCATCTCCCATTCCACTCGCGTTGGTGCGAACAGGAGCCAACAGCACCCCAGACGATGTCACTCCCCAATGTCTCTATACCGTCAGAAATGGGGCGATCGCCTGGTTAGGACAAGATCACCCAGAAACAGCACCCCTACCGGAAATCCTGTTGCAGCAAAGTGCCGGACAACCCTGGATCTGGCGGAGAACGCTGCTGAATGCTAAATCATTCGAGCCTGCCTTTACAGTTGATCCGGTTAGTTTTCGGCGCATTGCCCAAAATTCCGATCGCTCGGTGATGTTTGACTACGATAGCGACGCGGGCGATACGATTCGGTTTGGGGATGGCACCTTTGGCGAACTGCCCAACCCTGGAGATACCTTTCAGGTGACCTATCGGGTGGGGGGCGGGGCGATCGGAAATGTAGCGGCTGGGGCGATTACCCGCGTTGATCCAACTGTTACGGATGTGGTTGGGGTCACTAATCCCTTCCCAGCGACAGGCGGAGCCGATGCCGAACCGGCTGAGCGAGTTCGACGGTTAGCACCCCAGGCATTTCGCGCTAAACAATTCCGAGCAGTCCGCGCCGAAGACTATCAAGTAGCGGCTCAATCATTGCCGTGGGTGCAGCGGGCGGGTACGGTGTTTCGTTGGACGGGCAGTTGGCTCACGGTTTTCACCACCCCCGATCCGTTAGGGAGTGAAGCACTGACCGTTGAGCAACACACCGAATTGATCACCCTGCTGAACCGCTATCGCCTTGCTGGGTATGAATCCTACGTGCCCTTTCCTCGTTATGTGTCCCTGGATTTAAGAATTCGAGTCTGTGCCCGATCTGATGTCTTCCGTGGAGATGTAGAAGCAGATCTCCGGGTGGTGTTAAGTGCTGCCAGGTTGCCAGATGGTAGGGTAGGCTTTTTCCAGCCCGATCGCTGGTCGTTCGGTCAGCCTCTGGAACGCAGTGCCCTGGAAGCTGCCATTCAGCAGGCATACGGCGTGGCTGGGGTCGTCTCCATCTCTTATCGACAACGGGGAGCTACGCTCAATTATCGTCCGTTACCTGACACGTTTATCGTTTCTGTGGATGCCATTCTCCGGGTAGATAACGACAACAACCGACCAGAGCGAGGTTCACTGAACATTATTGTGGAGGGTGGAAAATGACTGAACCCCCGATTTGTCCTTGCGAAGGCTTCACCCATCCCCAGGTGATTTTTAACCCACCCGGCAGGAGTGATATCTCTTATCGACTTGGCGATTATGCCAGTTTTCGCCGGGTCTTGCTGTTGCCGCTCAAAGATGTAGCCGCCAATCTAACCGAGAGCGAACTTACCAACTGGAACCCTGGTGCAGAAGCTGATTTAGCCGTTCAAATGGTGGAATGGTGGGCATACCTGGCAGATATTCTCACCTTCTATAATGAGCGTGTCGCTAACGAGTCTTATCTGCGAACGGCAGCTTTACCGGAAAGTGTACAGCGATTAATTCGGATTCTGGGCTATCGTCCCCGCCCCGGCATTGGTGCGAGGGGTGTTGTTGCAGCATTGATCAACAATTCAAAACCCTTCACGCTGCCCCAAGGGTTTCAGATTCAAAGCAAACCAGGACCCAGTAAACAACCTCAGATTTTTGAACTGGATGTTGATACGCTGATTCAAGTTCCCGATGCGATCGCGGCGGAACCTGTCGCCAATCCAGCCTTACTCCAGGGAAATAGCGTCTTGCTTCAAGGAACTGTCACCACTGTAAAAGCGCAGGACGAGCTATTGCTTTTGAGAAAAGACTGGGCTGGTTCAACGAGTGGCTATGCCTTATTGACTATTCAAACGGTTGATTTAGAAAAAGATCCACGCGGCAAGGTGAATACAAGGGTAACCTTTGGCAGCATTCCCAGTTCTTTCACAAATGCCAAAGCAAAGGATTACAAACTGTTGAGTAGTAATCAATCTGCATACGTCTGGCAATATCCCACTGGCACCGTGCAAGTCATTAGTGTTAGTGAACGGCAGGTTCATCTTGATTCCTTGATTCGTCAGATTAAAGTACGAGATCCAGTTCTGTTCCAACAGTCTGGAGGCACACTCTCGGCTCAACTGGTTCAAGTGAATCAGTATACAGAGATAGTTTGGTACGCCAATCCTCAAAGTAATGTTCCCACTAGCCCGGTTGCTCCCCCTGCCATTCCCATCCCTATTCCCCATACTCAACTCACCTTTCAACCAGCTCTAAGCGGTGACTGGGATAGGCAAAAAACAACGGTTCAGGTTCATTACAATTGGCAGGAAGTGGGGCAATTAATCGCAACCCCAATCCAGGCTTTGAGCAGTGCAACGCCAAAGATACAGGTAGCGCAGGCGATCGCCTTCCCTCCTGGTCAAAGCCAGTTACCCATCCTATTAGAAGATGCTAACGGGGATGGTATTTTGGCCGAGATTTCTGCTGGCAGTGATCTAACAACAGTGCAGTTAGACTCACCAACCCCATCAGCAACCTTGCAAGCTCCCCTGCAAATGCTCTTCAACTTGCTGACCGTCTCACGCGGTCAAGCGGTACCTGCGGAAATCCTCGGTAGTGGTGATGCTAGCCTTGCAGAGCAAGAATTTGTTTTGAAGAAATCACCCCTGACCTATCTGTTGAGTGCTGATTCCACTTCCGGTGGTAATTACAAAAGCACCTTGCAAGTTTGGGTGGATGACATCAAGTGGCAGGAAGTGCCCAGCTTCTATGGACAGCCCGTTGATGCCCGGATCTTTGTCACCCGTGAAGACGAGAATCAGCAGAGCTATGTCCAGTTTGGCGATGGTGTAAATGGCGCGCGGTTACCGTCTGGGGTGAACAACGTCGTTGCCCGCTACCGCTATGGCAGCGGCAATGAAGCCCCCGATGCCGGATCGCTGAACGTCATTGTCAAGCCCTACCCCAACCTGAAGGCAATTCGCAATCCGGCTTCTGTCGGTGGCGGAGCCGATCCAGAACCGCCGGAGCAAATTCGTCGCTATGCGCCGCAATCTGTTCTCACCTTTGGACGAGCGGTTTCCGGGGATGACTATGAGACGATCGCGGCTCAAACTCCCGGTGTATCACGGGCAAAAGTCTACTGGACCTGGGATGCCGCTCAGCAGCGCAGCTTAGTCAAGATCTATGTAGGGGATGACAATAGCGCGGTTAACGCCGCAAAAATTGCTTTGGCGGGTACTGCTGACCCGAATCGTCCGGTAGCGGTGCAATTGGCGCAACCTCTGCCCGTGCAACTCACCCTGACAGCACAGATCGAATCCACCCGAATTCCAGAGACTGTCATGGCTACGGTTAAAGATGCCCTGCTCCATCCAGATACCGGACTATTTGGCACAAATGTCGTACAAATTGGGCAGGCAATCTACCAAAGTCAGATTTACGCCACCTGTATGCAGCTTCCTGGAGTGTTAGCCGTGCATAGCCTACAATTTTTCCTCAACCCTGGCACAGGATTCACCCTAGATTCCAATTACCGCCACGATCCAGGTGAAGGCAGATTTTATCAATTATCTGAAACCAATCTCTATTTGAATTGGGAGGTAGGCTAACCATGACGTTGGATTATGATCACTACGCGATTTACTACGCCGATAAGTTATGGCATCTCCTGCCTGCAATCTACCGGGCAGAAGATAGTCAGATCTTTGAGCAATCCGGCCCTTTGCGAGAAATGGTGAATCGCATTGGAGTGCAAGCCGCTATTCTGCGTCGCAGCACCGATCGCCTGTGGGAAGACCAATCTATTGAAACCTGTGATGACTGGGTGATTGCCTACATGGCGGATCTACTCGCCACCAATCTGGTTGCTAGCCTGGATGCACGCGGACAACGGTTAGATGTTGCCAAAACGATCTACTACCGACGACGCAAGGGAACGGTGGCGATTCTGGAAGAAATTGCCACCGATATCACGGGCTGGAATGCCAGAGTGGTCGAGTTCTTTCGACGCTTGAGCCGCACTCGTCATAGTCTTGATCCGGCGATCGGGTTACCTTCAGAAACCCCTGATCCAGTCGGGAATAGAACCCTCCAACAAGCGCAGGGGTTAGTCGGTGCTTTGACCCAAACGTCAATTGGGGGTTGGGCAGATCTGCGTCAGGTTTATGGTGCGACTAAAGCCCACTCTGCCTTTGACGAATTTTTCTCCACAGCCGACATGCGGCGAGGAAAAGCACAGGTGGGCTGGTACAACATTCCCCGCTTGGGAGTGTTTCTCTGGCGCTTGCTTAGTTTCCCAGCGGGAGAACCCATTGATTCTCCCCTGACTCGAACGGCATCCAATCGGGGGATTGGGGTGACACCTGTTCAATATCAGGCTTGTCCCGATCACTACACTTTTGATCCTACAGGTCGCGAGATTCCCTTGTTTGCCGCCGCATATCGTCCATTCGGCGATCGCTGGAGTTCCCCTGCGGAGTGGCAACTCCCCACTGCGATTAGCAAGCCATTACTAGAACAAGAACTCCCAAACCTTTACGCCTTTCAGCAAGGAGGGTTAATCGACTTTAATGCTTTGGGTATTTTTGACAGCGCCGGGAATCTAATTCCAGTGGCGCAAGTGACCGCTGATGCAAGGGATTGGACGAGTCGTAAGGCCGATTTTGCGTTCCTGATTGACCCAGAGAAGGGCAAAGTGATCAAGGGAGCTAAAGCACCCACAGGTGTCAATAACATTCTGCTGACTTACCACTATGGCTTTTCTTCCACCATTGGCGCAGGGGCGTTCGATCGCCGCCTTCTCCGCCAACCCAACCTGCCAACTCCCAACCCTCAACAAGCAATCATCGGCGGTGGCACTGATCTGGCTCCATCATTGACAACACTCGCGCCAAGCGGGACTCTGACAATTCAAGACTCGCTCACCTATACCCAAGTTAGCAATTTAAATAATATTCAGCGTGTCACCCTGCGAGCAGAAAACAATACCCGACCCTTAATTCGGTTACCTGCCCCTGCCCCTACTGCTGCGGAATGGGTTTTCAGTGGGACTCCAGACGGGACTCCAGCCAGTGAATTGATTCTAGAGGGGTTATTCATTAGCGGTGGTGACCTGGTATTGGCGGGAAGTTTTGATCAAGTGACCTTGCGCTGTTGTACGCTCGATCCGGGTGAAACGGAGAGCGCCTCTGATACCTACGCTAAAGCAGTGGATGGGCGGGATCTGATTCCCTGCCATCTTTGGATCACCGGACAGGTGCGGCAACTCACGATCGATCGCTGCATTCTAGGACCGATTCGCTCTCGGGACACCGGAGGGATCGCGACCCTCACAATCACCGATAGCATTCTGCAATCCTTGGGCACTCAGGAGGTGATTACCCTCAACAGTGGCGTGGTTAATCTGACCCGTTGCACGCTACTCGGTCGTGCCACAGTCCATCAATTGGAAGCCAGTGAGTGCATTTTGAATGATGTCGTCACGGTTGAAAATTATCAGCAGGGGTGTGTGCGGTTTAGCGCCTGGGCAACGGGTAGTGTGTTACCTCGCCCCTACGAAAGTGTGGAAACTGCATCAAAAGCACCCCTGTTTACCAGTCGTCGGTTTGGGCAACCGGGCTATGCTCAATTGCAACTAGGAGCAGATGCGGCAATCATCGCTAGACAAGCAGGAGCCACGATTATGATGGGTGCCCAGGATGGTTCAGAAATGGGAGCATTTGCCCGTGAGAAAAATCCGATCAAAGAGCGCAGTTTACGCATCAAGTATGAGGAATATATGCCATTGGGATTAATTCCCGTGATCATCTACGTGACCTGAGTTTCGATTTTAGCTTCACCGTCCGTTAGAGATAGCTGCTACTAAAAATCCAAAATTAAGGGAGAAGATAGGTATGGGGAGTGATAGAGCAAGGGTTTCTTACGATGCAAATCAACAGTATCGCGCTGTGGTTGCCCAACAAGGCAGAGTCAGCACCGAAGCTGATTGGAACGAAGCCCAGCAGATAGCCAGCGAGGAGCAGCGAGAGGAACTGATCGACATCATTGGCTCCAGTGGCACGCCTGATGATGGCTATAAAGTGGTTCCTTCTGGTATACCATTTAATTTTTTCGTTACGCGGGGGACTATGTATGTGGGTGGTATTAGGGCTTTTTCTCCCATACCGATTCGATACAGCGACCAGCTTGATTGGTTAGACCATAAGGGCGATCCAGATTGGTTAGATATTGAGAACCTGGCACAAGCACCTCCAGATCGTGAGCTGATTTATCTGTTGCTGCGGGAACAGGAAGTCAGTGCCGTTGAAGATTCTGCCCTCTTAGAAAAAGCCCTGGGTGGTCCCGATACAACTCAGCGAACTCGTTTAATTCAGCGAATTGTGCGGTTAAACACTGAAGAAAACACCTGCTCCAGAGCCCTAACAACTGCCCGGAAACAATGGTTGCAACAGGGCCTCACGTTTAATTCCCAAACGATGCGGTTAATGGCGGCTGGCAGACTTCAGGTCAGTTTTCTAGCATCTACGGCTCCACCCGATCTCTGTGACCCAGAAGCGCGGGGAGGCTATCTAGGTGCAGAAAACCAATTGATTCGCGTGCAGATTTCATCGGTTGATTCAGAGAGCAATCAATACAAATTGGTGTGGGGCTTTGACAATGCCTCGTTCCTCTATCGAGTCACGGCTACCAATAGTACAACGCTAAAATTGCAATCTCAACCAGTAGATGATTTTCACCGACCTCGATCGGGTCAGGCTGTAGAGGTGTTGCGATCGGCTGCCCGCTTGAACAATCAAGAATACGTCGCTGCGGCTACTGGCATCGTTACAACGCTGACAACTCCTTACAACTCAGACACGCAAGAAATTAGCGTACCTGCAACCCTCCCAGCAGAGTATCGTGATTCAGGTCAGACTCCCCGCTTATTCCTGCGGGTTTGGGAAGAAGAAATTTCATTTACTCCGGGTAATCCAGTTAGTTTGGGTAAAACTGGATTACAAGTGACGCTAAGAGTTCCCAGTGGTAGACCCTTTCATCTGGGCGACTACTGGTTCTTTGCCGTGCGTCCCACCACTCCAACCGCGATTTATCCCCAACGATATTTCGATACTCCCCAAGCTCCCGAAGGACCACGCCTATGGGTGTGTCCGCTGGCAGTGGTTAGTTGGACGAATAGAAGCCTCAGGGTTCTGGAAGATTGCCGTCGCGTCTTTCGCTCCCTGCCAGAACTACAACCTGCTTTTCATATTATTCGCATTAACTGGCGAAATGATGACTTTCTCTCCTTGGAAAGTTTTATCAGGGACGGATTAGTAATTGAAATGGATGCATCGCCGAAGTCAGAAACGGTTACTCCGGCAACAATGATTATTACGCTAGAGCTTCCTTTATTCAATTTAGCTGGTCGAAATACAGATGGAGAACCAACTCCTACTAACAGTCCCGACCTAGCCTTTATCCTAGATGGCAAGATCGAACTACCAGGTCAGTCAATTCGATGGCTTCCCAATGAATCACAAATCCGAGCTTTATTTGCAACAGTCGATCCTAAAGGAAACTCAAGCGAGTTAATCAGATTGCTGCTTCGAGTAACATTGAAAGGTCACAAAATCTGGAATGATACTGAGTATCGACGTCGTTATCTTGATGGGCAGGTATTTGGACAGCCTGGGGTGCGCTTAGACGGTTCACCTTGCACAAGTCTGATATTTCCATCGGGTAATAATCAGCGGGCAAGTGACTTTGAGAGTTGGGCGTATCTGGGTAAACCCCAACCTCCTGATCTAATAGCGCAAGAAATTCGATTCAGCATCATCCAACGGATAGATCAGTTTAATGCCAGAGTTAGCGTTGTAGGTGTTGTTAGGAATAATAGCACTAGTCCATTTGAGTCGGCGGAGCCAGCAACTGTTCAACTGTTTGAGGGGCTTGGTTTAGCTGATAGGCTTGATTTACCAGGTACTGCAGTTACCTCAGCTGCACAGATACCTCGACTAGACCCTGGACAGGAGTTTTTGATAAGGTATGAACGTCTATGGAATAGTTCATCTACTGCTGAGGGAGAGTTTCCGCCTGACTACAGGTTATTTATAAATGCAGAGGATAACAACCAAGCGAATAACGAATTCAGGCGGAGAGGGGATAGTATAAACGATCTCTTTCAATCCCCTCCTGATCGTTAAGCTTAAAGGAGAATGAAATTCAAGAGTATAGAAGTAGGTAATTTCAGATCTATTGCTTCTAACGCACACTTTACATGACCAGATTAAGTACCGCAATGCTTATTTGGGTAGATGCCGAAATGGTGCGTGAAGACTTCGATAATATTCCAAGCTTTAGTCACTTGCGTCTTTCACTCCATGCATCAGCTAATGACGTTGATACACAGGTAACTGAAGGATCTCAGGTGCTTTTTGGTTCTGGTTTAGTGATTGCTGGGAATAAATGCCTGAAGTCAGATGAAGGTTCGGGGGGAGGTGACACAACCAGCAGTGTTCTCTTGACCGCTAACAAATTCCGCAGTCGCATTCCGAATTTACCTCAAATTTTGCAGGGAACAGTTCGGATTTCAAATGTTGAACGCTGTGCGTTAACTGGAAACCTAATTCTTAATAAGAGTGAGGGGGAGCAAACCCAGAATCAGTTTGGTGATTCTGGAAATATCGGCAATCTCAATTACAGGCAATGTATTTCAAGGTCGCCTAGTACAAAGCGAACTTCAACGGTTGCCAGATCGTTCCAATTTTGGAACGGTAGATCCACCCATGAATACTTGGGAATTTCTCAATACGGTCATTTACTAAGCCTAGTTCTATACCCAGCCCCTACCCCTGTTAAGGTGAACATCTGTTCTGTTCAACGAATCTAAAGCGTTCCAGCTATTTGCCGGAGGAGAAAAATCGAAGATTTACGCGATCACCGCCAAGTTTTCAGACCAGTCGCCAGTAGATTTTTCTCCGAGTCACAAATATAAGCTGAGAATGCCCATATTTTCGTTGTTCATTTGGTACAAGCGTTCACCTTAACAGGGGTAACCCAGCCCCTTAACCTCCGCCAATCCTCTCAATCAGAATATGACAATATAGCCAACTGGATACTGGACAAATCGCCATTGGGCATAGGTGGAGAGGGCGATCGCCTTGTTAGGGTGACATCTACAGCAACCTTAACTTGTGTTCCAGGGCTGCATATGACCACCAAAACACCCACCCGACCCAAGCAGCGGCAGAGTACCCAGAAGCGATCTTGGCAGAACCTGACTGATCGCCGCAAACTCCGCCATCTTGAAAACACCCTGGATAAAGCGATCACTAAGGCGCTCCAGCAAGGGGGAATTGAGTCCCATGAGGACTTTAAGGCTTATGTCGAATCATTCAGTGCGCGATCGGGCAAAGCTCCCATTACCGTTGAGCTTTGTGAGGGTGGTGGGAATGATGATGAAATTCGGGGCTACCGCTTCTATCTCACTAAAATGTGTTTCTGAACTCTGACAGCGGAACGCCGAGAGATCAGAACACGTTTAGACCCCAGTCAAAGAACCAGCGGCAAGTATCTGATCAAGAACCTGGAAGGTGTTACGGATAAGGATGAAAACTACTTTACGCCTTCCAACATTGCTGAGATGTTTGGGTTTGAAGAGGCAGAATTCGGTGATTTGGATACGGACCTGGATGATGCTCTTGATCTCGATGATGACTTGGATGACGATCCAGACGAGGCGCTGGATGCCCTGCTGGATGGAGACCTTGATGATGGTCTAGAAGATCTGGGGGATGAGGAGCTTGCTCCAGTTCCGACAACTAAAAATCAAGTCAAATCATCGAAAGCTCAGAGCAAGACTCAATCTAAGACACAGACTCAGGGCAAAGCTAGTAGATCTAATGGTCGGGACTTCCGTTACCGAGATCCGATGGAGGAAGCGTCTCGTCTGAGTGCTTCGGCGGCTGTGAATGGGCGCGAGACGAATGGGGTCAATGTGGCAGGGCTGGCAGGGCAACTGGCAGCTCTGGGCATTGTGGTTGGACAGGGGCTGTTAGAAAACCTGGCAGCTCAGGATGACGAAGAACGGATCGAACGAATTGTTCGAGAACTTCAGCGGCAGAATGAGCAGGTTGATCATCTGACCAGCCGTTTGCAAGAGGCGAAAACTGGGCGCTCAACGGTAACGCCATCGATCGAGCCAGAACCCGTTGTGGGTAAAAATCCTCTAGCAGATGCGGCTGCAACGGTGGGGAATAAGGTAGACAAGCTGGGTGTAAAACTAGACCCCACTTACAAAGGGCAACCCCTGGAGGTTGATCGGGAAGCCAGCATTAGCGAACAGCTTGACCAGATTGAGGCATATCTGAAAGGGCTATCCAAACGGCTTGACCGCTTAGAAGTGGTGGTGAGTCGTTTGGAGAAGCAAATTGCAGAACAAACCAATTCCGCAATGGTTGAGCCAGAGGCAGACAAGGCAGAAAGTCCAGCGACTCCACCCGCACAAGCGATCGCAGAGTCCAAAGTGCTGGAACAACTGATGGCGCGACGAGCTGACCCTCAGCAAATTGCTTGTGCAGAATCTTTGGTGGGCTTTGCCAGAGTTGCTAATGAACTCTTGGATGATGCTGATCAAGAAGGAATTGCAATTTCTGGTAACAAAACTCTGCGAATGGAGGAGCAAGGGCAGCAGGTAGCGATCGCCCTCTAGGGCGGCGATGGTGCCCACCACCCAGGTGATCTCTTTCCGGTAGGCGGCTTTGTAGCCCACCCGTAATGGCATTTGTTGTTCCGTCATCCTGGCTCCTGGTTAGGGGTGT
>Ga0169931_10012671_pt1 | contig 11651 bp, 8 predicted proteins | sample Kivu_15m_20L_FD_129675 | JGI IMG/M metagenome (GOLD analysis project Ga0169931, IMG submission 129675) | Freshwater microbial communities from Lake Kivu, Western Province, Rwanda to study Microbial Dark Matter (Phase II) - Kivu_15m_20L... | ecosystem: Environmental > Aquatic > Freshwater > Lake ... | reverse complement strand
TGGATAAATCTCCCGCCGATATGAATGCGCTGCTATATAATCACGGGCAGTCTGCGCAGCATCAGTCACAACAGCAACAGTCACAACAAAAGAAAGAATATACGCCAATTAATTCATACAAGCCTACCGGTAATTTGGTTTATAATCAAGAGTTTTTCAAAAAGTTGGAAGACAAAATACAAATATTGTAGTAGTCACATCACCGTGCCATCATCGTGCTAATAATTTCTTTTGTAGTTAATACCTCTCTATTCAACGCATCAAATGTGGCATTTATTGTATTTACTGTGCGTTTATCGTTTATTAATTCATCTCCCTTGTTTATTATTTCTTTCATTTTTTTGTCTATAATACTATTCAATTCGTTTTTGTTATTCGGATTTTTATTATCTATATCTCTTTTCATTTCACTTAATGTATCTATCAATTCTTTATACTTTTTAATCTCATATTTTTTATAGAATTCTTTATTTTTCTGATGTTTTTGTTCTAGTGTTAATTGTTGTTGTGGTTGTTGTTCTTGTTGAGATTCACGATTTCTTTCAGGTTGTTGAGGTTGTTGAGGTTCATCAAACCGAACATTTCTTCCTTCGTTATAGTTATTGTTATAGTTATTGGTATCGGTCTTATTATAGTTATGTCCACTTCTCTCTATCTGTTCGTTACGATATGCGGCATCTCTCGTCTCTCTCAACCCTTGTGACTGTACTTGTGCGGAAATGGCCTCCAATAATTTCAACCCGTTTAGAAAGTTGGACTGACAATTCGTGTATATTTTCACAATCATCACGCGGGCCGCATTCACAATATTTTGTAATTTTGTTTCAGTCAATTCGGGATGAATGTATATTTTATATTTATTCTCTCGCCTGGAACTGCTGTCATCTCCCGAAAACAAATACGACGACGCCCTCCTTAATCTATCATTCTGCTCCTTTTCCAGTTCTGCGTCAGTCATCGGCTCAACCACAAACACTTCATTCAGCAACGAAATCAACGCCGCCCGGTCGTTCTTTGATTGTAGCATCATTTTCATTATATGGTTCGCATATTCACTATATAATTTATAATTCTCTCCATTATTCCCCTTCAAATCAAGCCGCCCAGATTTCAACCGGTTCTCTCTACAACTCTTTATGTCCGGCAACGGAATATCCTGAAACGAAACCACGTTTGGCGGAACTTCGCTGGCATTTTTACCGTGTAGCATGCCATAAAACGCCCGCACATCATTTATATACACCTTTTTGCGCATTTCATCCGTCATTCCAACGAACTTTCCCGGATTGCTTCCGGTGTATTCAAATATGTTGGCATATAATTGGTCCAGGGTTTTAAATGCCGGGATTTCAGATAGGCGGGTTCCGGATTTCAGTGTGGAGCACACCCCGGGGTCAATGGTTACGGCGTCGGCATTGGGGGGAAGGTTGAACAAATCGTTTGCCGAGTTCGCTAGGCCGCTCGGGTCAGTTCTTTTTGTAAATAGGCCATACGTTTGGGTATCACAAAAACTGAGGGTTCCGCCTTTGTCTTTATCGGCATTCCACACCTTCACTGTATTCATAATTGCGGCAAACAAATGAGCGATTTGGACATAGAAGCGAGAAATGCCGATGCACATGTTTCGTTTTAAGCGGGCGTCTTGGACATTCAATTTGTCGGTGTCGTCCTTGCGAAAATACACCAATTTGTTTTTAGTAAAGTCGTCTTTATAGTCGCCTTGTTCCAATACCCCGGTGCGACGGCGATACAGATGCTGGACTTCTCTCGCCGACAAGCGCTTGTTAAATAAGTCTGCGGTAATAATCACTAATCGGTCGCATGTATTCGGGTTGGCTAAATCTTTAAGACTGGAAAATGTAGAACCGGTGATGTATTCCGCCGCAATGGTGTCAATGTATTTTACAAAAGTGTCGTAATTTGTATTTATGTTTTGGACGGTTGATGCGGATTGTTGATTTCCCATTTGTGTGGTTGTATATTCCATAGAAATAATTTTGGGGGAAGGGTTGGGGGAAGGGTCCCCCATAGCCCCCTCTTTTGTGTGATGGGGGAAGGGTCCCCCATAACCCCCTCGTTTGTAGGAAGATGGTGGGAAGATTGGTGGGAAGATTGGTGGGAAGATTGGTGGAAAGATTGGTGGGAAGATGGTGGAAAGATTGGTGGGAAGATGGTTGGAGATTTGGTTGGAGAGAGATTTGGTTGGAGAGAGATTTGATAGGAGAGAGATTTGATAGGAGAGAGAGAGATTTGGTTGGATAGAGATTTGATGAGAATACATTTTGCGTTAGAAAATTGAACTAAAAATATATATTTCTATTATTCACAAGTATTTACATAATCTGATTTACAAAAGAATGTCATCATCATCAAATGTTGTTGTCCGTGGAACAAAGAAAAACAAGGCAGCAGTTTCTATTACTAAAAAAGAAAGAATTGATATATGGAATAAAATAGAAGACGCATTTATGCCTGAATTATTGTCATCATTAGCAATAAATTCGTCTTCTATTCAAAAACCGTCTACACCAGATAAAAGGGTAGAAGGCGCGGCGAATAAAGGCGGCACGGATAAAGTGGAAACAGATAAAGGCACGGCAAATGATATATGTCGTGAAATTCAAGTAGATATAATCCAAGAAGAAGTTCCACATGAAGAAGACCCACAAGAAGAAGACCCCCAAGTGAAGCCGCACAGAATATCCTCCATCTTTAACATTTTAGGAAAAGACTGTATATATCGCACCACTGGCCAGAGGGAGGTATGCGACGCGTGTCAATCCAGCGTCATATTCACCGACGACGGGTTTATGACGTGCACAAATCCTAAATGTAGTATATTGTACCGTGATGAATCACTGGACCAAAGCGCGGAATGGCGGTATTATGGCGCCGATGATAACCAAACCAGCGACCCCACCCGATGCGGTATGCCGGTTAATCCACTGTTAGTAGAATCGTCATATGGCTGCAAGGTAGTGTGCGACGGCGGCTCGTATTCGCACGATATGATGAAAATCCGGCGTTATACCGAATGGCAATCCATGACTTACAAAGAGAAATCACAATACGACGTGTTTCAAAAAATCACAATGATTGCGCACAATCACGGCATATCTAAAATGATTATAGACGAGGCCCAGCGTTTCCATAAAAAAATATCGGAGCACAAAACATTCCGCGGGTTGAATCGCGACGGTATTATAGCGGCGTCCATCTACATTGCGTGTCGCACGCACAATTGCCCCAGGACCGCCAAAGAAATCGCCACCATATTTAATTTAGACAACACGAGTGCGACAAAGGGGTGTAAAAATGCGGTGTCCATAATTAACGAATTGGAGTGCGCATTGGATAATTCTGAAAAGACCAACTTTTGTAGGACAAAACCGGTTGCGTTTATTGACCGCTATTGTAGCCGATTGAATGTTAACGGTGAATTGACAAAGGTGTGCCAATTTATCGCGCATTTGATTGAAAAACAAAATATGATTCCTGAAAACACGCCGCATTCCATCGCTGCGGGCATTGTGTATTTCGTTGCGCAAGTGTTTAGTCTTAATATTACAAAGAAAGACGTGAATCGCATTAGCGAAATCAGTGAAGTTACCATCAACAAGTGTTACAAGAAGTTGATGTCAATTAAAGACATGTTGATTCCGACGGTTGTATTACAGCGCTACAAGGCGCAAACCTCTATGATTCCACCGGTTTCAACCACCATTGTTTTAGCGGGTTCAGTAGGTTCAGTAACCGCATCTTCATAATGTTATAATGGAAGTAATGTTATAATGGAAAGAACAACAAACCAAAAAAATGGGTTTTGTTTTGGAAAAAAATGTAGAGCGATATAATAGTGTTAAACAAATAACAAATAACAAACGAAAACGACAAAAAAACAATGAGTGCTGTTCCCGTTCCTAAAATCGTATTTATTGTCCCTTATCGTGACAGGGAACAACACCGTATTTTTTTTGAAAATTACATCCACATCATAATGTCGGATTATAATCGCGAAGACTGGGAGTATTATTTTATTCATCAATGCGACCAGCGGCCATTTAATCGGGGGGCAATGAAAAACATCGGGTTTTTAGCAATAAAATACAAATATCCAAATGACTATAAAAACATAAATTTTGTGTTTAACGACGTGGACACGCTGCCATATACGAAAAATGTGCTGCCGTATGAAACGGTCGCAGGGACGGTGCGTCATTTTTATGGATTTACTTTTGCGTTGGGCGGCATTTTTTCTATAAAAGGCGAGGACTTTGAAAAGACAAACGGATTTACGAATTTCTGGGCATGGGGGTGCGAAGACAACTATATGCAGACTCGGGTTGTAAATGCCCGGCTTACGATTGACCGTGGCGTGTTTTTTCCGATTGGTGACACGCACATATTGCAGATGGTGGATGGCTTTAAACGGCTAATCTGTCGGTCAGAAGCGGCAACCACCATAACCAACGACAACATTGACGGGTTGATTACCATTAAAAACTTGAATTATGAGATTGCCGGAAATTATGTGAATGTTTCTACATTTGATACTGCGTTTCAGCCGGAGATGTTAATGCTGGAAGAACAAGATGTGCGGGTTTCATCTAAAATAAAAGTACCGGGGTCGCTTCTAAAAAAAAGCCCGGCAATGCCGTTTCATTTACAGGGCCAAGTCCCAGGCCAAGCCCCCGGCCAAAATAAAGATTTGTCATTGCTTTGGCTACAAAACAATCCCGCAAACTTGAATCCACGGGCCAGCCAGCCAAATGGAGCCGGGTGTGATTCGTGCTTAAAGACGCCGGAAATACAGAACCGCGGCATTAGTATGGGGTTTTCAGCAACCAGACCGTCGGAACACATGCTGCGACATGTGGCAAACACAACATCGGTGAACGCGGAACAATATCAAACAACCTCCACAGCACAATTATCCGACGGTAAAACGGCGGCGTCTTTTATGGAAACCATACGGCAGCACGCCCCCGCCACAACCAAAAGCGTATCCATGCTGCCTATAAACATGGCGGCGTCACAAACATTGCACTCCCCCGCGATTCAAATGGGTATCCCGAGCGACGAATCCGCATTATCAAAGCAGCAACAAATCATAGAACAAAATCGTCAAACACGCAGTATGCCGACGTTTAACATTACCACGGGGTCTGTTGGGCGGTTTAAGCCAAGGACGTCCGGAATGCGGAGTATATTTGCGTAATCAGCCGCCGCCGGCCGACGTCAATAAAAAATAATAAAATAATGTATCAAATTCCACTACATTATTTTTTTACTTTTACTTTTACTTTTAATTTTTACTTTTATGTTTATCATTTCCATAATAAGAAAATGATTAAACAAGTCCCGATTGCTCTAGGACTTGTTTTTTAGAAATTCTCATCAAAATTAAAGGTGTCATTTGTCACGGCCTTTTCTGCCAATGCGTATTCGCTGACACGCTTTTCAAAAAAGTTAGTAACGGACGACAACGAAATCATTTCCATAAAATCAAATGGGTTAGTGGACCCAAAAATCTTGTCATATCCCAACTGCACCACCAACCGATCCGCGACAAATTCAATGTATTGCGTCATGAGTTTGGCGTTCATGCCAATCAAACGACACGGAAGTGCCTCCGAAATGAATTCTTGTTCTATTTCCACGGCTTCTTTAATCAATTCCACCACCTTGGGTTTTGCGACCTTTTTGTTGAGTTTGGAATACAACAGCACCGCGAATTCGGTGTGGAGGGCTTCGTCCCGAGAGATGAGTTCGTTGCTGAATGTAAGTCCGGGCAATAACCCTCGCTTCTTCATCCAGTAAATGGCGCAAAATGCGCCCGAAAAAAAGATGCCTTCCACGCAAGCAAACGCAATCAGGCGGGTATGAAATGAACTGCGTTTGTCGCCAATCCACTTCAACGCCCAATCCGCCTTCTTTTTAATGCACGGAAAATTTTGAATGGAATTGAACAGGCGGTCCTTTTCCACGCTGTCTTTGATGTAGGTGTCAATTAAGATGCTGTACATCTGGGAGTGTATGTTTTCCATTGCGATTTGAAAGCCGTAAAACGCCCGTGCTTCCGCGAGTTGAACTTCGGTCATAAAGCGCACGCCCAGGTTTTCAAGCACAATGCCGTCGCTGGCTGCAAAGAACGCCAGCACCATTGACAAGAAATACTTTTCGTCGGCGCTGAGCGTGTTCCAATGCTGGACGTCTTTTGACATATCCACTTCCTCCGCACGCCAAAAGCAATCCACCTGCTTTTTATACATTGCCCAAATGGATTGGTCCTTGATGGGGAACATAACAAACCGTTTGTCGTCTTCTTCCAGCAGGGGTTCGCACATTTTTTCTTTTTTTGGGTTTCCGGAAACCGCCTTTTCTTTTTCTAAATGGTCCGTTGTCGCCACTAAAACAGAGGGTATATGAGCCATTTTGTATGTGTAGGTAATATTGTGTGATGTAAAATCGTAAGAAAGGGTGTAATTAAGAGCGCAGAGAGATAATTCCTAAATTATATTTGAATAGGATATTATATATCTATATTTTTTATACAATATTACACAAAAATACAAAAATAACTACCCAAAACATATAAATGTATACAGCGTATATGAGTATAGATTTATCACATTACTTCTAAACTTGTGACGGTTGAATTAACGGACCCTTAGACCCGCTTAGACCTTGATTTTGATAAAAAATATGAACACTAGTGACAGCAAACCCCGCTTTAAAGACGTCCTCGTCCAACTCATTAACTTAGACCGGCGCTCGGACCGCATTCAATATATTGACGAAGTCATTCCGTTTGCGTACGACCGCTTTTCCGCAGTGGATGGCAACAATTTGACCCAATATTATTATGAATCGCTGGCGTGTAGCGAATTATTGGAAGTCGCAAGAGGTCAATCCGTGATTCTTGGAGAGATTGGGTGTAAATTGAGCCACTATTTGGTATGGCAACAACATTATGCGTATTTACAAACAACCCACGCAGACAATAAATATTTACTCGTCCTGGAAGATGATGTGCGATTTACGCCCGACAGTCTCGCGAAATGGAACACCGTGCTATGCGAACTCCGGGATTGCGACACCTACAACGCAGCCAAGTGGGATGTCGTGTATGTCGGAGGACAATGGACGCCGAATTACGGGTTTGATAGCCACGCACATTTTGATTATCAGCGATTATACGTTGGTCAGCCAACGCCGTATTTTGAGGGTGTTCCTGGAAGCGGGGGATTGTATGCCCGCATAAACACGAAGCACCAAGCCGCTGATATTTCGCGGCCAGACAATGTGTGGATGACGCCGCTGTGTAGAACTGCGGGGGCGTATGTGGTTAGTAAGCGCGGTGTGGAAAACTTGTTATCCGCGGTGAAAACTGACCCGGTGACATTTATGAAGACCCCGCTTGATATGTGGATTATGGAAGCGGAATTTAGACAGCAGATTGCGTGTTTGGACGCATTTCCGCATCCTTTTTATCAAGGCGGGTTTAATTTAATGAGTGACCCACGGCTTATCGCCAATGACATTCATCGCGGGAATTATCAGACATTGACGCTTTCATAATCATTTCATTTTACCCTTCATAATAATTCATCATAATAATTCAGTTTACCCTTCATCATAATATATATTATATATTATTATGAAACCCCAAATCAAACACATGAATGTTTTAATAACCGGAGGATGCGGGTTCATTGGCTCCAATTTTGTGAATTATATTGTTAATAAATATCCCACCCACAATTTCGTCAACATTGACGCAATGTATTACTGCGCCTCTCTCTCCAACATTTCAGACGAAGTTCAAAATGCCCCCAATTATAAATTTATTCAAGCCAACATCAACGACCTTAATTTTATCAAATACGTGCTTCAAACGGAACGCATCACGCACATTATTCATTTTGCCGGACAATCTCACGTGGATAATTCGTTTGATAATTCGCTCCAATACACGGAAGACAACGTTAAGGGGACGCACACCCTGCTGGAAGCGGTGCGGCAAGTAAAACCGCACGGTATTGTATTTTTCCATTTTAGCACCGACGAAGTGTATGGCGAATCCGTGCCGGATGAAGACCCCAAACACGAAATGTCTATTTTATGCCCCACCAATCCGTATGCCGCCAGTAAAGCCGCCGCCGAAATGTTTGTGAATTCATATCGCCACTCTTATAAGTTAAAGACCATTATAACGCGGTGCAACAATGTGTACGGCCCCAATCAATACCCCGAAAAGTTGATTCCCAAGTTTGTGTCGCAATTAAAGAACGGCGGCAAGTGCACGATTCATGGAACGGGCGCGGCATTGCGGTCCTTTATCCACGTCTATGATGTGTGCACGGCGGTGGATTTATTACTGCACAACGGCGTGATTGGCGAAATATACAACATCGGCAGCGAACCCAGCAACGAAAAGTCGGTGTTGGAAGTCGCCGCGCTGCTGGTTAAGATTTTGATTCATGGAGGCGGCGGCGAACTAGATAAATACGTGGAATATGTGCCCGACCGGCCGTTCAATGACAAGCGGTATTTTATAAGCAACGATAAAATCAAGGCGCTGGGGTGGTGCCAGAATGTGCAGTTTGAAGACGGCATAAAAGAATTGTTGTTGTTTCAGTGACGATGACGACGACGACGACGACGACGACAAGTAAGGGATTACTGAAAATTATTCATTGTAAATGGCTCCCATTTAAAACCGTTTGACCATTTCATGCGGTGGTCTATTTCACTGTATCCCTCTTTTTGTATGATGTATTGGTCGTGTGCTAACCATACATTATATTTAGGTTGTATTACCGCCGTATAAAAATAATCAATGTTTTTGTCTTCCAGGGTGTCTTTGTCTTCAATGGCGTCGTATTCCGCCAAAATCTTGTCATACATATGCTGGTAAATCAAATATGCGTGATTACACCAAAACGTCCCCCGGTGCCATTTTCCGGTTGCGTCGCTGTCTCTGTATCCAGTTAGCCATCCGCCCAAATATAAAATGTCGCGGGTTTCGGGCGCAGGAAGCAATGTGTGTTTTAACGCAACAATGTTGGGGCGTATTTGGGCGTCGTCTTCCAAAATTAAGACAGAGGTTAATTGGTTGTCCTTGGCATAGCGCAAGGCACGCATATGCGACTGGAAACACCCGACACGCGGATTTGTGGGATGTAGGTGGTTTAACAACACCGTGTGTTTTAAATTGTATTCGTTTAGATGGTTCACTATGTATTCGGTGCGAAGGGGGCGCTCTTCTAGACAAATAACCACAATTTCTTGCGCAAATCCGGCGGCGGGGTCTAACAGAAATTGTATGTTTTCTTTTTGTATTGCTTGCTCTTGCTGTTGCGGTTGCTGTTGCGGTTGCTGTTGCTCTTCTTTAACTGGGTCTTCAACCACTGTAAGACAAATCTGGTTTTCGTTGTTTGCATAAAATGTTGTAATTGTTTCTTTGGATTCGGGTTCTTGTGATTCTTGTGATTCTTGTGGTTGTTGTGATTCTTGTGATTCTTGTGATTCTTGTGGTTCGGGTTCAGGTTCAGGTTCAGGTTTTAATTGACATAAAAATTCATTTCGGATTAAAACATCGTGTAAAATTGTCTCCCACAAATGGGTGCCATACGCGGCTGCTGGTAAAGCAATGGCTTGGGTTTCTGACTGCGTCAATAAGTCGCGATGCTCCCAATGTATCGGGAAAAACTCGTCTCCATCCAATATTTTTACATCGTATTTCACATAATAGTGCGGGTGGTCGTTTAATAATTTCTTGTTGGTATCACGAATGTGGTGCGCCCAGACCCCCATCCGCAATCCCGATTTAAACGCATTCAACCATATTTTCAGAAATTCGTTTTTCGGTTTTGCCGCCAAAAATGCGTTGATTAAACAGTCCCGGTCATTACGTTCTTTACTGATGTAAAACGCGTGCCCGCTTGAAAATAGTTCGTCAAAATTACGAAAAATAAGCATATCCAGGTCCAGATATACGCCGCCGAATTCATACAAAATTTCTAGACGCACCACATCAGCCTTGTATTGAAAATGATGAAGTTTGAAACCGTCGTAATATTCCGGAATTAATATCTTGACAATTTCAATACGCGGATGCGTTTTTATACGGTCCCAGTATGTATTCACACCGGGCTCGGGTTCGTCCACATTGTAAATCCGGATGGCGTAGTCGGGCATATGTTGTAGCATGGATTGAACACACCGGTAATGATAATTATGAAATTCGGTTTCGCCGAAATACAATAAATGGATGATTTTGGGGATGGGTTCTGGTTCTGCTTTTACTTTTGTCTCAGGATGTGCTTTTACTTTTTTATCAGGATGTGCTTTATAAAGCGCCCCCAAATTACACATACAATAAAATGATAAATCTTTATCCAAGTTCGGCAAATCCATCGTCTCTTCAAACAAGCGAATGCTTTCAACCGGATTTAAATCAAACAGCGCAAATGCCCTATAAAACCGCACTTGATTATTTGTTTCTTTATATTCCGGCGTGCCTGAAACATTATCCAAATGCCCGAAATACTCCAAATACATATCGGACACCGCATACAACGGTTTCACATTTTTGGCGTAATATAATTCTTTGATTTGGGAATACATTTGTTCTCGGTTATGTGTCTTATAAAAGAGTTTCAGTATTTCGTATTCCCGCTTTTCGGATGGCGGCGACAATATATTGTAAAACCCCCACGCCACGCCTCTTCCTTTCATAATGGGTTGTTCTTGGCATTGTCCTTGACCTTGTCCTTGACCTTGGCCCTGTCCATAATACGACTCATACCCCGCCTCAATAATATAGTCGGCTTGGCACATGGTGTCCCACGCATAGGTCGGCGAAACCGACCACCCCATTACATTCCGTTTCTCTCGGGTAATGTCATCCATCATCAAAAGCGTGGTTTCATTCGCTAATCGCATACAATTCACGCAATCTTGGAGCGGGATGTCGCCTTCGTGCCCCCCGTCAATAAAAATGGCGTCAAATACGGCCGACGGGTGTTCGGCAATGAACTGGGGGATGGTTTGCGTGCTGTCTCCCTTAATAAGCATGTGGCGCCCCGGAAACACGGAATCAATGTATTTTTTAGCGGCAAAAACGCAGGAATAATGGCCCAAATCAAAACTGACAACCCGGGTCTGCGGAGATGTAATTGCCAGAAACAATAGGGCGCTGTGGCCGCCGTTGAACCCAATTTCCAAAACGGACGACGGTCGCCTGGATACAATTAATTCGGAAATGCGGGTTATTTGTTTGGGGATTTGGTAGGAATATCCCTCCACCAAACCGCCGCCAGAATTTAGCAAGGCGGCTGAAAGACCGGCAAATAATTCGTCAATATATGCAATAGATTGTGGTAATAATATATCGTGAATTACCATATTTTTATGCTTTTACAATATTGTGTGTATCACTTTTACAACATTGTACAGTTTTATGTTTAATTTGTATTTTTGGTTTTAGTTTATTTTTATTCCGTTGGCATATGTGTGTTTGGAAGGAAACGGAATTTTGGTAATGGGTATTGAAGACTTCTTGGCTCCAATTCCGCTGTTCTCGGCAATTCCAACATCGCCACTACCATTCTTAGAGGCAATGTCGGCATCGGCACGACCGCACC
>Ga0169931_10012670_pt1 | contig 11651 bp, 5 predicted proteins | sample Kivu_15m_20L_FD_129675 | JGI IMG/M metagenome (GOLD analysis project Ga0169931, IMG submission 129675) | Freshwater microbial communities from Lake Kivu, Western Province, Rwanda to study Microbial Dark Matter (Phase II) - Kivu_15m_20L... | ecosystem: Environmental > Aquatic > Freshwater > Lake ... | reverse complement strand
TTATACAATCATTTAAATGCAAGTTTGAAAGCCGGACTTTTGATTTGTTAGTCGAAGTTACTGTTATTAGGATTTGTTTTTAAAGTTATTTTAATTTTTGGTCGATGAGTATTAGCCTTTTTCTTTTATGCCTACAAATAACGTTTTGAATAGTTTTAAGGAACTATTTAACTGTTTTTATGCTGCTAAATTGAAAAATTGTTATTAATATATTGCATATATTCTTTGGGAGGATTCACTATTATTTTATTGTGCTCTTCGTTAATGATTTTTTTTTCTTTTGCTTATTATAATTTTTATTTGTATTTAAGGAAATCCATTTGTCTTTTTTTAGCTGATTTTAATCGTATAGGTTCTTTAGAGAAATGCAAAGAGTGATGCTTTTATTTAGAAGGAGAATATAAAACAATTTTTTGCCTATGATCGATTTTTTTGGGACTCTTCAGCAATTTATTTATCTCAGAAACATTGATCTGATCGATATTGGGAGATCTACGCTATATTTTTTCTTGCACAATATGATCATCGCTAGGATATAATAATTTTTTGACAGGTTGAATTCTATGTGTGAATGCTTGACGAGTAGCTGGGATGTTGCTGTTAGATTGATAAGATATGCCACTGTCTACAACAGTAGGCCAATATCTTGTATTTCCATTTGACCTTTATTAAGGCTTTGGAGATAACAAATTTGAATTTTGAAAAGGATAATAAATTTATTGTTTTTTAATCATCTGATTAGAATCGTTAGGATGATTCATAACCTTGATTGGTGATTTTTTTTAAACTGTATACTGATTAGTATTTTGATCTAGATTACTATTAAAAACGGGAGGTTTAACTGTGTAGGTATTGACAGGCATATTTTTTTGACCCGAAAAAACTGGTAAATTTGTTTGATTTGGAAAAATATTAGACAATCTTGAACCATTAGTCAGATATGGCTGTTGAAATGTTTGTTAAGTATATGCACGATGGTGTCCTTTTTTGTATTAAGCAAAGGAATCCCTATATTCTCTTTGAGATTTTTCTAAAGAGCTTAAATCTGATAAATTTTTTATATTAAATGAAATTTAAGGTGATTTTTAAGGAACATTATAAGTTTCAAAGTTTTTTCTTTAAATTTAATTATCTTATTTTTATTTAAAATTGATGTTAATATTCAAAGGTTTGTAAACGTTTCTATACTGATTAGATTATTTAAAAACAGGTTATTTGAAAATAATTTGTTATTAAAGAGATTTTTTCTTGTAGAACATCATAATTTACCATTACTAAGCTATGGCTTTTGGGGCAGTTTCATCGGAAGCTGCAAACATTAAATATTGAATCGAGATAGGACGGCAAGCCTAAGATATAGGGCTTATAACTTTTTGCTTGTTTTAAGATTTAATTTTAGTAGCAGGAATTATAGGTATTTTTAAACGTGCAGATGTTTGTAAATCAGTCTTTATTTTTGTTAGTTCATATGCTTTTTTTATTTATTCTTATATTTTAGTTTAGATGCGAATGAATTAAGAAATTTTCTATTATTTTTAAAGTATTTAATCTGCCAATAGTTGAGGTTAAAGAGCATCTAGCTTTTGATTTGTTTTCTAAGGACTTTTGACTTAATTAGTAGGACTTACTATATATGAATCTTATTGAAAAATAAGGTTTTTTTAATTAGATTTGATAAAAATTTTCTATTTTAAACACATTGTTTTTGCAGAATTTTATATCTATTCAGAAAGCTATCCGATTTTTTCCTAAATTACAAAAGATTCTTAAATATGTGTTTAGCCCAAAAATTTAGCTTCGATTAAATAAGTAGATTATTTTATATATTATTCTTATTTTTACTTAGAACTTTCATGCTTTACTGATTCGGTTATTAAAAATTTTTAATCCTGTTATGATTGATGCGAATGACATACAAATTCATACTATAAACTGAAATTTTATTATTCGCTAGAATCGAATACGATCTGAATATTGTTAAGTTTAAGCCACTGTTATGCTTAAAAAATATCTACATTACGCCTGCTCAAGCTTATATCTGGCATTTCAGACATAATTTATTTACCAGCTTATAATTTAAAAAATTATTAATTGAACCTGAAAATGCGCTGAAAATGATAACAATAATTCTTGCTTGAACAATTTTAATATGTAAAAATTAGCGTTTTTGTTTTAAATTTAGTATGAAAAGTTATATTTAATAATAAAATAATGAACTTACAGTATTTGATATACCAGCACGTACGCCGCGAAACTCCATACTAACGCTATATAAAATAAAAGCGTTAGGCATAAGAAAAGAAATAAAAACTAAAATTCAATCATTAGATCCTAGTATTTAACTAAAAAAGATATCCTCAGTAATTGATGAATCAGCTCTAAAAATAGATAAACCCCTTTGAGCTTTCTCTTGACAAACTCAAGTAATTCTATAACTCTAAATTTCAACAATATTCAAATGAACTAGTACACGATGCTGTTGATTATGTTTTTAAAAGAAAATGTTTACAATCGACGATGATTAAAGAAAGTCTAATGGTTATTTAAAATGGTGATGAGAGCATTCGAAACGGTCGAAAACTTATGAAATAAGATTTTTCTTATTTCCACTAGAATACGGGTAAAAATGAGTCAGCTTTTGAAACATCTAGGCTCATTGAAAAATAAAGAAATTTATCAGCATAAGCTTAAAAATAAAGTGCTGCACGAGGACCTAACGATATTCAGACAATTACTTCAAAGTTCAACGAAATGTTGCAAGAATAAATAAATCGAGAGAAAAACAAGTTTTAAAATATGAAAATTATCGAAGAAGGTGACTAAAGAGATGTCGTGATCGATAAGGGATCCACTTCTCGCAGAGACAAAGGATCAACTTCGCACCGAGATCCAGGTAGTTAAAGTTTTCCAGTTTTTAGGGAAACTGACGTTTTAGGCAAGCCCGAAAGTTTATAGACAGGTCGCAGTTAGATCGAATAGCTTTACTTTTTACTAGGAAGTCTGACGATCAGAGGAGAGGAAGAAGAAGAAATTTAAGATTTTACAGCAAGATCAAGAGGCTCCAGCTACGTTAAAATAAACAAATAAGTAATGGAAAATCTATACAATGCTCGAGGCAAATTGAAACTACCGCTAGTCAGAAGAGTCATAGACAAAATGAAGAACAATAAAAACTTTTGATCCACTCAATAGTGTTTATATAATATTCGTATCAACTTTATGGATAAAGAGCAGACATAAGTATAGACAGTAAAAGATAATTCTTTTGCTGTTTTATTTGATAAAGATGAACCTAGATTGATTCAATTGATAGCTGGAAACAAGATACAGTTCGCTAATGGAGCTGCATATCGCCATATGAGTTTTATAAATCAACCTTGGGCAACAAAAATATAAGCTTTTAACAAGACTGATACACATCTCTATGCGCTCAAACCTAAGTCGACCCTTATTACGGACACTCTTGCCAGAAAAACACAAATTTTGTATCAGATGGATAATTCTGCAATCCTCTTTAAACTCGATATTAAACCAGGATCTGTTGTGATAGAAGCGGGAACCGGTTCAGGGTCACTTTCTTGTGCATTTGCTTAAACTATTCAAAGTTAAGGCAGACTTTTTACTTTTTAATTTAACAAAGAAAGAGCTTAAATTACTAAACAGTTCTTTCAGGATTTAGGATACAGTCAGGTGACTTCGAACTGGAGAGATGTAGTGGCTGATGGATTTTCATTATAAGGAAAATAGTTGAATGCAGATGCACTTTTTTTAGATGTTCCAAATCCTTGGGCCGCAATCACTCATGCTAAAAATGCTCTCAAAAAACGTAAATTTTTATTAAAAAAGATGGCAGAATATGTTGTTTTTCGCCTTGCATAGAGCAAGTTCAAAGGACATCCTAGTAGTTAAGAAAACAAAAATTTATAAAACTTGAAACAATCGAATGCCTCTCAAGGGAGTTATAGTTCGATAGACATGTTTAATAGTAGGGTGTTTCTTAGAAAAAGCGAACTCTTCAAACAAAAGCTGTTCACAATAGTCGAGGTCATACAGGTTACCTAACTTTTGCAATCAGCTTATGATTTGGATGTATGTTTGTATAGTGACAGTCATTTATTTTATTGGCAGATGATTATAATTTAATGAGTTCAAGTAGAGTATTGGAGTAAGATTTGGGAAGCTGGCTGTCTTCTATGGGCATCACTGATCACTTTAACAGCAATGATTTGTAAAGTGGACGAACGATTGCCAGTTTGTTGGGTAGTCTTAATCGTGAAAACAAAATATAACTGCAAGAGGGGTCATCAGCGATAGTGCGTGTCAGCAACTGGAATTCAATAGTGTAAGTTTGAGCTCAATATAGATAAAGTTTAGGACGTATGGGCATCAAAGTCACTCAATAATAAAAAAGTAAGATACTTAATGGAAACCACGATATCATTTTCAGAATCATCAGTAAGCTTAGAGAACTCCATCAAAAAAGTTCGAAAGAAAGTATTAACTATATTAGTTAGCTTAAATAAATCTTAAAGATATCGACCCAAAAAAATAAATCAAAGATGCTTCATCTCTTTTGTAACTGTTCTTATTGGCCATTATAAAAAATTTCGGGCTTAGTGCCAAAGAGTCTCTATCGCTTTTGGCTAATGATTCGAAGTATCTTGCACACATACTGGCTAAAGGACTCAAAGGTTAATTCAAACCTATAGATGCTTTTATTGCATAACTAGCGAAACAGTTGCCTAAAATACTTGGATTTTGTCGTAATCAATAAAATTAAAGCTTTTTCATTAAAGCCATTAAACCCGCTCTTATTTCAAAATCTTTTTCTGTTGCTGATAGTACTCTAGTTCTCGTCAAAACATTTTTATAAAATTATGAGCTTTCTTAAAGAAAAAGTTTGCTTAAATAGCATCTGCTTGCCACTCTTATACTAGTGATAAGAAGACACAATACCTTAGTAAGTGAAACTATCGATTGTATGCTCGGTTTATCAGATTATGATATTCAAATCTTAAACGAAATCGCTTAAGGTACAGGTAAGAAATAGCTAAGCTCAACTCTTCTTTCCTGTTGGAGAGCCTATAACAAAGAAGGAAAGCAACAATCTTTAGCAAGTTCACAAGCATTCTAGAAAATGGTTTCTCAGATGCATAATTTTCTCAAAGATCCATAACTAGTGCTAGGTAGTCTTTCTTTTTTAGTATAAATGGCATACACTAATTTCGATCTATTCAATGGTCTGTCTTCATATGCTCTGGCTTAGAACTTTGGATAGATTGCACCTTTAAAAGATTCAGATACTTGTGTATTTATTCATCTAAGTGCTGCCTTACTCAAGATTTGTGGCAATTAAAAACATCCGATTGCACCTATGCTTTTTAAATTCCTTACTGGAAAACTGACCTCTGCACCAACTGAAGAATATGAGATAGTGATTAAAAATTTGACTTAAATTATTTAAGAAATTCCCAGCATTCCTCCTTTGCATATAATGGAACAGCTTTCTCAGAGGTCAGACATATCAATAGGTCAGTTATAGCTTAGTCTTTTCAATAAAGTATTGCAGTTAAGTCCATAAGTTAAAAGTGGCGTCGCCATATACAATTTGGCCAGTCGTAGTTTGGTCGAATAGCTTGGTTTCGGCATGAATTTAAGCGACATTTTAACAAGAATAATATCAAATTTTCATTAATAGTAGATAGTAGTGGACATGACTTCAAAATTAGTTAAGGTTTGTCTGGCGATATACTTTGCAAATATTAAAAAATTAACAGGACACAGAAAGCCTTTAAGTCTTAAAAACAAAATTGACCCTGAAGAGGTTTCAGCAAAGCTTAAATTAATATAAATTTAATACTTTATTAGAAAAATAATCGCTATTAACGATAGCGAAATAAATAACAATATTTAGCCTTTGATATGTTTTAGCTATATACAAATTTCCTCTTTGAACAAATAACAAAATAAATAATTTTACAAGGGTCTTGAAAAGATTGTCGAAATGTTTGGAAATTTGAACGATCTTTTAGGAAAGTATCAAGTTTAATTCACTGGTAATCAATCTATGGTACAGTCTAAGGTTTCAAAGCTTAGTCCTAAAAATAATCAGCTTGATAGTCTTTATCAGCAGACTTAAGATAGTGGAATGGACTCTTTAAAACAATCGAAAAGAGTCAAAAGTTCACATCCTGTAAGTCTTAACTTGACTAATGTAAAGCCAGATGCCTATAGTGGACTATAAAAATATATGAAACTTCATCAAACGAAAATTCTAGCTGCATAATCAAAGAGATATCAAGCTTTGCAGGCGATCGAAGATCAGAAAAAATCAAAGAAAATTCATTAGAAAAAGATAATGCTCGAAAATAATATGAGAATCAAAAGCGTCAGTGAAAACTAGCTGCGTTATCTGTTTTAATTTGACAGTAAGTAAGTCTATGCATAGGCAAATAATCTTAATATGAATTTTTATTCGAACTAAGGCTAGTAACAGCGAGACACAGCTGGGCTATAAAATTTATTAAAAAGATATGAGAAAGCTTTGAGAGTTTATTTTACTATTTATTCTGGGCAAAAAACTGGCAGTATGTTGAAAAATTTTGATTAATATTCAGATAAAAAAAGTTATGTGCATTCTAGTGGAATAGCAAAAATGTTAAAATAGCATGGATTAGATAGCTACATTAGTGCAAGATAAATAAAATTTTTAATCAGAAAAGTTAACTACAAACTTGACAAAATTAGAGATGATCCAGAAACACTAGATTTTGATGCCTTTAAGGACTTTGTTCTTCAAATGGCCTTCACGATGTATACAAGACCACCCAAAGATCTAAGAGGACATCCAGTGGCCGAAATGTTAGAATAATTGTTTTCTAACTTAAAAGCATATGCGACTTAAAATAGAATCAGTCCACAAATTTTCTAAGAACCTTAAGCTTGTTTTGCCAATTAAGCTGAGGCAGTAAAAGTTTTAAATCGTAAACTTAAAAGCAATCCTGATTACATTTTACCATAAGGATATAAGAAAATCACATAAAAAAAAGTGACTTATGACTACCAAATTTACCTAGAAGCTATGAGTATAACTTATAAGGAAGTATATGAGGTAGTCGATTGGCTTTTATATAACGCTTTTAAAATTCATCTCATCGAGCCTTTTGTAAAGTAGTAGAATTTAGTGACAGCTCGACCAAATATTTATCATTTATAAAGAAACAAATATGCAGAAACAGTCTATCAGAAGCACATACCTGTATCGCTTAAAAAATAAGTAGCTAAAGCACCGATTATGGATAGAATTATAGCCAGAGATGCAGCTTATGCACTCGCTTAAATTATTCAAGCAGTATAACTCGAGCATGATGAGGTAGGAGTTAAGCACTAAAACCCTAGACAACGCTAGATTAAGTAAAAAGTTAAATAAGAACAGACATTGAAAGATCTGCAGGCTCAAAAAATGTTAATGTATAAAAGTCAATTAAAAGAAACCATGGGCGAATACAAAACTAAAAGATAAAATGTTTAGTAATAGAAGAAACAAAAAGCGAACTAATAGAGTGAAAAATTAAAATAGGATAAATAAAGAAAAGAAAGACGTAATCAATAGTTGAAGAAAAAAGTTGAGTAGTATTTGTAGAGAAAAAAGGAGGATTAAGAAGCTAAAAAGGCAAGTTAGTAGTCTAAGATTCAAAAAGACAAATAATAGCTTTAACGAAAGAAAAGAGAAAACGATGAAAAGAAAAACTAAATTGCTTAGAAAAAGAAGCAAAAAGAGATTGAATAAAAAGAACGTAAAGATAAAGAAAAATAGTAATAAAAACGCAAAAAGCTGTAGAACAAAAAGAAGTATGAATAAGAACAAAAAGAGAAGAAAAGAAAAATTTAGTAGTTCAAAAACAGAACAAAAAGTCCATCTAAAGTTATGGATGCACCTGCAGAATAGCAAGGAGAACAGTAAAACTAAAATGCTGATTGAACTCAATATGATTATCTTTTCACAAAAATAAATTATAATAAATGAAATGCCATCATGCCAGCACATTATATTATTCTGTATTTACGCCTTTCGGCACAAAGTTTTTAGAGCTTTCAGATGTAGATAGCTGATACCAATCTTTAATGTAATCGTCAAAATTTAAGTTTTATGTCCATTATAATAGTTAATCCATCTATTCAGATTCGATGTCGAAATCTCTATCTTGCAGTTTGTTATTGACGATGTAGTCTTAATTGTTTATGGCTTTTGCTAGTTCCTTACCCTATCCATTCGTTTCAGCTTGCTACATCTGTTCGATCACTTCAACTTATTGGTTATTTTTTCCTTTAAGATATAAGTTTTTGAGCCATTTGAGTTTTGCCTATCTTAGTTTAGACTTACTAATCTTTGCTTTTTATAATATTTTTAATCTCTCATATCTTTTTTGTGATGATAAAAATGAACTTTTTTTGCAGAATAAAGCTCAACATAGTCTGTCTTTATGAACATTTTATGACTAATCTGAATAAAGCATATTTTACAGGACGCCAGCCATTATTATCTGAACGCAAGTACCATCCTTAATTTTCGTATTCTTTGCGATTTTTTTGATAATTAGAGTATTTTATCTTTTCTGAAGTTGTTGCCTCGCGAGGTAAGCTTGAGTAGTCTCTTGGTGCAAAAGCGTTAATATCGCATACACTAGACTTGGAAAATATTTTGTAATATATATTAGGAGGAAACGAATCGCCTCCCAGTCTGAAACGAACATGACAATCGACAGCTGTCTATAGAAGTTGTGCCTATAGAGGGTTGATTCCCTTGAGTAATTTAGATGGATTGCCTCTACATATACAGAAAATTACTTGCACTTGAACATGATGATGTCTCGATAATATTTGTAAATTTTTCTGTTTGTGTACGATCGCCAGAGTTTCTGTATTTTGTCTGCAGCCTCGTTTCTACGCTCGTGGGGATCATTGATGCTTTACATTTTATTTTATAACTATCAAAAAATGAGTCATTTATTTATGCAATCATAGTAAAATATTTTGATTTATCGATCTGCTTTTGAAATTTTAATGTTTTATGAAACTTTTAACGCATATAGGTTCATGAGTATTATGGAATTAATTTAAATTAGATTGAAGTATGGCTGATAAAGAATGCGTGAAGGTCGCCGTCAGATGCAGACCTCTGTCATCAAAAGAGCTATAACATAAGAACGAATCGATCGTTGATGTCATTCCTGAGCGAGGAGAAATCATAGTCCATAGTACTAAATAATCTGGAGAGAAAGAAAGAGTCTTCAGTTTTGATTTAACTTTTAAACCCAACTGCTAACAATCTCTAGTGTTCAATCAGGCCGCATTACCCATTATCGAAAGTGTTCTCGAGGGTTATAACGGAACCATATTTGCATATGGTCAAACAGGAACGGGAAAGACACACACGATGGCTGGAGTATAGAACGATTAAAACCACAAAGGTATTATTCCTAGAACATTTGAGCACATAATCAACGCAATCAAAGGTAACGTTTCATTTATGAAGGTACCCCAGGAGCATAGTTTTTGGTGAAAGTATCTATGCTTGAACTCTACAATGAAGAAATAGTTGACCTTCTCGTCAAAGGTAACAACAAATTGCAAATCCACGAAGATAAAGACAAAGGCATCTACGTTAAGGATCTAAGTGCATAAACAGTAAATACAGTTGCAGAGATGAATAAGCAGTTTCAAACTGGAAGCAAAAATAGACACACAGGATCGACAGAAATGAACAAAGATTCATCACGATCTCATAGTATTTTTATGATAAGGGTGGAGCAAGAAACTATCATATAAGGAGAATCTAAAATTAAGGCTGGTAAGCTTAACTTGGTCGATTTGGCTGGTTCTTAGAGACAGAAAAAGACACAAGCTACAGGTAGTCGATCGAAAGAAGGTATTTATATCAACTTGGCTCTTTCTACTTTGGGCCAAGTCATCAAATCTCTTGTCAGCTCTAATCCTTCCCATATTCCTTACAGAGATTCTAAATTGACTCGTCTTTTACAGTAATCTTTAGGAGGTAATGCCAAAACAGTAATGATTGCTAATGTTGGTCCAGCAGACTATAACTTCGACGAAACGATGAGTACTTTAAGATATGCATCTGAGGCTAAAAAGATTAAAAATAAGCCAAAGATAAACTAAGATCCTAAAGATGCGATGATCCGAGAGTATCAGGCTGAGATTTAAAAATTGAAAAAAATGTTAGAAGGTCAGATCCCTATGGAAGGGATCGTAGTTGAGAAAAAAGTGAAGCGTTAATCAAAAGATATTTCTAATCGTTTGCAACGCGAGAAAGAAAAAATAGAAAAGCAAAAAGAAGCCCTTTTAGGTGATGATATGCAGAAAAAGAAATAGCTTTAAAAGAAAAAGCAGCAAATCGAATAAAAAAAAGAAGAATAAAGACTAAAGCAGCAAGATTTAGCTGTAAAATTGAAATAAATGAAAGACAAATTGATGCATGGAGACAAAATTAAGGAATAGGCTCGTCTCAATTAAAAAAAGCTATTCGAGGCTCAGAAATAGATCGAGTAAAGAAGACAACATGAACGAAGACTTGAGTAGGAATCGAAGCAAAGAGATATATAAGTGATGAACTTTACTGAAAAGAATATGGATTTAGAAGAACAGGTAAAAAAAAGAAGGCAACAGCTTGCTAAAATAAATAACAAACTAAAACTGGCCTATGAAGCTAACAACGATATACAAGAGTTTATGGTGCAGGAAAGATAGTAGCTATAGTAAGAAAATCGATCGATCGTCAGAGAGCTGAAGTTGGTCAACATGATCATCTAGCACTTTGTGCCTATGAATTAGGTCGCCTAAATTCAGCATCGTTTGGAATTCGACTAAAGCTTTGACGATTGGGTGATAGTATAAAGAAATAGAAATCCTAAGCCTAATCCTGGATCAGCTATTGGTTTCAAATATCCTTTATGTGGTTAAGGTCGTTTTGCAGTCGCATGCGGCGATGACAATCCCAGATTCAGACAAGATAATATTCTTCAGATGGATCTAGATCAAGTTCCTTCGACTATTTAAGACTTCAACTACGAAATTTCACCGACAGTTTTGGAAAATTTAGGCGTGGTCCTTAACGAGAATGAAGAATAACAAAGACTTATCGCAAGAGAGGAACGTCCTAATGTATACATCGACGATCCTTAAAAAATGAACAAAGAAGAAGTTATGAGACAGCGGTAGAACACTACAAGGGCTAAATCAGCAAAGAGTATGAGACCAGGTACAGGCCGCAAGAAAAAATGATACGACATCAATATTAAATAATAATAAATATTTCTTTAAAAAAATTAACAGTTTTTTAAATAGAATATCTAAGCATGGAGCAGCCTGTAGATATCTCAAATTTTTAGCTATTAGCTGATTTAATCGATTCTTTAGTGTTGATTATTAATAATAGATAGACACTAATGAACAACTTTGCGAACTTCGCTCGTAAGTTCAGACGCGATCAGCTCGAAAGAGGAGTGCTAAAAGCCATCAAGCACACCTTCCCCAACGTCGAACAGTACACCACTGCCTACCGCTTCCCCACTCTGCCCAAAATAGTGCTCTACTCATCCACAGCCAACAGCGAGTCCTTCCTCTCCAGGTAA
>Ga0169931_10012669_pt1 | contig 11652 bp, 10 predicted proteins | sample Kivu_15m_20L_FD_129675 | JGI IMG/M metagenome (GOLD analysis project Ga0169931, IMG submission 129675) | Freshwater microbial communities from Lake Kivu, Western Province, Rwanda to study Microbial Dark Matter (Phase II) - Kivu_15m_20L... | ecosystem: Environmental > Aquatic > Freshwater > Lake... | reverse complement strand
TTAAGAACAACGACCCGCAAAATCTTCGGTTTTCTTCCGCTATTCGGGCGAGTGCAACTTTTCCGTTCATTATGCCAATGATGACGATGCCAACTACACCTGAAATTCAGTTAATGGACGCAGGAATTCGTGACAACTACGGTGGGAAGGTTACTATCGACTACCTTTTTGCAAATAGTGATTGGATTGCTAAAAACACTTCAGGAGTGATAATTTTGGAAACAAGGGACACCAAGCGTGTACTTAACGATGAAACCTATCACGAAATCAACTTGTTGGACAAAATCACGATGCCATTTGGAAACATCATTATCAATTTTACTCGAACACAAGATTTTGACCAAGAACAGTTGATGCGTTTGGTGACTAAAAGTTTCGATTTTCCTGTTGATATTGTAACGTTTAATCTACGCGAGCAAACAAAAGACCGCGTTTCCTTATCGTGGCGCTTAACCGAAAGAGAAAAGAAAAGAATCGAAAAAGCCTTTGAAAGTCAAGAAAATACAGAGGCGCTGTTTAAATTAAAGAAGTTACTTGGACTTAACATTGATTAAACTCACAACCGCATCCACTTCACAATTTTCAGGCGACATAGCGCGTGAATACACGTATTGAAACTGAATTTTGAGGTCGTTTTTGCGGAATTTTTCTTCCAGATTTACAGGGTAAAGTGTTTTGGGGTGTAATAATTCTCCTGTTTCAATAGCTTTCCCTTTCGCGCCGATTATAGTAATGAAAGCCCCACACGATTCGGAAAGAACAACTTTTCCTATTAAGGTGATTTTCTCAGGGTCGGTAGTTAATGAAGTTTTTTTAGCGTTTCCACAACTGATTAAAACACTCGCAGCAACAATGGAAACAAATAATTGGATATTGATTTTCATGAGGTAAAATTAGAATTTTACCGGCTAATACCGACAATGGCATACAATGTCGTATTCGAATTGTATCGAATGTCATTCCGCCGTGGCGGAGGCATTATACCACAAGTAATTTATTGCACGACATTATTCGTGGTAATTGGTATAACTTTCAGAATTTATTCTTGTCGAGCAGACTCGTGTAATAAAAAAAGCTCCTCTAATGGTTTAATATCTCCTTTTCAAGCCAATCAATAATAATAGCTACCGTAATATGACTTCGATTGCCTAATTGAATTGTTTTTAACAACAGCGAGATTTTCAACTATACCCTCTTCTAATAAACGTTTTGGTGTATTTAACGCCTCCCTTGGAGTTGAACCACATTTCACTACAAAGAGAATGAAATCTGCATATTTCTTAAGCACGGGTAAACAATCCGAAACGACATCTATCGGCGAGGTATCAATAACAATAATATCAAATTCTTTTTTGAGTTCTTCAATTAACTCATCCATTCTAGGGCGTAAAAGTAATTCAGAAGGATTCGGTGGTGAAATACCCTTATGAATCAGACAAAAATCAGTGTCGATAGGTGTTATGACGTCGTGAATGGTTAAATCGCTTCTTGTTAAATAACTACTCAAACCAATTTCATTAAGGTTAGGGAAAAACATCTCAGAACCTGAACGCCTTAAGTCAGTTCCAACAAGCACAACTTTTTTACCTGTTTGACGAATTGCATCAGCGATATTCAATGACACAAAAGTTTTACCTTCATCCGGCAAAGACGATGTTACACCAATTACACGCTTATCATCACCAAGATAAAAATAGAGATTCGTTCGAATAGCTTTGAAGCTTTCCACAAGTAAGCCATCTTTAACATCTCCTCTAATCAACCCCTCTACTTTTGTATTTGGCACTCTTCCTATTTCCGCTAATGGTTCAATTGATGTATCATGAGCAATTTTGTTATTTATCATCGAGGAAATGTAAATGAACAATATTGGTAAAATCGCACCTAAAATGGAAGCACCAACGTATATAATATTTTTCTTAGGAGCAATGTAGGTCCCTCGGGTAGAAGGTGGTGTTAATACTTTTAAAGTAGAAGTGTTTGCAGCAAGTTCGATTTCATTTTCTTCTCTTTTCTGCAAAAGATATAAATAAAGCGTTTCTTTAATTTGTTGTTGGCGTAAAATGGAACGGTATTCTCTTTCAAATTTTGGCAAACTCTTCAATTCTCCATCCAAACCATTCACCATCTTCGTGTATTCATCAACCTTGGACTGCGTAGATTTCCGTAAATTTTTCAAACTCTTTTCAATGTTGGCCTTCAACATTTTTGACTGGCTCTCCAAGCTTTGAATTAAGGGATTTGTCGATTTGGAAGTTGCACTAAGTTTAGATTTTTCGAGAATAGCCTTATTGTATTGTTCTATCAAAGCATTAACATTCATGTCCGACAAACCTAAATTCGAAGGCAGCAAATCTTCATCTGAATTTGAATTTTCCAAATACTCCGATAGGTATTTAATGAGTCCTAGTTGAATTTCGCTATCTTTCAATTTAACCTCTAGACTAGATTGACTAGTTAGGGAATTGTTCAGGTTAGTACTATAATCATTAATTCCGGTATTTACTTTGTACGATTCTCCAGTCTTTTCAACATCCTCTAATTCCTTTACTAAATAACGCATTCTATCCTCAATGAATGAAATAGTATTTATTTTAATTTCGCTCCTATCGGTTGCAACATCTCGTTGATAACTATTGACAAGTGCTGAAATAATCGAAGCAATTTTCACTTGATTGAATCCACCCATTGAAATATTCACAATATTTGATTCTTTGTTCGCTTTCTCAATTTTCAAACTTTTAACTAAGCCTTTGATTGCATCTTCTTTCGAGAATAAAGTTATTTCAAAATCACCTTCCTTAATTTTTCCACCAATCAAAGATTTTTGAATTGCAATCTTGGGTAAATCATCCCCTAATGATAACAAAGTATCTTTTTTAAAATAAAATATCTTACCGTTAACATCTAAAACCTTTCCCGCTTGCTTCCAAATTAGCTTCAATTGAACCGGAAGATGTGAAAAATCGCCATCCTCAAAAACTTTAAGACTAAAAGGCACATCTTCAAACACTTCGGCCCTTTTAATTCCTGAATTTTCACCAATAATGAAAGTAGTAAAGCGTAAGTTTAAACTATCAACCACAGGCCCTAGCACACTATGTCCCTTGAAAATTTCTAACTCATCCTCAACAGAGGAACTATTGGAAAAAAAAGGCTCTCCATCGAGTATATCCAAATTTAGGTTACTTCGTTTACCCTCATCAACCCGAAGTAAAACTCTGGAGGAAACCTCATATTGAGGTATAGAATATCGCACATAAAAATAAGCGAATAAAAACATCAATGACATCCCCCCAACAATGAAATACCATTTCTTTAGATAAGGAGAAATAAGTTTCATTACATTTATTTCCTCAACAGGAACATTTTTGGTATCACTTTGATTGTTAAATTTACTTTCCTTCATTTATCTTGTTATTAAAATAGCCGTACTAATCATAAGGGAAATCACAGATATAATCTGTCCACCAGATGATTTGAAAAAACTATTATTGGTCATTGCATTGAAATTCGGTTCAATATAAACCACATCATTTTGTTCCAAATAGTAAACCGGAGAGCTTAATAAATCCATTGTACGTAAGTCCACCACAAACTTTTTCTTTCCTTCCTTATTTTCACGAATAACTACCACTTTATCTCTCTTGGCTGTCATATTCAAGTCTCCAGCCAATCCTATTGCTTCAAGAATAGTAATACGTTCGTTGGGAATACGATAAGTTCCAGGCATTCGGACATCACCTAAGACTGTAACCTTATAATTTAAGATGTTCATTTTTACAATTGGGCTTGTAAGATAACTTTGTAACTTCTGTTGAATAAATTCAACAGCCTCCGTTCGTGTTAAACCTTCAACCTTAACCTTACCTACAACAGGTAAATCTACTTCTCCTTTGTTATCTACTAAATAACCAAACAATGCAGGCATTCCCATTGCATACCCACCCAAATTACTAATAGCTGCTTGATTTGCCCCGTTGAATAAAACATTATTCTCTTGGTTCATATCGAGTACAGTAATATTTAGAAGATCATCTACTTTTATTTTTGGATTATAATTGAGATTTTCATTAGTAATTAAATCATTTTTGTCTTGAAAATAAACTAATTTCTTCTTTAGTTTACAACTTGAGGCTAGAAGAATTATGAATCCAAAAAGCGCAAGTTTTATTATACCTCTCATTCAATTTAATTTTGGACAAATGTAAGTTTAATTAATGCAAAATATGCTATACATAATGCTTCGAAAAGGTATAATTCAAAATTTCCTTCTTGGCAATGACTTAAACCAAGAATAAATAGAACTGTTTTCAGGAGACAATATTACAATTGCTGTTAAAATGATAATTTTCAAATCCGTTAGAAAACTCACATTGTTTTGATACCACTTTTCAACCTCGCCTTTAAACGGATAGATTTTGTTTTTGTAAAAGTCCCATGTATCTCCACCATTGTTTCTTACCAGCGTAATTAATTCTTCCTCGTCTCTAAAGATAATAGATCCAATTCCAGTTAATCCTGGTTTAACGTTATATATAACGCTTTGAACATCTGACGGATAAGCATCAAAACTAATTGGCATTACGGGTCGAGGACCTACAAAACTCATATCCCCTAAAAGAATATTAACCAACTGTGGTAATTCATTGATTTTACTTTTTCTCAAAAATCCACCCATAGGTGTGATTCGTGGATCTTTTTTGGTTGTTATAACGCCTCCCGCCATATTCGGGCTATCTTTTAACATTGTGGCAAACTTCAAAATAAAAAATCGTCTGTTTTTGTATCCTACTCTTTCTTGTTTATAAAAAATATATCCTTCTCCCGTTAAACGTAGTCCAATGGTGATAGGAATTAACAAAGGAGATAAAATGATTAAACAGATACTCGATAGTGCGATGTCGCTTATTCTTTTAAAAACTTGATACATAGTGTATTTCTTTTAGATATGGGGAATTAATGGATTATTTTTGAGGGGTGGATGGGCGGATGTGGTGATTTGCTGAGGCGCGGATGCGCGGATTTGCTGAGGCGCGGATGCGCGGATTTGCTGATACGCGGATGCGGAGATTTGCTGATGCGCGGATTTGAAGATTTGCTGATGGGCGGATGTGCTGATGCGCTGATGCACGGATGCGGTGATTTGCTGATGCGCTGATGCGGTGATTTGCTGATGCGCGGATGCGGAGATTTGCTGATGCGCGGATTAGCTCTTTGATTGGGGGGGGCGGTGAAACGAAAGGTTGTTAAATTAATCATCTTTGAAATTTATTATAGAGACTATTTAATTGATTGGTAATTCTTTCTAATTTTCCTCTTAATCGTTGATAGTCATCCTCATTTATTAATTCTAAGTCGTTCGCTAAAATAAGGAAATTAATAACTTCAATAGCAGAACCGAATGATATACTAATGAATCTGGCTTTCTCTTTTTCAGTTTTTCTCGCCATACCTTCAGCAATATTCGCAGAAATACTTTGTGATGCTCTTCTAATCTGCGAGGTCAAACCAAACCTTTCATCAGCTGGAAAATTTTTGGTAATCAAGTAAATCTCTTTTACGAACTCTCTTGAATTTTGCCAAACCTCTAGTTTTTCGAAGTAGAATTGCATATTATTCTGTTTTTTTTTGTGATTATTGCTGATGCGCGGATGCGCGGATGCGGTGATTTGCGGATGCGCGGATGCGGTGATTTGCTGATGCGCGGATTCGGTGATTTGCGGATGCGCTTTGATAACTATTATGCTTAGGCTGATTCGCAAAATCGCTGATTCGCTGATTTGCTGATTCGCTAAATCGCTGATTTGCTGATTCGCTAAATCGCTGATTCGCGGAAATACGATTTTTTCTTACATTTTTTGGTCAAGGGTTTTACCGGTTTCTATATGTTGAAAATCAGGTATATATTTTTGAAGAAGGGCAACGATGGATGATTTATCATAATTTCCAGAATCCATAAGTGCTTTAAGTTCAGTGATTGTAGATTCGATTTCGGTTTTTGGTAATTTTCTTGCGTTTTTTATTACCCCCAAGCTTTCAAAAGTTTCTTGATCTACCTCATCGGTGTCTGTAAAAAATTCTTCATACAACTTCTCTCCTGACGTATCCGACTCAAAGAAGTAAACTGGATAAGGATCAGTTGAGCTTAAATTTCGAGACTTTTCGCGTGCTTCTTCGTCTGAGGAACACAACACTATTTCACGATTGGACTGTTTGAAAAAATCTACTGTAATTTCTTTAAAATAAGTCATTTCTTCTTCATCTAATTTCGGGAAGAAAATTTCACCTGAATTTCCCAGCATACATGCCAACATGCATATCTGCCCACTTTCCTCCGGCGAAACAAAGAAACGTTTAACATCCGCAGGACAAGAAATAGGTTGGTTTTTATATAAACGCTCAATATATCCAGCTAGTAAAGAACCATTTGAGAAAGCAACGTTGGCAAATCGTGCTGTTGTAATTTGAATTTCAGAACTGTAAGCCATTATTACCTCTTCCATCAACTTCTTGCTCGCCCCCATAACGTTAACTGGGTTTGCAGCCTTATCTGTTGACACACAAAAAAAGTGTTCAGGTTTGTGTTCCACTAATAAATCCAAAAATTCTTTTGCCTTGAACACATTGTTTTCAATCATTGCCTCGATGGAATATTTATCTTTCTCACTTCGAACGTGTTTATGAGCAGCAAAATTTGCAACGATGTGAAAAGGCCCCTCCTGAACGAACATTTTTCGAAAAACAGGGTCGCCAAAACTCATTGGGTAAGTCTTGTAATCCTCTGGCACAAATTGTCCTGGTGTACTTCTCAAATCTCGGGTAAGTTCTGTCAATCCATTTTCATTCGTATCAACTACATACAATTTTGAAGGTTCAAATTTCAATACCGCTTTAATATAGGAAGATCCAATTGTTCCCGCCCCACCAATTACCAATACTGATTTACCTTTTATCTTTTGAGATAGAATTGTAGCGTTTTCGGCAATATCGTTTTCAAAAAAACTTGTTTCCCTTTTAGTGATGTGTTTTCCAATAAAGGTTGGGATGTCGATTAGGTTCATATTTTTTTAGTTTTTAATTATTAATAGTTGCAGATGCGTTAATTCGCTGATTCGCAAAATCGCTGATTTGCTGATTCGCAAAATCGCTGTTGTGCTGATTCGCGAATCTGTGCATCCGCATTATTTTTTGTAGAATTCTTTTATTTTGGTTACCACGTGTTGCATTTCATTTTGAGTAATTCCCGCCGAACTAGGGATACTAATACATTGACTGTAAATTACCTCACTTTGATTAGACTTTGAAACGTAAATATCATCTTTAAACATGGGTAATTGATTCATAGGCATCCAAAAAGGTCGAGATTGAACACCGTTTTCATTGAGAAAAGACAATAGTTCACGCATTTTACTCGTTTTAAAAGTGAATAACCAACAATTTGCTTGAACGTCATTGGAGACTTCTTGAAAGGCAATATCCCCTACCCCATTCAACTCATTTCGGTAAAATGCATCCATTTTCCTTTTGTTTTCCAATAAGTTAGGAAACTCTTCCATTTGAGCCACACCAATGGCAGCTAAAACATTCACCAAACGGTAATTATAACCAATTTCATCATGTATGTACTCCATTTGACTGGCTTTGGCCTGAGTAGTTAAATGTTTCGCTTTTTTTGCTAACTCCTCATCGTCCGTCACAATAACTCCACCGCCTCCTGTTGAAATGATTTTGTTTCCATTAAAACTAAACACACCCATTTTACCAAAGGTGCCAGAATGCTTGCCTTTGTAAAATGACCCTAAAGATTCCGTACTATCCTCAATTATTTCCAATTTGAATTTTGCCGCTATTTGTTGTAATTTATCAAGGTTACCCATATTACCCAAAACGTGAACAGGCATAATTGCTTTAATTCTTTTGTTGGTGCTATTCAAAACAAAGTAATTCCCATTTTCATCCGATTTTTGAACCGCATTTTCATCTAAAAATGTTTCCAAAAGCTCTAAATCCATTTGATAATCTAAAGGGTTCACATCTACCAAAATTGGGCTTGCACCGGTATATTTAATTGCGTTCAATGTTGCAATGAAAGTAATATTTGGTGCAATTACGTGATCATCTGCTGTAACACCACATAAAATCTGAGCGATATGCAAACCAACAGTACCGTTCATACATGCCACTCCGTATTTTGCGCCAGCATATTCTGCAACCATATTTTCGAAGCGATTCACGTATTCACCAGCTGAAGAAATCCAACCAGTATCAAGGCATTCTTTTACATATTTCCACTCATTGCCATTAAGGTGTGGTACTGAAAGAGGTACGAACATAATTAATTTTTTACAAGTTTTTTTGCTGGGTTTCCTACATAAACACCCGGTTCTATAATACTCTTGACAACCACTGAGCCTGCGCCAATAGTCACATTATCACAAATTTGTATTCCCTCTTTTAAAACTGAATTAGCGCCGATAAAACAATTATTTCCTACACTTACATTCCCGCACAAAACAGTTCCAGGGCATATATGACTAAAATCACCAATTACACATTCGTGCTCCACAATTGAACCAGAATTAATAATTGTAGCGTTGCCAATCGAAACCATTGGGTTAATAATCGAACCACAAGAAACAAGATTAGCAAAACCCAAATCTACATTTGGTGAAAGCTGCGCGCTGTGATGAATTAAATTTAACTTGAAAGAATTTTTGTTTTTTCTGAATAATTTTTCTCGAATTGAATTGTTACCAATTGATGGAAACAAATATAAATCCTCAACAATCTCTTCTTCAATACCTAAATATGTCAATTGATAAGGATTAGTACTCTTTTCTTCAAAGTCATAATAACCAACTATTTCCAAATTTTCAAATAAAGCTATCTCTACACACAAATAGCTATGACCAGAATATCCAATGAAAGCAATTTTTTTATTTGAAAAATCAGCTTTTAGATTTGTTGAATTCAAAAAGGACATATTAACCACAAATGTAGAGTAAATTAATTTTCATCTCAAAATACAGAAAATTAAACCTTGGATTTGATTTCATTATTATAATAAGCCAAAAGCTCCTTCCAAATTACATTTTGATTAAAATCACCAACAATTCGACCTCTAGAATTTGATTTCATAACCATCATAACAGATTTGTTTCCCAATAAATAGAGCATTTCTCTCTTCAACAATTCAACATTTTTTGCTGGAACAATTCTCCCATTGATATCTTGAACAATTATTTCATTGCAACCATTAATATCAGAAACTATAGCAGGCAAGCCCATTGCTCCCGCTTGCATAACTACGTTCGGAAAACCTTCCCTGTAACTTGGAAAAACCAAACAATCACTGATGGCAAAATAAGGACGAACGTCGCTCTTAAAGCCAACACTTAGAATATGCTTATTTTCCTTAATCCTTTTGATTGTCTTTGTTTTTAGAGGGTCAAGTTCTTGTTCGAAATCACCAACTAAAAGTAGTTTACTATTGCTATATCCAAGTTCCAATATTTGAGAATAGGCATCCACCAATTCATTAATACCCTTATCACCAACTAGTCTTCCAACAAAAACAAAAACAAAATCATCATGTCCTATTTGAAGTTCTTCTTTTATTTTTAATTTCTCTTCTTCTGGGACTGAATCAGGACTAAAATGATTCACATTTATACCATTAGACGAACCATTTCCAATAACAGAAAGTTTTTCTTTGGTCGTAAATTTGTTTTGAAGAATAAAATCATAAAGTCCTTTTGAATTAGGAAAAACATGACTAGCAGACCAATATGTAAGTTTCTCCACAAACTCCAATAACCTTCTTTTGTTTCCTTGCGTTTCCATTAAAGGCAAACCAGCAACAGTATGTAAGCGAATTGGAACACCAGCTAATTTAGCTCCTAACATACCTATAATTCCAGCTTTTGGCGTATGAGAATGAACAATAGATGGTTTTTCTTTTTTTAAAAACCAATACATTTTCCACAATGCAATAAGGTCTTTGATTGGTGTAATCTGACGAGTGAGCTCTATGTGTTTTGTTTTTACTTTATTCTCAACTCCAAATTTATAAAGTCTTTCAATATCAGAAGAAACAGCAATCACTTCAAAGTAGTCACTCATGAATGAGAGTTGATTTTCAAGCAATTTTTCTAATGAAATAGGAACTGTTGTGATTCGGACGAGTTTTTTCATTCTTTAATCGTTCTTAATTATTTTTACAGCGCTCAATTTTCCTCGATTTGTTTTATCAAATTTCAACACTCTTTCATAAGTAAAACTAAATTCTGTTGCTAGAAGTTCTGAGAATTTTTTTTCAAAAGTAGAAAATGCTACATTTGGGAGATTCTCTTCTGAAGTGTATTGCAATTTAACTTGGTTAGACTTTTGTGTTAAGATTAACTGAGATTCTAGAATTGAATCTGGCAGGTGCTTTAAGATAAGTGAAAAGCGACCAAAACTTTTTCCGCTTGGACTTTCATAAATTTCTTCTTGTCTTCCCTGTATTTCGCTTACACATATACGTTCATTTTCTTTTGAAACTATTGTTGCATAATCACCGATATCATATCGTATTAAGGGAGTAAAGTTGCTTGTAAAGCTAGTTACTAACATTCTGCCATTCTTTGAGTTTTCTAACTCGTTATAATTTTCATCAACACATTCGAAAAAACCAACAACATTACTATTCAAGTAATAACCTTTATTTGAATAATACATAAAAACTGAACCCTCTGATGACCCATAAAAGTCGAAGATTGTTGTTTGAAAATAAGTTTCTATCTCTTCTTTTATGTGAGGGAGTAATTTCTCAGCAGTAGTCAAAATATGTTTTATGCGGGTCAACTGAAGGTTGTGTAATTTGAGTAATCTAACCAACGTTACAATTACTGAAGGATAGCCTTCTATAATTTCAATTTTATTTTTTTCGAGTGCATTGAAATAATCTTTAATTCTTTCTCTACTCAAATGGTAAATTGATAAGATCAAATGATTATTTACGTAGTCTTTTCTGTACACCGATCCATTTCGAGCAATATCAGCACCAGGAAAGCGTGCCAACGGCTTTGAGTAGTCAATTCCTTCAAGTTTCAAAGCTTTAAGAAAAATCCTAAGTCTCAACTTTAATTCCACATTACTAATTGCCCCATGTATTGGAGTTCCAGTTGATCCACTAGTTTTGAAAAAGTATGAATTAAAGCGATTACTTTTACTTGAGACAAATTCGTCATTAAATTTTTTTAAAGTTGACTTTTGTAAAATCGGTAAATTTTTTAGTTCGTCTATGTTCTTTAATTTTTGATATGAACTTTTGTTTTTTTGATAATATGGAACAAAACGTGTTGCATTTTCTATTAAACTGTTTATTCTGTCTAATGTTTTATCGTCATTGAAGTCATCAACTTCTAATTCTTGAATAACACGAGATAAAGGTCTAAAGAATGGGATAGCATTAAATTTTTGAAAATATTTGTAGTTATTCACTAATGTTAAAATGATGTTTTGAATAAAAACAGGTGATTTTTCATATATTTTTTTCATATGTATATAATTTTTAAATGGTTGATTTTCAATATTATATTCATTGGTGTTTGCGGTCGAATCCGCTCATGGGTATTTCATATGTATATAATTTTTAAATGGTTGATT
>Ga0169931_10012668_pt1 | contig 11653 bp, 8 predicted proteins | sample Kivu_15m_20L_FD_129675 | JGI IMG/M metagenome (GOLD analysis project Ga0169931, IMG submission 129675) | Freshwater microbial communities from Lake Kivu, Western Province, Rwanda to study Microbial Dark Matter (Phase II) - Kivu_15m_20L... | ecosystem: Environmental > Aquatic > Freshwater > Lake ... | reverse complement strand
GGAAAGCACCTCCAAAATACGTACAAGGGGTTCTATTTTGAAAAAGCCAAGAATTTGTTTGGAAAACTTAATAAAATCGATATATTTGTTTGTCTTAAAATTTATTTAGGACGCTAATGGTCAGGGATTAATTAAAACCAATTGGCACAAATCAAGTATGATTTTGAAAATTTAAAACTCATATGTTAGTTGTTAGCAAATTCGATCGCAACATTCTACCATGGATCTACTTGTAAATCAGTCCAATTTTTTGCTGACGATTTACAACCCAACAGGTTAAATTTATATTTTTATAAAATATTAAATCTTTTTCAAATTTAATGGTCTAATAATAAACGTCTTAAGCATAGAGTATGGAAAAAAAATATTCTCGTAGAAACTTATTTAGAAAAGTATTTTTAAGAAGAAAAGAAACTCGCGATCCGCTTTTTGAAAGATACAAAAGAAGAAACTATGGTTTAAGAAGGTACGAACCTATTGATGCAAACGCTGAAGCTAATAGAATAGGAAATATTACAAGTGGTCTAGCACCTTATTCTGGAGCTTGGAACACCGCTTCAGCATTGCATTTATTACGAAGAACACAATTTGGCTTTAAAATTTCAGATGTAAATGGTTTAGTACAAGCCGGATTAAATTCAAGTGTCAATTCGCTTTTAACAATTCCAAATACAGTTCCAAACCCACCCGTTAATTATTACCAAAATATTTTTGCCGATGAAGGAAATGTTCCATATGGAAGTGATTGGACTCAACATGCTTTCAATTCAAACTCCATTGGAAATACAACAAATGTTTATCGAATTACAGGTCTTACTGCCTGGAATTTAGGACAAGGATTAAATCAACAACTCAATATTAAAGAAAAAATGACCTGGTTTTGGTATCATTTTATTCCCATTGATTTTAATACGGTTAGAGTTTCTCAAAATATATATTGTGGTTCAAATTCGGCACGAATATCTCACGAATACATTCAAAATTTTAGAAATAACAGTTTAGGCAATTTTAAAACCCTAATACGCAATGTTGCAACCCAACCTGCAATGATGTATTATTTGAACAATCAAGCCAATACAAGTAGTGCGCCAGATGAAAATTTTGCTCGAGAAATTATGGAACTTTTTACCCTTGGGAAAGATCCTTTGAGTCAATTTACTGAAGCTGATGTGATTGTTGCTGCAAAAGTGCTTACCGGTTGGCGGGTTCAAAATCTAAATACTCACCCTACAACAACCTCATTTGTAGCATCGCAACACGACACCTCGAACAAAACATTTTCTGCCTTTTTTAATAATACAACTATAACAAATAACGGAAGTGCAGAATTAGATGCGTTCATAGATTTAATCTTTTCAAAATCGCAAGTTGTATCCGAATATATATGCCGCAGATTGTATCGCTATTTTGTGTATTATGACATTGATGCCAATATTGAAGCGAATGTAATTGTTCCTTTAGCACAACATTTTGTTGCAAACAATTGGGAAATAGCACCTGTTTTAGATAAATTATTTAAAAGCCAACATTTTTATGATATGGCAAATTATGGGGTGTACATCAAATCTCCATTTGATTTAATTATTGGAAGTATGCGTACTTTTAATTTGAATTACAATGTTTCAGACGCTACTAATCACCATGCTCAATACTATGTTTGGAGAGCCATAAATTCAAGATTTTTAGTTCCTACCGATCAATCAATGGGAAATATGCCTAATGTTGCCGGTTGGCCTGCCTACCATCAAAATCCAAATTTCCATGAATACTGGATCAATTCAAATACTATTCAAAAAAGAGCTGCATTTATTGATGCTATTTTTAATGGATTCAACCTGACCTATAACGGATTAACAACTCGCATTGAGGTTGATGTAATTGCTTGGGTTTCACAATTTTCACCCACAACAGTTGAAGATCCAGATGCTTTAGTAAATGAATGCGTTACATATTTACTTCCCGTTGATTTGAGTAGTACTGCAAAAACAAATTTAAAAGTACAAAATTTGTTGTCCAATCAAGTACAAAATTATTATTGGTCGGGTGCTTGGAATAACTATATCAGCAACCCAACAAACAATGGTTTTAAGAATATAGTAAAATCAAGACTGAAGAGTTTACTGCTTGCTATAACCCAATTATCAGAATATCAATTAATGTAACAGCATGAAAAGAAGAAATTTTATAAAAACTACGGCTTTGGCAACAGCACCTTTGTTAATTCATGGTGTACCTGTTATAGCATCTTCAAAGTTGGATAGCATCACACTAGAAAAAATGGCGCTTTCTGCAATAAATTGTGGTAAAATATTAGTAATTATTCAACAAAATGGAGGAAATGACGGTTTAAACACGGTTTTCCCATTGGATCAATGGAGTAAACTATTTAATGCACGGTCGAATATTTTAATGAACGAAACTAGCGTGTTAACCTTAAACAACAATAGCTCAACGGGACTTCATCCAGCAATGACTGAAATGAAAAATTTGTATAATAATGGCAAAATGATGATTGTTCAAGGAGTTTCTTATCCAAATCCTAATTACAGCCATTTTAGAGCAACCGATATTTGGTTCACGGCATCAGGAAGTAATCAAAACCTTGATAGTGGTTGGCTTGGAAGAGCATTAGATATTAAATATCCAAATTACCCAACAGCGTATCCTTCAGCAGAAATGCCAGATCCATTAGCCATACAAATAGGTTCCACACTTCCTTTTTCATTACAAGGACCAAATATGAATATGGGGTATAGCGCTCCCGATCCGAATGCACTTTTGAATGTCATAAATGGTATTACCGATCCTGCGCCTAATTCTGATTATGGACACGAACTTACTTTTCTTCGGTTGATGAAAGATCAAAGCAATGTATATAGAAATGTCATACAAACTGCATATAACAGCCCTTTGAACTCGGGAGTAACTTATCCAACGAACAATAAACTAGCTGATCAATTAAAAATTGTTGCCAAGTTAATTAATGGAGGATTACAAACGCCTGTTTATATTGTAAACCATCCAAACACCCACGATACCCATGAAAATCAGGTGAACAGTACCGATAAAACACAGGGTTCTCAGGCGGTTAACTTAACGCTATTGTCGCAAGCAATTGGTACTTTTCAACAAGAAATAGCCTACATGGACAAAGAAGATAAAGTTACCGGAATGACTTTTAGTGAATTTGGAAGAAGAATAAAAAGTAATGCCAGTATGGGAACCGATCATGGTGCTGCTGCGCCAGTAATATTTTTTGGAGGCGCATTAAATACAAGTCCGAGTTCAGTTGCAAATACAGCTTTTCCTGTCCCTGGAATGATAGGAACTAGTCCAGTTTTGCCCACAACTGCAACTACAAGCAGCCAAGTTCCTATGCAATTTGATTATCGACAACTCTATACAACCGTAATGCAAGATTGGTTGTGCATGTCTGAAAGTGAAGCTGCTGAAGTTTTAGGCGGCAATTATGTGAAATTACCCATTTTTGATAGCACCTTGCTCAGTACTATAAATTTTGATGATTCAGTACATTTAGAAATAAAACTCTATCCAAATCCATCAAGCGATGGTATTATTTCTTTATTATTTCCTGAAGTAGTAAATACCAATGTACAATTTACGGTTTTTTCTATAAATGGCAGTTTAATTGAAAACAGCATTGTATATGTTACCGGCAAAAATATAACCTTAACTTATCCAAAACTAGCATCAGGCACCTATATTCTTTCTATTGAATGTAACCGACAAAAAGTGTTTAAAAAGTTTGTGCTTTTGTAAGTAGGCTTTTACCAATAAAAAACCCCGTAAAATTGCAGGGTTTTTCTATCTCATGTAAATCGTCAGCAAAAAGTGGACTGATTTAAGTCAAAACTAAGACAGTGTTTTCTAAACTATTCACTGTCAACCAAGCACGAACTTTGATTTAATCCCTTAACCGCCACTTTTGGATAGGTGCTGTTATGGGCTGGTTTAATTTCTATTATTAATATCATTAGCAACTGAAATTTTATTGACCATGCCGTTAAATATTAAAACATGAAAAGGAAGTACCGCATACCAATATAGTCTCCCAAGTAATCCTAAAGGTCTGAAAGTTGCAGTTTGCGTCAGCACATTCTTTTCGTCAATGCTAAATTCCAGCCAGGCTTCTCCCGGTAATTTCATTTCGGCATAAAGCAATAAGCGTTTATCTTCTTTTTGGGCTAATAAAACACGCCAAAAGTCTAAAGCCTCTCCTGTTAGCAGGTCTGTATTGCTTCTGCGACCTCTTCTCATACCTACTCCTCCAAAAAGTTTATCAACAAATCCCCGTAGTTTCCATAGCCAATTGCCATAATACCAGCCGGTTTTACCACCAATTCGCCAAATTCTATCAAGCACGGTGTCAGCATCTTGAAGTTTGCGTTTTCGAATATCAATAAAACAACCATTAGTGGGCACTTCAATGTAATTGGAAACACCCTTATTTAACAAATTACTTGTCTGAGCATCTTTCCAACTTGATATTACTTGGTTTTGCTCTATTTTGTCAAAAGCAAGTTTAATAGCTGTATCGTAATCAATTAATTCAATATTCAATAAATCAGCAAGCGAATTTGATTTGCAAACTACTTCAACCTTCATACTGTCTACTAAGTTTTTTGCAAGAGAATAAGATGTTGATGTCACATAATACAACCAATAAGATGATAATTTGGGAGTCATAACCGGTACAATAATAATGCGCCTTTTCAATCCCCTTATTCTAGCTACACGTAAAAGCATTTCTTTATAGGTAAGGATATCTGGTCCACCAATATCGTAACTTTTGTTGTATGTTTCAGTCATGCCAATCACTCCAATGAGAAATTCAATTGCATTACGAATAGCTATTGGCTGGCATTTAGTATTTAGCCATCTCGGAGTAATCATAAAGGGCAATTTTTCAACTAAATCACGTATTATTTCAAAAGAAGCACTACCAGAGCCAACTATAATACCAGCCCTTAAAGTGGTTAATGAGAAAGAAGACCCAGACAATATGGTTTCAACATTTTTTCTTGAAGATAAATGTTTCGAAAGTTCCTCATTGTTGCTTATACCACTTAGGTATATTACTTGTTTCGCATTTGTTTTTTCAAGGCGTTTTTTAAAATTAGTTGAACAAATCTCCTCCATATTACCAAAATCGTCACTGTGAGTTGTCATAGAATGGATTAGGTAATAAGCTACATCAATATCATCAGGAATATTTTGGAGACTTTCTAAGCTGAGAAAGTCCAATTCAATTATGGTAAGATTATATCCAGAGTATTTTTTTGATTTAAATCTGTCTTTGTCTCTTACGCAACAAACGACCTCATGATTTTTTTCCAATAATACTGGCAATAATCTTTGAGCGATATATCCTGTAACACCAGTAAGTAAAATTTTCATTTATTAAGTTTTTTTTATAACTCCTACCACTAAAACTTACCCATAACGTTTTGCAGCCAACCGAAGATGGCGATTTCGAAGCACTTCACTATCAACCAAACACAAACTTTGATTGAAGCACTAAGATTGATTTAACCATTTAACTGTCACTTTTGAGAAGGTGCTGCTAGCTGTAGGTTTTTATTATCTACTGTTTATAAAATTATTGAATTCAGTTTTTGCTGTTTGGTTTTGAAAAAGTGCAGTATGGCCACCTGGTATTTCAACAAACTGACGATTTTGACAATTTGTACAATTTATTACGTCTTGTTTAAAAGTTGGCCAAGAATATAATTGAATTGCCATATCATCCAATCCTTGAACGAATAATATATCTGATTTAAAGCCATTTGTAAAATTTAACAAAGACCTTTCCCAATACACATTTGGGTTTGCAACTGTAGTCCCATATACATTTCTTAATTTATTACAAGGATAACTTGCACCAATTTGTCCATTTTCTTCTAATTGACATCTATAAACTAAATCTAAAGGACCTGGAGCATTTGCTATCACACCATTTGTTTGATGCATTGTGTTAAGTCGAGTAACCAAATAGCCACCCTGTGAATGTCCTGCTAAAAATATTTTTTTTACCGTAATTCCTAATTCTTGGTTTGCTTTGTGCTTTACCCATAACAAAGCAGCCTCCGCTTGCAGGATATTTTCGCCAAATAATATACTAAGTTGCGGGTGTGCTACACTTACAATCATCATATCTTGTCGATTCAAAATATTTTTAAATTGATTAAGAGTAGTTTCAGCAGCAGACAAAATATCTGAATCGCTTTGCACAGTGCCGTGATATGTAATTAAAACATCAAATTCATTACCTGCTGGCTTGTCAATTATTACATCTACGTTTACATTATTGTATGAAATAGATTTCGTAATTCTATAAGCCGATGGATTTGGGTTAGGTTGGTCTGTCGAGTTGTCTTTTTCACATGATAAAAAAAACAAAAATAATAATGGTATAAAAATTCTCATAAAACTAAATTGTAAATATTTATTCATACTATGTTTTATATTAGACTTTTTTTATTTTAAAAGGTTAAGTGTTATAGACTCCCCCAAAAATATTACAGATTAAAAGTACAAAAAAAGTATTAATTTTAAACTGTAATTTTTTTGGGGAGCTTACACATATGTAACTACTATCTTAAGAAGTTTATTTTGTTTAATATTTATTAAATATATATTAAACAAAGCATTTTTTAATTTACTTTTGAAATTGATAGAATTTTAACCAATGTACTATCTCTATTATTTACACTAACTTTATTTAAACTCATAAATTGACAAATGCAAATGATACCAGAAAAATATCAAATTAAATCACTTTTAAACCAAGAAACCTACTTAATAAATGGTGAATTAAAAAAATGGAATGGAGAAACCATAAACATCTATTCTACAATTTCTTCAAGCCAAAAATATGAACCAACATTATTAGGCTCAACACCAGTAATGGGAGAAAAAGATGCCCTTGAAGCATTAGAATCCTCTGTTTTAGCATATAATAACGGTCAAGGTTTATGGCCAACAATGAAAGTTATTGACAGAATAAAATGTATGCAGAATTTTGTAATCGAGATGAAAAAAACGCGTGAAGAAGTTGTAAAACTTTTAATGTGGGAAATAGGAAAATCATATACAGATTCTCAAAAAGAATTTGATAGAACAGTAGATTACATAAATGAAACTATTGAAGAGTATAAAATAATTGATAGGAGTTCAGCTAAATTCACTAAAAATCAAGGCATCAACGCAATGGTTCGTAGAGGTCCTATTGGGGTTGTCTTATGTCTTGGACCGTATAATTATCCGTTAAACGAAACTTTTACATTGATAATTCCTGCTATTATAATGGGAAATACCGTTGTTTTTAAACCCGCAAAATTGGGTGTTTTGTTGCTTTCGCCATTATTAGAAGCATTTCAAAAAAGTTTTCCTGCAGGAGTAATTAACATTGTTTATGGTCGTGGTCGTGAGGTGGCAACACCAATTATGAAATCGGGTAAAATTTCAATTTTAGCTTTAATTGGAAATAGTAAAGCTGCTGTTGCGTTGCAAGATCAAAGTCCAAATAAAAATAGATTACGTTTAATTTTAGGACTTGAAGCAAAAAATCCAGCTATAATTCTGGAAGATGCAGATTTAGATTTAGCAATTTCAGAATGTATTTCAGGAAGTTTATCTTTTAATGGTCAACGTTGTACAGCACTCAAAATTTTATATGTTCATGAATCTATTGCTGATGAATTTAACAAACGATTTTGTGCCAAAGTGGATGAATTGAAATACGGAAATCCTTGGGATGAAAATGTTTTTTTAACGCCATTACCAGAAAAGGAAAAACCCGATTATTTGCAAAATTTAATTGATGATGCTGTTGCAAATGGCGCTAAAGTAATTAATAAAAAAGGAGGCGAACGACTTGAAAATTTTATTTATCCTGCGGTTTTATATCCAATAAATAAAAAAATGAAAGTATATTATGAAGAGCAATTTGGACCAGTTGTACCAATATTGACTTTTAAAGACATTCAAGAGCCACTAGATGATATGGCAGAATCTAATTATGGTCAGCAAGTAAGTTTATTTGGTAAAAATATAAAAACTATTGCACCATTAATAGATACATTAGTGAATTTGGTAACAAGAGTAAATCTAAATAGTTCCTGTCAAAGAGGTCCAGATATTTATCCGTTTACCGGAAGAAAAGATTCTGCAGTTGGAACATTAAGTGTTTTTGACGCCTTACGCTCTTTTTCGATAAGGACTTTTGTTGCTTCAAAGGATAATGAATACAATAATGAAATTTTACAAGCTTTACTAAACAATAAAGAATCTAATTTTATCAATACAGATTATATTCTATAAACAACGAAATAATTATTGCCGTTTCAATTTAATTTAGACGACTTAATTATTATCTAAATCTTGTAATGCTTTTACAATATCCAACATAATTTCTGTTATAAATCAAATCATGTAATGATATACAATAGATGGGGTGCATTGGTATTTGAAGCTTCCAATTATGATAATCAAAATGTAGTGTTTAAAGGAATTGCAAATAATAAGAATGTTCTTAATTGAGGAGCTAATCTTCCAACTGGGACTTACTACTATACAATTCAAGTGATAGATAGGGAAGATCAAATCATCGAAAAATCAGGTTGGCTACAAATTTTATAATTTACAAAAAAATGAAATATTTCTTTCAAATAGTTTTAATTCTTGTTGTTGCAACTTCGGTTGCTCAGCAAGATGCTCAGTATACACAATACATGTATAATACCATAAACTTTAACCCTGCTTACGCTGGTTCGAGGGGTGCTTTAAGTATTTTTGGTTTACATCGTTCACAATGGGTTGGTTTAGATGGAGCTCCAACTACCAATACTTTTTCGATTCATTCACCAATAAGAAACAGCAACTTAGGATTTGGGTTAAGTTTTATTAATGATAAAATTGGTCCAACATCAGAAAATCAAATTTCAGCAGATATTTCTTATAGTTTAAACATATCGAATGAGTGGCTAATGTCATTTGGAATCAAGGGAACCGCAAACTTATTTAACTTAGACGTAAGCAAATTAAACCCTGAAACACCTTTAGACCCAAGTTTACAAGACTTAAATAATTATTTTACTCCAAATTTAGGTGCAGGAATTTATGTACATTCTGATAAAGCCTATTTTGGTTTCTCTATTCCAAATTTCTTTGAAACAACAAGATATGCTGATCAAACACAATCCGTTTCAAAACAAAGAATGAACTATTACATCATGGGAGGGTATGTATTTGACATAAATCCAAATTTAAAATTTAAACCTGCATTTTTATCAAAAATTGCAGAGGGAGCTCCTTTACAATTTGACTTATCCGGTAATTTTCTATTTTATGAAAAATTTGTATTAGGTGGTGCTTGGCGTTGGAACGCAGCCTGGAGTGCAATGGCTGGATATCAAATTACAGATGGTTTATTTATAGGTTATGCATTTGATCAAGAGACCACCAATTTAGCTAGGTTTAATTCTGGTTCTCATGAAGTTTTTTTACGATTTGAACTATTCCAAAAAGCGGAGAGAATAATTTCTCCAAGATTCTTTTAATTTGAAAAGCATATGAGAAATTTAAGACAATTCATTATTGGATTTTTAATAGTTTTTTTCCAAACATACGGGCAAGAAAAAACAATCCATTCAGCCAATCAATATTTACAAAAATTTGCATACCCTGATGCAATTAAAATTTATGAGAAATTAATAGCCAATGGCTATTCTTCTGATGAATTACTAGCAAATATTGCCAATGCATATTACATGCAAGGAAACTATTCAGATGCCAAAAATTGGTTTGACCAATTATTCACAAAAACTTTAGAAACATCTGCAAACAACTATGCCAAGTATATTGTAGTTTTAAAATCAGAGAATCAGTATGAATTGGCTCAACAATGGGTAAATAAAATGAAAGTGAAGTATCCAACAGATAAACGAGTAGATTTATTTTCCTCTGATTTTAATATGGGTAATGTAGTTATTACCACCAAAACACCTAAGATTTGGAATGCAGGATTTAATACAGAATATTATGAATATGCTCCAACCCCATACAACGAAAAGCAAATTGTAATTACTTCAACAAAAATTAATCGCACTAACAGAAGAGCAAAAGATAATTGGACTGCACAGTTTTTTTCTGATTTATTTTTAGTTACTGTAGATTCATCCTCCGTACCTAAAAATAATTATGAACCATTACATACTAATATTAATAAAGATTGGAATGAATCATCAGCAGTTTTTTCAAAGGATGGTAAAACAGTTTATTTTACTGCCAATAACTACCAAAAAGTTAAAGGAAATAAAAAAAGTAAAGTGTTATTGAAAATTTATCGTGCTGTTTTACATAATAATCAATGGACTCAATTAACGGAATTACCTTTCAATAGTAATTCGTATAGTTGTGCACATCCTGCTTTAAATGCAGAGGAGAGTTATTTGTATTTTTCTTCTGATATGCCGGGCACTAAAGGTGAATCGGATTTGTATAGAGTTAAGTTAGATGGCGATAAATTTGGAACCCCTGAGAACTTAGGTGATGAAATTAATACAGGCGGAAGAGAAACCTTTCCATATATCAACCAATACAACCAACTCTTTTTTGCTTCAGATGGTAGAAATGGATTAGGAGGATTGGATATTTATTACGCTTTTTTGCAAGATGAGAAAGCTATAGTTTATAATATTCCAAGTCCGATAAATAGCAATTACGATGATTTTGGTTTGGTGTTTTTCGGGAATCATGAAAAAGGTTTTTTTACATCAAACCGCAAAGAAAATAATTTTGGCAAAGATGATATTTTTGGTTTTAAAGATTTACAGTTAGTTCAAAAAGGTAAGTTACATGTGGTGGTAAAAAACGAAGGAAATGAATTGGTTGATGCAGAAGTTCAAGTGTTTGATTCCAATGGTATCATACAACAAAAAACAGTTTTTAATGGAAATAGTTATGATATTAATAACATATTAGTTGGAAAAGAATACACCATAAAAATATTAAATAGCCATTACAACTTATTTATAAAAACCATAGTACTTGATGAATCAAATAAATCAGTTGAAGTGATTTTAACCGAAAAAACACCTGATTTTGTAGGAGTAGATTTGGGTAAGGTTTTAAAATTAAAACCAATTTATTTTGATTTAAACAAGCATTTTATTCGAAAAGATGCTGCAATTGAATTACATAAAATATATGAAATATTACAAAAATACCCAGAAATTAAAATTGAAATTAAATCGCATACAGATAGCAGAAATTCATCAGAATACAACCAGTTACTATCTCAAAAGAGAGCTAATTCTACTATGAATTGGTTGATTAAAAAGGGTATTTCTGCAGAAAGGTTGTCGGCTAGAGGTTTTGGCGAAAGTAAACTAACTAATGAATGTGCAGATAATATAAAATGTTCAGAGGAAGCACATCAATTAAATAGAAGGTCAGAATTTATAATTGTAAATTAAATTTAGATATATTTTTTATTTCATATTCAGGCTAAATCACTTGAAAAAAGGGGAGTCTATTACTATAAGCTTATATGATAAATTTCAGTTTTTTATAATTCGATATATAAGAATTAATATTTTTTTTAAATGGACTTAAATCTATAATGTTTTAT
>Ga0169931_10012667_pt1 | contig 11653 bp, 10 predicted proteins | sample Kivu_15m_20L_FD_129675 | JGI IMG/M metagenome (GOLD analysis project Ga0169931, IMG submission 129675) | Freshwater microbial communities from Lake Kivu, Western Province, Rwanda to study Microbial Dark Matter (Phase II) - Kivu_15m_20L... | ecosystem: Environmental > Aquatic > Freshwater > Lake... | reverse complement strand
GCTTCGGTGGCACTGACTCGCATGACGCTCCTTCAAAGCAATGGCTATTTTAGCCATTTGCGTGGCCATGATGCGGACTGCGACCGGCACAACAGGCAGTCGCAACACAGTCCTTCACCGAGGGAGGCTTCGCTGCACAGCCGACATTCACGCCACGCTGCCGAACTTCCGCTCAGCCACTCAAATCGATGCTCAGGTGAACGCGTACGCCCTCGCATCAAACCCGCTCGTCTGTTCCCAGTAATCCTCCAGGCCCCAGGGCCAGGTCTGGGAGGCGCGGCCGTGGCGGTTCTTGTACCAGCTGCTGGTGCGGGCCACGCCCCAGGCCTTGGTCTGGTTGCCGCGGTCGATGTAGGCGTTGTACTCGGCATAGGGGCCGGGCCGGCAGTCGATGCTGCGCAGGCCGTGCTCGAACAGGTGCTTCAGCGCGCGCAGCACGTACTCCACCTGGCACTCCGAGAAGAAGACGGCGCTGCCGTTGACGACGACGCCGGTGTTGGGGCCGCTGGTCATGAACAGGTTGGGGAAGCCAGGCACGGTGATGCCCTTGTAGGCGCGGCAGTCGCCGGCCCACAGGGCGTGCAGGTCCTGCCCGCCCGCGCCGCGCACCTGGATCGGGTGCAGGAAGTCGGCGGCGCGGAAGCCGGTGGCGAAGACGATCACGTCCACGGGGTGGACGGCGCCGGCGGTGGTGTGGATGGCGCCTTCGCTGATGCGCGCGATGCCGTCGGTGACCAGGTCCACGTGCGGGCTCTTGAGCATGCGGGCCCACATGCCGTTGTCGCGCAGCAGGCGCTTGGCGCCGGGCGGGTAGTTCGGGGTGACCTGGCGCAGCAGGTCGGGGCGGTCGGCGAACTGCTGCTCCAGCACCTTCAGGCACTCCTGGCGCAGCAGCTCGTTGGCGGCGCTGACGGAGACGGGGTGCGTCCAGGCCGGGTCCACCTCCATCAGGTGCAGGCGGCCCTCGACGCCGATCCACACCTGCCAGAACCGGAACCAGCGCCCGTAGCAGGGCACGTGCGCCAGCAGCCACTTCAGGCCGGGCTTGAGGTCGTCGTGGTAGGTGGGCGTGGGCAGCAGCCAGGGCGGGTTGCGCTGGAAGACGGCGAGCCGGCTGACGCGGTCGGCGATCTCGGGCCCGATCTGGAACGCGCTGGCGCCCGTGCCCACCAGGGCCACGCGCCGGCCGTCCAGCGGGATGCGGTCGTTCCACGCCGCCGAGTGGATGATGTCGCCGCGAAAGGACGCGAGCCCCTCGATGTCGGGCACGCTGGGCTGGTTCAGCAGGCCGAGCGCGGTGATGACGAAGTCGTAGTCCTCCTGGCGCGGGGTGCCGTCGGGGCTGCGCAAGCTCAGCGTCCAGCAGGCGGCGGCCTCGTCGTAGCGCAGGGCCGTGACTTCGTGCCCGAAGCGGATGTGGCTGCGGATGCCGGTGCGGCGCACCACCTCGAGCAGGTAGTTCAGGATCTCGGGCTGCTCGGAGAACTGCTGCGGCCAGTCCTGCTTCTGCGCGAACGACAGGCTGTAGGCGAAGTTGGGCGTGTCCAGGCGGCAGCCGGGGTAGGTGTTCTCCCACCAGACGCCGCCGATCTCGGCGTTCTTCTCGAAGACGGTGAAGTCCAGGCCGGCCTGCTTCAGCCGGTGCGCGGCCGTGATGCCGGCGAAACCGCAGCCGATGACGGCCACGCGCCGGCCGCGCGCGGCGGGGAAGTCGGCCGCCTGCCAGCCCGGCGCGCCCCAGTCGCGGTGCAGGTTGAGCTCGTGCCGCAGCAGGGCCAGGCAGTGCTCGCTGCCGGGCTTGATCAGGAAGGACACGATCTCGTCCAGCCAGGCCGGCGAGGGCGCGGGTGCGGGCGGGCAGCCGGCGTCGCGGTAGGCCACCAGGGCGCGCGTGGCCAGCATGCGCGCCCGGGCCTGCTGCTCTGCGGACAGGCCGCCCTGGGGCGCGATGCGGGCCGTCATCGACGGCGACGGGGGCTTGAGCTCGGCGCCGAGCAAGGCGCGGTCCCCAGTCAGCATGGCCAGCGCGGCCAGCAGCGCCGGCAGCTCGGCGTCCTTCACGGCGGCCTCGATCTCGGCGTCGCTGGCGGTGATGGGCGCCACGCGGTCGAAGGCCTCGAGTCCTTCGTCGGCGGGGGCGGCTGCGGGGTCTGGGGTGCGATGGGGCATGGGCCTTGGCGTGGGAGCGTCCGGGCCCGATTAGAGACAAGGCGCGGCCGTTCGTAAAGGCGGGGCGGGGGGCGTGACGTTTCGGTACCCGCCGCTGGTGTGGGCGCGCCCGGGTTCGCCCCGGTGCGCGAGGCAGGGGCGCGGCGGCAGAATCGTCGGCTCACCGACTCACGAGACCCGCATGAACGCCCCTCTGCTGCCGCCCGCCCTCGACGAGATCCGCGCCCACGAAGCCGAGATGGTGGAGATCCGCCGCCGCATCCACAGCCACCCGGAGCTGGCCTACGAGGAGAACGCCACGGCCGACCTGGTGGCCGAGCGGCTGGAGCGCTGGGGCTACGAGGTGCACCGCGGCCTGGGGGTGACCGGCGTCGTGGGCACGCTGCGCGCCGGCACCGGCACGCGCCGCATCGGCCTGCGCGCCGACATGGACGCGCTGCCCATCCAGGAGGCCAGCGGCAAGCCCTGGGCGAGCCAGCTGTTCGGCAAGATGCACGCCTGCGGCCACGACGGCCACACGGCGATGCTGCTGGCGGCGGCGCGCCACCTCGCGGCCACGCGGCGCTTCGACGGCATCGTTCATCTGGTCTTCCAGCCGGCCGAGGAAGGCCTGGGCGGGGCGCGGCGCATGCTCGAGGACGGCTTCCTCGAGCTCTTCCCCTGCGAGGCCATGTTCGGCATGCACAACATGCCGGGCAAGCCGGTGGGCCGCTTCGTGGCCGTGCCCGGCGCGGCCATGGCCAGCTCGGACACCTGCATCGTCAAGGTGCGCGGCAAGGGCGGGCACGGCGCGATGCCGCAGCACGCCACCGACTCCATCGTCGCCGCCAGCGCCATCGTCATGGCGCTGCAGACCATCGTCTCGCGCAACGTGCCGCCGCTGGACACCGGCATCGTCACCGTGGGCGCCTTCCGCGCCGGGGACGCGCCCAACGTCATCCCGGGCGAGGTCGAGCTGCGCCTGACGGTGCGCGCCTTCCGCCCCGCCATCCGCGACCTGCTCGAGCGCCGCATCACCGAGATCGCGCAGGCACAGGCGGCGGTCTTCGGCGCCCAGGCCGAGGTGCAGTACCAGCGCCGCTACCCCGTGCTCTACAACCACCCGCAGGAAACCGCCTTCTGCGAGCAGGTGGTGCGCCAGACCTTCGGCGACGACGCGCTGATCACCGGCCAGGAGCCCGTGACCGGCAGCGAGGACTTCGCCTTCTTCCTCGAGAAGGTGCCCGGCTGCTACGTCTTCATCGGCAACGGCGAGGGCTCCGAGGGCGGCTGCATGGTCCACCACCCGGGCTACGACTTCAACGACGCCTGCCTGTCCACCGGCGCCACCTACTGGGTGCGGCTGGTGGAGAGCTGGCTGAAGGCCGCCTGACCGGCGGGGCGCCGGGTCAGGCGCCGGGGAGGGCGCTGGATTCTGCGGAGCGCAGCCTCACTCCGCCGAGCGCCCGCGCCCGGCCTTGACCTGGGACCGCATCGCCTTAGCCTGCAGGCGCCGCTGCACCGAGGCGCGGGTGGGCCGGGTGGCCTTGCGCGGCGTGGGCGGCAGGGCGACGGCGTCCACCATCGCCTGCAGGCGCGCCAGCGCGGCGGCGCGGTTCTGCGTGAGGCTGCGGTGCTCCTGCGCCTTGATGACGACCACGCCCTCGGCCGTCAGGCGCGTGTCGGCGCTGGCCAGCAGGCGCGCCTTGACGTCGGCGGGCAGCGAGGACGCGCGCACGTCGAAGCGCAGGTGCGCCGCGTTCGAGACCTTGTTGACGTTCTGCCCGCCCGCGCCTTGCGCGCGCACGGCGGCGAACTCGACCTCGGCGGGATCGACGTTGGGGTGGTGGCGGCGCGGTTCCATGGCTCAGGCGCTCAGTCCACCACCTGCACCGGCACCCGCCGCGCCAGCGCGCACATCAGCTCGTAGCCGATGGTGCCGGCCGCGTGCGCGACCTCGTCCACGGGCAGGCGGCTGCCGCGCGGGCCCTCGCCCCAGAGCGTGACCTCGGCGCCCGGGCCGGCGTGAGGGGCAGCGGCGAGGTCGATGGCCAGCATGTCCATCGACACCCGGCCCACGGTCGCGCAGCGCGCGCCCTCCACCAGCACCGGCGTGCCCGTGCCGGCGTGGCGCGGGTAGCCGTCGGCGTAGCCGCAGGCGGCGATGCCGATGCGCATGCGCCGCTCGGCGCGGTAGGTGCTGGCGTAGCCCACGGTGTCGCCGGGTTCGAGCTCCTGCGTGCCGATCAGGCGCGTGCGCAGCGTCATCGTCGGCGCCAGGCCCCAGGCGGCGATGCCGCGCTCGGGGTGGTCGGGCGCGCTGCCGTAGAGCAGGATGCCGGCGCGCACCCAGTCACTGCGCACGCCGTGGCGCAGCGCGGCGGCTGAGTTCGACAGGCTGCGCTCGCCCGGCAGGTCCTGCGTGGCGGCCTCGAAGGCGGCGACCTGGTGCGCGATGCCGCGCGCGCCGTCGGCGTCGGAGAAATGCGTCATCAGCGTGATCTCGTCGACCTGGGGCAGCGCCGACAGCCGGGCCCAGGCGCTGCGGAAGGCCGCCGGCCGGAAGCCCAGGCGGTTCATGCCGCTGTTCATCTTCAGGAACACGCGGTGCGGCGCCTGGGTCTTGTGCGCGGCCAGCCAGTCGATCTGCTCGGCGCGGTGCACCACGTGCCACAGGTCCAGGCGCGAGCACAGCTCGAGGTCGCGCGGCTCGAACACGCCCTCGAGCAGCAGCACCGGGCCGCGCCAGCCCAGCGCGCGCACACGCTCGGCCTCGGCCAGGTCCAGCAGCGCGAAGCCGTCGGCGCCGCGCAGGCCTTCGTAGGCGCGCTCGACGCCGTGGCCGTAGGCGTCGGCCTTGACGACGGCGAAGACGCGCGCGTCGGGCGCTGCGGCGCGGGCGCGCGCCAGGTTGGCGGCGAGCGCGCCGGTGTGGACGAGGGCTTCGATCGGGCGGGGCATCGGGAGTGCGGGTTGTCGGATTCGGGCGGCAGGCGGGCGCCGCGGCGCGCCCAGACCCCCATGCTATAACCCGCGCGCCCCTACCGGAGACAAGGGCAACGACGCCGTGCCCGGGCCCTGCGCCGCTGCAGACATGCAATGAAAAAAGGCTTCTCGACCATCATGTCGGCGCAGTTCTTCAGCTCGCTGGCTGACAACGCGCTGTTCGTCGCGGCCGTGGAGCTGCTGCGCACCGGCGGCGCGCCCGAGTGGCAGCGCGCGGCGCTGGTGCCGATGTTCGCCTTCTTCTACGTCGTGCTCGCTCCCTTCGTCGGCGCCTTCGCCGACTCCATTCCCAAGGGCCGGGTGATGTTCGTCTCGAACACCATCAAGGTCGTGGGCTGCCTGATGATGCTGTTCGGCACGCACCCGCTGATGTCCTACGCCATCGTCGGGCTCGGCGCCGCGGCCTACTCGCCGGCCAAGTACGGCATCCTGACCGAGCTGCTGCCGCCCTCGCAACTGGTCAAGGCCAACGGCTGGATCGAGGGCTTGACGATCGCCTCCATCATCCTGGGCGTGCTGCTGGGCGGGCAGCTCGTGGGCTCGCACGTCGCGCCCGCGCTGCTGGCGCTCGATTTCCCGCTGCTCGACACCGGCGTCGATACCGCGCCCGAGGCCGCGATCGCCGCGATCGTGTCGCTGTACGTGGTGGCGGCGGGCTTCAACCTCTACATCCCGCGCACGAGCGCGGCGCTGCAGCCCATGGGCCGCGACGTGCTGCACCTGGTGCGCGACTTCAAGGCCTGCAACTCGCGCCTGTGGCGCGACAAGCTGGGCCAGATCTCGCTGTCGACGACGACGCTGTTCTGGGGCGTGTCGGGCAACCTGCGCTACATCGTGCTGGCCTGGGCCGCGGCAGCGCTGGGCTACTCGACGACGCAGGCCTCCTCGCTCGTGGGGGTGGTGGCCATCGGCACCGCGGTCGGCGCGGTCGTGGCCTCGGTGCGGATGCGGCTGGACCGCGCCACCAGCGTCATCCCGATGGGTGTGGCCATGGGCCTGCTCGTGATCCTGATGAACTTCATCTCCAACGTCTGGGTGGCGGCGCCCTTCCTGCTGGCGCTCGGGGCGCTGGGCGGCTTTCTCGTCGTGCCGATGAACGCGCTGCTGCAGCACCGCGGCCACAACCTGATGGGCGCCGGGCGCTCGATCGCGGTGCAGAACTTCAACGAGCAGGCCTGCATCCTCGGGCTTGGCGCCTTCTACACCGCCATGACGAAGTTCGGGATGTCGGCCTTCGGCGCGATCACGATCTTCGGCGTCGTCGTGGCCGGCACGATGTGGCTCATCGGCCGCTGGTACCGCGACAACAGCAGCCGCCACCGCGAGGAGGTCGAGCGCCTGCTCGCGATCGCGCGCGCCGACCCGCATTGAACGCGCCCGCGCTCGACCGCACCGCGGTGCTGGCGGTGCTCGCCCTCACTGCCAACGCCTTCACCTGGGGCGTGCTGTGGCTGCCCTTCCGCTGGTTCGCGGCCCAGGGCCTGCATCCACTGTGGGCCACGGTGGCGGTGTACGGCATCGTCGTCGGGCTGATCAGCGCCTGGCGCCCGCGCGCCTGGGGGCAGTTGCTGCGGGCGCCGGCGCTGTGGTGGCTGGTGCTGGCCGCGGGCATCACCAACGCCGCCTACAACACGGCCGCGACCCTGGGCGACGTGGTGCGCGCCGTGCTGCTGTTCTATCTGATGCCGCTGTGGGCGGTGCTGCTGGCGCGCGTGCTGCTGGGCGAGCGTCTGACGCCGCTGGCGGCGCTGCGCGTGGCCCTGGCGCTGGCCGGAGCGATGATCGTGCTGTGGCCGGCCGACGGCGGCCTGCCGCTGCCGCGCACCGCCACGGACGCGCTGGCGGTGCTGGGCGGCTTCGGCTTCGCGCTGAACAACGTGGTGCTGCGGCGCGAGGCGCAGCGCAGCCGCGAGTCGCGCGCGCTGGCCATGTTCCTCGGCGGCCTGCTGGTGCCGGCGCTGGCCGCGCTCGGGCTGGGCGCGGCGGGCCTGGTGCCGGGCCCGCCGCCGCCGGCCCCGGCCTGGCTGGCCGGGGCCTTCGCGCTGGCGCTGGTCTTTCTCGTGGGCAACTATGCGCTGCAGTACGGCGCGGCGCGGCTGCCGGCCAACGTGACGGCGGTCGTGATGGTCAGCGAGGTGCTGTTCGCCGCCGCCTCGGCGGTGGCGCTGGGTGCCGGGCAGGTGACGCTGGCGATGGCGGTGGGCGGCGCGCTCATCCTCGCGGCGGCCCTGCTGTCGGCCTGGCGGCGCTGACGCCGCCGTACACCTTGCGCCCGGCAGCCGCTGCCGGCGCCTGCAAATCCCCCTGCGGCCGCCGGGCACCCGGGCCCCGCTCCACGGGGCCGGGTGGCCGGGCCTAGCATGGGACTTCCCGTCTTCGAAGGTTCGCGTCATGACCACGCTCCACGAGCTGCAAGCCCAGGCGATCGACGGCTCGCCCGCGCCTTTATCGGCCTGGAAGGGCCACGTCCTGCTGATCGTCAACACCGCCAGCGCCTGCGGCCACACGCCGCAGTTCGGCGGCCTGCAGGCCCTGTGGGAGCGCTACCGCGAGCGCGGCCTGGTCGTCGTGGGCTTCCCGAGCAACGAGTTCGGCCGCCAGGACCCGGGCACGCACGAGCAGATCGCCGCCTTCTGCCAGAAGAACTACGGCGTGAGCTTCCCGATGATGGCCAAGGTGGAGGTCAACGGCGCGGGCGCGCACCCCGTGTGGCAGTGGCTCAAGGCGAACGCGCCGGGGGCCGACGGCGCGGCGCCCATCTCCTGGAACTTCGCCAAGTTCCTGGTGGGCCGCGACGGCCAGGTGCGGGCGCGCTACGCGCCCGGCGCCAAGCCCGACAGCCTGGCCGCCGACATCGAGGCCGCGCTGGCGGCCTGAGCGCCAGCGCTCGCGGGCGGCGGCCCTGCGCTCGATAATCCCGGGCAGCAGGAGCCTCCCCGATGTTCGAACACATCCAGCCCTACGCGGGCGACCCGATCTTCGCCCTCGTCGACGCCTTCCACGCCGACCCGCGGCCGCACAAGGTCAACCTCTCGATCGGCATCTACTTCGACGAGCAGGGTCGCCTGCCGGTGCTGGGCAGCGTGCAGCAGGCCGAGGCGCGCATCCTGGCCGAGGGCGGTGCCAAGCCCTACCTGCCGATGGAGGGCGACCCGAAGGCGCGCGCCGAGGTCCAGGCGCTGCTCTTCGGCCGTGGCCACCCCGCGCTGGCCGCCGGGCGCGTGGCGACGATCCAGACCGTGGGCTCCTCCGGTGGCCTGCGCGTGGGCGCCGACTTCCTGAAGACCTGGCTGCCCGACAGCGGCGTCTGGGTCAGCGACCCGACCTGGGACAACCACCGCTCGATGTTCGAGTCCAGCGGCTTCCAGGTGAGCACCTACCCCTACTACGACGGGGCCACCGGCGGGCTGCGCTTCGACGCCCTGCTCGAGGCGCTGCGCGGCCTGCCCCGGCGCAGCATCGTGCTGCTGCACGCGGGCTGCCACAACCCCACCGGCGTGGACCTGAGCCCGGCCCAGTGGCAGGCCCTGGTGCCGGTGCTGCGCGAGCGCGAGCTGCTGCCCTACCTCGACCTGGCCTACCAGGGCTTCGGCGACGGCATGGACGAGGACGCGCACGCCATCCGCACCCTGGCCGACGCCGGCCTGGTGTTCTTCGTCGCGAACTCGTTCTCCAAGAGCATGAGCGTCTATGGCGAGCGCTGCGGCGCGCTGTCGGTGGTGTGCGCCGACCGCGCCGAGGCCGAGCTCGTGCTCGGGCAATTGAAGTTCACCGTGCGCCGCAACTACTCCAGCCCCGGGCTGCACGCGGCGAAGATCGTCGCCCACGTGCTGGGCGACGCCGACCTGCGCGCGCTGTGGGAGTCCGAGGTGGCGCAGATGCGCGAGCGCATCCTGCAGATGCGGCGGGCGCTGCACGGCGTGCTCAGCGCGCGCCTGCCGGGGCGCGATTTCAGCTACTTCCTCACCCAGCGTGGCATGTTCAGCTACACCGGCCTGAGCGCGGCCCAGGTCGACCGCCTGCGCGAGGAGCACGCGGTCTACCTGATCCGCTCGGGCCGCATGTGCGTGGCCGGGCTGAACACCGGCAACGTCGAGCGCACTGCGCAGGCGATGGCGGCGGTGCTGCAGCAGGCTTGAACCCGGCGGCCTCCGCTCGAATGCACCGGACGTGCGGGTCGAGGCCTCGACCGACGGCTCGAGGGAGGTTCTCATGACGCATCGCGCACGGATCGCGGCCGCGCTGCTGGCAGGGGCCGCCTGCCTCACCCTGCCGGCCCGGGCGGATGCGCCCTTCCCGGAACTGCCTGCGCCCGCCGCCGCAGCCGAGCCCTGGGTGCTGTCGACCGAGGACCGCTTCGCCGGGCAGTCCTGGGCGGCGATCGAGCGCGAGACGCTGAAGCTCGCGAAGCTGCGCGTGGGCTCCTTCGAGGGCGCCCCCACCGGGTCGGCCTGGCGCGAGCGGCCGGTGCGCATCCACTACCGCGCCTACGAGGCGCTGGCCGAGACGCGCGGCGCGGTCGTCGTCGTGCCCGGCTTCACCGAGGGCGCGACGATGTACCAGGAGCTCGTGCACGACCTGGTGCGCAACGGCCACTCGGTCTACATCCACGACCACCGCGGCCAGGGTTTCTCGACCCGGCTGCTCGAGGGCGCGGGCGAGGGCGACAAGGGCCATGTGGACCGCTTCGACCACCTGGTGCGCGACCTCGGCTACTTCGTGACGCTGGTGCGGGCCTGGCGCGGCGAGTCGCGCGCGCCCATTCACCTGCTGGCGCACTCGATGGGCGGGGCGGTGGTCTCGCTGTACCTGGCGCGCGCCGGGCGCGAGACGCCGGTGGCCTCGGCAGCGCTGGTGACGCCGATGCACGAGCCCACGGTGCGGGCGCCGGCGCAGACGGGCGCGGCCGACCGAGCCATCACGAGCTGGTGCGAGGAACTGTCGTTCCGCCTGCCCTTCGAGCTGCCCTGGGTCTCGGCGCGGCGCGTGCAGGGCGAGGGCTTCGACGCCGAGCGCGCCGCCTTCTTCGCCCAGGCCGACCTGGCCGACAACGACATGTCGCACAGCGTGGAGCGGCTGCGCCGGCGCTGGGCCGACCGTGACGCGCGCTGCGAGGGCCCGCACTGCGGCCACGGCGACGCCCGCGTCTCGGGGCCGACGCTGCGCTGGGTCGGGCAGGCCTGCGCCGCCGCGCGCGAGGCGCGCAGCCCCGAGGCCACGGCCCGCATCGCGGTGCCGGTGCTGCTGCTGCAGGGCGGGCAGGACCGCATCGTCCAGGCGCAGGCGCAGCAGCAGTTCTGCGCCCGCGTCAACGCCGGCGCCACGGCGCCCGGGCGCTGCACCGGCTGGCGCCTGCCGGCCGCGCGCCACGCCCTGCTGGTCGAGCGCGACGACCTGCGCAACCCGGCGCTGGCGGCGGTGCTGTCGTTCTACGTGGCGCACTCCGGTACCGGGCGTTGAGGCAGGCTCAGGGGTCGCAGCCCTCGCAAGAGCGGGGCGGCGAGGGCAGGACGCAGGGTGCCCTCACGCCAGCGAGTTGTCCCCGCTCATGTAGACGACGACCGCGTCGAAGCGCCCGGCGCGCACGCTGAAGAAGTTGCAGTTGTGCTTCACGCGCAGGCTGCCGCCGTGCAGCGTGTTCTCCACCCGGAAGCGGCTGGCGATGCGCCCGGGCGGCTGCACGACGTGGTCGAAGGCGCCGTGCCAGACCCTGGCGTAGCGCGCGTTCAGACGCTCGAACATGTCGCGGACCTCGCCGTCGCGGCCGCGGAAGACGCTGTCGTAGGTGGCGATGGTGAAGCTCGCGTCGGGCTCGAAGCAGGCGAGCGTGGCCTCGACGTCCATGCGGTCGACGGCGGCGAAGTAGCGCTCGACGAGCGCGATCAGCGATGGAGCGTCCATGGCCTTGACTGTAAGCGCGGCCCCGGGGCCCGCTGGTCGGCTCCATGCCCAGCAGCTCCACCCGAAGCGCCCGGATTGCAGCCCCTCTCCCCTCGCGGGAGAGGGGTTGGGGAGAGGGTGGAACGCAGAGGCCTTGGCGCTCATCCCCCTCTCCCCCAGCGCCTCACCCGCCAGGGGGGAGGGGAACCAAGCCCGAGCTCCGAGCTGCCTGGTTCCGGGGCTCGAGTCGGTGGCGCCTAGGGCGCTACATGGGTCTCTCCCCTAGCCCTTCCCCCGCCAGAGGGGAGGGGGAACACCGGAGATCGTCGCGATGGGGCAACCGGGGGGGCGCTCGCTTCGCGAAGCTCAGGCCTGCGCGGGCCCTACGCCATCCGCCGCCAGGCGCCGCAGCCAGGTCCGCACCAGGCGCTGCAGGTCGGCGGCGGCCAGGCCGGCGTGGTACAGCGTCTGCTCGTGCGACAGCGCCACGCCGCCCAGGCCCTCCGCACGGTTGATGACGGTGGGCACGGCGGCGACATTCAGGCCGCAGTGGCGGGCACTGATGACCTCGGGCACGGTGGCCATGCCCCCGAGGTGGCCGCCGAGGATCTCCATCACG
>Ga0169931_10012666_pt1 | contig 11654 bp, 11 predicted proteins | sample Kivu_15m_20L_FD_129675 | JGI IMG/M metagenome (GOLD analysis project Ga0169931, IMG submission 129675) | Freshwater microbial communities from Lake Kivu, Western Province, Rwanda to study Microbial Dark Matter (Phase II) - Kivu_15m_20L... | ecosystem: Environmental > Aquatic > Freshwater > Lake... | reverse complement strand
GCTGCGCTTTCTGCTGACCCGGCTTTATGACTGGACGCATACACCTGAAGGTGCCTTGGTGACGCGGAAAGACCCAGGGGAATATCTGCGGAAACTGAGGTTCTTCAGCGGCGCTGAGACGCTTTCGGCCTTTGGCCTGTGACCGGCAGCGCAGACCCGCGCCCCCTGGTCCAGATTTGGACCGATGGCGGCTGCAAACCCAACCCCGGCCCCGGCGGCTGGGCCGCCATTCTGCGCTTTGGTGAACACGAACGAGAGCTTTCAGGTAGCGAGGCCGAAACCACCAATAACCGCATGGAATTGACCGCAGCCTTGCGGGCGCTTGAGGCGCTGAAAAAACCCTGCCGCGTCGCTTTGCATACGGATAGCGAATATCTGCGCAATGGCATCAGCCGCTGGATTCATGGCTGGGTGCGCGCCAATTGGCGCAATGCGGCGAAGGAGCCGGTGAAGAATTTGGATTTGTGGCAGGGCATTCTGGCCGCCGCCAAGCCGCATGAGATTGAATGGCATTGGGTGCGCGGCCATGCCGGGGACCCGATGAATGAACGCGCCGATGCGCTGGCGACGGCGGCGCGGGATAAGGCTGCGGGGGGAGAGATTTAGGGTCGCATTTTCCGAGCCGCCAAGCGATACCACTTGGCTTGAAAATGCTCCGGCTTGCCTGACCCCTGCCCTGGCGGGTATATCACGCAAGCGGCGCGGGCGTAGTTCAGAGGTAGAACGTCAGCTTCCCAAGCTGAATGTCGGGGGTTCGATTCCCCCCGCCCGCTCCAACCCCCAACCGCTTGCGTCCCGCCCCACTTCCGGCAGGATGGCCCCCATCATTGGGGGGAGTAATCCATGAACATCACCTTGAACGGGCGCGCTGCGCTCATTACCGGCGGGTCCAAGGGCCTCGGCCTTGCCATGGCGAAGATGTTTGCTGAATCGGGCGGGCATGTCGCGATTGTTGCACGCGGGGCGGAAAGCCTTGCCAAGGCTGAAGCGGAAATCCGCGCCGCCGCGCCTGCCGCCAAGGTCGCCGCCATCGCCGCCGATATCCGCACGGCAGAAGGCTGCGAAGCCGCCCATGCTGCCGCCGTTAAGGGCCTCGGCCAGGTGGATATCCTGATCAATAATGCCGGCACATCCCAGCGCGGCGGCTTTCTGGAGGTGTCAGACGCGCTTTGGCAGGATGATCTGGATCTCAAGCTATTCGCGGCCATCCGGCTTTCACGGCTGGCACTGCCCGGCATGCGGGATCGCAAATGGGGCCGCATCATCAATGTGCTCAATATCGGCGCCAAGGCACCGCCGGGTGGCTCAACACCCACCTCAGTCTCGCGCGCCGCGGGCATGGCGCTCACCAAGGCGATGGCGAATGAATTCGCGCCCCATAATGTGCTGGTGAATGCCATGCTGGTCGGCATTATTGAAAGCGATCAATGGGTGCGCCGGCATGCATCCGAAAAGCGCAACATCACCTGGGAAGATTGGAAGGCCGAACAGGGCAAGGCCGTGCCGCTTGGCCGCATCGGCAAGGCCGAGGAATTCGCCTCCATGGCTTTGCTGCTCGCCAGCGAACAGGGCGGCTTCATCAGCGGCACCGCCATCAATGTGGATGGCGGCAAAAGCCCGGTGGTGTAGCCGGACGGATCACGCGCCTGCCGCAGGGTCCCGCGGCAGGGCGAAAACCCCGCTGGCGCGCAGCACAGGCTTGCCGTCCGCCATGCAGACCCCTTGCGCGAAAACCAGCGTGCGGGTCTTGCGGAGCAGCACCGGTTCGCATTGTAGCCAGGTGCCAAGCAGCGCAGGCGCCAGATAATCCGAATTCAGGCTGATGGTGGTGAAGAACCCCGTCACCCCGGCCAGGTTGAAGCCACCAATCCCAAGTGCCAGGTCCGCGAAGGTCGCCAACATGCCGCCATGGGCCATGTCCTTGCTGTTGCAATGGCGCTTTTCGATCCGAAGCCCGAAGGCAAGCGGCCCGTGATCCCGCCGGATCATGATGGGGCCGATGGGTTCCAGAAACGGCCCTCCGGCAGGGCGCGGCACGAAGCCTTCCGGCACGACAAGGGGGATAGGCTGATCCAAGGCAGGGCGACCTTCAGGCGTGATGCGGGTGGAGACCCTATATCGGAAGCCCTTCCGGGGAAACGTCCGAAGCGTCTGCCTTGGCTTTGCCCCGATTTATCCCTAAGGCGCGGACGATGCGGAGCGATGATTGCCCATGAACGCCTCTTCCCCCCCAATCCTGCCCGTGATCCTGTCCGGCGGCACCGGCACGCGGCTGTGGCCGCTGTCGCGCGAAAGCTACCCGAAGCAATTCTGGCCGCTGGCGTCTGATAAGACCATGTTGGCGGAAACCGCCGCGCGGGGTTCTGGCGCGGGCTTCCTCCCGCCGATGGTCGTCTGCAATGAAGCGCATCGCTTCCTGGTCGCCGAGCAATTGCGCGACAAGGGCGCATCCATTGTGCTGGAACCGGTGGGCCGCAATAGCGCCCCCGCCATTGCCGCCGCCGCATTGCTCGCCGAGGAAACCGCCCCCGGCGCGGTTCTGTGGTTCATGGCCGCCGATGCGGCGATTGGCGATGTGGCGGCGCTGCAAGCGGCTCTTGCCAAGGCCGCTGCAGCGGCGCGGGCAGGGGCGATTGTGACTTTCGGCATGCAACCGACCGCGCCCGAGGTCGGCTATGGCTATATCGAAACCGGTGATGCCCTGCCCGGCAGCGAAGGCGTCAAGCGTATCGCGCGCTTTGTGGAAAAGCCCGATGCCGCCCGCGCGGCGGAATTCCTCAAAACCGGGCGGCATTTATGGAATTCCGGCATGTTTGTCGCATCTGCCGCGACCATGCTGACCGAACTTGAAACCCACGCGCCAGAGGTGCTGAAGAGTGTGCGCGCCGCCGTTACCGGCGCCGCGCGTGATGGCGATTTCATCCGGCTTGAAGCAGGCGCCTTCGCTGCCACACCATCCATCAGCATTGACTACGCGGTGATGGAACGCACGCAAACAGCCGCCGTGGTGCCCGCTTCCATCGGCTGGTCCGATATCGGTTCCTGGGCCGCGCTGTGGGAGATTCAGCCGAAGGATGCGGCGGGCAATGCCACGCTTGGGCCCGTGGAATTGGTGGATGCCAAGAACTGCTACGTTCGCAGCGAAACTATTCTGACAGGCGTGATCGGGCTGCAAGACGCCGTGGTGGTGGTGACAGATGATGCCGTGCTGGCGATGCATCGCGACCATGCGCAGGATGTGAAGAAGCTCGTGGACCGGCTGAAGGCGCGTGGTGCGAAGGAAGCCACCGAACACCGCCGCGCCTATCGCCCCTGGGGCCATTATGAAGGCCTGATTATGGGGGACCGATTCCAGGTCAAGAAGATCGAGGTTCGCCCCGGCGCCAAGCTTTCCCTGCAAAAGCACTTTCATCGCGCCGAGCATTGGGTGGTGGTTTCCGGCACTGCCATTGTGCGGCGCGACGGGGAAGAAATCATGCTGCGGGAGAATGAAAGCGTCTATCTGCCGCTGGGCTGCATCCATCGCATGGAAAACCCCGGCAAGATCCCGCTGACGCTGATTGAAGTGCAGTCCGGGTCCTACCTCGGCGAAGATGACATTGTGCGCTTTGAGGATACTTACGGGCGGAGTTGATTTCCCTCATGTTCCCTCAGGGGTGAATGGTACAACCTTCTGGCTTTGCAGGGGGAATTCTGCATGGCCGAGCATCCCGAAGCGCATCATCACCGCCGCCACGTTCATTTGCGCACAGCCCTGTCACGCGCGCGGGAAAGGCGGCGCGGTGAAGGGCCGGCGCCGCCACTGACGCTCGGCGAAAGGCTTTCCGACCTTGTGGCGGCCATTGTCGGGTCCTGGCGCTTTATCCTGATCCAATCCGGACTTTTGCTGGCCTGGCTGATCGCCAATATCACCCTGGGTGGCGGGGCCTGGGACCCATACCCCTTCATCCTGCTGAACCTGATGCTATCCTTCCAGGCGGCCTATACGGCGCCCATCATTATGATGAGCCAGAACCGCCAGGCGGATATAGACCGCATTCGGTCCATCGCCGATTACCAGGTGAATATCCGCGCCGAGGCCGAAATCAGCCTGCTGTATGAAAAGCTGGACCTGCTGCGCGAACAGCAGGTGGCGGAGCTGATTTCACTGCTCAAGGCATCGCTGTCGCGTATCGAGGTATTGGAAAATCGCATCCTGCCCAACCCGCCTTCGGTCCCCTGAGAATCACCCTTCGACTGGCCCAGCGGATATGCAAGACTATCGCGCGGCCATGGCATCCGCCGCGGCCAAAGGGTGAGGGGCGCTTCAATGGAATGGATACTGCAAACCCTGCTGACGATGGGCGCGGCGGCTGCGTCCATTTTCATCCATCCTGACTCGCCGAATTTTGAGGTTGTTCAGGGCATGATGGCCATTCTGGCACTGGTCTGCCTGGTGCTGCTGATCACTTTTGCTTTCCGGAAAAAATAATATCATGGAGGATCTTCGCGCAGCATTGGAAGAAGCCCGCCGGGGCCTGCTTGATCTTTCCACGCGCAACCGCCTGCTATCCCTGCCGAAGCCCGGCGCGTCTCGCGGCGTGACGATCATTGATGATGAGGATGCGGATTTCGTGCTGGGCGCGCTACAAGGGGGCCGCGCCTTTGGTTTTGAAGCTTCTGCTGCCGCGCCGGTGACTGAGGCCGCACCAGCCGAAACAACCGCCGGCAAGCCGCGCCGTGCGCGTAGCGTGAAAGTGAAGTCAGAGGGTGTTGGAATCGCCAAAACCGATGCCGTGCGGGAAGAATATCAGCGCGATGACAAGCTGCGCGTGCAATTGCCGCCATCCGATCTGGTGCGCCGGCTGCGCGACATCATGCAGGATGCCCGCACCGCCCGCGAAGAAACCGGCGTGCCGACCCTGTACTTAGCGCTTGGTGCGCTGATCTGGCGCGATCCCGCGACACCTGAAACCGAACGCCGCGCGCCGCTGGCGCTATTGCCCGTAGCGTTGGAACGCGAAGGCGTTTCGCAGCATTTCAAGCTACGCGGGACGGCGGGGGATATCGCGGAGAATCTGTCGCTCCGCGAAATGCTCAAGGTGAATTTCAAGGCAGCGCTGCCGGATTTCGACGCTGATGCCTATACCCCGACCGCCTGGGCGGAAGCGGTCGCCGCGCTGGTGGCGGAACGCGCGCATTGGCGGGTGGATGCGGATGCGCTGGCGATTGGCTTATTCTCCTTCGCCAAATTTCTCATGTGGCGAGACCTTGGACCTGAGGAAAATCCCGGCCTTGCCGATCACCCCATGGTGCGCGCGCTGGTGGGCGGTGAGGCGCTTTCGATCCCGCCGGTTTTTCCCGATGACGCCGATGTGGACGTGGAAATCCCGGTCGAGCGGCTTGATCATGTGATGGATGTGGATGGCAGCCAGGCGCTTGCGGCAGAAGCTGTCCGGCGCGGCGGGCATGTTGTCATCCAAGGCCCGCCCGGCACCGGCAAAAGCCAGACCATCAGCAATATCATCGCCCAGGCGGTGCTGGATGGAAGAAGCGTTTTGTTCGTCGCGGAAAAACTCGCCGCGTTGGAAGTGGTGAAGCGCCGGCTGGAGAGTATTGGCCTTGGCGCCGCCTGCCTTGAATTGCATTCGGAAAAGCAATCGAAGCGCGCAGTGCTGGATGAATTGCGCGCGACGCTTTCCTTGCCCATGCCACCCAAGCCTGATCGGGATTCGGTGGTGCGGCGGCTTGGGTCGCTGCGTGGGCGGATCAATCGGCACGCAGCGGCGATGCGCGGTAACGTCGGCGCTTCGGGCATGGCGCTGCATCAGGTGATCGGCGCGCTGGTTGGCTTGCGCCAACGCGGTGTGCCGGCGCCGGATTTTTCCGTGAATGCAGCGGCATGGGATGCGGCGGCGATTGAAGCGCGGCGCGATGCGATCAAGCTGCTGGCCGGTTATGCGGCGGATGGCGGCGCGCAAAGCCCCTGGCACGGCGTGATGGCCGATATCGGCCCCGCCGATGCGGATCGGTTGTTGGGGCGGCTGCCCGCTTGGATTCGTGCCTTCGCCGCAGCGGGGGCAGCGCTGGGCGCAGAGGCCGGGCCGAAGGCGGCGGAAAGCGCGCTTGCCTTCAACCCTGCCTTGGCGGCGGCGCCTGCGCATGACGCAGCCGCGCTGAAGCACGAAGCCTGGGCGGGCGATCTGGCGCCGCTGGAAGCCTTGGTGGCAGCACTTGGCGATTTGCAAAAAGCCAAGGCCGATCCGCAGCTTTTGCCCGGTGCCTTGGATGTGACGGGCATTGCGGAAGCGCGCGCCACGCTGGCCGAAGCCGGCGGTGTTTTCGGCTTTTTGTCCGGCGCGCGGCGTGATGCCAAAGCGCTCGCGGCACGCATTGCGCGCGATGCCGAAAACCCGCTGCCGGCGCTTGATGCCGCGCTGACTGGCCAGGCTGCACGCGACGCCTTGCGCCAGGGCGATGCTTTGGGCCGCGCGGTTTTTGGGACGCTCTGGCAAGGGGAGGCGAGTGATCCCGCGCCGCTCGCTGGCTTGCTTGCCTGGCGCAAAACCCATGGCACGGCGGCGCTGATGGCTCTCGCGCAGGGTGCCAAGCCCGCCGATGCGGCGCCGCTGCAAGCGGCCTTGGATGCCTTGCAGGAAATGCAGCATGCAACGAAGCTTGAAGCGCGTATCGCCTTCGGCAGTGATGAACCTGCCTTCACTTCCCTTGCTGCAAGGCTTGGCGATTGGGCGGCGGCGCCAGAAGCGCTTGATACCTGGCTTGGCTGGCGCCGTACGGCCGCTTCGGCTGCGGGGCTGGAGCCTTTGCTGGAACGCCTGGGCGATGGTCGTGTCGCGCCTGAAGCGGCTGAGGATGTTTTTTCCTTCGCGCTGCATGAAGGCTTGCTCCGCGTCGCCATGGCAGAGCATCCGGAATTGGCGGCGTTTGATGGCGCAGCGGCGGATCGGCTGGTTGAGGATTTCCGCGAAGCCGATCGCGCACGCATTACGCTGACGCGCGCGGAAGCGGCTTACGCCCATGCGCAGCGCGTGAAGGAAGTGCGCGATGGTGCGCCTGGGATGGCCGTATTGCGTGGCGAGATGGAGAAGAAGCGCGGCCATTTGCCGGTGCGCGAATTGCTGCTGCGCGCTTCCCAGGCGGTGCAAAAAGCCAAACCGATTTTCATGATGAGCCCGCTTTCGGTGGCGCAATTCCTCGCCCCCCCGCATGGGCTGAAGCCCGGACTTTCCTTTGATCTGCTGGTGATTGATGAAGCAAGCCAGGTGGAACCTGTGGATGCACTGGGCGCCATTGCGCGCTGCCGGCAAGTGGTGGTGGTGGGCGATGATAAGCAAATGCCGCCCACGCGCTTCTTCCAGCGCATGACCGGTGAGGAAGGCGAGGAAGCCACCGGGGATGCGTCTGATGTTGTCGCGGCGCGTGATGTCGAAAGCATTCTGGGGCTTTGCAATGCGCGCGGCCTGCCATCGGCTATGCTGCGTTGGCATTATCGCAGCCGGCATGAAAGCCTGATCGCGACATCAAATGAGGAATTCTACGACAATCGGCTTTTCATTCTGCCATCGCCGCGTGCGCGATCTGCCGCGCTCGGGCTCTCATTGCGGCGCGTTGAAGGGCGGTTTGACACCGGCGGCACCGGCACCAATGTGGAGGAAGCCCGTGCGGTAGCGGAAGCGGTGATCGCGCATGCGCGCGAAACGCCTGGCGATACCTTGGGTGTCGCAGCGTTTTCGATCCGCCAGCGTGATGCCATCCTGAACGCGGTGGAAGCCGCGCGGCGCGACAATCCCGATACCGAGGCGTTTTTCACATCCCATCCAGATGAGCCGTTTTTCGTGAAGAACCTGGAAAACGTGCAGGGGGATGAACGCGATTCGATCATGATTTCGGTGGGCTATGGGCGCGGTGCTGATGGCAAGCTTGCCATGCGCTTCGGCCCGCTTTCTGCCGATGGTGGTGAACGCCGGCTGAATGTGCTGATCACGCGCGCCAAGAAGCGCTGCATGGTTTTTTCCTCGATCGGCGCGGATGACATTGATTTGGCGCGTGCTTCTGGGCGTGGGGTCGCGACACTCAAAACCTTCCTTGCCTTCGCCGCTGCGGGGGATGGAGCACGCGCGACTGCTGCCAAAACCCAGGCCGCGCCCTTGGCCGCGGCGATTGGCAAGGCGATAGAAGCCGCCGGCAAGGAAGTCGTGCCGCGTCTTGGCATGGCGGGGCTGTTTTTGGATGTGGCGGCGCGCGATTCGGGCAATTACGTGCTGGGCATTGAAGCCGATGCCGGCGATTGGGCAGCGCTGCGCTGCGCACGTGATCGCGAAAGGGGCCGCGATAGCGCGCTGCAAGCCATGGGCTGGAAACTGGCGCGCGCCTGGTCGCTTTCCTGGTATGGCAGGCCAGAGGCCGAGGCCGCGCGCATCGCCACACTGCTTGGCGCTGCCCCTGCCGCGAGCGCTGTTGAAAGCGCAGCACCCACGCCAGAAACCGGCCTTGCTGAGCCTTATCGCGAAGCCGCGCCGGAAGTGCCGAAAGATACCGCGATTGCTGATGTGCCCTTCGCCACAATCGCGGGGCTTTTGGCGGAAATCATCGCGGTTGAATCACCCATCACAACCGAAAGCCTTGGTGAGCGCGTCCGCGTGCTCTGGGGGCTGGAAGCACTGCCGACGCCCGCGCGTGATGCGCTGCGTCAGGCCCTGGCGCTTGCGCGGCAATTGCATGGCGTGAAGGAAGAACAGGGTTTTCTGCTGGCCGAAGGTGCTGCAATTGCGCCGAGGGATCGCCGAGCGGCCAGCGCCCATTTGCGCCGCGCCGCCGCTGTATCGCCGCGCGAAATCGCTGCTGCTGCCGAGAAACTTCTGGCGTTGCGCCCGGCCACGACAGAAGCGGAACTCGCTGCCGGGATTCATCGCCTGCTTGGGCTGGATGCCAATGCGGCACCCGCCATCGCGGCGCGGCTTGCGGGCTTGATCGGTGCGGGTGTGGTGAAGCTTTAGCGCATGAAAGCCGCTTTGCCCTACGCCGTTACGCATCCGCGCAAGGATGAGTAGCGTCACCTCCGCCCGTGGCGCGGCGCTATTTGGCGCGCGGGATGCAGTTGGGGCGGCGGGGGTTGCCATGGCGGCGACCTTCCTTGCCTTTGGGGCCGCAGTACGCGAAGCGGGGCTGCCGCCAGGCTGGGCCTTGGTGGCGTGCTGGGCGATTTATGGCATGCCCGGGCAATTGGTTTTGGTGCAGGCAGCAAGCACGGGTTTTGTCGGCGGCATCGCGCCTGCGGTGATGGGAGCCATTGCGGTGAATGCGCGTTTCCTGCCCATGGCGATTGCCATCACGCCGCTATTTGGCGTGGCTGAGCGCAAGCGCCTGATCCCGGCCATTCCCTTCATCGCCGTGACACCCTGGGCGGCGGCGATGCGTGCCTTTCCCGAAATTGCAGCCTCGGTCAGGCTTTCCTGGTTTTTGGGCTTTGGGCTGACAAGCTGGGTGGTGGCGGGGCTCGCTGCGCTGGCGGGGTTCTATGTCGCGGGCATGTTGGGTGATCACGCGCGCGCGGCGCTGCTGTTTGTCAATCCGCTCTATTACGCGCTGCTGCTGGCGGCTGATGTGAATAAGCCAGCGCCGCGTCGCGCCATTCTGTGTGGCGCGGCGGCGGCGGGGCTTACCTTCATCCTGCCATCCTCCATGGGGCTCTTGGCGGCGGGGATTATTGGCGGGACCATCGCTTTTTTATGGGGGCGCGCGCGTGGAAGCCGCTGATATCGCGCTGGCGCTGACCGCACTCGCCTGCTTGTTGCTGAGAAGCGCGGGCGTTTGGCTGGCGGGCGGGCTTGGTCGAGATCATCCCGTGATTGCCTGGGCGACGGCGATTGCGCAGGCAACGCTCGCAGCCTTTGTCATGCTGGCGATCATTGCGCCAACCGGAGCGCTGGCTGATGTGCCTTTGGTGGCGCGGCTATTCGGGCTTGGCGTCGGCGTTGCGGTGTGTCTTGCCTTTGGGCGCAATCTGCTGCCGGCGCTTTTGGTTGGGCTCGCGGCGATGCTGGCGCTGCGCGCCATTCTGGCAGGGGTGGCATGATGCGGGTTTTTGCTCGCACCAGCCCCAATTCCGCGTCGGTCACGGCAAGCCTGGTGTTTCTGCTGCTTGCGATGCTTTGGCCGTTCCAGTCAGCGCTGGCGCAGGAACGCCGCGTGGTGGCGATGGAGACCGAGGTGCGGGGCATCGTCTTTCGCATCCCGCGGGCGCATTTGCATATCCGCGATGGCGATGGGTCCTTCGATCTGGGCCTTCGCGTTGATGACCTGACGCCGATCCGCCTGATTGGCCTGCCGCCGGAACGCTATTGGCGGGAAGCCATGCGTGTGCGCGTCAGTGTCGCCTGGAATTCAAGCGCGGCCGAGACGGTCAGCGGCCTCCTGCAGAACCGCCACACCCTTGGCATTGTGCAAACCAAGGAGGCGAGCACCCATCTGGACGGCCCCAATGGTCCAGCGCCGCCTGATGGGCTGATCTATTTCCCGGCACGCGGCAGCCCGGCGGAAACCCGCCCGTTGCCGCGCGATATCTTCAAGCCGGTCGAACTGGCCCGCGATCCGGAAACCGGCGAAGAATGGCCGGAATTCTTTGATTGCAATGTGAGCCCGCGTTTCGATCAGCAGCCAACCGAAGCGCCTTTCCAGCCCATTAGCTGTGAATGGTATCGCGTCTTTCGCGGCCTGGTGGTGCGGACATCGCTGGAGCGCCGCCAATTGGCCCAATGGCGCAGGATACGCGACGGCCTGGATCAACTTCTGACATCTTTCATTGTGCGCGGCCCGGAAGTGGCTGTGCCGCCCGTCCGCGGGGGGCCGCGCCCGTCGCATACCATCAATCCTGTACTGATTTACGACAACGCTGAATGATCATGAGCGCGTGCAGCCTTGGAGTACATCCCGACCTGTTGGGGCGTGCTATTGCTTTTGTCTGGGAACCTGTCTGAGAATTTCCTAATCTTTTGGCTTTATTTCTGTTTCATTTATTTTTTATGAGTGAGGCTTCCCGAGCGTGGGATGTAGACCGGGGGCGGCTACTTCCGGCTTCGCTGCATCAGTTTGTACCCCCCGGTCATTTGGCGCATTTTGTATGAAATACCAAAGCCAATTTGGCCGCCATGGCAGAGCGCGGCATCAGGGCCTATCTCACGCCGGTTCGCATCAGGCATGGCAAGACCGATCCTACAGCCGGGCGCGTACTCAAACGAAAGCCCCCGATGCAGGCAATGGCCGACAAGATCAGACGCACTGGGCGACGTAGCCGATATCGGCTGCGAAAACATACCGCCGAGCCGGTATCCGATCAGATCAAGCAGCCCAGAGGCTTCCGACAATTCCTCCTCTGAGGGCTCAACCAGGTCAGAGGCGAACGGGCCATCATCTGCACCGCCCACAACCTCCTCAAGCTTTACAAGGCAACAGCATAAGCAAAAGGGGACACCCACCAAAAACTTCACCAGTGACAGCGTGAAAAAAACCGAAGGCTATTCTCAGAAAGGAATCTAGGTCACAAACTCATCAAGGGAATTCCTTTGGCGGGCGAGTTTTGATTCAAAGTCTGGGGAGGAATTTCGATGCACGCTCGCTGCTACGAACTTACAGATTTCGAGTGGTCGATCATCTTG
>Ga0169931_10012665_pt1 | contig 11654 bp, 8 predicted proteins | sample Kivu_15m_20L_FD_129675 | JGI IMG/M metagenome (GOLD analysis project Ga0169931, IMG submission 129675) | Freshwater microbial communities from Lake Kivu, Western Province, Rwanda to study Microbial Dark Matter (Phase II) - Kivu_15m_20L... | ecosystem: Environmental > Aquatic > Freshwater > Lake ... | reverse complement strand
TCATTAATATCTTAAGATTGATTATCAAAGGCATTGGTTAAAATAGTATATAATTATAATAAAATTCATCGTATTTATTGTCTTTGAATAATAATAGATATGTCTATAAGCCTTAAGTAGATAAAGTTACAATAACATTAAAGAAATAGTTATTTTAGAGTATATATTCGAATATATTGATAGAGGATCTAATCTATTATAATTATATAAGTAAAGAGAGTAATTTATACATTAATTTGATTTATATGAAGTATAAATATAGTTATAGATATTTTATTAAGGCTTTTCAAGAAATTGTCAAACATAAACCTGGAAAAATATTTAATATAAACAAACTGAATTAAATTATTACATACTATTGTCATAATTTTTAAGTTTTTAGATAAAAAATATCATAAATTATCAATAATTGTCATGAAGAATGGAATTTATCAGCTTTGAATTTCCCTGTCTTATAAAATTATCTTATATAATTATAAAAAGGAAAAAGTTTTAAGTATTTAAAAAGTTTTGATGTTGATAATTGGCAACTAGGCACAAATCTTCATCATATATAATCTATTTTATAAAAATTAGCAAAAGGTATATAAGGTATTCCTTCATCATCTTAGACAATCGATTATATTCAAATATACTTAAATAGTTTATTAACATTAGCGATATCAGTAGAGAAGCAAGATCCTTTAATGACTCATTATAGTACTATAAAATAGCTTATAATCAAAATATCATAAAAAGTATCAATAAATACTACGTTATATTAGTCGATATTAAAATTATTTAGTAAAAATGAACCATTGAAATATGGTAATAAAAATTATTCAACACAAGATATAGCCATTATGGTATTTTCGTAATAAACTTTATTCAAATCATTATTTTAATCGTCACTATCTCAAGAAGAATCAATAATTTTATGGTTAGAAATCATTAAAAAGCTATTGAAATCATCAATATTTCCTATATAATAATTAAATAATTACATTTCGATAATATATAGTCTGTCATATCATAAAAATTAATAAATAAAATCGCATTCAAAATCTATAATTTAAAAAATTCCGAGAACAGGAAGACTATTACTGTCTCTTCTAAAACTATTTAGTAAAAGTTAGTAATAAAGAAGACAAATATCATAATCAATATTTAAAAATAATCATAAATCTATATTAATAAATTTATAGACTCCCAGGGCTAGGTTTTAAAATAATAAAAAATATTTAAAAATATCCAAATAATCAATAATAAATTATATATAAATTATCTTAAATCCTAATTTAAATTAATAAATAAGATTAAGTGGATCCAAAGAATTACTAAATACATTATAAAGATTAGACATTAAGAGTAATAGCAATTTAGAGGATATCTTAAGTATTTTCTCTTAAAAAATATATATAATCTTATAAAAAAAATAATTAAATTTATAATTTATGATAATTATGCTGCAATTGAATCATTTATTGAATAATTTATTAAAAAATAAATATGTATTAAAGATAGAAGATATTGTCAGATATTTAGATATTAATATGATGGCTGGTAATGTAGTATATATGTTGTTGGAAGATATGTATGTTAGGTTGTTTCAAAATCCATTTAATGACAATAGATAAGAGATTCATTATGTTTAGTTAATGTATCCTCATGTAAAGTTAGTTGATTTATCTTGTAGTCAGCCTAAAATAGTTGGTAAATAGATTAAAAGTGGTAATAATTAAAAGAAAAAGTAAAAAATAATTATGAAAAAATATGAATAAACATTATAATTTTAGCATTTTATAGAAGATTCTATATTTAAAATATATAATGGATAGACAGTAAAAGTTAATTAAGTATTTGTTCAAATCTTTTAAAATGAGATAGGACAAATTTTGCATTCCAATAAGGGTTATATTAATTTACACTATCTAGCCTATGGTTTTAATTTATTAATTGAAAATAATATCAGTATCCCTTAAAAAATAATATAATACTCATCGCCTATATTAAACAATTTATTAACCAAGGATCAATCTCCATTAAACACTGTACCAACAGCACAACTAATATCTATGATCGGATTTAAAAAGACTAGACAAATACAAGCTATTTTACAAAATAGTCCAGCTGGCTTATGGAAATATTATATATTAAACAAATTATAAATAATCGAGCCTAATTTATTTTAACAAATAGTAAAAGGATTGCTAGGTTCTTCTCACGGTTAATAATCAAACCACATAATAAATTTAATCATAAAAAACCATAATAAGATCTAAATAAGTATGTTTAGTCAAACATTAATTTTAAGTTCTTGCATAAAATTTATAAAACAATAACATGATCAAGCATTAAGATAAGCATGCCTTATATTATTAATATAAATCTACAATACTAATAATTTATAATGCTAAGCACAATAAGACTTATTGACTTCATTAATATCTATCTTATTAGAATTCAATTTAACGATTAATATATCAGTTTTGGTCATAACATTAATCACTAAAATAATAAAGATAAATGATATTCAGTAATCTTAAAAAAAGTTCATAAAAATATTAATCAATAAATTGATACCCATTTTATCTATATTACCAATAAGTTCTAAGTTATTATTAGGATCAATATTAGAGTTGATAAATATTATAGCTTATAAATATCGATAATAATTTTTAGAAGAATATGATCTAGTAGATATCGATATGGCTATTATGAATCAACTATTATAAAAGAAGTAAACAAATAAAGAAAATTATTTTATAATTAATGAAATTATTAATTTTTTATTTATATGGATAGATATCGATAAGGATTTATCTAAATATTTATTAACATCAACACAAATTCTTCAAAATATGATAAATTTATGTTAAAGTTCAATGAATTAATATGGTAAAATAGTTTTAGATAGCTTAGGGAGATTGTGGATTAAATTATCACAAAGTTAATAAGATCTTTTTGTATATAAACTAAATCATATAATGAAAAATAGTATAAAATCATTATTTAATATATTGTGGATCAATTTGAAACATTCTGGTTTAGAATATATAAAGATGATATGCTGGAATTTAGTTATTTACAATAAAAATTCAAATTAAGAGCTAAATTAAGGGCTAATAACTTAGTTAAGTAATATTATATTATTATCAAAATAACCTTCTTTGATAAAATTAATACTACCTTTCTCTTTAGAAGCTAAAACCATTTTTATAGGCTCAAATTATATACAATAATTGTTAAAAATAAATATGAATATAATTGATAATCGTAACGTAAAAGAAATTAAAGATAAAAAGAAAAAGGCTGCAAAATCATCATCTTTTTAATTGTAAAATAAAGATAGATTCAATTTAATGGCTTTTTTGCAAATATTAAGCTCATTTTTTTATTGGAATGATGATAATAATGATATATCTTTGTAAGGTAATGAAAATTTAAAGAAAATTATAGTATTTTTAGAGAAATTTTATAGTTGTGGTCAATGGGATTAATAAATATCGAAAATGTATATAAAAGTAATGAATAATTTGGCTCTTTGTATACCTTATTCAAATTTTTGTTCATCAAAATTTTCATAAAGTACTTATTTTATAACAAAGATGTGATTATGATGTAAGAAATGAGAAATTGTATATTAAAATCATAATCTTCAGATTTCAATCTTAAATTTTCACTTAAAATTATGAGTGTATTAGTTCATCTTTAATCAATAAGAAATGTCGTAATAAGATCCAGAATTATTTAGTAATTAGTGATAAAATTGAATAAACGTATGTATTTGTAAATATAGATTAATAGAAAAATGATATTAATATATAGTATACTATGGATATCATTGAACTGTTTTTATCTTTATCACCTTACAAAGATGCTAATATACGCTTGCTTGTATTATTATTTATCTATTTAGAGTGATAAAAAGATACTTGATTTATTTATAAGAATATTAAAACTAGGAAAATTCTCAATTATGTAATAAAAAATAGTAATTTTGTTGTCTAATCTGGCTTGCTTTAAGACCAATAAGCCAACATTTATGTCTAATAGAGATATTCATAAAATTATCTTAGGTCTTCTTGAAGATTAATCGATTGCCTATCATTCGGCTCTCCTTACTTTACTTTACAACATTATATATAAAAATTCAGCTGGCTTAAAACTTTATAGAAGGGCTTAAGTAATCGATGTTATTAGACGATTAAAAGATAAAGAATAAAGTTAGATAGCAGAATATCTTCTTGAATCTCTTGAAACTGAATAAATAATGACTTGAACTTGTTTATTATTTTTATTTTTATATTGTTGAATTAATTAGTTTTATAATATAGAGAATATTTATGTATAAAAATACAAATTATTAGTTCAAGATTAAAAAATATAATTTTTATCATGATTTTATACTTTGATTAACTTTATAAATGGCTTTATTACTTTTTTATATAATTATAATACCATTGCATAGATAATAAAAGTTTTTAAGGCCTTTAATATTATAAAACTCATTAAAAATTTATTAGAACGTGCTGAATAACGGTTTTATAAAACTTTCTTGATTATTAACTGATAATCATTTAAATAAGTTATAAAAAAATATCTGATTATCATGAAATTTTAAATAAAAACATCTTAGATTGAATTAAATAGATTATTTCAATACATATTCTTATTTCTTCATCTAAAATGAATGTTTCATAACTTTTTGACATAAATATATTATAGTTATAAAACTTTTTAAAATAAGAAACTTTATTTATAAATTCTATATGAAATAATACTACTCCATTCAATTAAGAAGGTCATCTTTTATTTATAAAAATATATAATTTAATGAATTCAACATAAAAAGTCCATAAAAAGGCTTTTAATTATATTATCAATGTTAACTTAATATAATATATAAAATAAAAAACAAGAAATGAACTTCGTTTACCCATACTATAATTGGTTTACTATAGTTTCTAACCCCAGTTACTCATTATATACCTAAGTTCCATTGACAACAACCTTTTAGCCTTTTATTCTGACAAATTTGACCCAAAATAGATTGTAAAAAAATTAGAGAGAAACAATCAATAGTTTGACTACTATTCCCATCAATTAATATCAAGATGCGAATAAAATAGATTAACCAACTTTAAAAAAGGTTAATAGTCAACAAAAAAAGAGGATTTCCAAGAAAAAGAAAGACTAGAGCTTTGGATGGAGAAAGCAAAATAAAGATAGGAATCAAATATCAAATATCCTCAAAAGTTATGTGAATTTTATATTACAAGGGGAAGGAATGATAAAAATGATAGAAGAAACCTTTAAAATTCTCAAAATAAATAGTGACGTTTCACACTTTCACACTTTCCTCAATCAAAACTTTTCATCGGATAAAACCTATATAGGAATCAAACAAATGAAAAGAGTTTTAAGTAATACAGATTTAGACTCTTCAATGCTTTTTATTCTGAGAAAAACTTTAAAATCATTCCTGCATGAAATTTTCCCTCTATCTGTCATCACTGTTAATAAGTCAAACAAAAAAAGTAAAATATCTGTGTTAAACAAGGCCAGATAAATAAGAAATAACTTATTTATACAATGATAATATAACTTTAATATGTTATCTTTTAATTTTCCATATCATTTAAGTTGATCGTTAACATAATGATGGACATATAGATAATGTTTTTTTATTAAATCAAACATGCCGAACTTGTATAGCATCAAAAAGTTATTAAAACTAAGATATAATTATAATCCAATAGTTTTGATTAATAATTTTTCTTAATAAAAACTCAACTCAATTTTTATATTCTTGACAAAAATAATTATTAACTTAAAAAAATCAAAAACATAAATCATTATGTATTTATACTCAATGAGCATGTATGCCATTAATTTTCTAAATATAAGTTATTTTACATTAAATCTAAGAGAATATAATGTTAAATATCAAACACAATAAAAATATTTAACATTTATCAGATTATCATTCAGATATATTCATTATAAACTCATTACAAAGTATAAAAGGTCTTTATAAAATTTAAATGGGTTTTTGTTTAATAATATATATTAATATATAATTAATTTTATTAAATCAAATTATATAATAAATCAAATTTTAATATAGGACTCTTATAGTATTCAGATAATAATATTAAAAAAAATAATAAAATATGAATTATTTGTAAAAAGTTTATCCTTAATTCACAAATGAGTTAATATAAGAGCAAATCCTTATTTATCAAAAGTCTTATTATTAATTTTTATGATAACTATATTGCTTTTTGCTCCTATAAATTTGTTTTTTTAAGAAATCATAGATAACATATAAATAAAACATTAAGAAAATAATATATAAATTATAGTCAAAAATATAAACTCTAAGTATAGCTGTAGCCTTTGAACTGAGAATACCTATTATATCATCATGAATAAACAAATATTCATCTTGATATAAGTAAAAATAATAATGATTGCTTTATGAATAAATTAATTATTAAGCATGATTTGTCACAAACAACAAGTGCTTTAACATGATACTATATGAGGAAGATAAATATAGGTATAAGTAAAGTAAAAAATATAAAAGTTAGCCATATAAAAAAGATAAAAATATTCATTATCAAAAATAAAAATTGATATTAAGAAAATTATTCATAATCAATTTTTCCAAAATGATTTTTGATATTTTTAATTATATAAATAATCATATGTATTATTGAAAGTAGTGATTTTTATCATAAAATTTAAAAATCATCATCGTCTATACCTACTTAAACAATCTAAATATTATCAACATCTTATAATTATTTTAATTACTGTTTTTATTGTTAAGAAACCTATTCCATTTTTAATTCAGCTGATGACATTAAAACTATTGAATTATTGGATTATGAAGGCTCAATACTTTTATCAGCTTAAGTCAATCGAATTTTCGTTTATTAATCAAAATATTAATATATTACATTAGGATAGTATTTTTCTGTCAATTTTGAAAGCCATTAAATCCATTTTAAATGTTCTTACTTTGATTATATTAAATAGCAAAAAGTTAGTGATGGACTGAGCTATGATATTTATATACCTCGTGGGATTTTGTTGAAATAAGTTTCTACTTAAAGTTATTCATCATTACTTTGAACATAGTGTGGATCTAAAAATATGACTTTGTTTTCATATGATCCTATGATATATAAGGCTTGACCTTTTATTCCTCCAATAGAGCCTACCCAAGATGTATGGTTCATCATTTAAAAGTAATGCTTATGAAATTATTGAGGTATTGATCCTATACTAACTCTATTTGATAAATTTACAAGAACTGGATAATCTTCAAATAATTGATCTTCAATATTCTTATAAGAGATTCCTGATGATAGCATTTGCATTTTGAAATTGAAATGTTATGGATTTTTTAATATTATTCTTTTTACTATTGATAATATTTATACTGAGCTTGTCCATCTTTTATCTATTTTTCCTTCTTTGCAGATCTAGTATAATGAGAGAACTCCTTAGTTATTTTAACTAAAATGATGTATGATTTTATATTGATCTTATTGTGTATATTTTAATTTAAGATTACGAGCTATAGTTTATGCTAAAACCATTTGAACGGTTCTAATCATGCAACCCCATCCATTATCACTTTCAATTTACTTTATTCCTTATCTATATGTAAACCAAAATGTATTTCTATATGTAAATAAAAATTTATAATCATTTTACTTTGTATATATTTATCCTAAGAGTTGAGCAGATGTTCCTTATTTTATTATAATTTCTTATCTATGAATAATTGGAACAATTTTTATTTAAGAATGCTTCATATTGTATATTATATTAGTCTTTATTTGATTTATCTTGGAGAGAGTATTATTAAGTGTTAAATTAATTGTTGATTTTATATTATCTTTTGTCTTATATACTGATTATGACAAACTTTTAGGGATGTATTCATAAATACTTTTCATAAGACTATCGTCGATTTAATTATCATCATCCATTTTTATCTTGATAAGTTTATAATATATAATAATAACTTGTAAGATGCAAGACTTATTATCCAATTATATATAGTTCGATTGCAAATAATAAATAAAATAATATGTTTATTGATTAATAAGATTTAAGTTTATTTTATTGATATCTTTAATCATCATCTTTGTTGTTGGCTTCCAGCTTTTTGAATTAATTAGGCAAATAAACTTTGATCCATTGCCAATGAACGGGCATATAAATTGTTATCGTTTCCAGCAATTATCTTAATTGCCATCCATAATCTATAATTAGGATCAGTCAATCCATATGAATTTAAATTTCCATTAGTTGTACGAGCAGCGAAATAACCTAAAATTGCAGCACCCATTGGTTGAGCAAAGAAATCTTTTAAAATTATAGCTTTTTGATAATCAACAGTAGGTCCTTGAGGTAATCCTGCTAAATAATTATTTCTTGCAATTTATAAATTATTGCCATTAGTATTAGTATTAGTATTTGTATTTTGAGTATAATATCCATTAGAGTTGGGGGTATTACTTGTTCTTTGATTTTGATTAGGGGCATATTGAAGATGAGTAAATAATGATAGATCATCATGGAGATTTTACTATATAAATATATAATTACTGGATTAAAATTGCTAAAATCATGTTGTAACTTTAAGCTTAAAGTTAAACTAAGAAGAGCTATAATAAGAATAGTGCCTTTCATTTTAAGAATTTTATTTAGATATATTTTAAATTATTGTAAAATATCTTATAAATTTATATCATACACAATATTTTTACTGGTAGTATTTGATTATGAATTTTTAATTTAATAATTTCATGATAGATTTGCTTATTCGATAGAGTAATGTCATTAAAAATTGTATTTATTATAAAAAAAAGGTCGAATATATATAAATAGTATTAATGAAAAGCATTTTGATTAATATTTAGGCTTAGTATTAAATCAATTAAGCCAATAATTCAGTATTGTTTTTATAAATAGTGTATATATCTATTTTGATAAGATAATAATAAAATTATACAGTTTAAATATCAGAAAAAATCTTATTTTAATTTTCAAGAAGATTTTAAATATTTTATTATTTAATCAAAAGTTGGACGATATTCTCCTTTCAATTATATACAATTCATAATTATTTGAATAAGATTTTTTGAATATCTTGTTGAATTAAGTTACTAAAGTTTCTTTTAGGGAAAATCTGGTTTAATACATAATTTCATCAAATCATAAGCTTACATTGCTGGTTCATATGTCATCGCTTCAAGCATTGTTAACCCAACAGAAAATACTTAATTTTGATATACTGTATTAAGATCTTAATTTTGTTTATTTTTTATTCTTTATAGTTGCTCAGGAGATAATAAACTCATAGACGAAGGGTTTTACATTACTATTTCATATGAAGTTTTGCCTCCATTTATTAAATAAGAATCAATGATCTTGATTTCCCCTGATTAGTCAATTAATATATTCGATGGCTTAATATCTCCATGACAAGTTTTATTTTTTTGTAAATGTAAAAGTGCATCAACAATGACATACAAAATATTTTTTATAATTTTTTATGGAATTTACAATCTTTTTCTACTATATTCTTCAATCAAATTTTATAAAGTCCTCGTTAAATAATTATACTAAATGAATAAAGTTATTTTATGATCACTATGACAATAATAACTTTTTTAATCATCTTCTCCTTTAGTATAATAACTTTGAACACTAATTATATTTGGATGATAAATTCTCTTTCTATTTTATAATAATTGCAGAACATTTTAAAGATTTCTTTTTTATAGATACATTTGTTGATATACAGTATTTGTTAATTATTTATATATGACTTTTCCACCATAATGATTATCACTTATATACGTATGATTTATTTATGATTTATGAGTTGTCGTAGCACCCATTTTAAATTAATAATTTCTTTAATTATAAAGAAGAATGCATTTAAACTTTTAATTATTATATATCTAATTTAAATAATTGATATTTTACTAATAATTATGTAAATATATAGTACAAGTATAAAAATATTATTTCAAAACAATAAAATATTATTGTTTTTTATATTAGGAGATCTTTTTTGGTCTAAAGATTAACCATTGTCAACTTTTTTATTCCTTTTATTTTGATGAATATCAACAGTTTCAATCATATGCTCATGAATTCGTATTCTAGGTTTATCAAAGTATACTCTTTATGATTTTGCATAAATTTATGATGACTCAATTTAATTATTAATTCTTTTCTATTAATTTTTTATATTATTCTCAATTTTATCAGCATTTTACATATTATTATACTGGATCGATTGCATTTTGGATATTTGACCTTTTTTAGTCGCCTATTTCATCAACTTAGATATATATTAATCTTCTTCTTAATCTAGTTATTTTATCTCATGCAAACTTTATTATGTAAATTATGAAAATTATATTTGATTATAGGTTTATTAAAAATTTTAACTTTTATTTATCGATCTATTAGATTTATTCATCGATTTATTCAAAGATTTATTCATAGATTGGTTAATAGACTTGTTTATATCTTTATTCAATGATTGATTGATAGATTTTTAATTTGATTTATTTAGTTATTGTTTTCGATATCTATGAATACCTTTTTATGATCGATAATTTATCAATTTAGATTTGTTTTTTGGCATTTCTTCATCTTAGTTTAGAATATTGTCTTTTGAATATAATTATAAATGATCCAATATTTAATTATTATCTTTATTTTAATTATTCTAATTTTCTTTTGAATTATGTATGCTCATGTCTTTTATTTTTGATTTTTATGATATTTTTTCAATAATTTCATTCTTTATAGTCGAAATATATTATTTTTGCGTTGATAATCTAGGTATCATGTTAATAATATCCTTATTATTTTATTGAATGTTTTATTAAATAATAGACTGCAACTTCTATAAGTATTCTTACTCATTGTTGTATATCTACAATTCTAGTTATTTTTAATAATATTTCTTCTTTATTTATTAAATTTTATTTATGAGTAATTTATTACTTTTAGTACGATTGAAAGTTTTAGTTGTAGATTATAAATTATTTGTTACTTATTTCTAATTTATACCTTGATATAATGTCGCGCCTTTATCTTAGTTGCTACTGATTCTTGTAGAGTTTCTTTATCGATTACTTATATGTGTATACTTTTTACATTAAAATTTTGATTAAAGACCTAACGTAGCTGATAATAATTATATTTATGCATCTAATTATTATATTTCCTTGTCAGAAAATATAGTTTTTTTACGTTAATTAATTATCTATTTTTGTGGACTATAGCTTTAAGCAGTTTTTAATCGACAAGCTAACGATGTATCAACAGTATTAGATGAATTCTATTATTTATTATTGGTTATTATTTTTTATGACTTTTATTTTGAATTTTTAGTTAATTGTTGCCTATTTGCTATGTTTTTTTAGTGTTTTATAACTTGCATATTTTTCTTAGGAGGAATATTAACGTTTTTTTATTTCATACAGTTTCGAAAGCAGTTATTTGCTTATTAATCTGTGGACTAGCCCTGTCCCATTTTATTATATAATTAAAATATTTTCAGCTACTTATCTAGATATAATAATACATTAATCAATAAAAATACTATAAAATAATAAGAATCAAAC
>Ga0169931_10012664_pt1 | contig 11654 bp, 10 predicted proteins | sample Kivu_15m_20L_FD_129675 | JGI IMG/M metagenome (GOLD analysis project Ga0169931, IMG submission 129675) | Freshwater microbial communities from Lake Kivu, Western Province, Rwanda to study Microbial Dark Matter (Phase II) - Kivu_15m_20L... | ecosystem: Environmental > Aquatic > Freshwater > Lake... | reverse complement strand
CGGCTGGCGCAGCGCCAAGCCATTCGCGCTGCCGAAGAGCATGCGACCGCGCGTCCAAGCATGCGCGGCGTTGAGGTTGAACTCGAGACCGCGCAGCCCATCGCTCATGGTGATGTGCCGGAAGCGCGTGGAATCGGCCAGGAGGCTATCCGGATTGAAGTGGAAGAGACCGTTGTTCGTGCCGGCCCACAGCATCTCGTCCTCATCGGCCATGATGAAGTTGATGTAGTTGGAGCCGAAGTCCTGTGCGAAGCGGAAGACACGCGGCCCACCTGGCCCGATGCATGAGATGCCGTTCGCCGTTCCTGCCCAGATGCGTCCTGCAGCGTCGCGGAGCAGGCAAAGCGCGGCTTGCCCTTTCAGTCCGGGCCCCATGGTCATGGCCGTGAATCGCTCTTCGCGGTACTGGAAGAGGCCATCATCACCGGCCAGCACCAGCCCGCCAAGTGGGTTGCCCATGATCGCGCGCACGGCTCGCGTGGGGCCACTGTCGGCCGTGCCGTGCTGGATCACCTCGCCGCTCGCATCAACCGAGAAGAGCCCCTCGCGCGTCCCGCACCAGATGCGCCCGGTGCTGTCCTGGTGCAGGGCGAAGACGCGTTGACCTGCCAGCGGCGGATCGCCCGTGCGCTGGACCACGATGCCATTGACCACCTGTGCGAGGCCTTCGCTGGTGCCGAACCAGAGCGAAGCGTCCTGTGCGAGAAGGCCGCACCACACGGTGTTGTTGGGCAGCCCATCGATGGTGGTGATCATGGCCATGCCGTCCATGCGGCAGAGCCCGTTGTCGTACGTGCCCAGCCAGAGGTCTTTTTGCGCATCGGCGGTGATGCTCATCACCAGGTCGCTGCACAGGCCGTCCTTCACGGTGTAGGTCACGAAGGCGTCGCCGAGGTAACGCAGCGCGCCCGCGCCATCGGTGCCGAACCAGAGGTTGCCCTCGCGGTCCTGGAAGGCGCATTGGATGTTGTCGTTCGGCATGCCCTGATGCACGGTGAACGTGCGCAGGCGATCGCCATCGATGCGGTTGAGCCCGAGCTTGCTCCCGGCCCAGAGCCGATCGTGATCATCCACGAGCAGGCAGCGCACGTTGTTCTGCAACAGGCCGTTCTCCTCGTCGTACTCGGCGATCACGGCGCCGTCGCGCGTGATGCGGTAGAGCCCGCTGCCCAATGTGCCCACCCACCAGCTGCCATCGGCCGCTTCAGCCAGTGCGCTCACGAGTTTGGGCTCGGCGTCGCCCACGGCGATCGGTCGGCAGCTGCCATCGGCGCAATGCAGCAGGCCATTGCGGTGGCCCACAAGCAATGCGCCATCACGTAGCAGGAGCAGGGAGCGGGCATTGGGCGCGTCGGCCGGATAGCCCGGCATAGCGCGGATGCCGTTGGCGTCGCGCACGTGCACGCCGCCGCCATCGGTGCCGATGAAGAGTGTGCCATTGGCCGCGGCTACAAGGCCCAGCACACGTGTTCCCCGCTCTATCCCGGGCATCTCCTCCGCGACGATGCGCTTGCCCTTCACGCGCACGATGCTGTTGCCGGTGCCGAGCCAGAGCGTCCCATCGGCAGCGCTCGCGATCGCGCTCACTTGCGCGTCGGGCAGGCCGTCCTGCACGGAGAGGTTGCGGAAGCTGAGGCCGTCGAAGCGGCTGGCTCCACCCAGGGTGCCGAACCACAGATGGCCATCGGCATCGTGCGCCATGGACCGCACCTGGCTCTGCGCGAGGCCGTCGCGCGTGGTGAGCTGCTTGAAGGCGTGCTGCTGCGCGCTGCACGCGCATGCGGCGAGCAGCAGGGCGGAGAGGGCGAGTACACGCATCGCCCGCAAAAGTCTCAGAACGTATTGATCAATCCGAGGAAATCGGGGAGGCGGCGGCGCGAAACAGGGATCATGGTGCCGGTATCGAGCACGGCCATGTTGCCCTCGGAGCGGCTGAAGCCCTTGAGGTAGGCCAGGTTGATGATGTAGGTCTTGTGCACGCGGAAGAAGGTCTTGGGATCGAGGTTGTCCTCGAAGACACGGATGTGCTTGCTGCTCACGCTCCGCTTCCCATCCTTCATGTGCACCGTGGTGTAGCTATCGGCGGCCTCCAGGTAGAGGATGTCCTCAAGCTTCAGGAGCACCAATCCGTCGCGGCCGGGAATGGCCAGGCGCGCGCTTAGCGGCGAGGCGGGATCCTTCAGCAAGGCAGCGATGGCGGAGGGCTGGTTGCCGTGCAGTTCGCCAGCGGCCTTGGCCAGCTTCTTCACCGCGCGCTGGAGCTCCTCGTGGTCGATGGGCTTCTCCAGGTAATCGAGCGCATTCTCCTTGAAGGCCTTCAGCGCATACTCATCGTAGGCGGTGGTGAAGACCACCGGCAGGTCGAGCTCGGCGATGGAGGCGAGCAGCTGGAAGCCGTCCTCGCCGGGCATCTTGATGTCGAGGAAGAGCGCGTTGGGCTGCAGCTCCTGAATCTTCTGGCGCGCCTCGTTGGCGCTTCCGGCCTGCCCTACGACCTGCACTTCGGGGCAATGCTCCTCGAGCATCATGCGGAGGTTCTCACGGGCATCCGCCTCATCGTCCACGATCAACGCGCGCAGTGACATGGTGTTCTGGTTTGGCGAAAAGGTAACGCGATGCCTGCCCGTGGATCACATGCCACAGCATTCGGCAGATTCCGAGCAGCCAACGGAGCGGGGCCGATTGATAGCGCGCCTCGCGACGAGTCGACGTCTGAACTGCGCGCGCTCCCGCACCGATGGCTTCTTCGCCCGCTCGCTTCGCGCCATGCGCCGCTGCTCGTTCATCACATGCTGATCGGAACGCATGCCCATAGCTTGGTGCCACGGACGATCCAAAACCCCTCGTTGCCATGCGTACCAAGAACACACGACTCTGGATCTTCAACGATAATGGGAGCTAGGCTCCCTGGGATAGGGTAGGGTTTGGTTTGGTGGTGCGAGGCCCGGTCGGCGAGAGCTGGCCGGGCCTCCGCTTGTTGGCAACCCGAAAGGCGCCAAGGCCGTATCAGGGGCCATGAGCGCCCACCCTTTGGATATCCGCCTGCGCATCGACCAGATCGAGCGCCTGCTCATGTTCGACTACGAGCCTGGCACCGAAGGCGCGCTATTCGACATCTGCGATGCCAATGGACACATCGTGAAGACCGGCGATGTGCGCGGCCCTGTTACACGTGTGCGCATCACCGATCTCGAGGGCGACGACTACTACCTGATGGTGCTCGATGGAGAGACATCGACCGTGCAGCCCTTCCGACTCCGCCGCGTCGCTTGACCTCCTCCACTCCGATCATCCCTTCGTACCGCGCTCTCACCATCGCCGGCAATGTGCTGGAGAAGGATGAGCAGGGTGAAGTGCACCACGCCCTGGTGACCGACACGACCCTGCCCGATGAGGTGGAGGTGGTGTATGAGGTGATCTGATCGCTTCAGCCGCAACGAACAAGCCCTTCGAGATGTCGAAGGGCTTGCTGCATTATTGAGCGACCTGCGCTACGCCTTCGCAGGGCCGGCTGTGCGCGCGGTGAGCAGGAACCACACCGCGCATGTGGTCAGACCGAGCAGGAGGAGCATGTTCGCCCCCGGCCAGTGCATGATCTTGAATAGGCCGCCCGTGATCACGACGATCACCGACCCGATGAGCATGGCCGGGTATTGCAGCTGCACGGTCAGGGGGCCGGGCTTCCGGAACAGCAGGGCCGCGAGCGAAACGATGGTGAGCACGCCACTGCTCAGAAGAATGATGCCAGCGCCCGGCCAGTGCAGGGTCTTGAAGAGGATGCCAAGGATGAAACCGGCGATGGCGATGGAACGGATGGTGCGCATGGCAAGGGTGTTTGGACGATGAATGCGTACACTGCGCTCACGTAACGCTCTACGCGACGCTGAACCTCATTGCTGGCGTCGCGCTCGCTGCATGACCGCCCAAGTGAGGAGCATGCCGAAGACCAGCAGGAGCATGGCCACGAGAAAGAAGGGCACAAAGGCATCCGCTGTGAGCCACTCGCTCTGATACGGTGTCACGTACGCATCAACGATAGCATACAGGCAGAGCGCGATCAGGCTGGCTTGGACTATCAGAAGGACGCGGCCGACGATACGCCTCATTGCCCTACGCCACCACCTTCTTCCGGCTCATCATCTCTTCCACCGCATCGGCCTCCACGGGGATGTCCTTGAACAGATCGATCGGCGCATCGCGCGTCACCAGGATGTTGTTCTCCAGGCGGATGCCCAGCTTCTCCTCGCGGATGTAGATGCCCGGCTCCACGGTGAAGACCATGTCCGGCTGGATCATCTCGGTCCAGAGGCCCACGTCGTGCACGTCGAGGCCGAGGAAGTGGCTGGTGCCGTGCATGAAGTACTTCTTGTAGAGCGGCTTCTCCGGATCCTGCTTCGCCACATCGTTCTTGTCCAGCAGGCCCAGGCCGATCAGCTCGCTCTCCATGATCTTTCCCACCTCGCGGTGATAGTCGGCGAGCATGGTGCCGGGACGAAGCAATTGGGTGGCCTCGTTCTTCACGCGCAGCACCGCGTTGTACACATCCTTCTGGCGCTTGGTGAAACGGCCGTTCACGGGGATGCACCTCGTGAGGTCGCTGGCGTAGCCGCCGTACTCGCAGCCGAAGTCCATCAGGATCACATCGCCGTCGTTGCACGCCATGTCGTTGGTGATGTAGTGCAGCACGCAGGCGCTGTAGCCGCTGGCGATGATCGGCGTGTAGGCATGGCCGCGTGAGCCGTTGCGCACGAACTCGTGCGTGATCTCCGCCTCGATCTCGTACTCCTTCACGCCGGGCTTCACGAAGCCGCACACGCGCTGGAAGGCCTTGCCCGTGATCGCGATCGCGCGCTGGATCTGGGCCACTTCCTCCTTCGTCTTGCGGCTGCGGATGCGGTGCATGATCGGCGCGCTGCGCTTCACGCTGTGCAGCGGGTATTGCGCGCGCAGCTCCTTGTTCTTGCGCTCCTCGCGCGTCTCCACCTCGTTGCTCTGGCGCAGGTGCTCGTTGCTGTTCAGGTACAAGTGCTCGCACTGCGGCACCAGGCGTTTGATCGTGGCCTCGTAGCTGCTCGTCCACAGCACGGTGGCGATGCCGCTCAGCTCGCTGGCTTCCTTCTGCGAGAACTTGGCGCCTTCCCAGATCGCGATCAGCTCGCTGGTCTCGCGCACGAAGAGGATCTCGCGGTCCTTCGGATCCATGGCATCGGGGAAGAGCAGCAGGATCGTCTCCTCCTGGTCGATGCCGCTGAGGTAGAAGATGTCACTGGCCTGCTTGAACGGCATGTGCCCATCGGCGCTGGTGGGCATGATGTCATTGCTGTGGAACACGGCCAGGCCGCCTTTCTCCATGGCTTGGCGGAAACGGGCGCGGTGTTCGCGGTAGGTGGCGGCGCTGAGGGGCTGGTAACGCATGGCGGAAAATGTGAGGAGCGAAGGTAGGAGCGTTGATGCGGTGACGGTGTCCTGCGTTCGCTGCGCAAGGCATGCCGGCCACATAGTGCCCTGCGATGCACAGCATCAGCGTGGTTTTGGAGCAGCCAGGTCGGGCAGTCCGATGCGATTCGAGGGCGCTGCTCTGACACCTTATCGAAGCATTTCATCAAATGGGCATTCGACCTTGGCCACTATGTCTCCTGGATTCGGAAGGCAATAGCGAGTGCCTGCTGCAAGCGTATCGGCGGCGAACATGGGCCCTTGATCCCACGGATCTCGATCTCTAGTTTCGGCCCCGATGAGGAAGAGCGAATCGAAGCTGCTGCGCGTGGTGGAGCTCTTCGCGGGCGTGGGCGGTTTCCGCGTAGGGCTCGAAGGCGCGAGTGATCGCTACCGCGTGGTGTGGAGCAACCAGTGGGAGCCGGGCCGCAAGAAGCAGGAGGCCTCAGACATCTACGTGGCGCGCTTCGGTGCAGAGGATCATGTGAACCGCGACATTGCCACGGTGAAGGCCGAGGCGATCCCTGATCACGACCTGCTCGTGGGCGGCTTCCCCTGCCAGGATTACTCCGTGGCCAAGACCTTGAACCAGTCGAAGGGCATCGCCGGCAAGAAGGGCGTGCTCTGGTGGGAGATCCGTCGCATCCTCGAAGCGAAGCGCCCGCAATATCTCTTCCTGGAGAACGTGGATCGCCTGCTCAAGTCGCCGGTGAATCAGCGCGGCCGCGACTTCGCGGTGATGCTGGCCTCGCTCGCCGACCTGGGCTATTCCGTGGAGTGGCGCGTGATCAACGCGGCTGACTACGGCATGCCGCAGCGAAGGCGGCGCGTGTTCTTCCTGGGGGTTCATGAGAGCACGCGCATCGCCGGCGTGCTGGGCAAGGCCAATCCCTGGGAGTGGATTGCGAGCACGGGGCTGTTCGCCGAGGCCTTCCCGGCGGCGCTTGGCGCATCGGGCGTTGCTTCGTTCCGCATCGAGGGCGACCTCGCGCAGGTCACGCAGCGATTCAACAAAGGCCAGGGCGCGACGAAGGGACCTTTCGCGGAGGCGGGCATCATGCGCGGCCGGATGGTGTGGACCACCAGCGTGGAACCCGCATTTGATGGCCCGCGCGCCACGCTCGGATCGGTGCTCCTGCCGGAGAAAGAGGTGCCCGCGAGCTTCCGCATCAGCGCGCGCCAGCTCGCGCAATGGAAGTACCTGAAGGGCAGCAAGCGCGAGACGCGCGTGAGCAAGCGCACCGGCTTCGCGTACCACTATGCCGAGGGAGCGATGGTGTTCCCCGATCCGCATGACAGGCCCTCGCGCACCATCATCACCGGCGAGGGCGGTTCATCGCCGTCGCGTTTCAAGCACGTGGTGCGAGGCACGGGTGGGCTGCGCAGGCTCACGCCCATCGAGCTCGAGCGCCTCAACCAGTTCCCCGACGATCACACTATGGGCGCCAGCGATGCGCGCCGCGCCTTCTTCATGGGCAATGCGCTGGTCACGGGCATCGTGCGCAAGGTGGGCGAGGCGCTCGCGGTGCGCCACGGTGAAGCCGGACCCGTGAGCCGCGCAAAGAGCACGAAGCGCCGCGCTACGCGCAAGCCTTAGAACATGCTCAGGCGGTACTTGCGACCGCTCGATTTGAAGAGGTAGCCCTTGCCCTTCGACTTCTCCTCGAGCTGGCGCTCATCGTTGAAGAGGCCGGTGAAGTAGGCGCGTACCTGCGCATCGGTCATGGTCACGGGCTTGCCGTTGTTCAGCGCCTCGGCGATGTAGGCATCCACCAACTGCGGGTAGGCCTGCGCGAAGAGCTCCTGCGTGGCGAAGACATCGAGCCCCACCACCTTGTCGCCGCTCACCGCGATCACGCCAACGATGCCGGCCGCCGAGGCAGGAAGCCCGAGCAGCTTCTCACGGTAGCGCTGCCGGTCGGCCTGGAATTCCTTGTCGTTCATGAGGTGCGCGTAGCTGCCGCTGCTGGTCTGGGCCTCATTCTTCTTGATGTCCTTGGCCACTTCCTCCCACACGCGCGTCTGCTCCTTCTCCACCGCGGCGGCCTTGCGCGCCTGCTGGCCCACCACGCCGATGGTGCCCTTGAACTCGTGTCCCGTGCTGCCGGCCTGCCAGCGCCCGTGCTCCACGCAGAACGCGCCGATATTGATGGTTGCGCCTGGCGCTACGATCACGTCCTGCGCCAGCATGCGGTCCTGCTTGCCGCCCACCACCACCTCGCCCTGCATGAGGTAGATGGTGTCCTTGGAGGCGTTCGTGGCTTGCAACGTGTTCACCGTGGCGCCGCCTTCCTGTTCCTTGATCTTCAAGCGCCCGTCCTGCAGGGCCTTGTTCATGGGCACGTACTTGCCCATGTCCTTGTAGGCCTGCTTGTAGGTGGCGTTGCCCACGATCGGGATCAGCTTGAGCTTCTCGCAGATGAAGCGCGCAGGCTGGTCGGTGGCGAAGGCGGGCGCGAGGTTCTCGGCATTCATCTGTGCCGCGCCGCGCAAGGCGATCAGGGCGAAGAGGGTGGCAATTGCGAAGCGTGAGGAACGGGCGTGAAGCATGGCGTTGGGTGATTGGTGAGTGGCGGTACACGGCCCCCGGTGAACGGTTCAAAGGGGATGAGACGCATGCGGGGATTGCCAAGACTTCACAATTCACGCGCGGATGGCGCGGCGCAACGGTTCCACGGCCAATGCGCACCTTTCGCCGTGATGGTCTATGAGCTGATGAGGATCCTGGTGCGGATCTGCACGGCGGTCTTCTTCAAGCGGATCGTGGTGTCGGGCCTGGAGAAGCTGCCCGATGGCGGCCCCACCATCATCGTGGCCAACCACCCGAACACGCTCATGGATCCCTTGCTCATCGCCGCTGAGGTGAAGCAGCGCATCGGCTTCGTGGCGAATGCGGGGATCTTCAGCAACCGGGCCCTTGCGGCCTTCTTCCGCTACTTCCACGTGATCCCCATCTTCCGCAAGAAGGATGTGGCGCCCGGCGAGAAGCCCGACAACACGCAGGCCTTCAAGCAATGCCACGCCTACCTCGCGCAGGGCGGCACCTTCCTCATCTTCCCGGAAGGGAGCAGCTACTACGAGATCAACCTGCGCGAGATCAAGACCGGCACGGCGCGCATCGCGCTGAGCTTTGCGGGGCCGGGCGAGCTGCGCATCGCGCCCGTCGCGCTCGACTATTCCGACGCGATCCAGTTCCGCAGCATGGTGCGCCTCACGGTGGGGAGGCCGATCCTGGTCTCTGCGTATCGCGAAGCGTGCCAGCGCAACGAAGCCGAGGCCGTGGAAATGTTGACCGCTGACATCCGGAAAGCGCTGGCCAGGAAACTGCCGTGGACCGACGGCAAGGATCAGGAGGACCTGCTCATCAAGGCGCACACCTTCTACACCGCCTACGCCACGCCTGCTGCCGATCTGCACCTGGATCCGAAGCGCTCACTCGTGCTCCGCAAGCAACTCGCCGATGCCCTGCACCGGTTGCGTGAATCGCGACCCGAGCTCTACGAACGCACCGGCGCGCGACTGCTGGCCTTCTTCAACGCATTGCGGGCCGACAGCTTGACCCCGGGCTTCTACACCGATGCCTTCCAGCGGAGGAGTTTTCTCCTGCTGTGCGTCGGCTATCTCGCGGAGTTGTTGCTGCTCGCACCGCTCTACATCTTCGGATTGATCACCAACTACCTGCCCTACATCCTGCCTTCGCTCGTGTTCAAGGCTTCGCAGTTGGACATCGAGTACAAGGCGCCGGCGCAAATGATCGTGGGCCTCATCCTCTTCCCGCTGTTCTATGCGCTCGAGGCGTGGGCCTTCCACCATTTCATCGATCAGCGCACCTGGACCAATGCGCTCTTCCTGCTCGCATTGCCTGTTGCAGGCTTCGTGACCATGTGGTACTGGACGCAGCTGCGGCGCTTCGCGCGGATCCTGCGGTTCCGATTCTCCGTGCCTGATGAGCGCAAACGCGGAATGCTGCGCGAGCGCGATGCCATCTTGCAGGCCATGATGGAAGCGCGGGATAGCCTGCAGTGAGCTCCTCCGCAAAGAAGGTTGCCAGCTGACCGTACCGCCTGGTTCCTGCCTTGCGGATTCTGTGCAACACGATACATTCGGCACTATGAAGCGCCTCAGCCTTGCCACCATCGCCGCATTCACCTCGGCCATCACGCTAGCCCAAGCCGATTGCAGCCAGACCTCGGTCGGCTTCACGCCCATCATGGACCTGGGCACGGGCACCTTCAACGGCTGGGAAGGCGGGCTTTATGCTAATGGCAGTAACGCACTGCCGCAGGCGCATGCAGCTGCCGGGGCCGCCATTGCCAACAGCGTCGTTCCCTTGGACGCGAATGGCAACCCCGACCCTGTGAACGGGAAGATCGTCTGGCTTTCCATTGGAATGTCCAATACGAATCAGGAATCGAATGCTTTCATCAACCTCGTGGAGACAACCCCGGGAATCAACCCGTCGCTCGTGATGGTGAATGGCGGCGTCGGAGGCAAGACCGCGGAGGAGATCTCGACACCCACCGATCCTGAATACAGCATCTTCTGGAACACGGTGGCCACCAGGCTGACGAACGCCAGTGTCACAGCCCAACAAGTGCAGGCCATCTGGTTCAAAGTAGGGAACCGCGGCGTCGTGCCGGAGCAGCAGTACTACGACTCGCTCTTGGTGCAGAGCAAGCGCATCATGCATGAACTGGATGATCGCTTCCCCAATGCGCGCCTCTGTTACGTCGCGGGCCGTTCATACGGTGGATATGCCGCGGGCCTCACGAACCCCGAACCGTACGCGTATTGGACAGGATGGGCCATGAAGCACCTGATCGAGGCGCAGATCAATGGCGATCCGCTGCTCGTATTCGATGGTCCTGATCCTGTCTCGCCGTGGATGATGTGGGGCCTCTACCTCTGGGCCGATGGCGTGGTGCCGCGCAGCGATGGGCTCTTCTGGGAGTGCAGCGACTACCACCAGGGCGATGGCCTGCATCCCTCCGATCAAGGCGAGGCGAAAGTGGCTGCCCTTCTCCTGGACTTCTTCTCCAACGATCCAACCACCTGCCCATGGTTCATGGCTGCGTGCGAAACGGCCCTGCCGGAGCAGAGCGATGCGGCTTCATGGATCGCGCCCAATCCATCCAATGGAGTCTTTCGGATCAGTCTGCCAGGAGCGGCCAAGCCCGTCCAGATCAGCGTGTTTGACGCGCTAGGCCACACCGTCATCGAGAGCAGCAGCTCAGGTAACGGTGGGTTCAACATCGACCTGACAGGTCATGCGCCTGGGATCTACCTCGTCAAGATCGTGCATGGAGCAGAGGTGAGCTTCAGCCGGTTTGCGCTGGAGCGGTGACTCGCCTGAGGACACGCGGCGGATCAGTGCTCCGCTTTCACAAGCATTCCTCAAGCAAGAGAGAAGGCGGCCCATCCGGACCGCCTTCTTCACTTGTAGCTATTCGTAGCGCTTACTTCAGGTCGAAGCGGTCCAGCTCCATCACTTTCACCCACGCTTTCACGAAGTCCTTCACGAACTTCTCCTTGTTGTCGCTCTGGGCATACACTTCGGCGATGGCGCGCAGCTGCGAGTTGCTGCCGAAGATGAGATCGACGCGCGTGCCGGTCCACTTCACAGCGTTGGTCTTGCGGTCGCGGCCCTCATAGGTGCCGGTGTGGCCGTTGCTGAGCGCGGTCCACGCGGTGCCCATGTCGAGCAGGTTGGTGAAGAAGTCGTTGGTGAGCTGCCCCACCTTGGTGGTGAACACGCCATGCTTGCTGCCGCCAGTGTTGGCGCCCAGCACGCGGAGGCCGCCCACGAGCACCGTCATCTCCGGCGCGCTCAGCGTGAGCAGTTGCGCGCGGTCCACGAGCATCTCTTCGGCGGGTACGCTGTACAGCTTCTTCTGGTAGTTGCGGAAGCCATCGGCCTGCGGCTCCATCCAGGCGAAGCTCTCCACGTCGGTCTGCTCGGCACTGGCATCACCACGACCCGAGTTGAAGGGCACCGCGATGCTGTGGCCGGCCTCCTTCGCGGCTTTCTCCACCGCAGCGCAGCCGCCGAGCACGATCAGGTCGGCCATCGAGACCTTCTTGCCACCGGCATTGAACTCGGCTTGGATCTTCTCCAGCGCGCCGAGAACCTTGCCCAGTTGCGCGGGATCGTTCACCTCCCAGAACTTCTGCGGGGCGAGGCGCACACGTGCACCGTTGGCGCCACCGCGCTTATCGCT
>Ga0169931_10012663_pt1 | contig 11655 bp, 10 predicted proteins | sample Kivu_15m_20L_FD_129675 | JGI IMG/M metagenome (GOLD analysis project Ga0169931, IMG submission 129675) | Freshwater microbial communities from Lake Kivu, Western Province, Rwanda to study Microbial Dark Matter (Phase II) - Kivu_15m_20L... | ecosystem: Environmental > Aquatic > Freshwater > Lake... | reverse complement strand
CCAACCCCCACCCCAACCCCTTCATTTTTATTACAAATATGATATCTTTATTACATTAAATGAAATTTGATATCAACAATCAAGATTATATAAATCATATATCTTAATGTTGAAACTTCCTACGCACGAGGATCCGGCGTAGATTTCTTAAATAAGATCCTCGCATTTTCAAAGAAAAAGATCCCCTTCATCTTCTGGTAACAAATGCAATTCAATTGTCAAAGTAGCAGGAATCATGTCTATCTTATTTGCGATCTTTATAGTTTTTAAATTGGTGCAAATAAGTTAACTTTAAACTTAAATCTAGAGGCTTAAGTAATACAAATAAACTTCTCTTGATCAATCCTCTATTCAAAAACATCAGAAAGAACTGGAATAATTGAAAAAAGTTAATGCTGATTTAAAAGAAAAACTGGCTAAAATTTCACAAAAAAAGAACTAGGATAACAAAAAATAACCTCAATAATCAACTAAAGTTTAATAAAAACATGTATAATAGAACAAATAAAAAAAGGACCTGAGTAAGACACCTTACGTGCCAGTGCCCTTATAGCGATAAAATATTCAACTCAGAGATGAAGATAAACTAAAAATTCCTAAGTTCGTGTGGCTCTATTTGAACAATCCAGTCGAACAAGAGACCTACATCATCCAAAGAGCTATTGCCAACATAAAATGGTATAGCAAATAAAGTGGATTCGATCTGAGAATAGTCAAATCTGATAACTACGACAATTGGTTAAATCATTAGCAGACTTCATAGCTCAAAGCAGTCATCTAAAAGATAAATAAAGCCAAAGAAAATGATCATAGAGTAAGAAACAAATACGAAAATATTATGTAAAGGGTGATTCTTTTACATCTCATGCATCATCTAGGTGGAATCATGATGAGCAAATACTACTTTTTCACTGAAAAATTTAACTGCTTCGAAAATGTAAAGGGAGATATTAGGTATAATCGAGGTAATTCTTTTGTGAAGCCTCAATATTTTGCCTTTTTTGCGCCAGCTGACGGAACAGGTTATTCTAAAGAAAACAAAGATGTTAATATCTAAGTTGATAAGTACATGATTCTCCATCCTGGCTTGAAACAATAATTTTTAGCTGGAGTCGCAGGTGGTCAATTCTTGATCGATCTGATTCCTTAGTATATTTAGCTCGTCACTAACGCCAATTATCGTTCCTCTGCTCCAGGAAAGTTCCAGATTCAAAGAGAGATGTTGGATACTAACGATGTTTTCAACGCATATACAGTAGCTGCTCATATCATCATCAAAAGAAAGCAACTAGATCTAGATAGACAGGCACTTGGCAATCCTCCTAAATACAGAAATTTCGCTATTGATGACTATGGTCTCATAACTATGAACGCCAACTATTTCCCTGATAAGATGGTTTTTTATTTCAATGTCAGATGGCACTACCATGATAACTACTTTAGTCATACTGCCTTGTTACCTCAGGATTAAATGGAGGAAGTAATTGGACCTATGAGATATATAGCAAGTGCTGATCCAACTGGGGAATTCAATAAAAGAGTATAAATGGCAAGCAAAAAAGATAAGTATCGAATCGTTTAGGGCTCGTTTTTGCATAGGCAACTGTTCAGTGATCAGCATTATGATTTTATTGAGCCAAACAAAGAAAGACCCTACACGCCTACTTAGTTTGAAAAGTGGGAAAAATTGCCTAAAATTCTTTGGCTTTTCTGGGATTCTGGAGTTGAGAAGTCGTCAGCTACTCATCAGTTATGCATGATGAACATGTAAAAACATGCCAAAGAAGCAGGATTTAAAGTCAATTATGTAAGTAAAGACAATGCTCACAATTTCTTATCAAAAGAGACTCTTAATCGAATTCAAGATACCTTGAGTAATGCTAAGATGACCATATACGATCAGACGCCATCGGATTTCTATCGTTTAGCTTTGATTTATGAACATGGAGGATTTTATCTAGATGCATCTTTCTTTTTTAAGGAAAGTTTTCAATGGATCATCGATATTGCCAAATAGCCGACTAGATATATATACAACAGATTTGGAAAGGTTCCTAAAGCTTTATTCCAGTACCATTCACTTGAAGGCGGTCCTTTTGAATGGACCGTTGATACAGAAGCAAATACTAAGGTTAACTGGCATTTCGCATATGAAAACAACTTCATGGCAACTGACCCTGATAATTAACTGATTAAGGAATGGTTCGAAGAGTTCATAATTTGGGCTAAGCTGACGTACTAGCAAACTTAGGAAAAAATGAAAGAGTGCAACATTTACAGTCATAAGTGGAGCAGCCCTACAGATAGGTATCTGACTGCCATGGAGAGTCTTAAGTGCGTTATTGGAAGAAGGCAAAAGGATATCGATCAACATCCTGAGAAATACAAAGGAATCAAGTATGCGAACGACTACTATAAGCTATGGACTTTCAATGGATTTACAGGCATTCAGAAGTTTAGATACTACAATAATTATGTGAATAATTTCCGCAGAAACATCGATTAAAACAATATTATGTTCCACCGCTTCTCAGAAAGCTATTCCGATTTAGTTTACGGCAAGACTTATAAGGCCATCAAGCTCTACGGACCAAACATCTATAATTTAAATCCTTTCATGGCATCTAATCGCCACAATAATTTTGTTACTGAAGCTCATCCGCAGTCTGCCTTTCTCAAGTACCTGTACAATCCTGATGAGCACGAGTTGTTTACGACTGATAAACTGCATGCTCGCAAGAAGACCTGATTAAAAGCATATCGATAAATAAAAACTAAAAAATTTAAATATAAATCTTTTTTTTATGTTGGACAAACATCTCTATGAATTAGATTTGATTATTAGAGAATTATTTTTTAAGTTCTAATGTTATAGATTTATTATGATTAATTTTTTAAAGCAAAAAGTATTCTGAGTATCAGATAACACTAATTTAATGAGAATTGATATTAAATCTATAGAGATATTGATCTTTAAAAAATTAATTAATACTTTTCTTTTTTTCTAATGTTTTTTTGCAATAATTTCAAAATCTAGACATATTGATACTCAAGATTGACAAGAATTCATTTGTTTTCATGCTTTTGTGATTAATAATGCATCTAATCTAGCTGCGATCTGCCTGATTTTGATCTAATATGTAAAAAAATGTATATGATTATCAACCACAAAGAAAGAGGCGTTAAGACTTAATATAACGTTAGCTAAAATAAAATAATTTTGATGAAGATCAACATTAACATAAAAAAAAATTAGTTTACGTCGGAAAAGATAAGATGTATTTTAAAACCTTGTTAATTAACATATCTGAATTATGGCTGAAATCTAGACTATTTTTTAAAAACTAATAATTTATTTGAAGACATGAGTTTCGATTACAACTCCTACATAAGCGGACTTGCCTTGAAGTCAGTTGGGTTCTAGCCTGCCAAACAGACCAGAATTCCTGCCATTATGAACGCCATAACTCCAGTTAACGGCACAGCCATGAGGGACTCACTGATAGTGGGATGCCAACTGATGCTAAGGCTCTATCAGATATTGGCTTAGAGGGGCATGGTTGATGAATATAACTTCGTGCATGTGATTCTGACTGACGGATATGACTGCAACTCTAAGAATTCATTGGAGGATGCCTTAAAGGTGATGTTGCTAATTGGCAAAATTATCCCTGTCAAGTGCCTCAAAATCATTTTGATTGGAGTTGGAGTGTAGGCATAAGCTGAACAAGAACTTCAGGCTTTGGCTTATGTTGCAGGTTAAAATGCCTAATACTATAATGTCAGCTCCTCTTAGATCGGCTCCCTTTTCAATAAAATACAAGTCAACCTTGGCATTCAGCAAAATAATGCTTATCTTCAAGTTGTGGAAAAACATTTCGCAGTTATGTTCAATCTTGACGTGTCAGGCTCTATGATAGGTGAGAAGTGGGGTGCGGTTTGTGCGAGTGTGAACCATTTTATATCTAAAATGGGAAATACTGATGTGGTTTCCGGACTGGTTTTCAATGACAAAGTGAGATTGATTTGTGATCTCCAGATGGGAGACGAATTGATACCCCGACAGAGGACATTTTCGGCACCTAAACCAAAACAACCTGCGCAGATGACTAGATCTCCATCTTTGGAAAGGATACCTTATAATGGCTATAGCTATACCTACAGAAATCCTCAACCACAGCAACAGAATAATGGTTATAACTATAATTACACATATCAGCAACCACAGCCACAGAACAATGGTTGCCAAATGCAATGAGATAAATGATTGATTGCATTATTATAAATTAATAATAATAAGAAGTTAAATGTCAATTACATAACAATAATTATCTTGATTTTATTTTACTAAAAATCAAGACTTGAAAAGTTAACAAACACTATAAAACATGAATCGAATCAATATAAACTTTTAGAAAAATATCAACGGTTAATGTCACTATGCTATTTAAAAGTAAATCTTTTATATGAAACGATCCAAAAAAATAAAAAATGGCAGAATACTAACGAAATATGCAACAAAAATAAGAATCAATGGATTTAATCTTATAGTTATTCATTCTATATCTATTTTTGCTTTATTTTATGAGATGTTTTGATCACTAAATGAACTGAGTCATCTTTGCTTTTCATTACCACAAACGCATATATCTTTCTATTTTTATATTATGAACTAATATCGATCGTAATATTAAAGTTGTTTTGCAGGTTACTAAAAGCCAGTTTATTGGTATTTAAGTTTGTTTCCATCACAATCGTTCCTCCATATTACACAAACAAAGAAGTATCGCTTGCTTTGATTTATCGACCATCAGCATTTATGTATCCTTTTTATTGAAAAGGCCAGCTCCAATATCCAATCGACTATTTATCCTCTCTTTTTCCACTACTTTATGCATTTTTTCTATTTTAAGTAATTAGTCCAAATCCTATAGAAGTTCTCTTTCCATAGATCAATCGAAATTTAATTATAGAATGCAGAGGTAGTGGATGTTTCCCTGTCATTTGATAGTAGATATCTTCGTTTTTTTTTGTAACTTTTTTTCCTTGAATTTTGAAGTTTTTTGCTTATTTGGGAGTTTAGTCCCAGACAAAATCTATTTTAGTCGCAGTTCTAAAAGATTGATGGGTAGGATTTGAAGATTAGCAGCACCCCATTTATATTTAAATTTATATTTATTGATATTTTATAAAAAAAATTAGTTTTTTTTACATCATTATTTATCGTTATTTTCGTTATTTTTTACAGAAAGATGCTGATTGTCTAAATCATATTTGATAGTCAGAGATAGAACTAGTGCTAGCACGTTAAAACCTGCAAAAATATAAAAACAAGTAGTAAAGTCATTAAACTTATTGTTATCGCTTACGAGAATAGCTCTGATAAGAAACTGAAAAAGACAAGCTATATAATTTTAACATTACCAAAGGTTATTCCTGCGAAAACTAGCCAGTACACACGACTTCCTTGAACTGGTCCAAAAATTTTCATGGTAAAGGCAGGATATATGCTGTAGCCTGCGTAGACGAAGTAAATGATACACACTGCTACTAAGTAAATGTATTGTTGAGTAACTATAAACGATAAGCTGATTGCAAAAGCGAGGTTGAGAATGTTCATGATCGCTGATATGGTGCGAAAAGATAACTTGTCTAAGAGAACTCCCCAGAAAAGACGAGCAACACCATTGAAGATAGCTCCAATACTGCCTGCTAAGGTCAAGAAGGCGTCGTCATTGATTTTGGTCTGTCCGTATTATTTATAATTGAAAACAATAAAAATACCGAAAGGAAGAGTCCCTGATACAGTCAAAATCAACCAAAGAATTTTCTCTATATCGACAAAATTTTACTTTAAACGAGATATGATAACTATTCTCTCCAATTAGAAAACCTATTTTGTTTGCTGATCGATTATTCATGCGATTATTATATACTTTGATGTGGATATTTTTAAGCCTGATTTTCCTTAATAGTTTTTATAGTACAATAAGAGAAGATTGTTGCTTTTATTGGCTATTAGTTTGCTACTTAGGAGGTCTCATCAAGAAAATACCCAGCAGGCCGATTCCTAAATACGCAGCAGACATTATTTTAAGTGCAAAGGGGACATTGTTAGCAACTTCTTATCTATATATTTGTCGGTTATCTGGCAATACAAGAGGGTCCTGATTGTCAGGATTTATTAGATTTAAGAGCATTACGTTGAAAAGAAGAGCTGAAAGGCCTTAGCCAAGTATACAAAATCCACTGCATAGTCCTGATTCTTTAATTATCTACCTTTGCGTAAAGGGATATGCTAGACGCAGTTTTTGATAGGACCCATGTACCCGAATCCATTAAACATGCTGAAACCGAATGAATGGCAAAGTAAATACAGCCAAAAGTTTTCAGCGAAGGACATGACGAAGACAGACAAAGATATGCCTAACATGGCTATCAAAGTGATGATTTTATTAGAAAATTGCAGCTGCTTGAGGTTCGAAAGTGGCATACCTAGATTAATAACTATGACTGAAACAGGTAGGAGAAGTCCCATCTTGTTGCTGTTGATATCCTTATCACCTACATGGACTCAAATCAACCTGCGTAGTATATGTGCGATATGGCGTAGGGCATGAGGGTGCCGTAGGTGTAGCCTGAACCGAAAATAAGCATGCAAATGAAACCGGAAGCTAAGGCTTTAATCTGTTAAAAACTAAACATAATCTATTGTAAGTTTATAAAAAAAATATCTACAAAGGCAAAATGAAATATAGCTAAAATTAATTAAAATCTATTTGATTATTGAGTTGATCAAAAGCCTAATTTCAGTTTCTTAACGATTTTAATAGTCCATTCTGTGCGTCTGTACCACAATGAAAAGATCCAATCAAAGCAAAATACTAGCAAAATGAAAAAAATAAATTTTTACAATTTATTTTTTCCATAGCAGTAAGAAAGACTAGGTTTCCATAAAATCTGTTTGTTCTGGAGGCAACTTATCGTTGGATTTGTCTTCCGTCAATGATTGCCTAATAAACTATTCTGCTTTTATCGTCAGCGAAAACGATTTCTATCTAAAAATTTACATCAAGCTAAGTAGGTATTTATTAATTAAGCTCTGGAGTTTAGTCAAAAACTCCATCTTCGATAAATAAGTCTTGGTTAAGTTTTGTGGCGTTTGTATGTTTTAAATTATTAAAATGTTCTTGCAATTCGGTATCGTTTGTATTAACATTAAACAAGTTTGGATTACAGCATCTGATAAAACATATATGATGAGCAATAGAAATACCAAGCCAAACGATTCCAAAAAATAGCAAGAAATATTGTACATTTAATGAGATTCCATACCATATCATCCAGAATCCTGAATAATGAAAAATTGAATAAAAAATATCAAAACCAAAGCATCCCAACCATTTTTTGTCTTTAGTGCTACTCACAGGATTAGTTATAAGTTATTTTGAGGTGGCAATATTATTTGTTACAGGTGAGACGATTCTATTTGCTGAACCAGGAAGAACTTACATTTTTTTTAGCAGAGTTTTTTTAATCATACTCCTGAGCTCCTGATTATCATCTCTTAAATAAGGCATATTAATGAATAACATATGGGTGTTTATATCTCGAATAGGAAATTCATTTACAGATAACGAGAAATCAAGAGCTCTCGAGTCAACTCGAACACACGAACACTTTTTCTGTCAGTTCAGCAGCCAAAAGCTGTTTCTCGCAGTTCTTGGCTCTTAGCTTTTAGAGATTATTCACAAAGCCATTTTCTACAAAAGATAGACTAAGATAAAAAACTTGCTCAGGCAGTCTTTTTGTAAAATTAATACCCTCTAGATCATCCTCTAAAGCTAGGATTTTTATCAAATTTCGATTTTGGCTGAATTCTGAAACACTAAACAGGAGACCAACTTTTTATTTAAAGTTTTCGCAAAATATAAGACTCGAATCTATAAAAGAATAAAAACAAAAAAAAAAATCATATAAACTGATTCTAAGAAAAATGATTATCGATAAAAAATATTTTTTTATTCTTGATTATTTGAACACCTTTGTAATATTTTTTCTATAAAATTAAGTATAGCTTAAAGATGCGATCAGCAAAGCGAACTCACGATCGATATTCATTAAACTGTAATCCAAAATAGACTTACAACGCCCTTTAGGACTAGTCATGTATCAGCTATTTTGCCTCACTTCCTGGTTTCAAGCGAATACAAAATCTAAAATAATCTTTTACTTAGATGAGGAAATCAAATCGATCTGGAAAACAGATAGACATCATCACGAAAACACAATAGGCGATACTTTAGAAAAGCAAAGAGCCCAATAATATTTTTTAGAAACGATTCGACAGCTCTTATCTTATGCCTGTCTCGGTAAGCAAACAACAAAAAAAGTTCTTTTCTTAAAGAGCTTCTTTTTACAAAAGAAGGAAGCAAACTTATTTTGAACACTCTAATATGAATTTTTCATTTTCTACTTAAAATGATAGCTAAAGTGCTCACTTAAAGAAAAATAAACAAATAGAATAAAAAAATTAAAAACAGTAAAAGAGATTTAGCAAATATTTTAATAATTCAAGAAATTCATGCAAGAAAAATTAAACCAAAATGTTTTTAAGCAATAATTTTTAAGGTTAAAATCATAATTAACCTCTGAATTTGATACAAATGACATAACTCAATAACTCTAATATTGCAGTTCAAAGAAAAAAAAGCTAATAGATACATTCTAATATAAGGCAAAAGCAGAAAAAAAATAAGACTTAGAGTATAAAATATCACTATTTGTATGGAAAATTCTTGGGAATCAGCGTTGGCATATCGGATCCGATATCTTTTTAAACAATCGCCAAATTTTCACCAAAACTTTAAACAAAAAATACTTCTTAATTTTTTTCTTCACCTTTTATTACTGCTCTTGTTCCTTAATCAAAGCCTGCTTACTTATAATGTTCAGTATCTGTATCTTTAGAATCTCATGATACTCCTATGTCGTAATCAGACTAGCCTTTTGATTAAGATAAATTTTGGCTAAATTTTATTGCTGTTTCTCAACCAATCAAGTGCTAAAATTTAGCTTGTTTTACTTCTCACAAAATCAAAATAGAATATTAAGCCAAAAGTCTATTCAAGATATTTAAGAATTTTTAGTAGGAAATATATTAGCATATTTATAGTAAACATTTTCTACAATCTTAAAAGCAACTCATATAAAACGAAGAAATCTCTTAAAAATGTTCTTTTACAAAATAAGATTTTGAACAGGAATTCAGTAAAGCTTTTAGAAAAAACTAAGATCCTATTAAAGTCGAAACCAAAAAAACCAAATCTTTAATGCCTTTTCCAAAGATGAAAAATGATAGTGTTTGATATCGTTTACATTCTCTTTTTGATTCAATAGAACGATTATAAACCTCTTTCTTATGATTTATACTATATTTTCAAGATAAATAGATAGCTATTATAATATTCAGTCGGCAGTCTCAAAAATATATATGATAATCTTAATTTCTATCATAACTTGAGCCTTTTGATTATTTTGATGTGCCATTATTTGCGTCTGAACATTATGTGGTGAAACATAGAAAGTAAAGCCAGGGGATTCAAAATAGAGCGATATTTAATTGTCTTTTATCATGAGCCTCGTCCAAATCATCTAAAATTCATAGTAATGAAGCAATGAATATAAAATATCTAAAGGAAAAGTATACTATCCATATTAGTAATAAAATGCGCATACTATTTGCTTAAAATCAACAGATTAAATTGACCTTAGTCCTTTGATACTATTGCCTGATAACTTTTTAAGTTTTTCCTTTTGTTTCGACCATGAATTTAGCGTTGATCAAGAACGAAATACAGCACCATAGTCCAAAAAACAGAAACATCGTTCCTGGATTGCCTCCCAATATGTCATCGCGGATGATCGGAAACAGCAAAGTCACTAAAGCAGCGAAAAGCCATACTGTTCCTACTATGAAGGGCATTTGTTTCGGTGCGATAATTTCGGGAAAGTATAGCCAGATAACAGGGGCAAGAGTGAGTCCAAGTACTCCCATGAAAACACTCAAACCTAAAACGATCATTTGATTAGCCATCTACCCCCAAACACCTTCTTTAAGGAACCCTAAACCGATTACTATATTCGCAAAGCACATCACAATACATCCAAACTGCAAGATTGTTTTTGTGCCTAATAGATGAAGCAAAATCACTGCAAAACAAGTGCATAATGCTCTTAGTGCATGTATAAGTGAAGGTACTGATCTATCAAAAACACTTGTTTTTTCTTTGGCTATGAAAGAACCCGCGTAAACGATTACCAGATGACCGCCACTGAACTGCAAGAGAATAGCCAAGTGAATAGCCATCATTAAGCTTCTTTTATTGCTTTTGAAAGCAGGTTTGGCCTTGGCAATCAGTTCTTGAGTGTTTTACTAAGAGTGATGGATGTACTATAGTCCTTATTGCTATTTTTATGGATTAATTGATCTTAAATATTCAATATCCTGGTATTTCTATGCCAAAACTTATTCGACATATTAATGTTTGTATATAAACTAAATAACTTGTCTTGCCTTGTCAGCTCTTCCCTTTAACAGCCAGTACTTAGGAGTCTAAACTGGAAAAATCCATAATAATATAGCCGATTGAATCAAAGAGGTGACGATTGTTATCGAAAGCATTACAACCCAGAAAGATTAGCCAGTCCAGTCTCCGAATATTAGTCCAAACACAAAAAATGTCAGAAATCCACTCATATTTCCCAAGTTACTATTAAAAGATCCGAACGCTCCTAACGGACCTGAGATTTATACAGGAGATAGCTATTTGATAATCATCGTTGAAAGGGAAGAAAAAAGACCTACGCAGAGACCCTGAATTATTCTGCCTATGGCTAAAGAATATGGTGATTTAACAAAAAGAATGAACCCAGCGATGATACTAATTAGATTTACAATAAGTAAACACTATCTATATAAGTTTAAAAATACCTTCTGGAAAATATTTATATAAGAAATGAGCTGCAAAGTGCTCCCACACATGCTCCAATAGGCACGCATCCATTGAAGAAACCCTGAGCGATACTTCTATTCATATCTATATTGTAGATATCAATATGAGTCTCGATAGGTACTGAGGAGAAGTATGTGACTGTATAGCCGAAATAGAAAGAAGAAACGCCGATGTTCCAGGCCATCAAGACAATCTTTAGGAGACTTTTGTAGCGGTGATTTGAAAGTGAAAAGTGCATTTTATGGATATAAATATTCTACCAAGAATCTATTGTTTACATCACATTAATCAAAGTAAGATTTGATGTAATTCGTGTCTAAAATATAAATAAATTATATCAGCAAAAATAATCCTTGAATTAGAATTTTCAACTCATATTATCAACAATCAACAAAATTTAAATATTGATTAGGTAGTAGACGCTATAACTAAAATCAAAAAATAAATAATCAAACTTTGAATGAAATATTATATCAGCCTTATAGACTATTGCTCCAGACCTTACACTATCTCCTTTAATACTTTATTAAATGTTTTTCTGGTGTATTTTGATCAATATTTTACTGTTTATCAAGAAGTGTAATCAAAGAATTTTGAACAAAAGGACTCTTTTTTTATTTATTTTGTTTAAATAAAATTT
>Ga0169931_10012662_pt1 | contig 11656 bp, 8 predicted proteins | sample Kivu_15m_20L_FD_129675 | JGI IMG/M metagenome (GOLD analysis project Ga0169931, IMG submission 129675) | Freshwater microbial communities from Lake Kivu, Western Province, Rwanda to study Microbial Dark Matter (Phase II) - Kivu_15m_20L... | ecosystem: Environmental > Aquatic > Freshwater > Lake ... | reverse complement strand
CGTCATGGTTTCATCCAATTTCTGGTACTGAAGCACGTGGGGGTCCTGTAGAATATTCTCCCTCCCAAGGGATAATAGCATCAGAACACGACTGAAACACTGGTACTGAAGAACGTAGGGGTCCTGTAGAGGATTATTCTCCCTCCCAAGGGATAATAGCATCAAAAAACGGTTGAAAAACTGGTTATGGATATAAAAGAACGTAATGCTTTCATCGATCAAGTGGGTCTTGCATCAGACTGCTTGTTGTCTCAGCAGGAGCCATCTGCCCTATCGCCCACTTGGAAAGATGTCGGTCGGCGTACACCGTACACGCCCAATGAGAACGCATCAACATGCGGAGTGCAATACTGTAACTAGGTACTATTCTACATAATGCTACGTACGCTCTCGTTGACACTTCTTCTGTTGTTGCAGTCTTGCAGACCCCCCACTCGCGTCTAGCTAGCTACTGTAATACTCGCGTCAAAAAATTTGGTACCCATGTGAAGGCAATCAGCATGCAGTGTGAGGTGTGAGTGAGATACCATATACCCAATGTTTGTAGAAAATCATTTTCATCAAGGTCAACAAGTAATGGAACTAACTAACTCTCTGCCTTCTACCACGACCTTGTCATCAACATCATCATCATAGTCTGGTTATATACAGAAGTAGTTGTAGAATTTCACAATTGATTTCTCATGAATATCATCTGTACTTACTTCTTTGTCTAAACTTAACTTTCGCATGCAGGTATATGATGAACGCATCTATGCAACCAATTTTTCAAGAGCATGTACAACAACAGCAGTCGACTACTCGAACAGGTCGAATGGAACAAACAAAATTTGTTACGAGCAGTAATCAGCACTTGCATCAGCAACAACGATTGGTGAATCAAAATCAATGCATCAATATTTTGATGATTGTTCGTATACTGTTGACTTATTTAGAGAAGGTGGATAAATCGGTACTGCTGAGGGCAAAAGCTGTATGTTTGTTTATTATTGAAATTCAAGGTATTGTGCGTAAAGAGAATTTCGCTCAACCGTGTTTATTTTGTTTTTGTAATGGACATGGCTATCATCACAGTCACTCAAAGACTTTGATAAGAGAAAGAAGGCTGGGGATCCTGAATATCAATCGATGAGTCAAGTTATAATGGACAAAATGCCTGAGATTGTAGGACAGATACATTGGACAAGGGCTGTTGAGATACATCAAAATTATCTGAAAAGTACCAAACTAAAGAAGACGACGACGATGACTAAGAAAAAGAGAAACAAATCATCACCATCGACGTACTCTCGTCCCAATCATATACATACATCAACATTACCAACAGTAGCATCTTCGTCATCGACACATTGTTATAATACCCAAACAAACGCCGATGTTACTTCAACTACGAGCTACAATAGCAAGATGATGAATCGATCACCCTACCTGTATAATAATTCAGAAACGGAATTTCATCCACCGTATCAACTATCACCTAGTCCATCTGCTTCAACCGCAATTACATTGATTAGTTTAGGAGATATGGAATTGAAGACCGATGGTAAAGATGGTGACAATCATGATAAATTGGATGATGATGATGATGATGATGATAACGATAATACGTCTTACTTAAATCATTTGGAAGCAGCATCAACCCTATCACATCTTCCACGAGATCGTACTAATAGTAATACCAACAGCAATAACGCCTTACTCAGTCCTTGTACACTTTCATCCTTTGCAGATATACAAGATCCGTTTACATTACAACCTTATTCTATATATCATAATCATTATCGAATCAAAGAAGAAGATGATGATGAAGAAGAACAAGAAGGAGAAGGGAATCATAGCTGTAGTCATATGGACGTCATCATGGATTCAAAAAAAGATGACTCTGTTAAAAAATCATCCATGTCTTTTGAACAAGACCATCCTTCTACAAAGAGTTTCTCTCTTCTACAATACAATCATAGTACTACGAAAATAAATACGGCTTCCACAATAGATTACAATAATAAAACATCACCCACACTTTCATCACTTTTCCATCAAAGCCATACTTATCTTCCTCCTACTTTTGATATCGCCAACAACTCACAATCCAAGACTTCCTTCACAAATACTACTACTACAGATGATTCCAACCATACTACCAACAGGAAGGGTCCAATAGCTTGTATTATACGTCAAACGGCTGAAACTTTACTCATGGTACAAAAAGATGTAAATTCCACTGCTGTTTCTGGGAATCGTAACAATGATTATAATGGCAATTCGATGTTGGAAGAGGGTTAGTTTGGTGGAGTATCATTCTGTAATTATAAAAAATTCAAAGTATACATAGGAACAGAACGTGAAAATAAGACATGAAGTTTTTACCATGAAACTATTCATGTAGCGTAGCCTACTACTAGAGCTATGTAGACCGTAGCTAGCGTGTGGAAATATGCCGTAAAGATTTGAATTTTTTTCACGTACATAAAAATGAGTGTACAGTGTACAGAGATGGTACAGTAGATTATCGGTTTCTGATACAAGTATGAAGCCGGCAATAATTGGCATATCGAGTCTATAATAGCATTGAACAAAACGACCTTCATGGCAATAAATAAGATGCAATCATCCAACAACATTGGCGATGACATCAATAAGAAAAGCAAGAGGAATCACTCTTCTGATGTATCCTGGGTTTACCAGACTGGTGTAGTAGCTTGGGCAATAAAACCAACCAAAGTATCATCATCATCATGGCTGAATCGATGGCCTGTTTTGCTGTACCCAAGTTGGTCGACAGCTATGAATCAATCAGGTTTCATTCCCTCCTCTCAAAGAACAGATATTGATAGTAAACAGGTAGAAGAAGGAGTAGACGAAACAGAACTCATTTGTATCCAACAAAGTAGAAAGCCCGTCTCCGTTGCTAACTTGGGTAAGAATTTAGTTCCGGCAAACGCAGCTCTTGGACCAGCCTTGGACAAGTATCAAGGCAAGAGAGGACGTGTGGTGGCATATTTTTTAGGTCAACCACCGAGTGGCTGGGATGATCACGAAAAGGATCCCACCGATACAAACGTTTCTTCCACGGCTGTCGATACTCCTCCTTGGAGGGCTCTCCATGTTGATACACTTTTACCGTACAATGTTACATCTTGTTCAGAAGTTCTGCAAGCCTGCAACTCAAAGATAGAACCAGGTCCCTGTGATGATGATTTTTCGGCTCATAGAAATCGCTTACTCCATGCCATGAAGGAAGTTAGTGTGGTTTGTCAATGTCCAACTCTTGATCCCCAAGTAATTGCGCCATATTTGTTTCAACAACATCACGTCTCTTCGAGGTCAAGTTCTCGTATGGAATTATCATCCACTCCATTGATACAACAATTCAATCCCATGGTTATTACAAAATCATCCACAAGGAAGAAGAAAACTATCAACGAAAATTCAACTCCTGAATTCTTTGATGAATGGACCGTGGGTCAATCGCTCAACTCACAAAAGAATGATACGCAATTCAGTCAAGGACTTGGTGGTGGATCATTATTGACAACACTTCCACGACTTTCAGAGTGTATGGATCAAAACCATGTGCCAAAGATTCAAAATGATTCAGTGGTTGAGGAAAACATTCTGAAAGAGGAAAAAACTATCCAAAGTCCTTCTCTATTCAAGACTTCAACTACCATAAACGTGGAAACAAAGGATTCTTTAATGACTCCTCCATCAAGTAATACTATTACTACTACTACTACCTCTTCTTCATCCTCTAGTAATCTTAGTGATGATACACCTATTACATCCAACGTTAGTCAATCTCAACTGAATGCTGCTTCTGTACTTATGACTTTGAATCCAACCTCTGCCGGTAACTGTCACTCTCCGAAAAAAACCTCTACTGTCAACCTGTCTCAAAAACGGAAAGATAAAATGTTGTCTGTTACCTTTGATTTAATGGATAATGCACAGATAAGGCACCCAGACAGTACAAGTGATGTAACGCCCTCTTCTACGAGTGTCTTAGACGAGAATGACAGACTCATATCGTTGGGAGAGGCTACTAATGATACCTTATTGAATAAACGAAGAAGGTTATTATCAGCATCATCATTATCTCATGATGAAGATCCTTTGAAAATATCCTCTTTCTGCTCTTTACAAGCCTTGACCTCACTACCTGTTGTAACCCCAAATCCCAATGTGTTGAAATCATTCAAGGAATCATTTCCTGAATCCAATGAAATGAATGATCATGGTATGGAGGGTGATGTCTTGGATGAGATGGATAATGAAGGAACGAAACAACTGTTTCTTTGTACTCAATAAAGTAAAACATCTCTCTATATACTATGTATAGACTTCAGAAATCACGACATCTAATACTCATTACTTTAATGAGATCTAGCGAATGTATTTATGTTTTCTTTACCGAGAAAAAATCCTCCGCTTCTGTTATCAGCATGGTATTTATATTACGAATTTGTACAGGATCACCTATGAGTACTTCGGGCAATTCATCGTCACACCGTCCTTCAATAGCAAAGGAACAGTTTGCAAGAATCTTTTTGCACAAAACACTATTCTTTAAAAGAGAAGCAGCAGCTGACTTAGCCAGGTAGGGAAAAGGATGAAAAGAAATATCGAATTCCATGACCCGAGCTTGGTCGATGTCCAAAGAATGAAGAAATCCCGTTATTCCTGTCCGTTTAATCAAAGTTGGTTTCCCAACCCATGTTGATATCCATGATGGTATACCTATTTCATCTAAATTGTCGACATTTGGGAAGAACTTAAAACGTCCTTGCATTTGACTATCCTTTGGAGCTCTTGAACACCACTCTTCAAACAATCGCACACCATTATATCGACGCCTCTGGAGATCCACTTCCTGCTCATGTTCTTCGGGAATAAAAGAATCAGATGTAATATGCTTCAGTATTTCCTTAGTCTCAGCTTTCATAGAATAATATATTGTAGCGATGAAACCGTCACCATCGTTGGTTGGACGGGTAAGCTTTGGAATCTCCGACGGGACTGCTAGAGAAACAACAAACCAATCAGGACTCTTCCATGGATTATTACCGGAGTTTTCTGGTAGCTGAGGTAGAGTTACTTTCGATGCTATTTCGGCTATTCTCTTGGAGGATTTAAATAAATCCATTTGAATCGGTTCATATAATGCATACGGAGCTGGAATTTTCTTTTTCGATAGGATGTACCCAAAACTACGGACCTTAACATGGTTCGATGGTAGTGCACACCATGAACAATGGTTACCATCTGTTGTATTAGAAGAACTTGATATCTTTGTCATAGAAGATCCAGCTGGAGGTTTGAAAGTCCAATCTATTTCCTTGGGAACACTGACCTGAGTACTCTCTGGTTTTTCTTGTTGCTCATCATGTCCTTTATCTTTCCTTGATTCTTTAGAACCCTCCCACAATGAACTCAGTTGTTGTAGAGGTCTTGTTGGGAAGATATAGCTATTGAGAGCAAACAATAGTGCAGCAAAAGAGATCCAGCTAAGAGAGGTAAAATAAATGAATACAAGAACCAAATTAGCGAGCGGGACAAGAAAGGGAGGGGTCCTATACTCTATAGAAATGGAGTCTTCATATTCCTTCTTCTTGTCAATATCTTTCACGTTGGTATTGGATACATCTATAGACGAGAGTAATGGTTCGATGTTATTATACGGTGTAGTACGTTCCTCAACAACCTCCCAAAGCGAATCCTTTACACTCGATGGAGAATGAAACCCTTCCAAAGGCCCACCCACTGCAATCAGTCCATCATTATAATACTTAACACTACCCTTCAAGATGATATGCGATAACGTTTGTAGCCATAATCTCTGTTCATCTTGTGAATCAAAACAGAGTTTCCATTTCGATTCCGACTTGACCAAAATGGTAAGACAAAATGGTGTTGGAGCTACATGGGCCGCCGATAGAGTGAATGGAGGAGTTGATGTTGATGACGACAGACTTTCCAAAGTTGAGTTTGTTGTGGAGTTGTTACCTATACCTCCATTCCATGGTGGTGTAGCAAAGGATATTGCTACCATAGCTTGATCCTTCCATAAATCGATACATCCCCGTGGAATGGTAGGATCATTCGATTTATCAAAATGTGTAAATGACATGGAACTGAAAGCTGGCTCTGCTTGTTGAAGAAAGGTTTGAGTCATTTGTGTAGCTTGTTCCCATAATTGTCTCAAATCTTTATTCCTTTTACCCACTTGCGTGGTGGTGGTGGATGACGATGAAGAAATGACCAAATCATCACCCTGGATCATGGAAGACGATGGTTTTAAATCTTCGATACTTTCACCGGCCATGGACGTTGGTTTCAAATCATCGACAGTGTCATCGATATGAAAGTAGAAAAGTTTATTTCCTATAAGTACAAGTTTCCTTCGTTCCCAAGCCTTACTGGACAAAATTCCAAGTCCCGATCTTCGTTTATATACAAAGGAGGTAAGACTTGGAGGTTTAACGGGCTCTTGATTGACTGCGTCAGAAGATTCTCGTTGAGTATCGAGTGATTCAGAAGAGGCAGTTTCAGTCACTTCCAGGATGGGTTGTGTCATTGTAGAGTTTTGTATTATATCTATAAATTTCTCAACGGTTTTGTTCACGTTGACGGAGAGTCTTTGAAATTCCTTTTTCGTTGTATCAGCCAAACTGATACCCCCACCTGACGAGTCACTGATCGGTTCATGTAAGTGAAGAGATTTTTCTACCAGTCGGCGTTGTTCAGGATCTGTAAGAATTTCGACAGTTGGCGTAGGACGAATAAGTTTACGAGTGATAAGAAGCGGAGATTTGCTTCTTGCCTTTTGACTCGATAGAATATGAGATGCAGACAATGCAATCGCCTCTGCTCGCTTGTAATCATCGTCATTTTCATCAGAGAGACGACTAGTCTCATGGCTATCGGGTGCCATTACGTCTAATGGAGTGGTGGATGACGGTGTCATTGAGTTCAGAACATTTACAGAGATACAGTTGTGTACAGTAGGTTTTTTTATAGCAACAGTGCTTGCTGTGAGTGATGCGTGACCTTATACACGACTTTCGCAGGACTCATTTACTTGGTAATGGTATGCTTCTTGGGACACATTCATTTAGCGGAAGAGTGAGAGAATCAACTCATTATTTGTCAAGGTTATCAAAATCGGCCATACATCCTTGAACGCGAGGTACTGATGAATATTCTGTAGTATTCATTTATTGTAAAATGTAAATAGCAATATTTTTTAAGTATGTTTTATCTGACATAAATATATATACAAGAATGTCCGTCGAATTTGAAATCATGGAAGAAAATTTCATCGGTGAATATCATTGAAAATAAGAAACTTGGTACTACTTCAATGTAAATCAACGTCAAAAGCCACAAAGAGCGAGAGGATTTCTAGTGGATAATTTTTCCGATACATCATCTGTTAAATGATGTTCTACTTGTGAATTTAATTTCGATGGATCATCCACAAAGCAAGATGATACTTTAGTCATGACATCCCACCATATGGAATCTAATCCATATCTTGTATTGTATGTTGGTAAATCAAAAATTTTATGGGGAATATCATCGTAACTCTTTTCGGTAATGTCAGAGGATACCGTTAAAAGAATTGGATGCAAGCTAATATTTAAATCTTCATCCTCATAACAACTTGAGAATTCTTCATCCAATGTTTCATCTTCGACGATCATGCGATTACCCAATAATCCCTTGTCATCGTTAATGAATGACGGTACAGCGTTGGACTCATCATTCATATTGTTTGTCCCTTGTGTTGAAGTTGCCGTTTCTGGTACGACTTCAATCTTTTCCCCATGTATTTTTTCTAGAGTCTTGGGATGGAATCCATCTGACGTCTGATGCATAGCTCTTGGTGTGTATTTATCATGGCTTTGGTTTGTGTGGCCATGATCAGTAAATCCTGACTCTTTTTCTAAAGGGGACTCTTCAATGTGAGGTAGGGCCTTTACATATTCCTCAGAGTTTGACATTGATAGCCGCCGTTGCATAAAGGGATTCAACGAGGTGTCTGGACTAGATGCAGTCATTGATTGTGTGTTCATCGTTGCGGTGCTGTTGGTTCTACTTCCAATTGTAGTGTGGCCTAGAGTTTTACCTGGAGAATGGGGTCCATTGATGCTTTGATATTTCTTTCCTGGCATGATAGAAAGTGTGGGTTTTGAATGTTGTGATGGCATTATTAGTTGGAGATGCGAATGAGCGGGTTCGACTGGATCCATAGTGACTTTCTCCTCGGTGGGATAATAATTGTTGGTATCTACCACAACCTCATCATAGCTACCAGATGGGACGTTGGATAGACCACACGGCATAGTGTTCATATCAGAGTAACCTCCACGGTCAGGAGGTCTCCTAAATATATTAAGATGCTTCATTCTGATTCCGATGACAGGGAGATTTCGATGATTTCAAAAACATATTAGTGGGTGATTGATAATTTCATGGTTGTTTCAAGGATGTGCGACAGCATGGCTTATCGAGCATTTCTGCTAAAAGCAGCGAATTGATTTTTCTTTTTCTGTTTCGTCCGTTGCATAGCTAATAAAGCTCAAAGCAATTGTTTCCGGGATTCCCGACGTGCAAATCTTACAAAATTGGCGGTTCTTGTAGGCAACTAACATAGCCTCTTTTTTAGCTATTTTAAACACCAGGTACATGACCGCCAATGATTTGAATTTCGCGCGCCCCATACATTAGCATAAATTTACTTGCATGTCAGAGAGATGAGAGGCTAGCCTTAGTGCAACTGCTGACATGGGATATCAAGTAGTCGTCGTTATCAGTTTGATCCTTATAATAATTGCAAAAAGCCCCAATGCATTTTTTTCCGGACACCCGCTAAAATATACAGTACGCAATACCGTTGTGAATCTAATCAATTATGAAAACAGTATCGAATACAAAGATGAAGTATTCATTCAAGAACTACTCACATGGAAGAGTGCGCCTCTACCCTCCGACGCCACACGATTATTTCATGGCAGAGGTGGATTTTATTGTGATTCCTTTGGTCAAAAAATTACTTTAGACTGGTTTCCGCCAGTTTTTCTTCTCACTTGTTTCGGTGATGAAGACGAACTAGATTGCAATATCATCACCGAAACCTACTTGACGCGATGGATACAGGTGCTCTCACAGCTTTCACAGGATAATGAAACTGTAAATCTTGTCTTTCAATATCGTTACAAACCATCAAACCGTATAGATAAGGGTAACTCAACAACATCAGCAACATATTTAGCTTCAGGGAACGTCCCAACACCTCATCTTGCAACTGAAAACGGGGCTACATATGAAATTCATTTACTGAAAGGAAAAAATAATGGATTGTTCTTAGATATGGCTAATGGTCGTTCATGGCTCAAGAAACAGTGCTTGAAACGAGCATCATCATCTCAACCAGTTCGAGTGTTAAACCTTTTTGCATATACATGTTCCTTTTCAGTTGCTGCCTTACTTGGAGGAGCTTCGGAAGTCATAAATATCGATATGAGTCGAGGAGCATTATCCGTTGGTCGTAAAAATCATGCATTGAACAACCTTCTATCAAATAGAAATAGTGTTATGGCTGATGATTCTGAAGAAACAGTTGATCCTGATAGCCAATATTCTAAAAGCGCGAAAGTTAAATTCTGGTGCCATGATATATTCAAATCGTGGGGAAAGATTACTCGACATGGACCATATGACATTATCGTTGTGGATCCACCTTCCTTTCAGAAAGGGAGCTTCATAGCCAAGAACGACTACGGGAAAATAATTCGAAGGATACCATCATTGCTGGCATCATCGCTACATTTGGACGATGATAAATCTAGCTATGCTTTACTTTGTTTGAATGCACCTGAGCTCTCTTGTCGTTTCCTACAAGACTTGGTATCTCAAGAAGCACCAGAACTAGAATTCGTGGAACGATTACCGAATCCAGAGACATTCTCAGCGTTGGACGATGAAAGATCTTTAAAAATACTTGTTTACCGACTTTGTAATAAAGAAAACATATCAACTCACTAGTAGCGTCTCAATATATAGTCATACAATGAATCATTTAAGTATTTATTAACATTATAGCATTGTGATTCCATATTCAACCTCATCATTAGAACTTGTTTGATCCCCCTCCTCAGTAACAGGAATAGATTCTTCTAAAATAGAACACTCCACGTCAATCAAGGCTTCCTTGACTCGACTCTCTAACTTGGTAAACAAACCAGCCACAAGCTGCCATACCATTTGCCCGAGAACTAATTTTAAAGGTAACGCAGCATGTGCAAATCGAGCCCAATGAGGCCATTTATCCCAAAAAGGTTTTGATACCAATACACTTGCAAGTATGTATTCCAAAATAGGTAATAACAAAAGACTGCATGTAAATATCCCTAACAGTAATAAGCACTTCAAAACGAGTCCTCTTGAATCTAATAAAACATGGCTTATCAAATATCCTTTGAAACCGACGTATTGAAGTAAACTATATTCACTATCTTCTTGAAACCAAGATTGAAGAATAGCATACTTCGAATGCCACATGGGTTCAATTTTGGAGGGGTCTGAACGTCGTAGTCGATTCAAGGCTCGGAGTGAAATGTATTGTGTTGTATCCAAGGGTGCGATTACTTTGGTATTTGGCTCTGCATCAAATGAATAAAGACATGTCTACAGTAGGTGATGAGTAAATAGAAGGATGAGTAGATATGATGAGTGCAAGGATAGAAATCCATACTATAACAACAACATACCTTGGGATCACGCAAAGTACTTAAACTACAACACCAATCAACAATTTGGGGTGGCCTTTCAGCCTCCGTTGTACTGACATCTAACAAGTTTGGTCCTACTTTTATACCCTTGGATGATAGTGCCTCCGATAAGAATGTCGACCGTAACTGCATCAAATGTTGTTGTTCCATACGATAGCGAAGGATATTCTTCTTCTCCTCGTTTTCGCTTTCATCCGTATCTTCATTGGATTCCTTGAATATACTTCGATCACGTGTTGGAAGCTCTGCCACACGTGTCGAGCCTCCACGAAGTTTATTTACTTTTACGGTAAAGCTAGATATACTATGTATGAATGGACCATGGGATGTCAAGGATGAAATTGTATGAGAGTCCTTGGAAATGTATGCCTGCTGTTGCTGACCCTTTGAGGCCACTGTCACAAAGGTTAGAAAAATCAAAAGCCAAGTTCCATCGATACATTTCATAGGGTACGACATACTTCTCCTCTATTGTAATATTGGATTGAATTGAGTTGTACAAGAAATTAGAGCCAGAGAGTCAGTCCTCTTATCGTTCGTTAATAACTTTCTGTTGACATTAATATGATGATGGTCGACTTGAAATTCCTACTCTACGCTATGAACAGTACTGCACGGCATCCGGCGTAGAACATGGCAGACAGAAACGGTTATTACGGTTAACATGGCAGACAGAAACGGTTATTACGGTTAACCTGCATGCAGAAACGTTAACAGTCGACGAACAGACTGTACTGTACCTACGAGACCTACGACGGACAGACGCGCGTTTCGCTCGTCGGCTGGTTTGCATTTTTTTCAAAACAATTCACAAATCGTCCACAAGAAAAGACTGACTGAATTAAAATTTCCGGAGACTTCTG
>Ga0169931_10012661_pt1 | contig 11658 bp, 11 predicted proteins | sample Kivu_15m_20L_FD_129675 | JGI IMG/M metagenome (GOLD analysis project Ga0169931, IMG submission 129675) | Freshwater microbial communities from Lake Kivu, Western Province, Rwanda to study Microbial Dark Matter (Phase II) - Kivu_15m_20L... | ecosystem: Environmental > Aquatic > Freshwater > Lake... | reverse complement strand
TTCTTCTAGAAGTCCATGACTACCTCTCCCCCGCAAGGGGATGGAAACGGCTTCTTCAGAAAGTAGATAAGGTTGTTCTTCTAGAAGTCCATGACTACCTCTCCCCCGCAAGGGGATGGAAACTCTCTTAGCTCTTCTGTTTGTTTCATGATTTTTCTCCGGTCCATGACTACCTCTCCCCCGCAAAGGGATGGAAACTCTGGACTTTTACCGGACAATTTCCCCGCAAGGGGATGGAAACACAATATATGTAACCCTGGGTCTACTGTTGTTAAGTTCAACAAACCAATTTCCCCGCAAGGGGATGGAAACGCAGCCATGTCTTTATCCTTTTCAGGTTTGACATCAAAGCCCAGAAGTTTAACAACCCAATTTCCCCCCAAGGCGATCGCAACACTGGTTACAAGCAGGATGCTTGTGTTACCTTTGGGTTTAACAAACCAATTTCCCCGCAAGGCGATCGCAACACTGGTTACAAGCAGGATGCTTGTGTTACCTTTGGGTTTAACAACCCAATTTCCCCCCAGGTCCATCGCAACACTGGTTACAAGCAGGATGCTTGTGTTACCTTTGGGTTTAACAACCCAATTCCCCCGCAAGGCCATCGCAACGCTGGTTACAAGCAGGATGCTTGTGTTACCTTTGGGTTTAACAAACCAATTTCCCCCCAAGGCCATCGCAACGCTGGTTACAAGCAGGATGCTTGTGTTACCTTTGGGTTTAACAAACCAATTTCCCCGCAAGGCGATCGCAACGCTGGTTACAAGCAGGATGCTTGTGTTACCTTTGGGTTTAACAAACCAATTTCCCCCCAACAATGCAGTAATTGTGGGCGCATTGTGAAAAAATCTCTATCAACTCCCACTTATATATGTATGTGTGGATGGGAGTTACATAGAAACACAAATGCAGCAATTAATATTTTAAATCTTGCTAAACAAGCTCAGGACGGGGAGTGTCAACCCCGACGTAATTTCCAGAACAAGCTAGAAACCCAATTTGTCACCATGTGAGCAACTATTGGCACTAATAAATTATCACTAAATAAAGCACTAAACCCCAGTATTAAGCCAATAATAGTTGCCCAAATTACATAAGGCCATTGTTGGGGACTGCTGAGATGTAAAACACCAAAAGCCAGACTAGATACAATTACACCTAAATTATTTAAGCCTATAGCGGGCAGCATCACACCGCGAAATAACAATTCTTCACTTAAAGCCGGGAGTAAACCTAACCAAATTAAGTCAGGTAAAGTCAAAGGCTTGATCACCATATCTAGATAATAGTCGGCGCTGTGACGGTAGGGAGGACAAAGGCGATAAGCTAAACCACTTAACATGGTGATGATTAACCCCGTCCCCACGCCTAAGAGTAAATCTGTTGCTGACCAGTACCATCTAAATAAGTAAAAGTTTCCATAAGTTAACCATACCTTAGCCACTATCCATAATAGGACAGCAGTCACTCCCATAGCTACTAATATCTGGGTGCGTGTTAAGTAGGGAATTTCTGGTTCTTGATTTTGTTGTTCAACCACGATTTTTCAGGAGTAGGGACTGAAGAAACTAGATAATAAGCTGCTGTAATGAGGATATTTTAGGACGAAGGGAACAGGGATTGATACCTGCTTTGTGGGCTACTAATACACCCACCGCCTCTAAATATGAGTTTACCTCCATGGCAGTGATTCCTAAAGCTTGGGGGGGGACTTGGATGACAGTTTGATTTTCCGCCACAGTGATAATTTGGCATTGTCTTTGGTTTAAACTAATTAAAGCGCTGCTACCACAACAATTTGCCGGACTAATAACTGCATCTACTTGATCTGCCCAAATATCATCTGGTAAAGATGTCATTGAGTCTCTCTCTATAATAAATTGTGGTGCGCGACTTAAACCCACAAGCACACATGGTAAAAAAGTATAACCTATTTCTTCCGCTGCGGAACAAGGAAATAAATTCGGTTCTGGTGGTGAACTGGCTAAGGCCGGAGAATGGGCGCAGGGAATTTGGAAAGTCCGCACTAACAAATGGCTTATGACCGCTTCTGCACCCGCTAAAGAATCTACCCCCTCCCCATGACGGTAGTTTTCTACTGCTGCTTCATCCATATCATCAGGAAAACGGGCTACAACTGCTATTGCTTCCGCCCCGGCTTTTTTAATTAACACTTCCGCCCCCCTGAGTAAACTATCGGGGTTACCAATGGTTCCCCAACTAGCCCCTGATGGTGCAGTGCGTAATTCTACTTTTAAAGGTGCATCAGTAATTACATAGTCTGTGAGGGTTAAACCCAGGGTAGCCCTCACCGCGTCCGCTGCTTGTAGGTGTCTTAGCCGTAATTCTGCTTCAATACCTTGGTCTAAAAGTAAACCTATTTTATTATTACGCACAGGACGTAACCCCCAGCATCCAGAGGCAAATTTATCCAGTGCGTAACCTTCAACATAAAAAGTATTAGGGAGGTTCCAGTACAAACTAGCAGCATTGACAACATTGGGGTGAGTGATCAAGCGATCGCACACCTGTGATATAATCTTAGCCACTGGTAAAGCATCACCCGCATAACCCCCAATGGCTGCCCCCACCCCAGTTGGTATAATTAGAATTGCTGTATAAGGACGCTGCATAAGAATATTATTGTCATTAATGCTGAATGTTACACCGTCTTTTTATAGAAAAAAGCATTTATTAAACACGTGAGATACAAAAAAGCCTTGTAACACAAGCATCCTGCTTGTTAATGACTTACCTCACTAAGCAGCGAAAACCGCCATAAGTTACACTGTCTTTTTATAGAAAAAAGCATTTATTAAACACGTGAGATACAAAAAAGCCTTGTAACACAAGCATCCTGCTTGTTAATGACTTACCTCACTAAGCAGCGAAAACCGCCATAAGTTACACCGTCTTTTTATAGAAAAAAGCATTTATTAAACACGTGACATACAAAAAAGCCTTGTAACACAAGCATCCTGCTTGTTAATGACTAGAAATTTAAACTTTTTTATCCATATCCGATTCCATTAAACTAACTTCATCCAGAAGAAGATAATGATCTTTTGAACTTGGAATTGATGAGTAATGAGTGAAAACTTTTTCTACTCATCACTCATAAATCAACTAATCAGAATGTGCTGTAGTTACAACAGCCTCCACACCAGCTTTTTGCTGTGTTTCATCCACAGAAGTAATAGCCCAGCGCAGGGGTTCACCCTGCTTTTGCAATTCTGCTTCAATGGCTTTTTGTAACTCGGTGGGATTTTCTTGTAAGTCAACTTCCGCAGTAATAAAATGAGTGGTCATGGCGGTTACTCCTGAATATTTGTAAGTTTTAGTTAGTTTTTCCCAAATTGTAACCGATAAACGATTTCTTCCTTTTCTGTTTCTACTTTTAAATCAGAACGGGGATAAGCAACACACAGCAAAGCATAACCTTGTTTTTGCAGGTCTGGACTAACCCCCATACCATCGGTTTGGTCTACAGTTCCCTCAGTAATTAGACCCGCGCAAGTAGTACAAACCCCAGCATGACAAGAACTGGGTAAATCTAAACCAGCAGCATCCGCCACTGATAAGATGGTTTGATCTTCAGGAACTTGTAAAGTGTGAGTTTTGCCTTGGTGGTAAATTTCAACTGTGTAAGTTGGTGACATAGCCAAAATAAATTGATGCAGAGAACAAATTTCTTATTTTATCTGATTGATAGACGCACTATGCAGCTTTAAACTAATAGTTTCCTAGTTTACCCCGGCGCATCCACAATCACAACCTATATAGTAACAGATAAATTCTACATCAAAAACCTGTGCGATCGCTAGATGTTATAATTATAATATTACCTGCTCATAAATTCTCAATTCTTCACTACGAAGTTTAATTCTTCACAATTTTTACTTGTAGCGGTTTTCGCTGCTTATTGAGGTACATCATTAGCAAGCAAGACTTGTGTTGAGGGATTAGTACTGAGCGTAGTCGAAGTATAGTCGAGGGATGCTCGCGCCACAAGACGATCATTTACATTTGTATCTCACCTTTTTAACAAGTGCTATATAAGTTTGATTAAATCTTATCCTGTTCTACAAGTTCTGAATCAAAAATTAACCACTTCTCGAATTGTTCTTTAATCCAGTTGCTAACACCGGGATATTTTATCTGAATTCCTTCCAGTCTCTTTTTCATATTCCTTTGATAATAACTTTGATATTCTCTATTTCTGATGGCAATAATATTTAAAATATATGTTAACATTCTTAATCTCGCCATAGCTAATTTTAAATTTTGGCGAGAAAAATTAGTTTTTCTTGATTGCTCTTTGAATGGAGATAATTGATTTTCCTGAATGATTTTATGAAAATCCGGAAGGTGTAAGTCTAATTCGTCAAAAGCATCTGGCAAAATCTCGTAGTTGATTTTATTTCTTATTTCTGGTTCATTTCCCAATTCAAAAGGTTGAATTCCTATGTTCCAAAACCTATCAATTCCCGCACGATTTCTAAAATACTTAAAATTTTCAAAAAATCTTTTAAATTGTCTTTGATGTTCATCTGTTGACGTAGCAATAGCTTTTATGTGGATATTCTGATTTTGATAATTCTTACCACAACAATCTATAGACCTAAACACCCAGGTTGTAAAGCTAAGTTGGGTTCTGTTTAAACCTTGGATCAAAAAGAAGTTAGCATAATACGAAGTAACAAAACCCCAGCTAAAATATCCTTGTTTAATCAAATGGTCAGTAGCACAAATATTTAAAACTGCCTTAGATAGAAGTTTTTCAATATCAGTCAACACATAATTGTTGGCATTTGAAATTATAAATCCTTTCTCATAATCCTCTTTTGACTTGTATGGTAAATCAATCAAATATTCCTTAAAAGAGCGTTTAGCATCACCATTACAGTTAATAAAAGCAATAGCAGTTTCTTCAAAATTTAATGACACCCTTTCTAGTCTCCAATCATCACCACAAAATCTTCTCTAACTGCATTTTTTAGGCGGCTAACAATCATTTCTCCAACCTTTTCTTGTGCCTTAAATCCTCCCCCACTGGGTAAGTTATCTCTATCAAACTTAAAATCTTGAATTAGTTGAAGAATTTTAATTGTATTTTCAGTATTAAACATTTGATATTTTTGCATTACGAGATTAAATATTTCATAAAATGCTTTCATCAGACCACCAAATCCAACTGTTTTGAGAATGTATGATGTGGGATCATCCCACTCTTCTAAAAATACTGCTTTAACAGAACGGAAGTAGATTTCAAAAACTTTATATTGTTGTTCAAAACCCAAATTTGCCAGTTTTCCCGTTTTAGGTTCTACATAATCTTTAGCTTGATTAACAAATTCACTTAAAGATATCCCCATTCCAGCATCTCCTGTTCTTCTAATTAGTTCATATAAAGGACTTTCGTCTGTTTCATTTAATCTCGTGGCAATTTCTGTCGCTCGTCTTTCTGCTGTCACTCCTTCTGCATCAAAATTTTCAATATCTGCTTCTAATAAATTAAGTAAGTCTAAATAAAGAGATGCTGGAACACCCTTTTGAGTCTGATTTATTTTGATAAACAGTCGAGCCTGCTCCTTAACAGATAATCCCAAAGTTGCAACTACTATTAATGGAAAATTAGGGTTTGCTTCATAACAACCTTTAATCCGATGCTGACCATCTATAATCAGCCCCAGAGTTTCTCCGTCGTCTAAAGTTAGTAAGTTCTCATTTTCTGTATAATCAAATTTACCCTCATCAATATTGACTAAAACTGAATTAGGTATAATACCTTGTTCTTGATTAACGTAATTTTTAATTTCTTTAATTCGGGATTTGGAAAATGATCTTTGGTATCCTTGGACTTTATCAGAAATTCTACGAGACACATCAAAACGCTCATAAATCATTTGAGCAGTAGTAATAAATAACAGCATTTTTATTTCATTTTGAATTATTTGAAATGCTCTAATTTTTATGTTTCTCATAATGGCGCTTGTTTAATTAAATATATTTATTATCTACATTATACAACTAATTTTTTCTGATGGCTTGGCTAATTTGACTTATTTAGCCCTTGTCAGTCTATTATATTTGTATCTTACTAAGGGTGAAAACCGTTATTTTTAAGTAAAAAGTATCAAGTGTTACTAAAATTAATTCAGTTTGGTTAAGCATCAATACTTGGAAAACAATCAGCTAAAACCATACCTTCAACCATTACTTGTAAAACTTGCAGCCATCAAAATCAAGTAAACTTTTATAGCCAAAATTGGCCTAAAAATATTTCATAATTAAAGTGAGAACATCCCAATGGAGAACACGAAAATGCTAGAACAATACCGTCATCATGTCGCAGAACGCGCCCAACTCGGTATTCCTCCCTTGCCATTGGATGCCAAGCAAACCTCAGAATTGTGCGAATTGCTGAAAAATCCAACTCAGAGTGAACAAGATACATTATTACATTTATTGCGCGATCGCGTACCCCCCGGAGTAGATGAAGCTGCTTATGTCAAAGCAGGGTTTCTCACCGCCATTGCCAAAGGGGAAATTACCAGTCCTTTAGTTTCCCCCATCGCCGCAGTAGAATTATTGGGGACTATGGTAGGAGGATACAACGTTCAATCCTTAATAGATTTACTGCAAACTGCCACCATAGCATCAGAAGATGCACAAACACCATTAGTCATGGCTAGTGAAGGTAGAGAAGCCATCGCCGCCATCGCCGCCGCAGCCCTGAGTAAAATTTTACTGGTGTATGACGCATTTCATGATGTTTTAGAACTATCCCAAACCAACCCCTTCGCTAAACGAGTCATTGACTCCTGGGCCAGTGCAGAATGGTTTACCAGTCGTCCCCCACTACCAGAAGCCATCACAGTTACAGTTTTTAAAGTTCCTGGGGAAACCAACACCGATGACCTATCCCCAGCTACCCACGCCACCACAAGGCCAGATATTCCCTTACACGCCCTAGCCATGTTAGAATCACGGCAACCGGGAAGTTTAGAAACCATTGCCGAATTAAAGAAAAAAGGACATCCTGTGGCTTATGTCGGCGATGTTGTAGGTACTGGCTCCTCCCGCAAATCTGCCATTAATTCGGTATTGTGGCACTTGGGAAATGATATCCCCTATGTACCAAACAAACGGGCTGGGGGTTATATTTTAGGCAGTGCGATCGCGCCAATTTTCTTTAACACTGCCGAAGATGCCGGTGCTTTGCCCATTCAATGCGATGTCACCAACCTAGAAACAGGTATGGTTATTACCATCCATCCCTACAAAGGGCAAATTACCAACCCATCCGGCGAAATTATTTCCACCTTCACCCTCAAACCCGAAACCATCTGTGATGAAGTCCGGGCTGGTGGACGCATCCCCCTATTAATTGGACGTACCCTCACCCACAAAACCCGCGCCGCCCTGAACTTACCACCAAGCACAGTTTTTATTCGTCCCCAGCCACCCCATGACACCGGCAAAGGTTACACCCTAGCACAGAAAATGGTGGGTAAAGCTTGCGGTTTACCCGGTGTTCGTCCGGGTACATCTTGCGAACCCCTCATGACCACCGTTGGTTCTCAGGATACCACAGGACCCATGACCAGGGACGAATTAAAAGAACTAGCCTGTCTGGGTTTCAGTGCTGACTTAGTTATGCAGAGTTTTTGTCACACTGCGGCTTATCCCAAACCAGTAGACATTAAAACTCACCAAGAATTACCAGACTTTTTTGCCCAACGTGGTGGCGTTGCCCTACGTCCCGGCGATGGTATTATTCACTCTTGGTTAAACCGGATGCTATTACCCGACACCGTAGGAACAGGGGGGGACTCACACACCCGCTTCCCCTTGGGTATTTCCTTCCCCGCAGGTTCTGGGTTAGTAGCCTTTGCCGGCGCTTTGGGAGTTATGCCCTTAGATATGCCAGAATCAGTATTAGTCCGCTTTAAAGGTGAACTACAACCAGGTGTGACCCTACGAGATATTGTCAACGCCATTCCCTACGTAGCCATTCAAAAAGGTTTACTGACAGTAGAGAAGAAAAACAAGAAAAACATTTTTTCTGGGCGCATTTTAGAAATAGAAGGACTACCAGATTTAAAAGTAGAACAAGCCTTTGAACTTACCGACGCTTCCGCAGAACGTTCTTGTGCAGGTTGCACTATTAAGTTAAGTGTGGAGACAATTTCTGAATATTTGCGTTCTAATGTCACCTTGTTAAAGAACATGGTAGCCAGGGGTTACACAGATGCACGCACTATTATGCGTCGAGTGGCTAAAATGGAAGAATGGTTAGCCAACCCCACCCTAATGTCAGCAGATGCAGATGCAGAATATGCAGAAATTATTGAAATTGATTTGAAGGAAATCACAGAACCAATTGTCGCAGCACCCAATGACCCCGACAATGTGAAATTATTGTCAGAAGTTGCTAATGACCCAGTACAAGAAGTATTTGTGGGGTCTTGTATGACCAATATCGGTCATTATCGAGCCACTGGTAAAGTTTTAGAAGGTGCTGGGGCTGTAAAAACTCGTTTGTGGATTTGTCCCCCCACCCGCATGGACGAATACCAATTAAAACAAGAAGGTGTGTATCGTATTTTTGAAGATGCCCAAGCACGGACGGAAATGCCTGGATGTAGTTTATGTATGGGTAATCAAGCGCGAGTTGCAGATGGTACTACTGTATTTTCTACCTCAACTCGTAACTTTAATAATCGCATGGGTAAAGATGCGCGAGTTTACCTGGGTTCCGCAGAACTAGCCGCAGTTTGTGCCTTGTTAGGACGCATTCCCACAGTCCAGGAATATTTAGATATTGTATCCGCAAAAATTCATCCTTTTGCTGATAACTTGTATCGTTATTTGAACTTTGACCAAATCGCCGGTTTTGAGGAGCAAGGGCGAGTTATTGCTGTGGAAGATATGCCTAAAATTGAAGATATTTTAGGTATGCCAGCAGCGACAAAGTAGATCATCTATTTAGGTGGGCATTGCCCACCTGATGGTTGGAAATTAAACAGGTAAATTCAAAAGAATCCCCAGCCTCTGTAATTCTCACGGAAACCAACTTTTAGCTATGGCAAAAACCAAACTATTAACGTTTACCATCTGGTTTGTGCTATGCTTTACCGTGGTAAGTGCGCCTTTATTACAGGGAATAATTATGACATCAGCACCCCATCTGCTGACTGACCCATTTTTACAACTGCCAACTGCCAACTCAGTCCAAGTAGTTTGGTTTACAGAATTTTCTGGTAAAAAACACATAGTTACCTACGGCGAAAATCTGGAACAATCCACCCTGGCTAAAACAAATAAACTCAGCCGCACACGAGAAGACCAACAATCAAAAGTAGCACATATAACTACAAATCAACCTGTAAAACGCGACATTTGGCGACATGAAGCAAAGATCACTGGGTTAACCCCTGGTGTAAGTGTTCCCTATCGTGTTATCAGTATGGAAGAACATGGGGCAAGTGTCAGCAGTAATGTTTTTACCCTCGCAGCTAACCCACAACCAGGTCAAAAACTAAAAATTCTACTCACTTCAGACCATCAGTTAAAACCCATGACCGCTGCAAATCTGCAAAAAGTGGTGGAAACAGTGGGACAAGTTCATGGCGTGTGGTTGGCTGGTGATTTGGTTAATGTGAGCGATCGCGCCTCAGAATGGTTTGATGATAGTCGGGGGGGTGCATTTTTTCCCGCTTTACAAGGTCGTGCTAACTATGAAATCATACACAACGACGTTAAAACCATTTATACAGGTGGTCAAATCATTCAACAGGCCCCCATGTTTACAGCCATTGGTAATCATGAAGTCATGGGCAGGTTAGAAAAAACCAACAGTTTAAATGGTGAATTTAATGATACCATTCCTCGCGCCGTAGCTCAAAAGTTATATAGTGATGAATCCTTAATAGATAATTCCTTTAACACTCGCACCTACGAAGAAATTTTTAGTTTACCCCAAAGTACAACAGGTGGTAAAAAGTATTATGCAGTTACTTTTGGTGATGTGCGTCTGGTGGTACTATACGCAACCTGTATGTGGCGTACACCCAAATTAGATACACCCCACAAAGGTAGATATACAGAACCAGCCCAGAATTTAGAGCAGCCGGAAAATTGGGGTTATGGACAGTTGATTTTTGAGCCAATAGCTGAAGGTAGCGAGCAATATAATTGGTTACAAGCAGAACTAAACAGCCCAGAGTTTGAACAGGCCAAATACAGAGTTGTCATGTTACATCATCCCCCCCACACTCTCGGTGATAACATTGTCCCTGCCTATACTAACCCAGTGCAGATCATAGAACGTGATCCACAAGGTAAAATCACTGCCATACGTTACGAATACCCCAAAACCGCAGACTATATCAACCGTGATGTTCTCCCCTTACTAGAAGCAGCTGATGTGCAGTTGCTATTATACGGACATTCCCATTTATGGAATCGCTTTGTTAGTCCCAGTGGGATGCACTTTTTAGAAACATCCAATGTGGGTAACTCCTATGGTGCTGCTTGGGGAGACAAAAAACGAGAAGTACCAACGGGATATAAAAAAGATTATGTTGCAGTGGGCGATCCTTACGGCTTAGAACCAGTAATTCCCACAATTGCCCCTTTGTTAGGAGAAGATGGTCAGCCCATTCCTTATATAGCCAGTAATGACATCACTGTTTTTAGTATCTTTGATACAGGGGCTGGTGTAGTCACTAGTTATTATTTTGACACCCGTAAACCAGATTCAGATGTGGTAAAGTTTGATGAATTTAAATTAAAACAAAACTAACCGCAAAACAGGAGCAATTTAGGTTTATGGTTACGGTTTTATGCTGAAACATCACTCATAGGGCAATTATGTATTATAAAAATAGTACATCCAGTTATTTTCAGATCACCCATGACTTACACTCCTGATGATGTTTGGCGGTTGTTAGGTGAGTTGATTGCGGCTCAAAAGGAAACAGAGCGCCTTTTTCAAGCAGCTGAACATCGCTTTCAAGAAACCGAGCGGTTATTAAAAGAGCAATCCCAGCAAACCGAGCATCGCTTTCAAGAAACAGACCGGTTTCTCAAAGAGCAAGCCCGCCAAACTGGATGGTAGTAACAAACGAGGTGCGCGATTATGCTTATGATAAGGGTTTGTTTGTTTTAGCTCCCTGCGGTGATGATGTGGTGATTTTAAATGACCCGGACTTTCAACCCCGGATGTGGTAAAGTTTTTTAATTACTAAATCATGAATGAGGAAAACATCAAAAGGTTGTGGCAACAACTAAATAATACAAAGCTGATTCGCTATCTACTACTTTTAGCCCTTGGTTGGGCAATTACACAGGTTTTGGCTTATTTTTCTACAGTGGTGGTTATTTTTATCTTTGCTGGAATTCTGGCATTTTTGCTCAGTTATCCGGTGAAGTGGTCTGAAGGTTTTTTACCACATGGCATTGCAGTCATTATAGTATTTTTATTGAGTCTGCTGATTTTGGGTGGTTTGATGGCAACCCTGGGATTTGCTATATTATCTCAATTTCAACAATTACTCACACAAGCACCTCAATTTGTTGAATATGTTATTTCTGTATTAGACACCTTGCAAAATATCCTCACTAGATTTAATTTGAAGGTTGATTTTCAAT
>Ga0169931_10012660_pt1 | contig 11658 bp, 8 predicted proteins | sample Kivu_15m_20L_FD_129675 | JGI IMG/M metagenome (GOLD analysis project Ga0169931, IMG submission 129675) | Freshwater microbial communities from Lake Kivu, Western Province, Rwanda to study Microbial Dark Matter (Phase II) - Kivu_15m_20L... | ecosystem: Environmental > Aquatic > Freshwater > Lake ... | reverse complement strand
TCTTGCGATGCCGGCGGCCTTGATCGCCTGACCCGCCCTGAACGGAAAATGTAGTGCCGACTTTTCGGCTAACCCATTGATTTATCGACACCAGGGTGTCGATTCTGCGCAAGTTGGGCTAGCGAGGCGCCCCGCGCGGACGTGGCGCCAGGCGCTCGCCTTCCGTCTGGGTCAGGGCGGGGCGAAGAGACGACGCAGATCGTCGACCAGCCGGCGCTGGTCGGGCGCGGCGTTCGGCGGTCCGGACAGCTGGCGCAAAGCCAAGGCGATGCGCTGGCGGATCTCCGGCGCCCGTAGCGCCGCCATGCCGGGGAGATCGCCGGCGCGGTCGAAGGCGGCCAGCAGCCCGCGCGCCCGCGCATGGCGCGGATCGCGCTCGAGCGCCGCCTCGATGTCGTCGAGCGCGGCGGCGACACGGCCATTGCCGAGCCGCGCCACCGCGCGCAGCGCCAGCGCCGTCGGATCGCGTGGCGTCGCCGCGACCGCGCTGTCGAGCAGCGCCAGCGCCGCCGCCCGCTGCTCGGGCACGGCGCCATCGGTTTCCAGCAGCATCAGCGCCAGCATCTGCCGCGCTCCGGCATCGGCGATCGCCGGCCGCTCGCCGGCCGGCCGCATCAGGAAATAGCCGAGGTCGCGCGCCGCGCCCCGCGCATCGCCGGAGAGCGCGCGGTGCAGCCCGAGCGCCAGATGCGCCGCCGGCAGCTCGGGAATGGCGGTCGCCGCGGTTTGCGGCAGCCAGACGCGGCCGCGGCCGAGATCGAGCTGCAGCCACATCTTTCCGTCGACCAGCTGCTGGCCGATCACCCGGTACAGACCCGGGGCCTCCTGGGGCGTGGCCGGCGCCGCGGCCGCCGGCGCGCCATGCACCGCCATGCCGCGCGCCACCGCGGCGCGGCGCGGCAGGATCTCGAAAGCGGCGGCGAGGTTTCGCCGCGCGCCCGTGTCGATGAAGGCGTTGCGCGGGCCGTCGTTCGTCGCGTACCAGGCGCCCTCCATGTCGCGGATCCGCAGCGCCTGGCCGGGGGCCGCGACACGGATCACCGGCGCCGCCGGATCCGGCGCGGCGCGCAGCTCCAGCCCCCCTGCCCCGGCGACGATCATGCGGTCGAAGAATGTGCTGCGCCGCAGCGCCAGGGGCGGAAAATCGAAGCGGGTCCAGCTCAGCTCGGCGGCGATATCCGGTACGCGCGCGCGATCCGCGGTGAGCTGCAGCGCCAGGTCGGGGTCGTTCGCCGGCAGGGCCAGCGTCACCGCGCTCTGCAGGACGACCCAATCATGGAACGCAACGACCCGCCCCCAGAGCGCAACCCGGCCGAGGCTTTCGGCGGCGACGCGATGCGCGGCGCGGTGCTGCTCGCGCTCCAGGGCCTCGGCGGCGCGGCCCCGCGCCGCCGGCGCAAGCGCGGGCAGCACCACTGCTCCCTCGGTCGGATCGGCCAGCGCGTCGAGCAGTTCCTTCTGCAGCAGCATGGCCACCGACAGACCCAGCCCCTGCGCTGGCGGCGCATCGAGGAATTCGAGCACGATCAGCCGCGCCCGCCCCGGGGTCGCCTGCGCCGCGCCGCGCGGATCGCCCCGCGCGAAACCGAGCACCGCCTGCGCCGCCGGCTGGGCGCGCGCCGCGCCGGCAAGGCTCTCGGCCAGCATCGCGGCCAGCGCCGCGCCAAGCCCGTGCCGCCGTCCGATCACGGTGTCGGTGTCGGGCGCAGCGCGGCATCGATCGCCGCCCGCAGCGCGGCCAGCGCGGCCCGGTCGGGATCATCGTCGCGGCTGGCGCGGGCCTCCTGCGCCAGCATCTGCTGCAGCAGCCGCAGCCGCTCGGGATCGCCCTCACCCGGGGTCAGGCCATGGCCGGCGATCGCCAGCACCGCGAGCCGGGCGAGCCGCGGCGCCACCAAGCGCGCCAGCTCGACCAGCGCTGGCAGGCCGTCGAGCGTGACAAGCTGGTTGAGATCGACGCGCGGCGACAGCGATGCCGCCGGGGCCAACGCCAGATGCGTGACGAGGCTCGTGGTCGCGCGTCGCGCCGGGCGTTGCGTCCGCGCCGGGACCATGTCAACCCGCAGACCGAGCACCGCCAGCGCGGCATGGGTATCGCGCAGCGACTCTGGCGCGATCGCGGTGCCCGGTTCCGCGGCCGGCTCGAGCACCAGCACCGGCGTGTCGATCGTCGCGGGTGCCGGGGCGAGACCGGAGAGATGCCGGCGCAGGAGCGCGGCCAGTTCCTGCGCCAGGAAGAGACCCGCTTCGCCGGATCCTGGCGCCGGCGCCACCAGGATCGCGTGGCGCGGCGGCGGCCCCGCCGGCGCCGCCGCCGCGCCAGCACCGATCGTCAGCGCCAGGAGGAAGGCCAGAACCGGGATCCGCCCGCGCATCGCCATCCCCTTTCCCAGCCATCGCGAAAAATCCAGTCCCGGGGCGGCGAGGCCTCGGCTAGGCTCCGCCCTCCCCATCCGATGCGACGCGCGCGTCGCGTTCCATTCCGCAAGCAAGGCCAGGGCCATGCCAGATTTCACGAAGATCCACAATGTCGAGGATCTACGCCGGGCCGCGGCGGCCTATCTGCCCAAGCCGCTCTTCGATTTCATCGATGGCGGCGCCGAGGACGAGATGGCCCTGCGCAACAACCGCGCGGTCTTCGAGCGCATCCGCTTCCGGCCGCGGACCATGGCCGATGTCACCGTGCGGCGGATCGACACGATGCTGCTCGGCACCCCCGCCGGCGCGCCGATCGCGGTTGCGCCGATGGGCGGCCTGTCCAGTTTTGCGCCGCGCGCCGAGCTGGCGATGGCGCGGGCCTGCGCCGCGGCGAAGATTCCCTATGGTCTCAGCACCGCCGCCGGCATCTCGATCGAGGACCTGCGCAGCGCCGTGCCTGATGCGCGGCTGTGGTTCCAGCTCTATGTCTTCAAGGACGACACGCTCAATCGCGCGCTGATCGAGCGCGCGCAGGCTGCCAACTACGAGGCTTTGCTGATCACCACCGACACGCATGTCGCGCCCAAGCGCGAGCGCGATCGCCGCAACGGCTTCGCGCTGTCGCTCGATCGCACGCCGCGCAATGTCGCGCATGTGCTGGCGCGGCCGCGCTGGATCTGGGACGTGCTGTTGCGCGCCGGATTGCCGAGCATGCCGGTGCTGTCGCCGCATGCACCGGAGATCGTGGACAATGTCTCCGCGACGAAATTCTTCATGGCCAATCGCCGCTACGGTTTCGATTACGGTCATCTGCGCGAGTTGCGGCGGATGTGGAAGGGCAAGCTCCTGGTCAAGGGCGTGATGCGCCCCGACGAGGCGATGCAGGTGCTGGACTGCGGCGCCGACGGCATCGTCATGTCCAATCACGGCGGCCGCAATCTCGAAAGCGCGGCCGCGCCGCTCGAGATGCTGCCCGAAGTGGTGGACGCGGTCGGCAAGCGTATGCATGTCCTGATCGATAGCGGCTTCCGCCGCGGCACCGACGTGGTCAAGGCGCTGGCGCTCGGCGCGGAGGGCGTGCTGATGGGCCGGCCCGCCGCCTTCGCGGTCGCGGCGGGCGGCGAGGCGGGCGTCGGGCATCTGCTCCATCTGACGCGCGACGAGATCGACCGAACGCTCGGCTATCTCGGCTGTACCGCGCTGGACCAGCTCGGCCGCGATCATCTGCTGATCGACCGGCTGCCGCCGGGGCGCAACGAGCCCGGCCTGTGACGCGCCGGCGCGGTTCTTGAACCGCCGGCGGTTTCGCGAGACTGTCCCCGCCGATCCGCAGTCCCACCATGGCAAGGTCCCGATGAAGATCACCGCGATCCGCACAAGCGTCGTCAATGCCGAGATGCGCAACTGGGTGTTCGTCAAGGTCGAGACCGACCAGGACGGGCTCTATGGCTGGGGCGAGGCGACCCTCGAATGGAAAACGCGCGCGGTGGTCGGCTGCGTCGAGGATCTGGCGCCGCTGATGATCGGCCAGGATCCGCGCGACATCGAGAACGCCGTGCGCCTGATGACCAAGCACGGGTTCTGGAAGCTCGGTGTCATCGGCCGCTCGGCGATCGCCGGCATCGAGCAGGCCCTCTGGGACATCTTCGGCAAGTCGGTCGGGCTGCCGGTCTGGCGCCTGCTCGGCGGCAAGACCCGCGATCGCGTCCCGGTCTATACGCATCTCGGCCTCGGCAACATGCGCGCGGTCTACGACCAGAAGGAGCGCAACCAGCTGCGCGACTACGTGCAGGAAGTACTGGGCAAGGGCTATCGCGCCTTCAAGGTGCTGTTCCCGCTGTTCCTGCATTACACGGCCGAGTCCAAGGCCCTGGCCGGGATCGATGGCTGGATGCGCATCTTGCGCGAAGCCGCCGGCGACGACATCGAGATCATGGTCGATTTCCACGGCAAGCCGGGCTCGGTGGCGCTGGCGGTGCAATGCATCGAGGCGCTGGCGCCTTATCGCCCGATGTTCGCCGAGGAGCCGGTGCAGCCGGGCGACGCCGAGGCGATGCGCATGGTCTCGGACCGGACCCGCGTACCGATCGCCACCGGCGAGCGCCTGGTCGATCGCCGCGACTTCGAGGAGCTCTGCACGCGCCGCGCCGTCGCCATCGTCCAGCCGGATCTCTGCCATTGCGGCGGCATCTGGGAGGGTCGGAAGATCGCCGCGATGGCCGAGACCGCGATGATGGGCGTGGCGCCGCATAATCCGCTCGGGCCGATCGCCGGTGTCGCGGCGCTGCATTTCGACGTGGCGACGCCCAATTTCGTCATCCAGGAAGAAATGGTCGGGGCCGTGCCCTGGTATGGCGACATCGTCGCCGGGCCGATCCGCATGCAGGAGGGCTGCTGGCAATTGCCCGAGGCGCCGGGACTCGGCATCGAGGTCGATGAACGCGTTGCGGCGAAGCATCCGTTCAAGCAGGAGCCTTTCACCTCGCGCGAGGCCGTCCTGGCGGATGGCACGGTCGTCGATTGGTGAACCGCATGCCGGCCCTCGCCCGCCGCGCCTGGGTGCCTGCCGCCAGCGAGGATTTCGTTCAGCGCCTCGCGGCCGAGACCGCGTCGCGCGATGCCGCCGCCACCGACGCGGAGCTGGCGCGGCTGATCGCCGCGAACCGGCGCATCCATGAGCATGACTGCGTCAATCTCAACCCGGCGACCAACACCATGAACCCGCGCGCCGAGGCGGCGCTCGGCGCCGGGCTCGGGCAGCGACCATCGCTCGGCTATCCGGGCGACAAATACGAGATGGGGCTCGAGGCGATCGAACGGATCGAGGTGATCTGCGCCGAGCTGGCGGCCGAGCTCTTCGCGGCGCGCCATGCCGAGATCCGCGTCGGGTCGGGCGCGCTCGCCAATCTCTACGTGTTCATGGCGACGCTGCGGCCCGGCGACCGGATGATCGCGCCGCCCCCGGAAATCGGCGGCCATGTCACGCATCATCGCGCCGGCGCCGCCGGGCTCTATGGCGTCGAGATCCATGCCGCGCCGGTCGACGCCACCGGCTTCACCGTCGATGTCGCGGCGCTGCGGGCCCAGGCGCTGGCGCTGCGGCCGAAGCTGATCACCATCGGCGGCAGCCTCAATCTCTTCGACCATCCGGTCGGCGCGCTGCGCGCCATCGCCGACGAGGTGGGCGCGACGCTGATGTTCGACGCCGCGCATCTCTCCGGCATGATCGCCGGCGGGGCCTGGCCGCAGCCGCTCGCAGCCGGCGCCCATGTCATGACGATGAGCACCTACAAGAGCCTTGGCGGGCCGCCGGCAGGGCTGATCCTCACCACCGAGGACGCGCTCGCCGAGCGGCTCGACGCCATCGCCTATCCGGGGCTGACCGCGAATTTCGACGCCGGCAAGACCGCGTCGCTGGCGATCACGCTGCTCGACTGGAAGCGGCATGGCCGGGCCTATGCCGCAGCCATGGCCGCATGCGCCCGCGCCCTCGCCGAGGCGCTGGCCGCACGCGGCCTGCCGGTGCATGCCGCCGATCGCGGCTTCACCCGCTCGCATCACTGCGCGCTCGAGGCGGCGCGGTTCGGCGGCGGCCAGACCGCGGCCAAGACGCTGCGCCGCGCCAATCTGCTCGCCTGCGGCATCGGCCTGCCGATCGCGCCGGTCGCTGGCGACCTCAACGGGCTGCGCTTCGGCACACCCGAGCTGGCGCGCTGGGGCATGACCGCGGCCGACATGCCCGAACTCGCCGGGCTGATCGCGCGAGCGCTCGCCGGCAACGCGGCGCCCGAGACCGTGGCTGCGGATGTCACGGCGTTCCGCGCGCGTTTCGATCGCATCCATTTCATCGACTGACCCGCCGCCGATTTCCAGGAGGCCGATATGGCTTACGACGTGCTTCCCGGCCTCGGCCAGCCGCTGCGCCGCCTCGAGGATCCGCGGCTTCTGCTGGGACAGGGCCGCTTCACCGCCGATCGCGCCGTGCCGGGGGCGGCGCAGGCGGTGTTCCTGCGCTCGCCGCATGCGCATGCGCGGATCGCGGCGATCGACACCGCAGCGTCGCGGGCGATGCCCGGCGTCGCCGCCGTGTTCACCGCCGCCGACACCGTCGCCGCCGGGCTTGGCCATAACCCGTGTCTGGTGGAAATCCACGGCGTCGATGGCAAGCGCCATGTCGAGCCGCCGCGTCTGCCGATCGCGCCCGACCGGGTGCGGCATGTCGGCGAGATCGTGGCGCTGGTCGTGGCCGACACGCTCGACCAGGCGCGCGATGCCGCCGAGGCGATCGCCATCGACTGGGAACCGCTGCCGGCGGTGGTGACGGGCGATGCGGCGCTGGCGCCCGGCGCGCCGCAGCTGCACGACGCCGCGCCGGGCAATCTCGTCTGCGACTGGCGCAAGGGCGACGCGGCGGCCGTCGCCACCGCTTTCGCGCGCGCCGCGCAGGTCGTGCGCACGCGCTATCGCGGCAACCGCATCCTCGCCTCCTATCTCGAGCCGCGCGCCGCGCTCGCCGAATGGGACGACGCGGCATGCCGCCTGACCCTGACCACGCCGTCGCAGGGCGTGCATGTGCTGCACCGGCTGCTTTGCGACCATATCCTCGGCATTCCACGGGCGATGCTGCGTGTCGTCACCGAGGATGTCGGCGGTGGGTTCGGCCCGAAACTGCCGCCCTATCCCGAGCAGGCGCTGGTCTGCTTCGCGGCGATGCGACTGCGCGGCGCCGTGCGCTGGGTGCAGGAACGCAGCGAGCATCATCTCGCCGACACGCATGCGCGCGACCTGATCGTCGACGCGGCGCTGGCCCTCGACGCGGATGGGCGCTTCCTCGCCATCGAGGTCGACGCGATCGCCAATTACGGTGCCTATGTCTCGGCCGTGACGCCGACGATCACCACCGGCGGCATGGCCAAGGTCCTGACCTCGCTCTACGACATTCCGGCGGCGCATATCGCGATGCGCGGCGCCTTCACCAACACCGCGCCGGTCGACGCGTTCCGCGGCGCGGGCAAGCCCGAGACCGCGGTGTTCGTCGAGCATCTGGTCGATTGCGCGGCACGCGCCACCGGTCGCGATCCGGCGGCGCTGCGGCGGATCAATCTCGTGCCGCGCGACGCCTTTCCCTATCGCACCGCGCTCGGCTATCGCTACGACAGCGGTGACTACGCGCGGCTGCTCGCGGCCGTGCTGGACGCGGGCGACGCCGATGGCTTCGCGTCACGCCGCGCCGCCTCGGCGGCGCGCGGCCAGCGCCGCGGCCGCGGATTTTCCTGCCATCTGCATGGTTCGGGGGGCTGGGGCGACGAGACTTCGATCGTGACCATCGCCAGCGACGGGACGATCGTCGCGCGCACCGGCACGCAGAGCCAGGGACAGGGTCACGCCACCGTCTTCGCCCAGGTCGTCGCCGCCGTCTTCGGCGTGGCGGTGGCGCAGGTGCGCATCGTCCAGGGCGACAGCGAAACGATCCCGCGCGGCGGCGGCACCGGCGGTTCGTCGTCCACGATCGTGTCCAGCACCACGCTCAAGCGCGCTGCCGACGCCGCGATCGCCGCGGCGCGGAACGAAGCCGCCGAGCATCTCGAGGCCGCCGCCGTCGATCTCGAGTATCGCGCGGGCGGCTTCAACGTGATCGGTACCGATCGGCGCGTCGATTTGTTCGCGCTCGCGGCCGCGCGCGGGCCGATCGAGGGCCGCGCCGATTTCGCCGAGACGGTCGAGACCTGGCCGACCGGCATCGCGCTTTGCGAGGTCGAGATCGATCCCGAGACGGGCGCCACGCGCGTCGATCGCTTCGCTGCCGCGGTCGATGTCGGCACCGTTGTCAATCCGCTGCTGCTCTCTGGCCAGCTGCAAGGTGGCTATGCCACCGGCATCGGCCAGGCGCTGCTCGAGGATGCGCGCTACGACGAGACCGGCCAGCTCGTGGCCGCGACGCTGATGGATTACGCGCTGCCGCGCGCCGCCGACACGCCGTTCTTCGTCGAGGCGCTCGCCTGCGTGCCCTCGCCCAACAACATCCTCGGGATCAAGGGCGTGGGCGAATTGCCGACCAATGGCGCGGCCGCCGCGGTGGCCAATGCGGTGCATGACGCGCTGGCGGCCGACGGTGTCGAAACGATTGCCCTGCCGATGACGCCGGCCCGCATCTGGCGGGCCCTGCGCGATGCCGCGACACGGAGCGCCCGATGACCGAGCCCTGCGATCTTTCCGCCGTCGAGGCGCGCCGCCTGATCGGCAGCAAGGCGCTGTCGCCGATCGAATTGCTGCGCAGCTGCCGCGCCCGGGTCGATGCGCTCAACCACGCGGTCAAGGCCCTGACCGACACGATCTGGTCGCGCGCCGAAGCCGAGGCGCGCGCCGCCGAGCAGGCGGTGATGGCCGGCGCGGATCTGCCGCCGCTGCACGGCCTGCCGATCGGGATCAAGGATCTCGACGATGCCGCGGGGCTGATCAACAGCTTCGGCTCGCCGATCTTCGCGCGCAACCGCGCGACGCGCGACGATCCGATGGTGGCGCGTTGCCGCGCGGCCGGCGCGATCGTGGTCGGCAAGACCAACGTGCCGGAATTCGGCGCCGGCGCGAATTCCAACAACCCGGTCTACGGCCCCTCGGGCAATCCTTTCGATCCGACGCGCATTCCCGGCGGGTCCTCCGGCGGCTCGGCGGTGGCGCTCGCCACGCGGATGTTGCCGCTCTGCACCGGCTCCGACGGTGGCGGATCGCTGCGCATCCCGGCGGCGTTCTGCGGTGTCGTCGGTTTCCGGCCGTCGCCCGGGCTGGTCCCCACCGATCGTCGCGGCCAGGGTTGGAACATGATCCCGACGCTGGGCCCGATGGGCCGCGATGTCGCCGACACGGCGCTGCTGCTCTCGGCGCAGGCGGCCTTCGACCCCGACGATCCGTTGTCGCGGCCCGTCGATGCCGCGGCGTTCCGCCATCTGGCGCCGATCGATCCGGGGCGGCTGCGCATCGCCTATACCGAGGATTGGGGCATCTGCCCGATCGATCCCGGCATCGCCGCGACATTCCGCGCGCGCATCGCCGCGCTGGGCCGGTTCGTCGCGCGCTGCGACGCGGTCACGCCCGAGATGGGACGCGCGCATGCGGCCTTCGGCGTCCTGCGCGCGGTCGGCATGCTGCAGAGCCAGCGCGACAATTACGCCCGGCATCGGGCGCTGCTCGGTCCGAACATCGTCGCCAATTACGAGGAGGGCCTGCGCTACAGCGCCGCCGATGTCGCCTGGGCGCAGGCCGAGCAGACGCGCATCTATCGCGCGGTGCAGGCGGTCTTCCGCGACTACGACCTGATCCTGTCGCCGACCGTGGCCGTGCCGCCCTTCCCCTGGAGCCAGCTCTACCAGAACGAAATCGGCGGCCGGCGGCTCAACACGTTTTTTCACTGGTTCGCGCCGACCTACATGATCTCCTTGACCGGCAATCCGAGCCTGTCGCTGCCGATGGGCCTGGAGCCGAGCGGCACGCCGTTCGGCATGATGATCACCGGCCCCGCCGCGCGCGATCATTTTACCCTGTCGGCGGCGCAGGCGATCGAGCGGGCGATTGCCGATGATCCGGCCCTGTGCCAGCCCAGGCCAGACCTGGCGGCGCTGGCCCGCGCGCCGCGGATCACGGATGCCTACGAGGTCTCGACACCGCCGCTCGATCCGATCCCCTGGACCGGCGCGCCGGCCTAGGGCGCCCGCGGTGCCGGGGCGCGGCCGGCGAAATGCACCACGAAGCGGGCGCAGACATCGACCATCTGCGCCACCAGCCTGGCGCCGGTGGCGGGCGAGCAGAGCCGCGGATTGCCGCCGCCGACCCCGAGAGTGTAGATATCCTCGTATTCATGCGGCAGACCCACCTCCGCCCCGTCGAAGCTGCCCGCGCCCAGCGCGGTGAACGGAATGTCGAGCTCGGCGCAGCGCTTGAGCGGCTTGCCTTCGGGGATGAGATCGGTGCGGATCAGCTCGGGGAAGAGATGCATCGCCGTGCTGGTCACCGGGTCGGCGCCGTGCCCGGCCACGGCCTTCGCCGTTTCCGCGCCGAGCAGCTTCGGCAGCATCCCGTAGCCGATCCGCCAGAGATAGAGGCTGGGGATCACCAGGCCGGTGCGGCGGTGCACCTCGCGCGCGACCTCGGCGATCGGCCCGACATTGCCGCCATGGCCGTTGACGACGACGATGCGCGTCAACCCGTTGCGATGCAGCGAGGCGACCATGTCGGCGATCACCGCGGTCAGCGTCGCGGGCGAGATGGCGATGCCGCCGGGCATCGGCCCGAAATAATCGGCGCCGCCGAACGCGAGCACCGGTGCCACCACCGTGCGCGTGCCGCGCGCGCAGGCGTCGAGCGCGGTCAGCTCGGCGAGTTTCTCGGCCAGCAGGTAATCGCCCATCGGCGCGTGCGGCCCCTGGTCCTCGTGGCTGCCCATCGGCAGCAGCACGACCGGGTTGGTGGCGTAGAGCGCGCGACCCTCGCCGCCGCTGATCGTGCCCATATGCACTTTCGGTTCGGTCAAACCGGCCATCGCCTCGTCCTTTCCTGACGCGTTGCAGAGCTGGACGCGTGTTCTAGCATGGGCCAGGGTGCGCCGCAGATGGCGGCGCGCGGCGCGCAGCGCCGGCGATGGAGGAGCGGCATGACGGCGGACCAGGCGGCGGATGCGCGGATCTTCGCGCCCGATTTCAAGGAAGCGCCCTATTGGTGGGAGGCGGCCGCGCCGCCGCCGGCGACGGCGCCGGAGCTGCCGGAGCGCGTCGATGTCGCGGTGGTCGGCGGCGGCTATTGCGGCCTCAACGCCGCGCTCGAACTGGCGCGGCGTGGCGCTACGGTGGCGGTCTTCGAGGCCGACCGCATCGGCTTCGGCGCGAGCTCGCGCAATGGCGGGATGGTGTCGGGCGGGATCAAGCTTGCTTCGATGAACCTCGCGGCGTCGCTCGGCGCCGCGCGCGCGGAGCAGCTGATCGGCGAGGGCATGAATTCGCTGCCCTTCGTCGAGGAGCTGATCGCGCGCGAGGGGATCGATGCCGCGTATCGGCGCAGCGGCCGTTTCCTCGGCGCCTGGAGCCACGCGCATTTCCGCAACCTCGCCGGCCAGGTCGCGCTCTATCGCAAGCTGACCGGTATGCGCGCCGAGGCGTTGCCGCCGGCGCGGCAGCGCGAGGAGATCGGCTCGGATTATTATCGCGGCGGGCTGGTCGCCGAGGCTTTCGGCGCGTTGCATCCGGCCAAATA
>Ga0169931_10012659_pt1 | contig 11659 bp, 10 predicted proteins | sample Kivu_15m_20L_FD_129675 | JGI IMG/M metagenome (GOLD analysis project Ga0169931, IMG submission 129675) | Freshwater microbial communities from Lake Kivu, Western Province, Rwanda to study Microbial Dark Matter (Phase II) - Kivu_15m_20L... | ecosystem: Environmental > Aquatic > Freshwater > Lake... | reverse complement strand
TCACTCATCATGGCGAAGGACTTCGGTCTCGACCCGATCATCGTCGGTGGCGCCGAATCGGGGAAGCGCATCGCCGACCTGCAGAAGGCCGGCGCTCGCGTCATCCTGAGCGTGAACTTCCAGGGTAGCGGTGGTGGTGGTGGACGAGGCGGCGGTGGCGGCGATGGCGCCCAGGCCATTGCTGAAGCGACAAAGACCGCAACCCAGCTCGCACAGGCCAGCGTGCTGTTCGGCTTCACGGGCGGCGGCACGCTCGCACCTTCGGCGTTCCTCGCCAACGTGATCCGGACGATCAAGGAAGGCGGCCTGCCGCCGGCCACAGCGCTTCGTGCCCTCACCCTCGACGCCGCACGCGTCGCGGGCGCGGCCGATCGCCTCGGCTCGATCGAACAGGGCAAGATCGCCAACATCGTCGTGATGGAAGGCGAACTGTTCGAAGCCAACGCCCGCGTGCGTCACGTCTTCATCGACGGACGCCCGGTCGAGATCACCGGCGCCGCACCGGCGCCGGCAACCGGCCGGGGTGGCCGAGGCCGCACCGGGCGCTAGCGCGCCCGGGTTCCTCGGTTCATGGTTCCGCGGTTCTAGTGCAAGGTTCACTGGAACCCGGAACCAGAACCGAGGAACCATGAACCGATGAACCAGTAACCCGCGTAAAGGCGTATGATCCCTCCATCCCAGGGAGGGTTCGATGAGAAGACTGCTGAGCATTGTCGCTGTTGGAATCGTTGTCTCGCTGACCGTCGCTACGCCACACGCGAGGCGCCAAGCGCCCTCAGGCTACCTCACTCCACCCAAAGTCATCGTCGACATCATGGACGCCGAGCCGTTGCCCGGCGTCCAGCTGTCGCCCGATCGAAAGACGATGCTGATGACACATCGGCGGAGCATGCCGACGCTGGCGGAAGTCGCGTCGCCGATGCTCAGGCTGGGCGGGTCGCGCATCAGCCCCCTGACCAATGGCAACCATGTGCTGAACGGCACGATCGGCCTGACCCTGAAGGACGTCGCGACGGGCGCCGAGCGCAAGCTCGTGTTGCCGCCGACCGGGTCGTTTGGCGCGAGCTTCTCTCCCGACGGCACAAAGATCGCCATCACCCACACCGCCGCTGACACGATCCGGCTGCTGCTCGCGGACGTGGCGACCGGGCAGATCGCCACGGTGGTTGATCGCGGCATCAACGGACTGGGCGGTGGGTGCAGCTGGCTGGATGACTCGACCGGATTCCTCTGCAGCATGATCCCGGCGGGCCGTGGTGCCGCACCGACGGCGCCGGTGGTGCCGTCGATGCCGAACATGCAGGAGAACCTCGGCACGATCGCGGCCGGACGGACCTATCAGGACCTGCTCACCAACGCCCACGATGAACAGCTCTACGACTACTACTTCACGTCACAGCCGGCGTGGGTGGATCTCTCCGGCAAGGCGACGCCCTTCGGCCGTCCTGCCATCTATCAGGGGCTCCAGGTCTCGACCAATCGGGAGTACGTGATCGCGACGCGGATCAAGCGTCCGTATTCGTATCTGCTCCCCGCGTCGAGTTTTCCGCGTGATGTCGAAGTCTGGGATCGCACCGGTCGCGTCGTCCGCAAAGTCGCTGATGTGCCGATGGGAGATGTCGTGCCGGTCAACGGTGTGCATCAGGGCGCGCGGAGCGCGCAGTGGCATCCACTCGAGCCGGCCACACTCATCTGGGTCGAGGCGCTCGACAAGGGCGACATTCGCAACAGGGTGTCGCATCGCGATCAGGTCCTGACACTCGCCGCGCCATTCACCGGAACGCCGGCCGCCGCGATCAAGACGGAGTGGCGCTACGGAGGCGTGTCCTTCACGGAGAAGGGCGTCATCATCGTGGCCGAATCGGATCGGGCGACGCGCATGACGCGGAGCTGGGTGTACGACAAGGGCTGGTCGTCTACACCTCGCAAGGTCTGGGAACGCGGGCAGCAGGATCGATACGGCGATCCGGGCTTCCCCATGCGTCGCTCGGCATCGACGCTCGTCCTGCAGATTGGCGATGCAATCTACCTCACTGGTGCCGGTGCGTCTCCCAAGGGCGACCTTCCATTCCTCGACCGGATGAACCTGACGACACTCGCAACCGAGCGTGTATGGCGCAGTGACGAGCACAGTTACGAATCGGTGGTGGCGCTGGTCGACGATGCCGGGGCACGGATGATCACGACGCGCCAGACGTCGCAGATTCCGGCGAACTACGTGATGCGCGACCTGCGCGCAAACACGATGACGCCGATCACGTCATTCAAGGATCCCCACCCACAGTTGTCGGACGTGCAGCGACGCTTCGTGACGTACACACGCAACGACGGCGTCACGCTGTCGGGCACCATCTACCTGCCGCCCAGCTACAAGCCGGGCGAACGGCTGCCGATGTTTGTGTGGGCGTACCCGCAGGAATTCGACAATGCCGACGCCGCCAGCCAGGTGGTCGGCTCGCCGAATCGTTTCACGACGGTCGGCGGCTCATCCCATCTGCTCCTGCTGACGCAGGGCTACGCGGTGTTTGACGGGGCGACGATGCCCATCATCGGCGCGGGTGAGACGGCCAACGACACCTACGTCGAGCAGCTTGTGGCCAGCGCACAGGCGGCCGTGGACTTTGCGGTCAATGAGGGTATTGCTGACCGCGCGCGCATCGGCGTCGGCGGCCACAGCTACGGCGCGTTCATGACGGCAAACCTGCTCGCGCACTCCGACATCTTTGCGGCGGGTGTGGCCCGCAGCGGCGCCTACAACCGCACGCTGACGCCGTTCGGGTTCCAGAACGAAACGCGTACCTTTTGGGAGGCGCCGGACGTCTACGCGAAGATGTCGCCGTTCTACCACGCGCACAACATCAAGGAGCCGCTGCTCCTGATCCACGGTGAACTCGACAACAACTCCGGCACGTTCCCGATTCAGTCGGAACGCATGTACATGGCGCTCAAGGGCCACGGCGCAACCACACGCTACGTCACGTTGCCGTACGAGTCCCACGGCTACGCCGCGCGCGAGTCCAACATGCACGTTGTCGCCGAGACGCTCAACTGGTTGAACAAATACGTGAAAAAGACTCCGAACTAGAGCTCGTTCACAGGGAGGCGCGGAGGATTGTTTTTAAGCTCTCCGTGCCTCTGTGCCTCCCTGTGAAGAAAACAGCCGGGTGAGGACCCGCCGAGCGGGAGCTCATCCTCGAATATCTCGACTAGGTCGACGATGTGGTGGACGAGCTGGGGAGCCGCATGGGCCTCAGCACGATCGTCACTTCGGTCTGTACGCCGGGTCGCACTTCATGGACCTCAACGGTGGTCGCGTACCCCAGGGCCCGACCCGTCACGCGGTACATGCCTGGACGGACACCCTCAAAATCAAATCGCCCACGCCCATCGGCCACACCGCCGAACTCAGGCAGTCCAGACCTTGAATCCGCCGGCTGAAACAGAAACGCCGCATCGGGAATCGACCCGCCGTACTCATCGAACACGCGCCCGCGCACCTGACCCGTTGCCTCAGCGACCATCCCGCCCGTGGTCCGCTTCCCTCCGCAATGCGCGGCAGCCACCGACGACACCAGCAACAGGCCCAGCGCCATCGCGCCTCTCAGATTCATCCGGTGACCGCACGCAAGGCTTGGAGGAGCGCAGTCCACGCGTCACCGTCTGGTGCGACCAAGTCAAAGTGTCCGGCACCTTCAACAGGCCGAACAATCACGCGCGCGCCGGTGCTGCGCGCAAGCGCGTCCACCTGCGCATGAGGGACGATGGCGTCGGCGGTGCCGATGATGGCCTGTACCGGTACGCGAGGTGGTGTGGTTGCCGGGGACGCGAAGGCGTAACGCTCAGGGACTTCGCCGACGGTGCCACCCAGAAGCGGCACCACCGCCGAACCGCAGCCGGTGGGGGCCGCATACGTCGCGAGGTCCGTGATCCCCGCGATAGAGACCACTGCTCGCGGCAGGAACGATTCCTGCGCGGCACTCCACAAGGCGAGATGTCCACCTGCCGAGTGGCCGGCCACAACTACGCGGGCAAGGTCCAATGGGTGCCTGGCGGCGAGTTGGCGCACATGCGCAATCGCGTTTGTCACGTCGTCAAACGTGCCGGGCCATCCGCCGCCTGGGCTTCCGATACGCCGGTATTCGATCGCCCAAACCGCCCACCCTGCATCCGCAAGTGCCGTCGCCAGGGGGGCCACATGGGTGATGTCGTACTCTGCGCGCCAGCAGCCCCCGTGAATGAGCACCACGACGGAGTGTGGGCCGCCTCCACACGGCAGCCGAAGTTCGCCGAATTGTTCAGGCGCAGCGCCGTACACCTCGCGGTGGTCCGCAGGCCGGCTTGGCATCGCGGCCACCTCGTCGAACGTTCGCGATGGTCTATCCACAGTTGAACACGACGTCGCGTTCCTCGAAGCGCACATCGGCAAATGGCCGTGCGCGCGCCAGGTCAACGGGCTGCGTCGTCGCTTGAGTGGTAAAGCAGGATGCACCGGGAGACTGAGAGACGACCTCAACCACCAGCACGCCCGCCTCGACCTTCGCCGAAGGCATCGTGATGTGAAAGCCACCCGTCGCTCGCGCCCCCATGGCGACGGCAACGATCATTTCGGTTGAGAAGTCGATGGCGGGACGAGGCGGTTCTGCCCCGCTCTTCGCGTGCATACGGGTCCAGAACGCGGCCCAGGTTCCAGCATCACAAATGACCGTCCGCTCCCGCTCTGTGATGCCCGTTGAGGTCGAGTACGACGAAGCGCCAGCGCTCAGTCTGCTGAAGCCCACCGTCTCAGGCGTGGTTGGTGACGTACAACCGGCCACCACGACCACAACAAGCAGCAGAACACGCCATGCCATACCAGGGAGTTTAGCAGGGAAGCGTCGGGACAGGCAGGAACGCGGGACATGATCCGACTCTCATGGTGACCAGCACGCCGCAGATCATGGTCGAGGGGATGCGGACGGATTACCAAGGCGTCGTCTCCCAATCAATAGCTGCGCGATGACTTCTGGGCGCACACGCACACGAATGGGCACAGCGACCGGTGTGGTGAATTCGCCATCGGCACGAATATCGAGCTGAAGCGGGTCATCGGGCACATCCTGCAGAACGGGACGTTCCCAGGCATGCACATTGCGTCAGGCAACCTGTACGGCGCGCATAGGGGCGCCGACTGGTCTTCCTCCACGCACACCGATGTCGCCGGCATCCAGTTCGACATCTGGGTGGATGACGAACAGAGCATGTCGGGCGGCACGTTCCTGATCTGACGGAGCCCCCATGAGTCCCGCTCTGCGCGCGCAGGGGAACGAGCGGTACACCGAAGCTGGATACCGCGCGTACCTTGATGCATTGATCGCGCGAGTCGGCTGCCTAATCGAGTTCCGGATTTACGAGACGCCGTGTTGTTTCCTGAAGCGCTGATGCAGTCCCTCGTGGATGCGTCAGAGACGATGGTCGCGCAGTTGCTGGGGAATGCAGAGTAGCGGATCGCGGCAAGATGATGGGCGTCGATCACAGGAAGCGGCTCGACTTCGTCGGCGCAGCCGGAGCGGTGACCGTCCAAACGCTGTAGCGCTGGATGCTCGGTGCTGAGTGCCGGTGCACGGTGCCTAGTGCAACCCCGGCGCTTCGTGACCGGTGCGTGCGACGTATTCGACGTAGGTGCCCGGGAAGAGCAGCGGCTCGCCGCCGCCGAGTTCGAGCACGCGGGTGCCGAGGCCGCGGAGGAACGAGCGGTCGTGCGACACGAACACCATCGTGCCCTCAAAGTCCTTCAGGGCCGTGATGAGCATGTCCTTGGTCGCGAGGTCGAGGTGGTTTGTCGGTTCGTCGAGCACCAGCAGATTCGGCGGATACATCAGCATGCGGGCCAGGACGAGCCGAGAGCGTTCGCCACCCGACAGATACCGGATCTTCTTCTCGACCTCGTCTCCTGAAAACTGGAACGCACCGGCGAGGTTGCGGATGGCACCAACGGTTTCCTTCGGGAAGTCGTCCTGCAACTGCTCCCACACCGTCTTGTCCGGGCCGAGCACCTGCAGCGCCTGCTGGGCGAAGTAGCCCATCTGCACGCTCGCGCCGATGCGCACGCTGCCGGAATCCGGCTCCATCGCGCCGGCGATCATCCGCAACAGCGTCGTCTTGCCCGCGCCATTGGCGCCCATCACCGCCCAGCGTTCGCCACGCTGGATGGTCATGTTGAAGCCGTCGTAGATGACGTGATCGCCGTAGGCCTTATGCAGGTCCTCCACCATCACGACCTTGTCGCCCGAGCGCGGCGGCTGCCGGAAGTCGAAATCCACCAGCTTGCGCTTCTTCGGCAGCTCGATCTTCTCGATCTTGTCGAGCGCCTTGACGCGGCTCTGCACCTGCGCGGCCTTCGCGGCGTGAGCGGCAAACCGGTCAATGAACCGCTGCTCCTTGGCGAGCATCGCCTGCTGCCGCGCGTACGCCGCCTCGCGGTTGGCTTCCCGGATCGCCCGTTCCTTCTCGTAGTACTCGTAGTTCCCCGCGTACACCGTGATCTCGCCGTCATCGATCTCGGCAATGCGGGAGACGATGCGGTTCATGAATTCGCGGTCGTGCGAGGTCATGAAGAGCGCGGACGGCAGGGATTTGAGGAAACTCTCGAGCCAGATGATGGATTCGATGTCGAGGTGGTTGGTCGGTTCGTCCATCAGCAGGACGTCCGGCCGACCGAGGAGGACCCGGGCCATCGCGACGCGCATCTTCCAGCCGCCCGAGAGGTCGCCAACGTCGCCGTCGATCCGGCGGTCGTCAAATCCGAGCCCGTGCAGCACCTCGCGGGCCTGGCTCTCGAGGCCGTAGCCGCCGAGGTGGTCGTATTCCTCCTGGACTTCGCCGAACCTGGCCAGAATCCGGTCCATGTCATCGGCCTTGTCGGGGTCCCCCATGGCCTGCTGCAGGGCCTCCAACTCGTGGTGGAGGTCGCCCAAGCGGCCCGATCCGGCGATGGCCTCGTCCAGGACGGACCGGCCGGACATCTCCTCGACGTCCTGCCGGAAGTAGCCCACGGTCATCTTTTTGGGGACCGAGACCTCCCCCTCGTCGGGCGATTCTTCGCCAACAATCATCCGGAACAGGGTGGTTTTGCCCGCCCCGTTGGGGCCGACGAGGCCCACTTTGTCGCCCGGATTCAGCTGGAAGTTCGCGTCAACAAAGAGGATCTGCCTGCCGTACTGCTTGGAGATGTTCGAGAACGAGATCACAACCCACCGATGATACCCGTGTTATCCTGAAGGCCACCGCTGAAGTCCGGCCTCCGAGCTTTCGCCCCGCGTCGAGTGTCCCTGGTTATTGTCCCTGGTCCCCAACGTGAATGCTGAGCAAGAGGAACGGGAGTCCGTTCCGCCGGGTTTTATCGGTTTACTTGTTCAGGAGCTGTTACATGGGTCGCAAATTGTACGTCGGCAATCTCCCCTATTCCGCCACCGAAGACGAACTTCGTGAGTTCTTCAGCGGCGCCGGCGCCGTTGACACCGTCAACGTCGTCCGTGACAACGCCACGGGCCGTGCCCGCGGATTCGCTTTCGTCGAAATGGCCACCGACGAAGAGGCGCAGAAGGCAGTGGAGATGTTCAACGAGAAGCCGATGGGCGGCCGGAACCTCGCGGTGAACGAAGCGCGTCCGAAGCCGGCGTTCGGCGGCGGTGACCGTGGCGGCCGCGGCGGCGGCTACGGTGGTGGCGGTGGCGGCAACCGTCGCGAACCGCGCTGGTAAGTCATTCGCTTAAAATGCCGGTACCCGGTCGCGCAGCGCGCGGCCGGGTAGTGGTGTGTATTCAGGCGTCCCAGGACGCCATTTTCGGAGGATGTCCGTGAAGGTCAACAAAGGCGCGCGCGTGTCGCAACCAAAGTACGGCCCCGGCACGGTCACCGACTCTGACGGCACACACGTCGTGATTGATTTCGACAACCACGGCCCCAAGCGGTTCGTGGCGGCGATGGTTTCGTTGGCACCGACCACGGAGCCGGCGCCGGAAAAAGCCAAGACGAAGCGGCGGACGAAAAAAGCCGCAGCGGCAGAGTAACGGGGTCCAGGGGTCCAGAAGTCCAGGAGTCCTGGGGAACTCAAAGGGCGCGGCGGGGATACCCGCCGCGCCCTTTTTTTTATTGGCCGCCGCCGGCTTTCTTCGCGGCTTCCATCGCCTTCATGCGCTCTTCCATGTGTTTCTCCATGTCGAGACGCGGGATGCCGTCCTTCCACCAATCCGGCGCGGCTGCACCCTTCAGGTAGTGGTCAAAGAACTCCTTCACACGCACCGTGTAGTCGTGCTGGTTGGCGGGCCGCGCCAGACCATGGTTCTCACCCGGGTACTCCAGCAGCACCACCGGCTTCTGCATGCGGCGCAGCGTGTTGTAGTACTCGATGCCCTGCGTGAAGTCGACGGCGCCATCCTGATCGTTGTGCAGGATGATGAGCGGCGTCTTCACCTTGGCCGCGTGATAGACCGGCGAGTTGCGCGTGTAGGCATCCCACTGTTCCCACGGTCCACCGGTGAACCGCCCCTGGCTGCTCTCGAAGATCGCGCCATTGGTGCCGCCGGTGTTCTTGTAGAGCACCGAATACATGCTGATCATGTTGGTCAGTGGCGCGCCGGCAATCGCCGCGGCGAACATGTCGGTCTGCGTGATGGTGAAGGCCGTCTGGTAACCGCCCCATGAGTGACCGTGGAGACCGACCTTCGCCGGATCCACCACACCCGTGGCCACTGCGGCCTTCACGGCGTTGGGCAGCGTCCACGCCGCGGACATACCGGGGTCGTTGACGTAGTACTTGATGTCGGGCTGCAGCACCGCGTAGCCGTTGCTCGTGTAGGCCTGACGGTTGAAGCCGTTCGCCGCAGGCCGGCCGTACTGGTAGTGCCCCTGCGTCAGCCGCTCGTAGATGTAGACAATCGTCGGATACTGCTTGCCCTTCTCATAGTTCGCGGGCAGATACAACGACGCCTGCAGACGTTCACCCTTCGCGTTCTTGAACTCGACGAGCTGCGCCCCCGCCGACCACGCCAGCGACTCGGCTTCCTTCGACATGTCCACGATCTTGCGGCCGTTCTTCAGCGTCGCATCCGTCACGAAGACCTGCGGTGCCTCGGTCGGCGTCTCGCGGCGATACATCCAGATGTCGCCCTTCTCCGCCTTCTGCAGGCCGCTGATCGCGGCATCCTCCCAGAGCAGCATGTTCAGACCCAGCTTGCCGGGTTCGAGCACGCCGTAGCCCGCGCGCTTGGTCCACTCGGACATCGCCGAGAAGTACTGCGGCTTGCTCAGGTCGATGCCACGCTCGTTCTGGTAGATGCCGAACACGCGACCCTGATACCGAATCTGATCCTTCTTGCCGTTCACCGTCAGATTCACCGGCGCTTCACCCGCCGCCACCGGCACCTTCCAGACGTCCCAGCGGTCCGACAGCAACACGTACTGGTTGTCGGACGTCCAGCCGATCGCGTTTGACGGCGGATCAACCACGTTGACGTCGCTGTCCGTGTTCACAAAGGACGTGGGCACCTTCTCGGTGATGTTCCTCGTGAGGCCGGTCTCGGCGTCAAACACATGGAAGTGCTTGTTCTCGTAGTAGAGGTACTTGGTGCTGTCGGGCGACGACGAGTTGCCCCAGCGGAGTTCCTTCTTCACGGTGATCCGTTTGCCGGTGGTTGTGTCGATCGCGTACACGTCGCGGAACTGCTGGCCGTTGAGGTTGCCCATCAGCTCGTACGCCGAGTTGCTGGTGCCAATCGCCCACTTGCCGCGACCGGTCACCGTCACCGTCGGCACTTCGTCATCCGCCAACCGCACCATCGTGTTGTCGGCCGGACGATACAGCGCGGGATAGCTGAAGTTGCGATCGGCGTTCTCCTGCACGCGCTGCTGCGACTGGAGTCGCGGATCCTTGTAGTGCCAGATGACCACGTTGGGACGTTCGGCCGCGTCCGGCGCGGCTGCCGGAGCCCCCGCAGGAGCGTCGGCCCCCTCGGCACCTGGCGTTGCGTTGCCACGACCCGCGGGACGCGGCACGGGCGTGAGTTCGGCCATGCCGAAGATCATCGCGGTGCGGTCATCGTTCCACGTCGGCGTGCGGTTCCCGCTCACCGACATGTTCTCGGGGAAGCTCTTGTCGTCCTTCGGGTTGTACACCACCTTCTTTGGCGTGCCACTGCCAAAACCGGTGAAGCCCACCACCGAGAACAGGCGCTCGCGGAACCCGCGATCATCAGTCCCCTTCAGCATCGTCAAGGCATCACCCTCGGTCGTCCACGCCATGCGTTCGTAGAACGCACGATCGGTGTCGAGCGAGGTGATGGTGCCGGTGGACATGTCTCGAATCTGGAGGCCGTTGCCGGCCTGATCGGTGGCGTCAATTACGAGCGCCAGGTACTTGCCGGACGTGTTGAAGTTGAACTCGGAGACGTTGCCGACGTTGATCTCGGTGCCGGACTTCAGTTCACGGAGGATCAGGTCGGTGCCGCGGGGACGCGTGTCACGCGGCGCGGGCGCGCCACCCGCACGGCCGCCCGCAGGTGCCGCAGCCGGCGAGGCGGCCGCCGCGTCCGCGCCGTAGCGATGCAGCGCAATCCATCCACCCATCTCACCCGCGAAGGCAAAACGGCGAATCTTCGGAATGCTGACCTTGTCGCCGGTCGCCAGATTCACGATCAGCGCACTGGTCTGAATCGGCCGACGCGCACGGCGTGCCGCTTCGGCTTCCCCGCGCGTGAGCGACACGGTGATGGCGAGCCACTGCGAGTCGTCGGAGAAGGTCATCGGTCCGGCGCCTTCACCAACCGGGAATGTGTATTCCTGCGCACCGGTGGTGCTGCGCACGACGACTTCGCTGTCGCCCTCCAGCGGCGCGACACGGTAGGCAAACCACTGCCCGTTCGACGACATGGCCGTCGTGGTCATAGCGCGGAACGAGAGGATGTCACCCAGGACCATCGGCCGTTTGGTGGCGTTTTGTGCCGACAGCGGCACCAGGACAGCGGCCACAAAGGCCAGCGGCAGAGCAATCAGAACACGGCGACGGAGTCGCGTCATTTCGGAAACCTCCTCGGAACCCACAGGGGGGAACCGGAATGGTAGCACCCTGTGCGGGTGGGCGGGTGGGTGGATGGATGGATGCTCAAGTACGGAGGATTCGCCTTGCGCTGCGCCAGAGGAAGCGGAGGAGCAACACGGCAGTGACGATCAGCACGAGGACAATCCCGGCGGCAAGCCACGGATAGCTCGCGGCAAACCACGTCAGTCCCAATGCCAGGAGGTCTTCGGTGACGCTTAGTCCGATATTGGACGCTGGTTCAGGAGATGCCGACACCGCGGTACGGAGTGTGGTCTTGAGGGTGTGCGCTGCCAGCGCGAGGACAGCGCCGAGCACAACCGCCGCACCCTGCCACATGGGATCCAGCGACGGCGTGGCGGCGTAGGCCAGCACGCCCGCGACGGGAACTCGCACAAACGTCTGCAGAACGTTCCAGACCAAATCAAACAGCGGCACCTTGTCGGCGACCACCTCGACGAGGAAGAGCGCTCCCGCACCGCCAATGACCCACCAGCTGGAGAGCATGTTCAAGTCGCCAGGCAGCGCGAGCACCTCGAGCCGCGCCATCAACCCGAGCACCACCACGGTGCCGGACGCATTCAGTCC
>Ga0169931_10012657_pt1 | contig 11660 bp, 11 predicted proteins | sample Kivu_15m_20L_FD_129675 | JGI IMG/M metagenome (GOLD analysis project Ga0169931, IMG submission 129675) | Freshwater microbial communities from Lake Kivu, Western Province, Rwanda to study Microbial Dark Matter (Phase II) - Kivu_15m_20L... | ecosystem: Environmental > Aquatic > Freshwater > Lake... | reverse complement strand
GTCCAGGATGTGAATGAACCCATTACTGCTGAGGTGATTAACCAAGCCAAAGAAATTCTCATCCAGCGTCAGGATACCCATTTAGATAGTTTAGCAGAAAGATTACGGGAAGAGCGGGTCAAAGCTATTATTGAACCAATTTTAGCAGGTGAGGATTTACCTGACGTACCACCGGATGATATTCGTTATGTGCTGGATTTAGGTCTATGTCGAGATCAAGGACAAGGCTTGGAAATTGCCAATCCAATTTATAAGGAAGTTCTGCCTTTAGTGCTAAGTTATACAACTAGGGTTTCTATTGGAGCAATCGAACCTCTTTGGCTAAATGAACAAGGGGAACTATTACCTGATAAATTATTACATGCTTTTCTGGAGTTTTGGCGACAACATGGAGAACCACTACTCAAAAGTGCGCCTTACCATGAGATTGCTCCCCATTTGGTGTTAATGGCATTTTTACATCGGGTGGTAAATGGTGGTGGTACGTTAGAACAGGAATATGCTATTGGTTCTGGGAGAATGGATATTTGTTTACGCTATGGCAAGGTACTGATGGGTATGGAAATTAAGGTGTGGCGTGAGAGACAATCAGATCCTTTAATCAAGGGTTTGACCCAACTGGATAAATACCTAGATGGGTTAGGATTAAATAGTGGTTGGTTAGTGATTTTCGATCGCCGTCCCGGTTTACCCCCCATGGGGGAGAGAATTAGTACGGAGGAGGTTCTTAGTCCCACTGGGCGCACTATTACCCTAATTCGCAGTTAGAAAAGTGCCAAACCCTCAGTAATCCCGAGCTAAGGAGATTGGACATTTCTAAATTAATAGTAATGTTAATTTATCTAATTTAGTTATTAACTAATCCATGTTTGCTGCTTCTCATCAATTATTATGGTCTATGATTGGCTTGCTGTTGACCATTGGCGGCACCTTTTTAGAAGCATACGGTACCAGCTTACCCTGGAGCTGGAGTCAACAGGGAATTAAAACCTTCCCTCTAGGTACTAGCTATCAAATTGCTGCTGTACTGTTTGTTGGTTGTTTAGGGGGTAAAAGTGCTGGTGCCCTTTCCCAAATTGCTTATTTAGTGATGGGCTTGACCTTATTACCGGTATTTACCCAGGGAGGAGGTATAGTATATCTTAAATTTTCTCAATTTGGTTACTTACTGGGGTTTATTCCAGGAGCATGGATTTGTGGACATTTTGCCTTTAAAGCCAGACCCCGATTAGAAACTTTAGGTTTTAGTTGTCTGTGCGGATTGTTAACTATTCACATTTGCGGTATTTGTTATTTGGTAACCAGTTATCTTTTCTCCTGGGGGGACAATCAAAATTTGTCCTTAATGGAGGGTATTCTTAAATATTCCTGGTTTTCTCTCCCTGGACAATTGGCCGTGCTTTGTGCTGTTACTGTCATAGCTTACCTCCTACGACACATTATGTTTTATTAATGTCTCATTAGTAATTTTTGCGTCTCACATAATTAATGGTAGAATTGTCATGGGTTTAAAAAATCGCCTGTTTTGGATTGCTGCTGTAATAGTTTTTGCTCTGGACCAACTGACAAAGTTGTCCGTGGTTAAAAGCTTTGATTTACACCAAACCTTGCCCTTACTACCAGGAGTCTTTCATCTGACATACGTAACTAATACAGGTGCAGCTTTTAGTCTTTTTAGTGGTAAGGTTGAGTGGTTACGTTGGTTATCCCTAGTCGTAAGTTTACTTTTAGTGGCGATCGCTCTTTGGGGGCCATTATTAAGTATATGGGAACAATTGGGTTATGGTTTAATTTTAGGGGGAGCTATAGGTAATGGTATTGATAGATTCATATTGGGCTATGTGGTAGATTTTCTGGACTTTCGTCTATTCAACTTCCCAGTCTTCAATTTAGCGGACTCATTTATTAGTATAGGTATTGTTTGTCTACTAATTGGTTCCCAGAAAAAAGCCTAAGCACAAAACTCCCAATTAATTTTGATATAAATTAACTTTACCCAATCCTAGACCATGAGTTCCCAACAACCACCCCAAAAACCCCAAACCTTTCTTGGTCACATCACTCAAGCTGTAAATACCATTCAAGCTAGAGTAGACTTTTCTAAACTAGCTTTGAAACCCAATGCCAAAGTACCGGAACTCTGGGTGCAAAACGGGGAAGAAAGCCAAACATATCCCCTATTGGGAGAACGTTACATTTTAGGTCGCAGTTCCAGATCCTGTGATATCATCGTTCCTAACCCAGTAGTTAGCCAGGTTCACCTTTCCCTCACCAGGGACTCCAGCCAAAACAGCCCGGTCTTTACTATCAAAGACGAAAATTCCACTAACGGTATTTACTTAGGAAAACGGCGAATCAAATCTCTCAAACTTAGACATGGTGATATTGTTACCCTAGGTCCACCAGAACTAGCTGCTTCAGTAAGTCTTGAGTATCTTGATCCACCCCCTGCCTATGTTAAATTTCTTACTTGGGGAATGTATGGCATCAGTGGTGTTACTGCCTTATTTGCCCTGGCCATCGTTTGGGAATGGACAAAATTTGACGTTAACCCCCTACCCACAGCAACCAGTGGACCGGTAGTAATTTACGCCCGGGATGCCTACACCCCATTGCGAGAACCCCGCAATATCTCTCACGTAGATCTCAAAGAAATAGCAGATTTCGGTCCTTATATACCTGGTGCAGTAGTCGCTTCGGAAGACAGTCGTTATTATTGGCACTTTGGAGTTGACCCCCTGGGAATTTTGCGGGCAGTATTCATTAACACCCAGAGTGGAGATGTGCAACAAGGAGCTAGTACGGTTACCCAACAGCTTGCACGGAGTTTATTTCGTGATTATGTAGGTAGACAGGATTCTTTAGGAAGAAAAATTCGTGAAGCTATCGTTTCTTTAAAATTAGAAACCTTTTATAACAAAGATGAGATCCTGCTTACCTATTTAAACCGAGTATTTTTAGGAGCTGACACTTCTGGTTTTGAAGATGCGGCTAAATATTACTTTGAAAAATCTGCCAAAGAATTAACCCTGTCAGAAGCAGCAACTTTAGTGGGAATATTACCTGCACCCAATGGGTTTGACTTTTGTGGAGATGGACCCAGGAAATTAGCAGCAGCAGATTATCGGAATCGGGTCATTCGACGCATGTTAGATATGGGTACGATTAATTCCACTCAAGCAAATCGAGCTAGAAGATCTCCCGTACAGGTCAGTCCTAAAGTTTGTGAAAGACAAGCTAAAACTATTGCTCCCTATTTTTACAACTACGTTTTTCAAGAGTTAGAATCAATTTTAGGTGCAGGAGCAGCTAGAGAAGGTAACTACATCATTGAAACTAAATTAGACCCAGTAATTCAAGCTAAAGCTGAGTCAGCCTTGCAAAATTCGGTAAATAAAGTTGGTTCCAACTTGCGATTTTCCCAGGGAGCAATTGTCACCCTAGATTCCAAAACCGGGAGCATATTAGCCATGGTCGGGGGGAAAAATTACAAAGAAAGCCAATTTAACCGTGCTGTACAAGCTCAAAGACAACCCGGATCTACTTTTAAAGTTTTTGCCTATGCTGCAGCTATAGAAGCAGGAATACCCACCTATAAGAGCTATTCTTGTAATTCTTTTCCCTGGGGAGGATTTACTTATAGACCCTGTCGCAGTGGGGGTGGTAGCTTAGATGTAGCTACCGGTTTTGCACTGTCAGAAAACCCTATTGCTCTGAGACTTGCACGGGAGGTAGGATTAAATAAGGTAGTAGAAATGGCCCAGAGGTTAGGGATAAAATCCTCCTTGGAATCAGTTCCCGGTTTAGTTCTGGGTCAAAGTGTGGTCAATGTTCTGGAAATGACTGGTGCGTTTGCAGCAATTGGTAATCGAGGAGTATGGAATCCTCCCCACGCTATTACCCGAATTCTAGATAGTAGTGATTGTGAAGATCGGAATAATTTAAAAACCTGTCGGGAGATTTATTCCTTTACTCAAAATCCCAAAGCTAATCAAACAGTGTTAAAAAAGAATGTAGCTAACACCATGACTGACATGATGCAAGCTGTGGTAGCTAAGGGTACTGGTCGTGCTGCTTCCATAGGAATGGGTGAGGAAGCAGGTAAAACCGGAACCACGGATAAAAATGTGGACTTGTGGTTTATTGGTTTTATTCCCAGTCGTCAATTGGTCACTGGTATTTGGCTAGGTAATGATAACAACTCTCCCACCCTTGGTAGTAGTGGTCAAGCAGCACAGTTATGGGGAAATTATATGCGACAAATTAAGTAGCTAAGACGGGGCGATTTATAATGCGTGTTTTACTTTCTGGTTATTATGGCAAGGGTAATGGTGGTGATGAAGCTCTCTTGGCTACTCTTTTACAAATGCTACCACCTCACATCACTCCCGTAGTTCTGTCCGGTAGTCCCCAACTAACCACTACACATTATGGGGTAGAAAGTCATGACCGGATGGCATTTATCCCCTTGATTCGAGCTTTACGCTCTTGTCAAGGATTTATCTGGGGTGGAGGTAGTTTAATGCAGGATGCAACCAGTAGTATTAATCCCCTGTATTATGGGGGATTAATGGCTTTGGCCCAATTTATGGGTCTAAAAACCATAGCCTGGGGCCAGGGTATAGGTCCCCTATCCCTACCACAAAACCGTTGGTTGGCTCAAACAAATTTTGCCGGTTGTTTGGGTGTGAGTGTGCGCGATCGCTCAAGTGCTAGGTTATTATCAAGTTGGCACGTACCACATATCCTAGCACCTGATCCAGTGTGGGGTTTAGCATCTGAGTCAGTACCAGAATTAGCGGGTCTACCAAAACCACGAATTGCAGTTACCTTGAGAAAACATCCCCAGTTGACACAGGATAGATTAGCAAATCTAATCCGTGGATTGGTTGATTTGCAAAAACACACCCAAGCATTTATCCTAATTCTACCATTTCAAAAAACCGAAGATTTAGAAATTGCCCAACAAATTCACTCTCAATTGCCAAATAATAGCCAGGTTTTTTGTTTAGATAAACCACAAATTTTAAAAGGCGCATTTAGAGGTGTGAATATGGTAATAGGAATGCGTCTACATAGTTTAATTATGGCTGCTAGTGAAGGGTGTCGTTGTTTTGCTTTAAGTTATGATCCTAAAATCAACAGGTTGATGGAAGATTTACCCATACCAGGTTGGAATCTTCCAGATTTACCCGATGATCCTAATTTAATTGCCAAAACTTGGTTGGATTTCTATCACAATACCGAGTCTTTGTCAAGAGATAAATTACAGTCTCTGTTGGATGGTTCCCTGTTACACCGCGACTTGTTGTACCGAGTATTTAGTTAGTATGGTAAGGATGTTAGTTTATTTACCTTTAGTTTCTAGATTTTGTACAGCTTGACTAAAACCCAAGACAATTAAAATATTAGCAAGAGTTAAGAATAACTCAGCACTGCCATGAAGCCAGTCTATATTTGCTAGAGCTTCTTGGTAGGCAATCTTGGCGTAAATACCAGCTGGAATGGTAACGCCAACAAATACTAAAGTGCCATAGAATCCATAGAGTGCTAAACGTGGCATTTGTGGACTGCGACTGATAAACCACAAGAAACCCAAATAGGGGAACAAGGAGAGAGCAAATAGAGTTTCTTTTGAGATCATGACGGTCTACTCCTTATTTGAGATGTTAAGAACTCCACTGGCTCGAGTAGAACGCCAAACCCACACTGCTGCTGCCCAAAGAGTAAAATTACCTATTAGCGTGGTAGTAGCCTGGAGGGTAACCAACCATTCTAAGGACTGGGGATTATCGAAATAATGCCAGGTACAAGCAGATAGGGCGCTAATTAAGGCGGGTATCATAGCTAGGGCAAATCCCCTCCAACTATGGTTTTGGGTCAGTTCGCCATATTTCCAGATGAGGGAAATGGCAACTACCCATTCAATGACACTAGAAATATGGATAATCCAGGTGGGAATTGAAAGAGCGTTCATGGGATTATAAATATGGCTTTGGAGAGCTTTGACTATTAAAATCAAGACTGCCCTCATTGCGGACTAACTCATATTTTATATCTACTGTTGGAGGAGCGCCAGTAGAAATTGTTAAACTTTATATTCATGATTTTCAGTTGTCCACTTGAAAAAAATCTCTTGACAAGCCAAAAATTGTCTGTTACGATTACCGTATCATAATTTTTAATAGACCTGGAGAGGTGGCTGAGTGGTCGAAAGCGGCAGATTGCTAATCTGTTGATGGAATCGTAAGGTCCATCCGAGGGTTCGAATCCCTCCTTCTCCATTTAGCTCAACTAAAATTAACTTATTCACTAACTAGTCATGGAAGTTATCCCAGCAATAGATCTATTAGAGGGGCGTTGTGTAAGACTCTATAAGGGTGACTATGCACAATCCCAGGTTTACAGCCATAACCCTGTAGAAACCGCTAAAATGTGGGCAGACCAGGGAGCAACAAGACTACATTTGGTAGATCTAGATGGAGCAAAAGCTGGTAGAGTAGTTAATCTATCTGCTATAGAGGCTATTACCAATGCTGTTTCCATACCTATTGAGGTTGGCGGAGGAATACGCGACAGATCCAGCGTTATACAGTTATTTAGTCTTGGGGTACAGTGGGCAATTCTGGGGACTGTAGCAGTAGAGCAACCAGATTTGGTTCAAGGACTGTGTGAACAATTCCCCCAGCAAATTATAGTTGGCATTGATGCGCGGAATGGTCTAGTTGCTACCAGGGGTTGGTTAGAAACTTCTCAAATTTTGGCCCCCCAACTAGCAACCCAAATGCAGGAATTGGGTGCCGCAGCTATTATTTATACTGATATAAATCGTGATGGTACGCTTCAGGGACCAAACTTGCAAGCATTAAGAGAGTTGGTATCTGCTATTTCCATACCCGTAATTGCCTCTGGGGGTGTGGGTTCTGTTACTGACCTATTAACCTTATTATCTTTAGAACATCAGGGGGTTACAGGAGTAATTGTCGGTAAAGCCCTATATACTGGAGATATTAGTTTACCAGAAGCACTGCGGGCTATAGGACCTGGAAGAATTCAGGATATTCCACCCACTTTGGATTTCTCTAGTTTTGCCTGAACTAAAACGCACAAATGTGGAAATATTCGACAAAATTTCTATAAAACAACTATTTGAACTATAATTTAGGCAAATTGTTGTATTGAATACAATAATTCCGTGTTCTCCAATATGTGACCTCAATTTGTGAGGATCATAACTAGTTGGAAACCAAGACCAGTACATTCTTACAAACTTTTGTTATCAATGTATACTACTGAATTGCCTAGATACTCCAACAACTCTATTGAACCAGTTAGTCGCGTTTTAATAGTGGAAGACGAAGAACTGATCCGAGAGATGCTTGTAGTAGCCTTAGAGGGTGAAGGTTATGAAGTTATGACTGCTAAAGATGGTCGTTGTGCTGTGGAACTAATCAGAAATTTAGAGACCCAACCCGGTGAGTTATCATTCGATCTGCTTGTGCTAGACTTGATGTTGCCACAAATTAACGGGTTAGATATTTGTCGTTTATTACGTCACCAAGGTAATTCCATACCGATTTTAATTCTGAGTGCGAAAGGTAGTGAAACTGACCGGGTGCTAGGTTTAGAGGTAGGGGCAGATGACTATCTAACTAAGCCCTTTAGCATGAGAGAAATGGTGGCCAGGTGTCGCGCCTTGTTACGTCGTCAGCGGTTTTCTAATTTGCCCTTAATACCCACTTTAAAACATAAAGATATCAGTTTAAATCCTCAAGAATGTCGGGTGTTAGTGAGAGGAAGAGAGGTGAGCTTGTCACCGAAAGAATTCCGGTTACTAGAATTATTTATGAGTTATGCTCGCAGGGTGTGGTCACGGGAACAGTTATTAGACCAGGTTTGGGGTCCTGATTTTGTCGGTGACAGTAAAACAGTGGATGTTCATATTCGATGGCTGAGGGAAAAATTAGAGTTAGACCCTAGCCATCCAGAATATATTGTCACAGTCAGGGGTTTTGGCTATAGATTTGGTTGATTTCTATATCTGGGCTATTCTGTTTTTGGTTTTCCTATTCCTTTGGGTGGTCGTGGTCTTTTTATTTTAAACCATCCGCTGGATTGGGGTTTTTGGCTCTTCTCACGGGAGTTATCATTTTGGGAGTTGTCATCTTGATTGGACATAAAATTCGGCGTGGATTCAGTTATCTTATCCAGTCTAACCTGTAGCACAGGAATGGTCACAGATACCTAGGCGATCGCATTTTCCAAAAGCAGTCCCTACCGGTTATGATTAATGAGATTACATTAATAATCTAACAATCAAAAAAAGCTGTCCTATAAAGACCATGCTTGCATTCTACCCCTTTAATTCCGGTCAAATAGCACACTTACGATCAAATGTTCTTATTGGGATTTCTTCTGGGTTTGGCAATCGGTTTTGGTTTTTGGCTTTGGCAACAATTTCAACTTAACAGCCATTTAGAGCAGTTAACCCAACCCTCAAACCCCCACGCTGAAAAGATATTATTGCCCCTATTAGCTGGATTACATCGTAAAATATGTACCGTTAGGGATGAACAACAAAACTTACGCTTGTCACTCAAAGCTTATGAACAGTTGCTGAATGCTGCGCCCTTGGGATATTTACAAGTAGATGAAGAAAATCAACTACTATGGTGTAATCAGTGCGCACGGGAAATGCTACATTTACAAAGATGGCAACCGGGTCAAGTACGGTTACTACTGGAATTAGTGAGATCCTATGAACTGGATCAGTTAATTGAACAAACCCGGGATTGGCAAAAACCGCAAATGCAAGAGTGGATTTTTCACCCTTCCCGAGATCATGGTCAGGGTACCTTAGAATTAAAGCCATTGTCTTTAGCAGCTAACAGTTTTCCTCTACCGGGGGGACAGGTGGGTGTGTTTCTAGAAAGTCATCAACAATTTGTAGACATTAATCAGCAACGTGACCGTTCTTTTTCAGACCTGGCCCATGAATTGAGAACACCTCTGACTTCCATTCGTCTGGTTGCAGAAACCCTGCAAACTCGTTTAGATCCTCCTTTGAACCGTTGGGTCATCCGCTTGATGCAAGAAGTTGACAGACTAATTAATTTAGTCCAAAATTGGTTGGATCTGACCCAGATGGAAATAACCTCCTCCATCCAACTGAATTTGGAAATGCTAGAAGTCCGCTCCCTAATTTTTTCAGTCTGGGAGAATTTAGAGCCCCTAGCCGCTAACCAGCATCTTAGCATTTCCTACTCCGGTCCAGAAAAGGTCTATATATGTGCTGATAAGTCCCGAATTTATCAAGTGTTTCTTAATCTGTTAGATAACTGTATTAAATACAGCAACCTCAACGGTACTATTTTTATTGAAATGAATACAGTTTGTGGAGAGAAGTCTATTAATGGAGTTGCTCCAGAGACAGGTACAATATCAAACCAAATATCAAATCAAATTTTAGAAATTAACATTATTGATTCCGGGGTTGGATTTGCTCCCGTGGATCTACCCCATGTCTTTCAAAGATTTTATCGAGGGGACAAAGCTAGACACCGGGAGTCGCGCTCTGAGAATGAAACAGTAGAAATTACTGGTAGTGGTTTAGGTTTATCCATTGTCCGCCAAATAATTATAGCTCATGGTGGCAAAATCAGGGCCATGAACCATCCTGATACCGGTGGTGCTTGGATACAAATTCATCTTCCCCAGGTGGTTCAACATGATAGCGGATATTTCTGAATCAAGACTATAATAGCTAGAAATATATTAAACCCGAGATTAAAAATATGAAAGCTGTTGTGAAATATACAATTTTTGAAAAACCTCAGCCTATACGTGCCATTAAAAGACTGGAACGAGATGTTTTACGTATGGGTGCTTTAGTAGAGCAGTCCTTCCGTCTGAGTCACCAAGCTCTATTTAATCGAGATTTAACAGCAGCTGAGCAAATACGCAGATTAGACAAAAAAATTGATCGCTTCTACAGACAAATAGAAGTCGATTGTGCCACAATTATGAGCAATCAAGCTCCCACAGACCAAGAATCTCGTTGTTTAAGCTCATTCATGCAATTGGTTAGAGACTTGGAACGTATTGGGGACTATGCCAAAGATTTGGCAGAAATAGCAATGAAAATATTTCCCTATCCCCCCCATCCTACTTTGGGAGAGGTTGCCATTATGTCCGATCATGCCCAGTCTATGTTAGCTACCAGCCTGGTAGCTTTAGCGGATTTGGATGAAATTAGTGGTAGAAGGATTAAATTATTAGATGACACAGTAGATGATGCTTACAAAAAACTATATCGTAATTTGGCGCAGCAGAAAGACGTTCCCGGGGTAGTGGAGCCCATTCTACTATTAACATTAGCAATTCAGTGTCTAGAGAGAATGGCAGATCATGCTACCAATATTGGTCAAAGGGTAGCATACATTGTCACAGGTCAAAGGTAAAGTCGGCTGAAAAACGACTGGTTTTGTCTGTAGTGATGTAGGTTGAGTTTAATACGGAAGCTAATCCTTCGGGCGATCGCTAATTACCAAGCTAGATATTGATATACAACTTTGACATTAACCACCATATACTTGGGGCCAAGTTGTCAATAAAAATACTATGACTGCGCTGATAGCTAGGACACCTTGAATCAAGTTTCCCACCAGTGTTCCCACAGTGATTCCGATACCAGCTTTCACCGCAGGCCATAATCTTCTTTGGTAAAGGAACTCACCCACAATTGCTCCTAATAGAGGCCCAAATAGAATACCTAGTAATGGTCCACCAAAAGGTAAAGCAGGTAATAACCCGAAAAATCCCATTAATAAACCCACAAATGCCCCAATTTGTCCCCACTTACTAGCACCCGCTTGTTTTGCACCAATATAACCAGCAAGGAAATCAACTCCTGTACTTAGAAGTAAAACAATGATTGTCACAATCAGAGGAATTTTAATAGCAGCAAAGGAGTTACTCACAATTCCCCAAATGATAATAGATATTAAAATCAAACTACTTCCAGGAATAGCTGGAACTACAGCACCAATAATTCCCAGGAACATTACAGCAACTAAGAGTAGATAGATAACTTGCATAATTATTGCTAGTGGGGACTGCACCCAGTTTAATTAAAAAATGATGGTAACATAAGTGTAATCCATAGAGAAGAGCGAGTGCTTCCAAGCTAACTGCGAATAACGGTAATAGTGCGTCCCCCCGGACTAATAGCTTCCTCCGTACTAATTCTCTCTCCCATGGGTGGTAATCCCAGACGGCGATCAAAAATCACTAACCAACCTGTATCCAATCCTAAACCATCCAGATATTTATCCAATTGGGTCAAACCCTTACTTAACGGATCTAACTTTTCCCTCCGCACCTTTAACTCTATACCCATCACCACTTTGCCATAGCGTAAACAAATATCCATCCTCCCAGAACCAATGGCATATTCTCGTTCTAATGTACCCCCACCATTCACTACCCGATGTAAAAATGCCATTAACACCAAATGGGGAGCAATCTCATGGTAAGGTGCACTTTTGAGTAGTGGTTCTCCATGTTGTCGCCAAAACTCCAGAAATGCTTCCAATAATTCATCAGGTAATAGTTCCCCCTGTTCATTTAGCCAACGAGGTTCAATAAATCCAATGGAAACC
>Ga0169931_10012656_pt1 | contig 11660 bp, 13 predicted proteins | sample Kivu_15m_20L_FD_129675 | JGI IMG/M metagenome (GOLD analysis project Ga0169931, IMG submission 129675) | Freshwater microbial communities from Lake Kivu, Western Province, Rwanda to study Microbial Dark Matter (Phase II) - Kivu_15m_20L... | ecosystem: Environmental > Aquatic > Freshwater > Lake... | reverse complement strand
GTCCTCCTGACTCTGTGATTGCATCAAGGTCGACGCTGTTGTCAAAACCATGAACGTTGGCATGCACAACAAAACCACGATCGATCCCGAGGGTCTTGTGCATGTCGAGGCAGCGCTCGAAGGGCGCATCAGGGGGCGTGTATTTGCGTCCCTGGTCGAAAGGGAAGCGGTGGGCCGGTCCAAGCACATGGAAATGAGTATCCCAGGCACCCGCCGGAACGCGCCACGAGGGCGCGGACGGGTTGCCGGCGGGCCCCGCACAGAGCGGCTTTTCCAGGTTCTCTCTTTCGTGCTCACTCATCGATATTTACCCGAATGATTGGCGTTAAAATTCACTAGCATTCACAGACGCGCGAGCATCTGCGCTCGAAACTTTTCCCTATTGCATGCGATGGCTTCATCCGATTCATCCAAGACGCGTCGACGAACGCCTGCCGCGGCCGCGCCGACCGGCACTGTGCTCGATGACCTCTACCTGCGTCCCGGGTTTCTCGTCCGGCGCATGGCGCAACTCCTCATGAGCATTGCCGAGCAGGAAACGGCCAAGATCGGACTTACCCCCCCGCAGCATGTCTGCTTGATTGCCCTGGCCCGGACCGGCGGACTCGATCAGATCAGCCTGGGCAAGGCGCTCGGCATGGACCGCGCCACGGTCGGTCAGGTGGTCCGCAGACTCGAGTCGCGCGGCTTGGTCGAACGCACCTCCGTGCGTGGAGATGCGCGGCGCAAAGTGGTGTTGCTGACAGCCGCCGGCAGCAAGCTCGCGGTGACTGCGGACGATGCTGCGCTCAACGTTTCTCGCCGGCTGATGGAGCCTCTCGAGGCGCCCGAGCGTCTCCAGCTGACGCAACTGATGACACGTGTGGTCGAGTCGCTCAACCCTCAGTCGGTTGTGCCGATTGAGCCTCCGAGGCGCTGAGCCCATTGCGAGGCTGAGCTCGTCAACGCTCGACGAAAAACTGAGTCTCCCCCTCACCGCGCATGCGCAGATCAAACCGATAGCACCAGCTCCCGTCGGGGGCATCCGACTCGCGCAGAGCGATCAGGCTCGCACGAGCCGCGAGGTCCTCGATGCCATTGAGAATCGGATCGATCTCGTTGAGTGGCTCATCGGGGAAATACATTTGCGTGATCAGTCGCTGCATCACACCCGCACCGAATATCGAGAAGTGAATGTGCGGCGGTCGGAACCACTCGTCATAGCCCGGATTGGGGTAGGCACCGGGCTTGATCGAAGTGAACCGGTATTCACCTTGAGAATTGGTGAGTATCCGTCCGTAGCCCTTGAAGTGGGGGTCGAGTGGGTTGCTGGTGATGTCGGCTGGGTGATCGTACTTGCCGTGCACGTTGGCCTGCCAGGCTTCGATCAGGGCGCCTGGTATCGGGCGGCCCTGAATGTCGGTGATGCGTCCCGTGACGATGATCGGCTGCCCCTGCGGTGCGGGGCCGCCTGGCGAGCGGCGCGCCAGATCATCATCGCCGGGGGCAATGAGCTGCGCGGGGAAGAACGGGCCGGTGGTCTGCTCGGGGGTCAGGACCAGGACGTCGCGATCGGGTGTGCGGTTTTCATGGGAGAAGTAACCGCGAATCCGCTCGAGCCGCTCGGCGCTGAGAAAGGTCTTTGGGTGGGGGACTTTGGATTGGCTCATGATTTGAAGGATACTTTGTAGGTGCGCATACATTATGACAAGGCTCGTTCATCTTGAACAGGGTGCGATGCGCTGACGGTCAGCCATGGAGGCAATGCGCGATGAATGCGTTCGAGCGATTTGTCAGTGAATCCCCGGTGGCCGAGTTGTTCGGCGCGCAGGCCATCCTCACTGCGATGCTCGGCTTTGAAGCGGCGCTCGCCCGGGCACAGGCCTCATGCGGATTGATACCGGCCGAGGCAGCCGAGGTCATTGCCTCGGCCTGCAAGCTCGAGGGGTTTGATGTCGAGGCGATCCTGCGCCGCAGCGGCGATGCCGGCAGTCTCGCGATCCCCTTGGTGCAGGCCCTGACCGCCAAGGTTCAGGCCGTCTCGCCTGACGCCGCGCGTCATGTGCACTGGGGCAGCACCAGCCAGGACGTGATCGATACGGCTCTGGTGCTGCAGACCCGCAAGGCGCTTCGACTCATTGATGAAGAGCTAGCCGGACTGATCGCGGCGCTGCTGCGGATTGCAGAGGCTCACGCGGCTACGCCCGTGCTGGCCCGTACCATGATGCAGGCGGCGCAGGTCACGAGCCTGGGCTGGAAGGCGATCGGCTGGGTGAGTCCGCTCATCCGTTGCCGCGAGCACCTGCACACTCAGGCCCGGCAGAGTCTGGCCTTGCAGCTGGGCGGAGCGATCGGCACGCTGGCAGCGTACGGTCCGGCGGCTCAGCCGCTTGCCCGCGCATTGGCTCAATCACTGTCTCTGCACTGGTCTGGCTGCAATTGGCATACGCAGCGTGACGAGTGGATGCGTCTGGCCGCCGAGATCGCTGTGCTGACCGGAGCGCTCGGCAAGCTCGCGACCGATCTTGCGCTGATGGCGCAGACCGAGGTTGGTGAACTGGCTGAGCCCACAGCGCCCGGCCGGGGAACGTCGACCGCATTGCCTCACAAGCGCAATCCCGTCGCGGCGATGATCGCGCTCGCGGCGGCGCACCGGGCGCCGGGCCGGGTGGCCAATCTGTTTGCTGCCATGACGGCCGAGCATGAGCGCGGGCTCGGCAATTGGCAGGCCGAACTCGCCGAGTGGCCCGGGCTCTTCATCTCGGCGGAGGCGTCGGTGCGCAATCTGCGTCTGGCCTTTGAAGGTCTCGAGATTCATGCAGGCCGGATGCGTGCCAACATCGGCGCGCTGCAGGGGCTGATCTTTGCCGAAGAGCTGGTCCACTGTCTGGCCCGTGAAATGGGCCGGCCTAAGGCACGCGCCTGGGTGGACCGCCTGTGCGCCGAAGCCCTGGACGGTCGCGGTTCGCTGCCCGAGCGTCTCGCGGAGGCTGCGCAGTGTGAACCCGAGCTTGTCGGCCCGGCGCTCCTTGAGCAGGCGATGGCGGTCTTCTCGGTCGAGCGCGCGGTCGAGCCGGCACGCGATCGTGTGCGGGAGGCGCTCCCGGGTTTGCGCGAGCGACACGAGGCGCTTTGGGCTGGTGCGGGTGATACGCGTGGCGTTTCACCAGCGTGAGTGTCGCATGGCGCGCCTGACTGGCGCGGCCGGTTAGTGGCGGACGTGAGCGGTGTGGTCGGGTCCGTCAGTGAGAACCGTTGCCTGCGCGGTTCTGCCCCAGACCCTCCATAGGGTTCCAGACCCGAACACCGTTCAAGGACTGCAATGGTGGCCCGTCGTAGAGAACGACGCCGGGCTGCAAGTCGGTGTCTTGTGACAACTGACGTGACCTTGTTAAACTACCAATGTTCCTACATAAGGTGGCCCACCTCGGAGGATCGTCATGCGGACTGTCAATATCCGTCAACTTAAAACCAATCCCAGTACAGCGCTGGCGGCTGCTCGCGCCGATGACATGGTCGTGGTCATGAACCGTGACCACCCTCAGGCCTTGCTTGTCGATCTGGAGCGGTTGGGTGTGCCCGACCTGCCCGCTGTACGTGTGGCGTTGGCGGTGTCGTTGTTTCGCAGCGCTGCAGTGTCGGCAGGCTTTGCCGCGCGTATGGCAGCCAAGCCACTGGCCGAAATGCTCACCCTGTTGTCCAGCCAAGGCATACCGTTGACCGGTAATGACAAAGCCGCTGCGGACGAAGCACGAGCAGAAATGCGCGCCGGCCGTGACTGGCTGACCAAGACCGGTTCGTGAATCGACGCGTCGTTATCGCCGATGCTGGCCCGCTGATTGCACTGGCTCGCATTGAGGCGCTTTTTCTTTTGCGCCAGTTGTTTGGCCGTGTGTGCATCACCACGACGGTGCGAGATGAAATTTTGCCGAGCAAGGCTGTATTTGCCGACGCCGACTTGCTGGTTCGCACTTTGACCGAAGGCTGGATCGATGTGGTTGAGGTTGCGCAGTCAGATTACCGCCCACTCAACCCGGGGGTCGATGCCGGGGAAGCCAGCTCAATACAATTGGCAAACGACTGGCGCGAGGCGGGAGACGCTGTGCTCTTGGTGATGGATGATCGTGCCGGGCGGATGGAGGCCAAGAGTCGCGGGCTCGCACTCATCGGCTCAGCCGCTGTGATCGGCCTTGCCAAGACAGAGGGCTTGGTCCCTGCGGCTCGCCCGTTGTTGGAGCAGATGGTGGCGGCTGGCTATTTCATCGGGCCATCTATCGTTTCTGCTCTGCTGACCGAACTTGGCGAATCAGGCTAAAAACGTCTACCAATGCCATCGTGTTTCCAGGGCGTTTCCAACCTGGATTGAGTGCCGGACAGCGCGTCGCGGATTTTGGTTGGTCTGGGTCGCCTCTGCGCCTTTGTCTTAGCCCTCAAGCCCCCGCAAGGCCTCGGGCGGGTAGCCCGGTCGGTGCCTGCAGTCATCGATGTATTGCTCGATGATCGATCTGAACGACTCGTCGGCGCGCAAGCCCAGTGCGGTCGCGCGCTCCGCGCTCGCCCCTCTCGCCCAGTGGGAGACGATCCCTGCAATGCGCTCGTCGCGCTCGAACCGAACCCGCGCGCGTACCTTGGGTCCGGCGACCGACTCGAGCGCGTCGAGCACCTCGCCGATCGTGCCATTGATCGATGGCAGGTTGAGCGCGAGCCGTCCGCCCAGCGCAGCCCGATCGGCCTCGTAGACGGCGATCAGGCCCTCGACGGTGCGTGCGGGCGAGGCGAAGGCGTGACTCACGTTCCGGTCAACGGGGCAGGCGGTTTCGATTCCGGCCAGGGGCTCGCGGATGATGCCGCTGAAGAACGACGACGCCGCACCGTTGGGCCGTCCCGGTCGTACCGTGACGGTCATCAGTCGGGCTGAGCGCCCATCGATGAATCCCTTTCGCGTGTAGTCGGCGATCAGGTATTCGCACATCAGCTTCTGGGCGCCGTAGGAGGTCTGCGGCGCGGGCAGCGTGCGCTCCGAGACGATGTCGGGGAGGGTCTGACCCACATCGGCGCCGTAGACGGCGATCGAGCTTGCAAACACCAGCCGCGGCGTGTTACCCGCCTGACGCAAGCCTTCCAGGAGCAGGCGCGTGCTGTCGAGGTTGGAGCGCAGGCCCAGATCGAAGTCGAGCTCGCACTCCCCTGAGACGGCGGCTGCGAGATGGAATACGCCGTCAAAGCCGGATGCAAAAAGCCCAGCGTGCGAACTCAGAGGACCCGTGCTGGCCGTGATTCTCGAATCGGCGAGCAAGTCAGCGGGCGGCGCAGCAAGATCGGCGATGGCCAGCTCGCGGATCGTCTGCCCGGCGAGTTGGCCCATGCGAAGGAGTTCGCGGGCAAGGCGCGCGCCGACAAAGCCGGCACCACCGGTGATCAGGATTCTCATGGCGTCTCCCGTGGGGTCGTAATTCGCAAATCATAGCCGGGTGGACGCTCGAGGCGCCGTCCCGCCCAGGCGATGAGCCCGTTGATCAGGAAAAACATTATGCCGACAAATACGAAGGCCTCGAGCGCATAGGCCTGCCAGCGGGGCTCGGCGACCGCCATTTTCGAAGTCGACAGGAGATCATGCAGGCCAACCAGCACGATCAGCGAGGTGTCCTTGAATCCGCCGATCGCGGTGTTGGTGAGCGCAGGGGTGGCCGCCTTGATGGCTTGCGGCAGGATGACGAGCTTGAGCGTCTGTGTTCGGTTGAGCCCGAGCGCGGCGCTCGCCTCCCATTGACCGCGCCCGATCGACTGCAGCCCTGATCGGAGGTCTTCGGCCACGTAGGCGCCATGGAAGAAAACCAGCACGATCAATGCTGAGTGAATCGGGGCGAGCGCCTCCTGCCCGATCAGCATGGGCAAGGCGAACACGCCAAAAAACAGCACTGCCACCATCGGGATGCCGCGCAGGGTTTCGATCAGGAGCGTGGCTGGAACGCGCAGCAGCGCGCGGCCCGACTGTCGGCACAACACCAGGCTCAGCCCCACAGGCAGGGCGGCAGCCAGGCTCACCGTTCCCAGAAAGAGCAGCACCGGGAGACCATTCCATTGCGCGTGCGGGACAGGCTGTAGAAAACCTGCGCCATCACCCATCAGCAGCGTGAACAGCACGAGGCTCGTGAGCCAGCCGGCCAGTTGCACGCGCCAGGATGCGATCTGGAAAAGGGTGATGCAGCTCATCGCGAAAAGGCACAGGCTCGCGATCAGCGGACGCCAGCGTTCCTCGAATGGAAAGGTCCCGAACAGGATCAGCGGCAGCTTCTCAACCAGAAACGGCCAGCATGCGCCGGCCTCGGCTGTGCATAGCGAAGGCGCCTGCCAGGGCGCCACGGCGCGGACGATGCTCCATGAAAGCACTTGCCAGAGCAGTGCCAGGCTCAGGGCCATCACGATCAGATTGATGAACTGGGCAAAGCGGCTCTGACCCAAAGCGCTGCGCAAGACGTTCGACAGGGATGGCGCGGGCCGCATCAGTTCGCCGATCGGCGCAGGCGCGCGTTCAGTATGTTGAGGCCGGTGGCGAGCAACAGCCCGATCCCGAGGTAGAGCACGGCGATCACCGTCATCACCTCGACCGGCTTGAAGGCCTGGTTGATGGTCGTGCTTGCCACCGCCATGAGATCGGCGAAACCAACCGCCAGTCCGATCGAAGTGTTTTTCAGCAGATTGATGAGCTGGCTGATCAGCGAGGGGATGATCTGTCGGGCGACCTGCGGCAGGATTACGTGCTGCAGCATCCTGCGCGCACCGAGCCCAAGCGCGCGCGAGGCTTCCCATTGACCAGCGGGAATCGCTTGCAGGCCCCCGCGGACGATCTCCCCGATCTGCGCGCCATGGTAGATCACCAGCGTGAACCAAAGCGCAGCGAATTGCGTCGGGATCAGCATCCCGCCGGTGATGCCGAAACGCCCGACAGCAGGGAGCTCAAGCGAGAGCGTTGCGAAATCAAAGCCAGGCAGATTCAGTCCACGATTGGACAGGTAGACGCCGGGCAGGATCGTCCAGGGCTCGCGGGGGCGCGGGAGCGAGTCGATGAGGATGATGTAGACCGCCAGCAGGATCAGGAGCTTGGGCAGATTGCGCATCAGGCCGACGAAGGTGTCGAGCGAGGCGCGGCCAATACGGTTGCCCACATGGCTACCGATGCCGATGAAGATGCCAAGAGCCAGCGCGCCGAGACCGGCAAAGCCGGCCATGATCAGGGTGTTGAGCAGGCCGACTGCAAAGGCGCGTGCGAAGGAGTCTGTCGCCGCAAAGGCGATGGGTGCATGGCTGATGTCGAACCCGGCCGGCTTGAAGAAAAAGCCGAAGTCGATGAAGAGCGCGTCCATCCGCGCGTCAGGCCCTGTCAGCAGGCGTCAGTCCGAGCACGTCGCGGGCCCGGTTGGTGGTATCAGTCCGAGCACGTCGTGCGCCCGGGTGGGGGCATCAGTCCGAGCACGTATTGGACCTGGGCGGCGGTTTCGATGGCTCCGGGTCGGCATTGTCGTACCGCGGCAATCGCGGCATCGGGGGCGAGTCCACGCTCGATGAGGATCCTCGCCGCGATCGTACCGGTTCGCCCCTTGCCGCCCCAGCAATGGATTGCCACCGCCGCGCCTTCGTCGAGTTGCTGATGCAGCGCGGGCCCGTGACGCATCCACCAGGACTCAAAGTCCGGGTCTGGAGCCTGATGGTCGGCGATCGGGGCGTGTTGCCATTCGAGGCCGTTCGAGACGCAGAGCACCTGAAGGTGCTCGAGACCGAGGGCATGCAGTTCCTCGGGACGGAGCAACGTGAGCAGCGTCCGAACCCCGAGGCGGGCGTAGTGCGCAACCGCCTGCTCGGCCGAGAGGCCGGGCAGTGCGGCGGGGTGACCCGACAGGATCAGGCGCCCTGAATGACCGACGGCGAGCGCCGAGAGTCCGTCCGCCTGATCGGTCTCACTCATCGAATCGGGTAGGCGTAGAGCAGGCCGCCGTCCCGGGCGAGGCGATTGGGGCTGGTGCGACGATCCATCTTCAACGCTGACTCGGCACCCAGATGACGTTCGAAGACCTCGCCGTAGTTGCCGACCGACTTGATGATCGCGTAGGACCAGTCCGGGCTGATGCCGAGCTTCCTGGCGACCTCGCCCGCAGCCTGATCCTTGGAGAGCATGCGTCGAACCTGAGGCGAGGCGTTTGCGAGCTGGTTCATGGTCTGGTCGATATTGCGTGAGGTGATGCCCAGTTCCTCTGCCGCCAGCATGACCTGGAAGGCCCAGAAAACGGTCTTTTCAAGCTCCTTGTCAGCACGCGTGACGAGGGTCAGCGGCTCGTTCGAGATCACTTCGGGCAGGATCACGTAGTCGTCCGGATTTTTCGCGAGCCTACGGTCGGACGCGAGCGCGCTCAGGTCAGACGAAAGTGCATCGCACTTGCCGGAGAAAAAGGCCTGCAGGCGGGCCGATTTGTCGGCGATGTTCTGCACGGTGTACTTGAGCTTGAGGCGGCCGAAGAAGTCGGCGAGGGTCTGCAGGGTGGTGGTGCCGTCCTCAGCGCACACGGTGGCTCCGGCAAGCTCACGGGCGCTTTTTACGCCCAGCGACTTGGGGACCATGAAGCCCTGGCCATCGTAGAAGGTGGTTGCGACGAAGCCGAGCGTGGGTTCGGAGGCACGCCCCGCCGTTGAGGTGATCGAGCGCGAGGCCATGTCAGCCCCGCCTGCGATCATGGTCTTGAGGCTGTCCGAAAAACCGACGCCCCGAATCTCGACCTTGCTCGCGTCGCCGAAAATCGCAGCGGCCGTCATGCGGCAGAACTCGACATTGAAGCCCTGAAAGACTCCCTTGCTGTCGGGTGCTGAAAAGCCAGGGGAGTTCGGGTTGACGATGCAAACCAGCTTGCCATCGCTCTTGATCTTGTCGAGTACGGGGCCCGCGAGGGCGGCGAAGGGCAGGGTGCTCATCGCCATCAGGACGACGGCTCGCTTCAGCATGGACATGATTGTCTCCAGGGGGTGATAGATGCCGTGTTTGAAAACGGGGGGAAATCTAGCATGCCGATTGTGACAGCCGCTATCGCGCGGTGGTTCGGAGTCTGGCGAGGGCGTTGTTCGCCATGCGCTGCGCCATGCGCTCGCGCCAGACCTCGCGTGGCTCAAAGCCGGGCAGGCCACGCGCCTGGGCTTCGAGGGCCTGCATCAAGGGTTCATCCGCGAGTCCGAGGTCGACCGGTTCGCGCATCGGCTGGGCCACGTACCATGGCAGATCCATGAAAATCTCGAGGCGGTTGGCTTCGGGATCCCGGCAATAGATCGATACGGCGTTGCCATGGGTGACGGGGGTCAGCTCGGTCGCGCCGTGGCGGACGAGGCTGTCACGGATCGCCCGCAGGCCCGCAAGGCTGTTGGTCCGGAGCGAGAGCTGGTTGATCGGGTTGAAGTCGATATGGGCCGGTCTGCCACTGGCGAGCACGATCTGATGGTGGTCGTCCGGGTCACGACTCAGGAAGACCAGCGCAACCGGTCCGCGTGGACTCTCGAGCGCGCCTCGATCCGTCACCGTGAAGCCCAGAGCCTCGACATAAAAGTGCTCCATGCGCACGAGGTCGGTCACGTAGAGGCCAAAGTGATTCAGGCGAAGATCGATGTTCACGCCGCGGCTCCGACGAAGTTTCTGTGGTGGAAGCTAGTGTGTGCGATCAGGGTGCCCCGAGGCAACTCCCCGCCCAGTCGGGCGCTGAGGATCGTATGACCAATGTCTGGCGGTCGAATGGGGAGTGCCCTGCGGCTCGCGGCGGGTTTGACAGCGGGTGAAAGCATCCATTAGTCTCAAATTCACTAAACGGTCTATTCAAGACCGACAAAAACCAAGGAGACATCGGATGAATACAGTACGGTTGGGCCGCATCGCGGCCCGTGCAGCGGCTCGACTCGCGGGCTCGTCAATGGCGGTTCTCGCGGGTGTAGCGGTGGTGGCGTCGCTTGGATTGCAGTCTGCGTCGGCGCAGCAGGCCTGGCCCAACAAACCGCTGCGTTTCATGATTGGATTCGGTCCTGGCGGTGGTACGGACATGGTCTCGAGGCTCCTCGCGCAGAAGCTCGCCGAGCGCATTGGTCAGCCCGTGGTCGCCGAACTGAAAAGCGGGGCGACCGGCACGATTGCCGCCGACATAGTCGCCAAAGCCGCGCCAGACGGCCATACGCTGATCCTGCTCACGGGTGCGCATCCGGTAACCGGTGCAATGATGCGTCGGCTGCCCTACGACCCCGTACGCGATTTCCAGATGGTGTCGACGATCGTCACCTATCCAATCACCCTGGTGGTGCGGGTCGACTCGCCCTTTCGGAACATCGATGAGCTGATTGCAGCAGCCCGCTCGGCCCGCCACAAGGTGAGTTTTTCCACCGCCGGGGTGGGTAGCGGCCAGCATCTGGTCGGCGAGTGGATCGGTGCCATCGCGGGGGTCGAGTTCCTGCATGTGCCGTTTCGCGGTCAGCCTGCTGCAATGGTCGAGATGATCAGTGGGCGGATCGACATGATGATCGATACGCTCACCAGCGCCTATCCGCACATCAAGGGTGGCAAGACGCGGGCGCTGGCGGTGACGACCCGCGAGCGCTCGCCCTTCCTGCCCGACGTGCCCGCGCTGTCGTCGGTGGTGGCGGGGGTCGATTTTGCCTCCTGGGCCGGTGTGGCGACAACGGGCGGCACGCCCAGGCCGATCGTCGATCGACTCAATGCCGAGCTGCGTGCAGTCCTGCAATTGCCCGACGTGCTCCAGCAACTTGCGACGCTTGCCGGCACACCCTCTGCGTCCACACCGGAGGCGATGCAGCAACTGATCGTGAGCGAGATCGGTCGCTGGAACAAGGTCGTCGATGACCGCGGACTCGAGCGGCAGTAGTTTCCCCGTCACGCCCGCCCCACGCCTTTTTCGGAGCACTCAAATGGACGATGCCCTGCGCAAGCGGCTAGAGGAACGCCGAGCGCGGCTGATGCGCAAGCAGTTTTATGTGATCACGATGACGGCCCAGCCCAGTGATTCGCCTGAAGCCATGCTGACGCCGCTGCTGAGCGAGCATCTGGATTTCATCGATGCGCTGGAAGCCCGAGGCGTGCTGTTTGGCGCGGGCCCCTTTCGCCACGAGGATGGCCGCTGGGATGGCAGCGGCATGGCAATCATTCGTGCCTCGTCGATCGAGGAGGCTCGCTCGATTGCCGAATCCGAGCCGTTTCACCGGGCCGGTATACGGCGCAACACCGTCACCGGATGGCAGCTGAACGAGGGTTCAATCGGGATACGCGTCAACTACTCCGCCCGGACCTTCTCGATCGACTGAGGCCTGGAGGGTGATCTGCCCTGTTCGACAGCCTGTGCGTTAACGTCGGGGTGTCAAACTCAAGGAGTTGAAAGTTGTCCGGCCTGGAGCCTACCGCCGCGGCGGGCGATTATCTCGATCGCCTTGCCCAATTCGTTGTCGCTACCCCCACTGAAGACATTCCGCTCGAGGTCCTCGACCGGACCCGGGCCATCCTGCTCGACACGCTGCCTGTGATCGCAGCAGGGATGCGCACGCGTGAGCTGGTGGCGCTCTCCGAGCGTCAGATTGCCTCGGGCTCCCCCGGTCGGTCGTGGGTGATCGGCAGCGGCAAGACGACCAACCGCTTCGACGCCGCTCTGCTT
>Ga0169931_10012655_pt1 | contig 11661 bp, 10 predicted proteins | sample Kivu_15m_20L_FD_129675 | JGI IMG/M metagenome (GOLD analysis project Ga0169931, IMG submission 129675) | Freshwater microbial communities from Lake Kivu, Western Province, Rwanda to study Microbial Dark Matter (Phase II) - Kivu_15m_20L... | ecosystem: Environmental > Aquatic > Freshwater > Lake... | reverse complement strand
GGCCGCGAAGATCGTCGAGGAGCAGCAGGCGAAGCTGGCGGCCGACCTGTCGGTCGCGAAGAGCGAGGAGTTCGTCCACCGCACGGAGGTCGGAGGTGTCTGGGCCTTCTACATCGGCGGACGCGAGCGGGAGGCGGCGGACGTCGACACGGGCGTGCGACGCGAGGTGCTCGAGGACCTGCTGCGGAGGCTCGTGGCCCTGCCCGACGGGTTCCAGCCGCATGCGAAGATCGGGAAGTTTCTGGAAAACCGCCTGCAGATGGCCGCGGGTGCCGCGCCGCTCGACTGGTCCGCGGCCGAGGCGTTGGCGCTCGCGACGCTCGCCACCCAGGGGCTGCGGATCCGGCTCACGGGCCAGGACAGCCAGCGGGGCACGTTCAGCCATCGCCATGCCGTCATCCATGACGCCGTGACCGACGAGACCTGGTGTCCGCTCGAGCATCTCGCCCCGAAGCAGGCGCCGGTCGAGATCGCCAACAGCCCCCTCTCGGAGGCGGGCGTGCTCGGATTCGAATACGGCTACAGCCTCGACTGCCCGGACGGACTCGTCATGTGGGAGGCGCAGTTCGGTGACTTCGTCAACACGGCGCAGGTCGTGATCGACCAGTTCATCGTCGGGGCGGAGGACAAGTGGAACAGGCTCTCGGGCATCGTCATGCTCCTGCCGCACGGGTTCGAGGGGCAGGGTCCGGAGCACTCGAGCGCACGGCTCGAGCGATTCCTCATGCTCGCGGCGAAGGACAACATCCAGGTGGTGCAGCCGACGACGCCCTCCCAGGTCTTCCACTGCCTGAGGAGGCAGGTGCTGCGGGTGTGGCGCAAGCCTTTGGTCGTGATGACGCCGAAGAGCCTGCTGCGGCATCCCGGGTGCGTGTCATCGCTCGACGACCTCGTCAAAGGGGGATTCCAGCGGGTGATCCCGGACAGCTCGGGCACGCCGGCGCGCGACGTGCGCAGGATCCTGCTCTGCACGGGCAAGGTCGCCTACGAGCTGGAGAAGCGCCGGCAGGAGCTGGGTCGACGGGACGTCGCGATCGTGCGCATCGAGCAGCTCTACCCGCTGCCGAGGCGGGCGCTCGAGGAGGCGCTCGGCCGCTACGCGCCGGGCACGCCGGCCGTGTGGGTGCAGGAGGAGCCGGAGAACATGGGCGCCTGGCGATTCATCCGCATCCACTTCGGCGAGAAGCTCCTCGACCGGTTCCCGCTGTCCGGCATGTGCCGGCAGAGCGCCGCGAGCCCGGCGACGGGCTCCAAGAAGAGCCATGATCTCGAACAGAACGAGCTGTTGACGGCGTCCTTCACCAGTTGATCGGCCCGCGGCCGGGCCGCCCCGACGACCTCCGCACCCCCACTCCCCTCCCGCTCCATGCCAATCGAACTCAAGGTTCCGGAAGTCGGCGAATCGATCACCGAGGTGATGATCGGCGCCTGGAAGAAAGCCGAAGGTGATGCGGTCGCCGTCGACGATGCGATCGTCGAGATCGAGAGCGACAAGGCGACCGTCGAGCTGCCCGCGCCGGTGGCCGGCAGCATCACGAAGATCCTCAAGGGGAGCGGCGAGCGCGCCGTGGTCGGCGAGGTGATCGGATGGCTCGAGCCCGCCGGGGCGGGAGCGTCCACCGCGTCTCCGGCACCGGTGCCCGCTCCGGTTTCGGCCGCTCCCGCGGCCCCGCAAGCCGGCAGCCCCGCGCCGGCCGCCGCCCGCGTGATGCCCGCGGCGGCGCGCGTGCTCGGTGAGGCCGGTGTGCCGGCGGCGACGGTGGCCGGGACGGGCCCCGGCGGTCGCGTGACGAAGTCGGACGCCATGCAGGCGGTTGCGTCGCGTCCCGCCGAGGCTCCGCAGCAGCGCGCCGCGGTCGCTCCCGCCCCCGCGGCGCGGGCGACGGCGGCCATCACCGCGATGACATCGCCGCCGGCTCAGGCCCGGGGCAGTCGCGAGGAGCGGGCGGTGCTCATCAGTCCGATCCGCCAGCGCATCGCCGAGCGCCTCGTCGCCGCGCAGCACGACGCGGCCCTGCTCACGACCTTCAACGAGGTCGACATGAGCTCCGTGATGGCGCTGCGGGCGAAGTTCAAGGACACGTTCCAGGAGCGGCATGGCGTGAAGCTCGGCTTCATGTCGTTCTTCGTGCGTGCGGCGGTCGAGGCCCTTCGGGCCGTGCCGCAGGTGAACGCCGAGTATCGTGAGCCCCACATCGTCTATCGGGACTACTGCGACATCGGCATCGCCGTCGGGGGCGGCAAGGGCCTCGTGGTGCCGGTGCTGCGCAACGCGGAGACGATGTCGTTCGCGGAGATCGAGCAGCGCATCGGCGACCTCGCGAGACGGGCTGCGGACAACAAGGTGAAGCTCGAGGAGCTGCAGGGCGGCACGTTCACCATCTCGAATGGCGGCGTCTACGGTTCGATGCTCTCGACACCGATCGTGAACCCGCCGCAGAGCGGCATCCTCGGCCTCCACGCGATCCAGGACCGGCCCATGGCGGTCGGGGGTCAGGTGGTGATCCGACCGATGATGTACCTCGCGCTCACGTACGACCATCGCCTCGTCGACGGGCGGGAGGCGGTGACGTTCCTCAAGCGAATCAAGGACACGATCGAGGATCCCAGCCGCCTGATGCTCGAGGTATGAGGACCCGCCCGCATGCGTCATGACCTGGTGGTGATCGGCGGGGGCCCCGGGGGCTACGTGGCGGCGATCCGCGCGGCCCAGCTCGGCATGCAGGCCGCCGTCGTCGAGAAGGAGGACCGCCTCGGCGGCACCTGCCTGCGGGTCGGCTGCATCCCGTCGAAGGCCCTGCTCGAATCGAGCCATCGGTACGAGGAGGCCTGCCATCACCTCGCGTCCCACGGCGTCCGCGTCGCCGGCGTGTCGCTCGATCTCGCGTCGATGATGCGGCGCAAGGCCGACGTGGTCGCCACGCTGGCCAAGGGAATCGATGGCCTGCTCGCGAAGAACAAGGTGACCCGCTACCGCGGCATCGGCCGGCTCGCGGGGCCCGGCCGCGTGGCGGTGACGGCCGCGGACGGCGCGGTCACGCTGCTCGAGACGCCGCGGGTGGTGCTCGCGGTGGGCAGCGAAAGCATCGTGCTGCCAGGAATCGAGATCGATGGCACCCACGTGGGCACGAGCACCGAGGCGCTCGACTATGGCGAGGTCCCGGGTCACCTCGTCGTCGTCGGCGGCGGCTACATCGGCCTCGAATTGGGCAGCGTGTGGCGGCGCTTGGGCGCGCGGGTGACCGTGCTCGAATATGCCGACCGCATCCTCCTCGGGATCGACGGTGACATCGCGGCGGACGCGCTGCCGCTGTTTCGGAAACAGGGACTCGACATCCAGCTCGGCGTGAAGGTGCGCTCCGCGCGCCGCCACGGGACCGGCTGCATCGTGGAATGTGAGGGACGCGAACCGATCGCGTGCGATCGTGTCCTGGCGGCGACCGGGCGGCGACCCGCGACGGCCGACCTCGGGCTCGAGACCGTGGGCATCACGCCCGATCGGCGTGGATGCATCGGGGTCGACCACGCTTTTCGCACCACGGCGGAGGGCGTCTGGGCGATCGGCGACTGCATCCCGGGGCCGATGCTCGCCCACCGCGCGGAGGAGGACGGCGTGGCGTGCGTGGACGGCATCGCCGGCCGCTGGGCCCACGTGGAGTACGACCTGGTGCCGGCGGTCGTCTTCACCCATCCGGAGATCGCGACCGTCGGGCGCACGGAGGAACAGCTTCAGGCCGCCGGCGTGGCCTACACGAAGGGCGTCTTTCCGTTCCGGGCGAACGGCCGGGCCCGCACCATCGACGACACCGTCGGGAAGGTGAAGGTGCTGGCCGACTCGACGACCGATCGCGTGCTCGGGGTCCACATCATCGGCCCCTCGGCGGGGGATCTGATCGGCGAGGCGGCGGCAGCGATGAATTTCGGGGCGACCGCCGAGGACATCGCCCGCGTGTGCCACGCCCATCCGACGCTGCCCGAGGCGCTCAAGGAGGCGGCGCTGGCCGTCGGCGGGCGGGCGATCCACGCCTGACCCGACACGCCGCCGTGACACGTCGCGGCGTCGCGTTGACCGGCCCTTCGCGGCGGTGGTAGGGTCGGTTCATGCCTGATCCACACGACGATGCGGTCTCCACGTCCGGATCGACGGGCTCGGCGGCCGTGCCACAGGCCGATCGCGGCGGCGAGGCGACGATCATCTCGGCGCGTTCCGGGCCGGGAGCGACCTCGTCGGCCGAGATCGGTCGCGAGCTGCTCGGTACGAGCCTCGGCCCCTATCGCCTCGAGCGATTCATCGGCGGAGGGGGCATGGGGGCGGTGTTCCGCGCCCATGACACGACGCTCGATCGCATCGTCGCGGTGAAGGTGCTCGCCGGCCGGCAGGCGGACGACGAGGAGATGCTGCGGCGCTTCCGCAACGAGGCGCAATCGGCCGCCCGGCTCGATCACGAGAACATCGGTCGGGTGCACGCCGTCGGTAGCGAGGACGGCTGGCACTACATCGTCCTCGAGTACATCGAGGGGCGCAACGTCCGCGACATCGTCCGCGAGGACGGCGCCTTCGATGTCGCCCGCACCGTCGACGTCGCGATGCAGGTCGCCGACGCCCTCGAGCACGCATCCCAGCGGTCGGTGGTGCACCGTGACATCAAGCCGTCGAACATCGTCATCACCCCGACCGGTCGTGCTCGGATCGTCGATATGGGACTCGCACGACTCCACCAGATGGCCGGCGATCGTGATCTCACCATCAGCGGCATGACGCTGGGCACCTTCGACTACATCTCGCCCGAGCAGGCACGCGACCCGCGGGCGGCCGACGTCCGCAGTGACCTCTATTCGCTCGGCTGCACGATGTTCTTCATGCTCGCGGGCCGGGCGCCGTTCGCCGACGGCACGATGGTGCAGAAACTGCTCCAGCATCAGCAGGAGCCCCCGCCGTCGATCGAGCGTCTGCGACCCGACGTGCCACGGCGGCTCGCGGCCATCCTGGGCCGCCTGATGGCGAAGGATCCCGGCGAGCGCTATCAGCGTCCGGTGGACCTCGTGGCGGACCTCGCGGCGTTCGCCGACGAGCACGGGATCGAGCTGGCCGCGCCGCGCGTGAGGGCGCCCGTGCCACTGCCCCGGCCGGCGTCGGTCCTGCCGTGGCTCCTGCCTCTGGCCGCGTTCATCGCCCTCGTCGCCGGCCTGTGGCTGCGGGGGGCCGCGGATCGCCGTCGCGACGTCCCGGGGATCCGGATGGAGCCACCCGGAGCGCCGGCCGTCACCGACCGCTCCGAGTCGCCGGCGAGCTGAGGGGTCGTCTGTCGTGCGAGGCGGCATCCTGCCGCGACGTCACGGGGCGCTCGCCCGTCGCGGGCGGGCGCCGGAATGACGACTCGGCACGGCGACTTCCGGGAGCCGGCTTGCTTGACGCGGCCGCACCGCCACGATCTATTTTCAAGAGAGTCCCCAGCGGACCGAGGTGGCGTGGCGCCACCGATTTCACCCGGAGCCTATCCATGATTCGCAGCAGCAGGTACGCGTGCACCCTCGGTCTCGGCATCGCTCTCGTCGCCGGCGCTTCGGCGCGTCCGGCCTATGCCATCAAGCAGTTCTTCGACGAGTTCAAGGCCGTCTACGTGAAGGACGGCTCGCCGCTGGTCGCCGCCGTCGATTCGGCGAAGTGCAACGTCTGCCACGTCGGCTCGAACAAGAAGGATCGCAACGCCTACGGCGAGGCGCTCGCCGAGCGGCTCGACAAGAAGGAGGACGCGGCGAATCCCGAGAAGATCCGGATGGCGCTCGACGAGGTGGCGAAGCTGCCGAGCGCCGCCGGCGGACCGACCTTCGGTGCCCTGCTCGCGGAGGGCAAGCTGCCGGTCGCAGCCAACTGAGCCCCGGCCCACGTCGAGTCCGCGGAACCCCGCCGACCGCACCGGGCGGCGGTTCCTGGGTCGGACGCTCCAGCAACCGCTCCAAGCGAACGCACTCCAGAGATGATCTGGCGACGAAACCCTCCGGCCCGCCGGAGGGTTTTTTCGTGCGCGGAGCGGGCTCGTGCGGGCGGGGGCGGCGCCCGCAAGGCGTCGCTGCCGCTGGCCATCGGCCGCGCGTCAGCCGCGCGTCGCCTCGAGTACGGCGTGCGGCAGATCGTCACACGCGGCGATGCGGGCCGCCACGTGCGGGGCCGCGAAGACGCGCACCCGCTTGACCAGGTCGTCGAACTGCTCGCGAGCCAGGCTGCGGACGACCGGGGAGAGATCCTCCAGCCAGTGCCAGCGGCTGTCCCCGCCGCGCCCCGCCCGCTCCTTCACGCGAAGTCGGAACTCCACCTCGCGCTCGGCGGGTGGCGCGTCCACCAGGATGTCGTGCGGTGCGATCGCCACGTCGAGCCGATCGGCGAGCCGCGCGGCGAGCCGGTGGGCGATCGCGGCGGTCTCGGCGTAGGGGCGCCCCGCGACCGCCCGGTGCACCTCGGGATGGCGGACGGCGTCGAACGACGCGGCCCGCTTGAAGAGGCGACGCACCGGTCCGAAGAGGCCGTTCACGAGCGGCTCGGCTGCCGTGCCGGCGGCGGCCGTGGTGATCCAGTGGATGAACCCGTCGTCGTCGCACCGCACCAGCCGCGCGGGCTCGATGCGATCCCGCACCACCCAGACGGCCCGCTGGAGCATCGCCGTCGCACTGCGCACCGCGTGGTGCCAGTACACCTCACTGAACATGACGTAGCGCGCGAACACCATCAGTTCCGCCGCCGTCCGTCCCTTGTCGCTGATCGCGAGCGTCGTGCCGGAGTCATCGGTGCAGAGGCTCCCGAGCAGTCGTGGCTGATCGAAGTGCCGGCCGTAGGGGACGCCCGCGTGGAGGCTGTCGCGGACGAGGTAGTCCATCTTGTCGACGTCCACGGGACCTGACAGCAGCGACCGCAGGAGTCGTCCCGCCCGGTCGTCGGCGGTGCCGTCGATGAGCGACGCGACACGAGCCGGATCGAGCGACCACCCGTCGCGGAGCACGGCCCCGGCCTCCCCGCCCGCGAGGAGGCTCGCGACGAGCGACTCGTGCCGTGGAATCTCGGGAAGGGCCATGTCCTCCACCGGATGGCAGAAGGCCCAGTGCCCCACGTCGTGCAGCAGGGCGGCCGCGATGAATGCCGTCGCGTCGGACTCGTCGACGGCTGCCACGAAGCGCTCGTCCTGCCGGAGGCGACGGAGGAACTCGAGCGCCAGCCGGTAGACCCCGAGGGAGTGTTCGAGCCGGTCATGCCTCGCCCCGGGATAGACGAGCGACACGAGCCCCAGCTGGCTGACCCGGGCGAGTCGGCGCATCTCCGAGGTGTCGAGCAGCAGGCGCACCCGCGGAGTGAGCGGAACGGTGAGGTCGGGCGGGATGCGGACACCGTCGACGATCGAGTCGAGGGCGACGAGTTCCGGCAGCGAGGCGAGAGTCATCGGACCGTCCTGCTCCATCCGCTCACAGCGGCGGCACGCCGGCCAGCCAGCGGAGGAACGCGGTGACGATCACGTAGAGCGAGAAGTGCACCGAGGCCGGGCCCCAGTCGAAGTCGAATGCGGCATAGGCCGCCAGCACGCCGGGAAACGCGAACAGCGGACCGAGGTAGAGCCACTGCCACATCTCGGCGGTCGACTCGGCGGGAAGCACCCCCTTCGCCAGCCACAAGGCGGCGTAGACGGCCGAGCAGATGAGCACGCGGAGCGCGAGGCTGCGGCCCTGGTAGGCCTCGAGTTCACGGTCACGGATCGCGGCGTAGCCGAGGGCGACGCACGGGATCGCGACGAGAAACCCGCCCGCGGCGAGGATCCAGTCAGGAGGCGTCGCCGGGCTCCACGCGCGACCGGTGGCCCACGCGACGACCATCGTGACGACCGCACCGGCGACGATCAGCGTCCACGTCAGCCCGCTGACCCGTGTCTCGACCCGTCGGAACGGGATCGTCACCGGCGCCGCACCCGGAGCCGTCGGCTGGGCCGGCTCCGGCTCGTGCACCACGACGTCCTTGGCGGCAGGCGTCGGAATCACGATCGGCTGCTTGCACTTGGGACACGGACCGGTCTTGCCCGCGAACTTCTCGCTCACCGCGAAGCGGGACCGGCAGCCGGGGCAGACGACGTTGATGGCCATGATCGGGAGACGCGGGAGGCGGAATGAGCCGGTCCGAGACGAGGCCGGGCAGTTTCAGAGGCGGCTCGGGTGGAGTCAAGCCGGTGAAGCCGGGGCACGCCGGCCATGCCGCCACGGCCCGGCGACTGGCGACACCGCCCCACGCGCCGAGGGAGACGCGTGGCCGTGGAGCCCTCGACTCGTCCGTGGGTAGACTCCGGGAGGCGGGAGACGCACGAGGACACCATCGATGAGCGACGCGGAATCCGTGCGGCCCGATCGACTGCCGCCACCGCAGTTCACGAGTGGGCAGATCATCTTTCACTGCCCGAAGGGACACCGTCTCGTCGTCAAGGAGGCCGATGCCGGCAAGCGAGGCCGCTGTGACAAGCAGGGCTGTGGAGCGGCGGTCGTGGTTCCCGTGCCGCCGCCGGCCGTCGCCGTGGATGAGGACGCCCCGGAGCCCGAGGTCGAGCCGGTCGAGGCGCCCGTTGCGGCGAGTCCAGCGGGCGCGACGGCGGCGGCCCACGTCGAGACGGCGGCGGTGGCCGCCGGGCCGGTGGAGGAATCGGTCACCGACGAACGCGTGCCCTCGGAGGGAGATGGCTGGGGCTTCATCGGCAGCGGTGTGCTGCCGGGTGACGCGGTCGTGGATGGCGAGGCTCCCGAGCCCGCAGCCGGTGCGGATGGAAGCGCCGCCGGCACCGAGCCATTCGGTAATCCGGTGGCGCGGCTGGTGGCCCGCCTCTGGGAGGAGCGGGACCACGGCGGCATCGTCGAACTGCACCTCGCCAGCGGGAGCGTCGTGCTGCCCGAGTGGTACGACCACACGTGGTCGCGCGGCACGCACGGTCTGTTCGCGAGCCAGGCGCCGGACGGCACGTTGACCCTGACCGCCGTGGCCTGGGACGCGATCCAGAAGGTGGTGGTGCGACAGGTGCGGGACATGCCCGAAGGCATGTTCGAGTGAGGCGGGCCAGCGACCCTCACGCGTTGGCGTCGAGATCACCCTCGGTGATCATCGTGAAGCCCTTCGAGCCGAGCGTCTCGAGGCCCATCTCGGTATTGTCGACCATCAGGGCGACGGCCGGTCTGCCACGTGGCCGTACGAGGATGGGATAGGCCTGGATGATGTTCACCTCCGCCTGCAGGAGTGCGGTGCAGATGCGGAGGAGGGGCTGGCCGTCGTCGGGCAGTTCGACACCGATCAGATCGCTCTCGATGAGCGCGAGGCCCGCTCGTTCCAGAATCTCGCGACCCTGCTCCGGGTGACTCAGCAGGAAGCGGACGAAGGCGCACTCCCCCGAGTCGCTGATCGAGAGGGCGACGATCCTCACCTTCGAGCCGTCGAAGCGGCGGACGAGTTCCAGGAGCTAGCCGACCCGATTCTCGAGAAAGACGGTGAACTGCCGGAGCGTCGGCCAGCTGCGCCCGCGGGCGGTCGCGAACCCGATGCCCGCCTCGTCACCACCGCCGGCCAGGCTCACGCGCGCGTCCTCCACATGGATCGTTGAGAGAGTCCGGGGGGCAGGATAGAGTGCCGCCGTCAGCGTGGTCAACGCGACGGCACTTCCGCCCCCCTCGGTGATCGGCCATGCCCGACGTGCACGAGATCGAGATCCGCGTCCGGTACCAGGAGACCGACGGGCAGCGCCGCGTGCACCACGCCAACTTCCTGACCTACTTCGAGATGGGCAGGACCGAGATGCTCCGTGCGCACGGCCATTCCTACCGGGCCTTCGAGGATGCGGGCCTCTTCATGGTGGTCTCGGAGGCGACGGTGCGGTACCGGGCCCCGGCGGAGTACGACGATCTGCTCCGCCTGAGAACGCGTGTGGAGAAGATCGGGGCCGCTCACATCCGTCATGCCTACGAGGTGATTCGCGGCACCTCCATCCTCGTGACGGGCACCACCACGGTGGTCTGCGTAGACCGCGAGGGACGCGTGCGGCGGCTGCCCGACTGGATGCTGGGATGAGGGCGGCCGGACCGGCCGACCGTCAGCGGAGCGCCTCGAAGACGAACCGCTGTTCGCCGCACTGGAACTGCGACGGCTCGCCCAGCCGCACCGGATCTCCGATCCGCACCCAGACCCCGTTGACGCCCGCGTTGCGGATCTTCCAGCCCCGCGCGGAGCGCACGAGCTCGGCGTGAATCGGGCTCACGAAGCGGTCGTCCAGCTGGATCGTGCAGCCGTGGCCCGTGCGACCGATCGTCGTGGAGGGCGCGTGGCACTCGTGCCGCCTGCCGCCGTCGGGGGGCAGGCCGGCGGCGACGTCGCGGGGAGACCGTTCGACGAGCCATGCCTCGGTGAGGTCCACCTCCCGCAGCACGAGCCGCGTCGATCCGATGACCACTTCCCCCCCGTCGCGCAGCCGCGCCTGCGTCACGCGGACGAAGGTCCCGCCACCGCTGCCGAGATCGACCAGCTGCCACTGTCCGTCGGGCATCCGCTCGATCGCGGCGTGACGTGGCGACATGAGCAGGTCGTGGGGCACGACGACATCCCCTTCGTGGCGACCGATCACCAGCCGATCGCCCCGCATGCGCACCGTCTCGCCCGTTTCGCGACCGTCGTCGATGACGTGCAGCAGGGCCATGGAGGCGCGGAGCACGGGGCGCGTGAGCGGCGTGGAGTCGACGCCGACCCGGCCGGCGAGGTCGACGGGACGCGGCACAGGGGCCAAGCCGTCCGCCGGCGCCGCCGAGGGTGTGGCAGGCCCCGGCGTGGCGGTAGGCCCGGCCGCGACCGCTGGCTGCTCCGGCCCCGAGCGCAGCACGTCGGCCCAGGCATCGAACGTCTCGAGCAGCGCATGGGCCCGCCGCTCGCCGTCGGTCACGGAATGGGGTGCGGTGTCGCCCATCGTCGCTCCCCTCGGGCCGCTCAAGGCCGCCGAACCGAAACACTCTTCAGGCATCCTACGCGCGCCGCAGGTGTCGCCCAAGACTGCCGCGAAAAATCGCGACGATCCCCCCCGCGAGCCACACTCCTGCTCCGGCTGCCGGTCGCTATCGCGTGGTGTCCGTCGGCGCGGAGCCCGCGTCCGGCTCCCATCCGCGCAGCCGGACGTGGAGCTGGGCGATCCGGCCCATGAAGTGGCCCATCGCAAAGGGGCCGGCCGCCTGCAGCATGTGGGTGCGGGCGGCCTCGGCGTCACCGCGGGCCTCGGCATGGAGGCCGAGATAGAGATGGGCGTAGCAGCGTTGGTTGCGTCGTGCCGATTCAGGCCCCGCATCGGCGGCCGCGATCACGGCGTCCGCGTCTCCCGTTCCCGCGTAGAGCGCGAGGATCTCGCGCATCGGCACCCGGGGATCGTCACCGACCGGCAGCAGGGCCGCGCGGGCGGCCGCCGCGTCGGCGTCGCGGGCGACGCACGCGAAGTGCCACGTGACGTTCTCCACGTCGGCGGGATTCACGGTGCGGTGCACCTCGAACTGCCGGCGCCCGTCGGCAAAGCGGCCCGCGTAGTAGAGGGCGATCCCCCGCTGCCAGAACTGCGGCTCGTCCTCGGGACGTGCCGCGACCACCTCGTCGAAGAGCCGTGACGCCTCCTCGGGCTT
>Ga0169931_10012652_pt1 | contig 11662 bp, 11 predicted proteins | sample Kivu_15m_20L_FD_129675 | JGI IMG/M metagenome (GOLD analysis project Ga0169931, IMG submission 129675) | Freshwater microbial communities from Lake Kivu, Western Province, Rwanda to study Microbial Dark Matter (Phase II) - Kivu_15m_20L... | ecosystem: Environmental > Aquatic > Freshwater > Lake... | reverse complement strand
TCTTTTATTCAATTACGAATATACTTATTTACAATTCCCTTACAGATTATCTAAAATTCAATATATCATCGATATCATAGCTATATTCATCTTCATCACATTCCTCATAATTTGAGTTTTCACTAAGCATATTACTTTGATGATAATTCTTATCATTCTGATTATTTTTAAGATCTTTAGGAAAAGATAACTCAGTTTGGGTAGATTCTTCTTGATAGAATGAATTAACTAGTCCTTGATTTGTATCATTGTTTCTTCTATTTTGATTGTCATTTGAGGTAAAATCATTATTAATATTATTTGAATTATTAGTGTTAATTGAATTATTTCCATTCAGAGTATCAAGTAAGTTGCGAATGTTGAAATTTCTCCCATTTTCATTATTGTTAGAATTATCAGTCCTGTTAATCTGAGGAACATTACTCGTATTGGGAGCTATATTTATAAAATTTTGTGTTTGATTATTGTTCGATACAGGACTAGTGACAAATGTCTGAACGTAAATATCAATATTTTGTTGCCCCCCATGATAATTATTGGTTGAAGCTCCACTGTCACTTATAATAGTCGGAACTTGTAGATTCAACTTAGGCCATGTTTCTTGAAGGATTTCTAAATCATTATTATTCATATTAGTTTGATTTCCTATAAGTCTTTGAATAAAAGGAAGTTCAGCAGACGAGTGCGACAAGCAATAGTTATTTGTATTATTTAACGAAGGTTGATTCCTTGCGGTTGGATTCTGACTGTGGCGTAAATTGTAACTTGGATGAGGATTCCGGTTTGCATTCTCATTGTTAATATGTGTTGAATTATTAGGGTCCAATAAATCCGATTTAATTTTATCTTTGTTTTCATTTATCTTGTTATTATCTAGTAATAGTCTATTACACATACTCGGGTTTAAAACAACATGTGAAAGATACAAAGATACATCTGAAAATAATCTTCCACATCTATCCAACATAGGTATCAACTGACTAGTCTGAAACAAAATATTTAAATCAGTTTGCGTCACTTCTTGTTTGGAATAGATAATATTCTGTGAGTTTTTACCGATGATGTCTTGTTTGCTTTTAATTACTTTTTCTTTGTTTTCCAAAAAACTTTCATGATTGACTCTTCGTAGTTTTATGAAATTCTTAATTGAGTTATTGAGTTCTTCCATGTAATTAGAACATTTTTCTAAATAATAAAATGAATCGATCAATCGTTCTTGTGATTGGACGTTCGCATCACATGGAATATTAGGATTAGGTGATAAAAATAAACTAGATGAAGATTGCACTGTGTATGTTCTAAAAGGGGCTATTCTAGGTGAATTAAAATTTATCCATTCATCCCATCTTGTACCCCATCCGTTGTAATGGACAAATGCCTGATTATCTTTTACTTGGATGACTTGTGCCTCTAACCATTGGTCGATTGTATCCTTTACATCCACCCACTGTCCTATTTCATAAAAAGCTTTATTGAAATCAAAAGGAACAAGGGTCCTTGTTTGGTTAAATTTTTCTTCATCGTAATTAATTCTACATTTTTTTAGATTTTCTATATTTGATATATTTTGGTGCAGAGATTCAAAACAATCGGAGATGTCAAAATTTTGTACCCTTCTTCTTCGTTGCGTATTAGCTCGGATTATAGGAAACTCTATTATACTCGGGAAAAACTCTTGAATACTTCCTAATCTATTTGATTCTTGATTATCTTGAGTTTCGTGATTACTAGAATTATTTTCTCTTAAATTGGTGTTATCGAGATAAGTATCCTCATGAATTGATTTGGCTACAAGATGAATAATACTATTGTCTGTTATCTTATAATATTCCAAAGTTTCTGCATCTTTCAATAATTTGCCTTGAAATATCAAGCGCTGTTTTTCAACAGGGATGTGAAATGACTATTGATGTAAATAAGCATATACCTCTTTTATTTTTTCTTTCAACTCTAAGACGGTAGCTCTTCTTTTGATTGAAATAGTTAAGCATTCATCTAATGTTTGAAGTTTTATCATGATTTCATCTAAATCAGAAAAAATAAATTTAGGGAAAATTTTCTTACTTTCATTAATTGATTTTTCCATCTACCTTATTATAATTACTATTGTAAATTTATATATATTGTATTACAAAATAAGTAGTAGAATATATAAATATAAAATTCATATAACTTAAATTTTATTCTAAATTCATATTTACTCTTCATTCTTTAAATAAGTTTATCCATCCAATCTTTTGAACCGTTAATGACTCTTTCCTTATCTAATACTGTGGTAAGTCCATTGAATTTATACATTCCACTAGTGATTAAATGCTAAAATATAAAAACATAAAATATTCAAATAATTTTACCTTAGTGAAAGTACCGTCTATTGCTTTTCTCTGATCTTTATTGCCTTCAGATACTCTAGAACCCAACTCTTGAGAAGATTTTTTGTACAAAACCTCTTTATTATTTCTCATGAATTCCTCAATTTCTGCATCGATTTTGCTTTTTTGTGAAACATTCGATTGGTCCATTTTCGATTATTGAAAAATACAAATTAATTTTATAATTAATACGAGTAAAGTTTATAGAAAATCTGAATTTATTTAAAAATATATAATAATTTTATGCTATCTGACTTCATCGACTCAACAGTTAATTCTAAAACCGAAATCGAAATCAATTATTCCGACCAAGATACCCAAGAGAAAAGCTCAGAAAATTCTACAACCTTAGCGAAATTTGAAAATTTGAAACTTTTAGAAAAATTAGATCCACAGAGGATGTTGGAAAAATTCCTTGAAGAGAAATTGAAAAATTGGACATATTCGAATATGAAAGATGATTATAGACCAGATTACGCTAACAAGTCTTCTGGAGGAATCGATTTCAAAAATAAAGAGTTAGTCTCTTTATTAAGATCATCCGGCTACGATATTATAAAACAGATTGGAAAGAAGATTATAAGCGGTGATTTCAACCTAACAACTATAAGCTTTCCGATAAAAGTTATGATACCCATGACCATCTTACAAACTATTGCAAAGTCAGTTTTTCAATTTCCTATTTATATGAATCTTGCACTCTCGCAGATAGATCCCTTGGAAAAATTCAAGTTTGCTATTGTTGCAACGATTTCGTGCTATCATGCCTCATCTTCTTTATTGAAGCCATTGAATCCAATTTTAGGAGAAACATTTCAGATGATGTACGAGGACGGATCTACGATATATTTAGAACAAACATCTCATCATCCTCCTATCTCTCACTTTTTGATGGTCGGTCCTTTTGATTCTTATAAATTCCATGGATTTTCTAATTTCACTTCAAGTGCAGGATTAAATTCCTTGAAAGTAAACTAAATTATAATAATTCTCTAGTTACATAATAAAGGTAGGAGATGTATTGAATTTAAGGACGGAACAAGAATAACTACTAATTTCTGCTCTGAAATTTATTCAAATACATTCATGGGGACCGTTCGCCATGAATCGATTGGAGAATTACAATTTAAAGATCATACAAACGGCTTTGAATGCGTTTTAAAATTAGGATCAGTTAAGAAAAAGTAATGAAATATATAATTTATCTTTTTACTTATTTTAGACCTTCTGATTATTTCTCTGGGGAGATAAAACTCAAAAATATTTCAGTGTGTAAAGTTTATGGCAGTTACCTTTCTTTTGTAGAATTCAATAATTTTAGATATTGGGATATCAGAGAGAATATAGCAATAAAAGTAAATTAATAAAATAATAAAATACATTTAGAATTATGAATCAGACAGACAACTGAAAAGTTGTTCTACATTCAGAGAGGATAGAATTCTCTTAGAACAGGGAAATAAGGAATCTGCTCAATTGGCTAAAGAAAAACTTGAGGAGCTTCAAAGATATGACAGAAAATTAAGAGAAAAATATCAAAAATCTCATAAATGATAATATTTAGAATAGTTTACTTTTTAGAATCGAAATAGAATGTATTGATTAATCTATAAATAATATACAGATTTATTGGTAAATTAATTAGTCACCCCTTTAATCTTTTTTTATAACCCTTAACTTTATGAATTTTTTTCAAACTTATTTAAATTAAATTAAAATTAAATTATAACATAAATTAATTATTTTTCTTATTTAAACAGCTGATATCTGATAATTTAATTTAAATTAAATGAATTCCAACATTCAACATGATGATTAATGGGTAATTTTATGAAAAATTTACCATGTTTATACTTTTTATTTCTGATTAAGAATATATTAAACCTAAGTCTCTATATTAATTCCTTAGGATATTTAATTTAATGATATAGAAGGTATTTAAACTAATTTAGAACTAAAGGATGGCATTAAAAAAAGGATTTTTTAGTAAAAGTTAAACACATCCATCGGTAAATTCTTAAATATAACTAACCTTCCTGAAGCTGAGGATTTCTTTAATTGTCCTCAATCAAATGAAGCTAAACATAATTGAAATAAAATATTAAATAAATATAAGTTGAAAATGCATATGGGTTTAAAATCAATTAGAAAATAACAATTTAATTTATATTAATTACTAAAGAAATTCTCTTTAATGGAGTCACATAAGATAAAAATTATCCTTATTACATTAATTTCTATATTTTGTGCACTATTTATGTGTTTAATTGTTTTCTTTTCTAATGAAAAAATAGAAAATCCCAAAAATGAATTAACTTTTAGCAAGCAAGATGCTACCCAAGAAAGATTAGAAATTAATAAAAATAGCAAAATTTTATTCGAAACAAATGATTACATAGTCTATGAAAAAATTAAAAGAAACGAACAAGTTTTTACACAAGGATTATTCTTTGACACTGCAAGTACATTAATTGAAAGTGGAGGATTATACGGCCATTCAGTTTTGCAGAAATTTAATATAAACACACCGGATGAAAAACATTTTAAAATTCCTATCGAAAGAAAATACTTCGCAGAGGGAGCCTGTCTGTTTAAAAATAAAGTTTATCAACTTACATGGAGAGAACGAGTTATGTAAATATAAATTTATTTAAGTAGATTTGTATATGACTATGAAAAATTGACTAAGAACCCATCAGAAGCTTTAGAGAAAACAATCCCACTGCCAAAAGAAATCGGGGAAGGTTGGGGTATTACTAATACAAATGATGAATTGATTATAAGTGACGGAAGTGAAAATTTATTTTTTCTTGAACCGATAGAGGAGGGATTGATTGTTAAGAGAATCGTAGAAGTCAAAGATTCTTCTACTGAAAGAGTTTACAATAATTTGAACGAATTGGAATACGCCTATGACTATGTTTTCTCAAATATATGGTTTTTAAATGTAATTCTCATAATCAATCCTAAAACAGGAGAGGTTTTAAGGTAACACTTGTTATGTAATCGCTAAAATATATATTTTTTCTTAACTATTCAGAAAGGTTGATTTTTCTGCTCTAACTGGATTTGAGAATTACATAAAAGAAAATAAAATCGTTGATGTTTTAAACGGAATAGCCTATGACAAGATAAATGATATGTAATTTTTTTTATCTTACTTCTCATTAGTTTTTATTTAACCGGAAAGATGTGGACACATATTTACAAAATAAAATTCAAATTTCCGATTTAAATTTTTGTATGTAGATGATTTCGATTTATAAATATGATTCGAAATTTATTAATAAATTATCCTAATATTTATCATTTTAAAATAATAATATTTTATCATTTCTTATTTAAAGTTAATATTTTATTTTTTTATAATATCTAAAGAATGGCAGATTTCGATGCTAAAGCTATTGAATTATTCAATAAATATGACACAAACAAAGACGGAGTTCTCCAGAAAAAAGAATTCGCCGGATACTTCAGAGAAATTACCAAAATTTTAGGAGATAACATCCCCCAAGAGGAGTTGGAAGAAATCATCAATGAAGGACTTGAAATTTTCGATTTAAACGGCGACGGAGTTTTACAATTGGAAGAATTCAAGAAAATGCTCAGATTTTTGATTGAAGAAAAAGGACTTAAGCTCTAAGATTATTTAATTTAGTTGGAATTATTTTTAAAAACTTCTAATATAATTTATTATTGTTTGTTAAAAGTTTCTTTTTATTAACTAAAATATTTCGGCATTTGATTTAATATTATTTTAAGGTTTAGTTAGGGAAGCTTATCATTATTTTAATTGTATAGAAAGTAAAAGTTTTTTATTCGTTTTTTATTTATTTATTTAGCATTAATTATCGTAGGAGTATTATTTTTAGAATCTTGATGATTAAAATATTTATTTATCTATTTATATTATATACAGAAATAAATACAATAAAATAAAATATAGTATTACATTTAGATTTATAAAATTTGAATGAAAACAGTTTCATTTTTTGTGATAATTTTAATGAACCTAATATTATTTTTTTTATAACCCAAGAAATATTAAAAATTATTTTATGTGTTATAATGTAAACGGACAAGAAATTATTCATTGATTTAGAAAAAATCAAAATATCAATAATTCATGACCAAAATAATTTTTCTGAAATTCAAATTATTCTGTAATGAAACAAAAAACGGCGATAGTGTAAACATAGTAGGAAATATAAAGGAACTCGGTAACTGGGATTTTAAAAACTCAATAGAACTTAGAACGACATACTGTGATTATCCGATTTGGGAGAGCAATGAGATTCCAGTCGAAACAAGCCAGGAAAAAGACACGATAGAATTCGAATATAAGTATTTCATTAAGTCTGCCGAAAACAATATCATTTGGGAGAAATACAAAGGAAACAGACATCTGGAAATTGACATCCACAATGCTAACAAGGAATCTATTTTCATTGTAAACGGCGAATATTTTAATGATATAGAAAAAAATAGCTTTATAGTAATTCAAACAAAGGAACAATTAAATGAAGAACAATTGAAGAGATTAGAGACTAAAGAGAATTTAGAAAATAGCTTAAGCAATTCTGTTGAAGACAATGAAAATGAAAATAAAAATTCTAACAAAAGTCCATGCGCGAATGTCTGCGTGGGAAAGGAATTTAACTTAGATAAATATCTTGACGAATTGACGCTAATGATACAAGAGCTTAAAGAAGACACAAACTCTGCAAAAGAAAAATTAACACATTTATTCAATTCTTTTAAGGGTAAAAAAGAATTCGATAAAGAGCTTTTGGTTCTTATCTTCCTTCATTTTGTAAAAACTGGACAGTTTAAATATCTGGACGGACTTCCTGAATTTTCAGAGCATCATTATCACTTCGATCCCATTCTAGCAAGAGCCCTTTGTACATACTTGGCAACTAATATGAACGAAGAAAATTCGCTGCTTGTAAGATCACTTTTGAGATATATACCTTTTTGTGCAGATAGCAAACCATTCGAAATAAGTCACAAAGATATTTTATAGAATCATAACCCTTTAGAGAGAATACAATAAATATATTATAAACCAAATTAATAAATTTATAATTATACTAATGAATGACAACAAAATATTGTTTATGAATTTTATCACCTCTTGTGAAGAAACTAAACCAGGAGAAGATCTCTATGTCACAGGAGACAACAATTCTTTAGGGAATTGGGAACCCAACAAGGCCATCAAATTGTGTACAGACAGACAGTCCTTTCCTATTTGGAAAAGCAAACAACAAGAAATAGAATGCGTGAAAGAGAAATTAGAATACAAATACCTGATCAAATCTAATGGGAATCATGTTAAATGGGAAAATTTCCACGGCAACAGAGAGATCAACATAAAAGAAATCGAAAACATGGCCAAGCATTCCATCGAGTATACTGTTGAAATTAAGGATGATAAATTTAATGAGTTTAAAAAGCCTAAAATAAGTATTGGTAATTTTAAAGAAAACATAAAAGAAATAATGGAAACTTTTAATTTAACAAAGCAAATAGAGTGTAAAATAGAGGAACAAAAACACACTAATCTTGAGAAATTCCAAATACCAAAATATAAAATTTCTGGAAGCACTAAAGATTTAATTGAAGCCGTAATTAAGGGAAATCAAGAAAATTCATCATGGAAAGACAAACTTGAATTCATTTATGACTTTATTAAAGATAGAGAAGAATTAGACACGCAAAATTTGTCAATTGTTTACATTTATCTATTTTATATTAATACTGGGCAAATTCGATGCAGTGAGAATGGAACTCATTTCAGACCTAATCATCACGCTAATATTGCTTATTCAATATTTTCTTATTTGTTAGAAAATTTGAATGATAACAATTCACTCATAATCAGAGCGATTTTAAAAAATCTGCCTTCGTTTGCTAATCAGTTCACTACTAGTGTTCCTCTGACAAGAATAAGAGACATCGCCCATAGAAATGACATAGATCACGGGCTCAAACAGGAGATAAAAACTAAGCTACAGAATAAACTTCATAGATCTGCATCCCCGGATGATCTAAAAACATGTGAATATTTCATTAACAAAATAACTGCCCAAGGAGCAAATTATTCTCCTGATTTTGTTAATGAATTTAAAATCTTTCATGAGGAATTGAAAGAATTTTTCAACTCTCTCGGATTAGAAAAAAGTTTTCTTAAATTGAGTGAAATTTCGATGTTTAGTTCAAATCATCCAGAGGTCATTTCTGAAATCTCGAAATTTCTGCACGCAAAAAGGGAAGGAATCGAGAAAAGCCTATGGAAGTTAGAGTCCTTAACTAAGCTTAGACAAAGTTTACAAGAGATTATAGGAAATGAACTGAGAAAGGGTGATTCTTGTAATAAAACTATCTTACAACTGGCTTCTAATTGTGAAATAGGTTTAGAAGACTATGCATACGTTGTAATAAGTGAATATTTGGAAAAGTATTTTTACAATATTAATGATGTGCCTATAAATGAATTCAATAAGCTAATTACAGTGTGCAATTATTCTTTAGAGAATTTTATTTTATCAAATATACGAAAGGAGGAATGTGGTATCATTAAAGAAGACATGATTAATTTTTCGATTAATCAGCTTTTCGAAAAGAATAAGGATATAGGCGAGGAACATAGATTGATCATTTTAAAAATGAAATCTATTTTTGAACGTTGCTTGAACCTTTTTTACGAAATTGCTGATGATATAAACAATTACTTTTCTATACCTGCTTATGAAATCGGAAACACATTTAGAATAAATCCTCATACAGTTAGGGTGTTTTCTGAAAGCTTCGTCAGAGCTCATATTATGTTCCAATTTTCTAAAGTAATCACATTACTTCTTAACAAAATAAGAGAAATTTTAAAACTTCCTCCATATGTGGTTATAAGTACAGGTCAAGCTTTCGGATATTGTTTGCATTTGGAAAAATTATCAGATTTCGTTTTTGATTCAAACCCCAACTCAGACAAAAGATACATCGTCTTCATTAAACAATCAGATGGCTCTGAGGAAATTCCAAATGGAATTACGGCTATTGTGCTTTCCCATGATTTACCTCAATTATCACACTTGGCTATCAGAGCAAGACAAAATAGAACAGTATTCATTTGTTGTTTAGATAATAGCTCATTTAAATATGATTATACCAAAAAGTATAAAGAGGGAGAGTGGCTTTCGATTTGGGTGAAAGGAGATCAGCAAATAAGAATTACTAAGGAAGCCTACAAAGAAAAGAAAATTGAAAAAAATATAAAAGAATTGCAGGAAGATACAGAAGAAGAAGAAGTAGCAGAATTAAAAGAAGAGCTTTCGGTAAATAATTCTATTATTCCTATTGAGGAGGCTGAGAAAACTACTTGTGGAAGTAAATGTGCAAACATAAGAAGTCTGAATGATATAAAAAACAAGGAATATCCATATGACACACCACAGAGCTTGGCAATAACTTATCATGTTTTCAACTCCTTTGCAAAGAAACTCATCACTAGTAATCTAATTGATTCAATTGATAGATGTCCTTTGGAAGAAATTGAAAAAAAATCCTCTGAACTTAGAGAAAATTTCATAAACAACTTGATGAGTGTAAACATAACCGTTCGAACACAAGAAAACGTAGATAAAGATGTATTTGAATATATAACAGAATACATAAACGAAAATCTCGCTAAGGAATGCTTCCTTGCTATCAGATCAAGTTCGAATATGGAAGATTTAAAAAAATCAGCAGGCGCAGGACTTTTTGATTCTTATCTCGGCGCTCATAATACTCCCCATAATCTCAACGAAATAAAATTCAACATTGCTAAAGTATGGGCTTCACTCTTCAATCATAGAGCCTTAATAGCCAGAAGAAATTCTAAAGTGACATCAAAGCATGCAAAGATGGCTATTCTAGTGCAGGAAATGGTAAACTTGGACTACTCATTTGTTATCCATACAATCAATCCTATTACAAATAATAAAAACGAAGTTTACATAGAAATGGCGGTTGGACTAGGCGAGACTTTAGCAAGCCCCAAGCAAAGGGGGTCGCCTTACCGAATTATTTATAATAAGGAAAAGAATACAGTAGAAATTCTTAATTATGCTTCATTTTCTTATTTTATCAAAGATGGAATCGAAAACGTTTTCATTAAATACAGAAACCTACGCTTATCCACCGATGATGATTATTTAAAATCAATTGGTGTAAGCTTAGGAAGAATCGGAGTTTATTTGGAAAATAGTCTCGATGGAATTCCTCAAGACATCGAAGGGGGAATTCTTAATGATAAAATTTATTTGATGCAAACAAGGCCCCAGATAATTTGAAATAATTAAAAGATTTAAAAACAAATTATATAATTACTATCATTTAATATAAATATTATTTTAATTGTAAAACTCTTCATAAATTTCTAATTAGTTTATTATAATTAATATACTCTACTTATTCGATTAAAATATCAAAATAAATAGTCCAATCCATTTTGAAAAAATTTGAAATTTATAATTTACAAACAATAACAAATTATCCTTTATAATTTTGATATTTACGGGCGCTTTGAGCATTTACTTCTTTTAATTTGTCTATTATTTTTTTAGGTACTCTTTTATTTTTCATTAAAGATTCTATATTTTCTTCCAAATCAGATAGAATATTTTTGTTTTCTATCCTGGAAACATCGATTTTATTGTCCAATAATTTTAGTTTATTAAAAATCTTTGAATTTACCTCTTTAATATCCTCGAACATTTTAATCAAGGACATTTTTCTTTCTTTTTTATCGATGGAATTATTAATCCTACTCATTAGGCTTTTTGAAGAAGATCTTACAAAATGATCTCTATAAGAAAATTTCCTGCCGCTTTTTCTAGTTTTCCTTTTTTGTTCCTTGTTAATTAAATTAGTAAACCGTCTCCTTTCCTTTCTTTGATAGAATTCGTTGAGTTCCACTTCTACTTGGGAGTTGCTTTCGATTTCATTCTGGCTCTCTTCATCGTTTAAGCTATGGCTCAAGAGTTCATTCAATTTCGAAAGTTGTGACTTGTTCATACCGTTTTCTATATTATGAACTAAACTCAGGAAGAAGAAATTTTTCTTTATATTAGAGAATTTTGAAAAAGTCTTTTTGCATTCTGATTCATTGTCACTAAACAATTTTTGTCCTTCTTCAATTAAAACTTCTATCTTAAAATTAATTTTATTAATTTTACTATATCCCTCATTCTTTCACTGAAGTTGTGTCTCTTGATCATGTTCTCAATAAGAAATTGCAAAAACTC
>Ga0169931_10012650_pt1 | contig 11664 bp, 5 predicted proteins | sample Kivu_15m_20L_FD_129675 | JGI IMG/M metagenome (GOLD analysis project Ga0169931, IMG submission 129675) | Freshwater microbial communities from Lake Kivu, Western Province, Rwanda to study Microbial Dark Matter (Phase II) - Kivu_15m_20L... | ecosystem: Environmental > Aquatic > Freshwater > Lake ... | reverse complement strand
GATGGGCGAGGTTGTGGGCGAGAAGATCGCGCTGGGCGTCGAAGTTGCGATCAAGCGCAAGCTGCCGGTCGTGATGTTCACGGGCTCGGGCGGAGCGCGCATGCACGAGGGCGTGCTGTCGCTGATGCAGATGGCCAAGACCTGCGCAGCGCTGGCCGAGCTCAACGACGCCGGCGGATTCTCGATCTGCGTCATGACCCATCCGACCACCGGCGGCGTCACGGCCTCGTTCGCGAGCGTGTGCGACATCACGCTCGCCGAACCCGGCGCCTTGATCGGCTTCGCCGGCCCGCGCGTGATCGCGACGACGCTCAAGCAGGAGTTGCCCGCCGGTTTCCAGCGCGCCGAGTTCCTGCTCGAGAAGGGGCAGCTCGACCGCATCGTCAAGCGCCACGAATTGCGCCCGACGCTCGCGCGCTTGCTGGACTACGCCAGCGGGCCGAAGGCCGAGCCGCTCGCGCCCGGCGCCGCCAAGACGATTTCGTTCGCGCGCTGAGCGCGTTCGCGTTGCTCGCCTGTCAGTGCGGCGGATGGGCGTGCGAGCGCAGCTCGTAGCCCTCCGCGCGCAGGCGCTGGTCGATCTCCGCGCCGTGCGCCAGTCCGCGCGTTTCGACCAGGATCTCGACGTCGACGTAACCCACGGGCACCTTCCAACCCGCGCGGTAGTGCTGCACATCCACGACGTTGCCCTTGGCGAGCGCGATCAGCCCCAGCGCGCGGTGCAGTTGCCCCGGCGCGTCGGACAGGCGCAGTTCGACGAGGTGGTAGCGGCCGGAGTTGGCCATGCCGGCTTCGATCAGGCGCGCGAGCAGGTTGAGGTCGATGTTCCCGCCGCAGATCACGGCGCACAGCTTGCCGCGCGGCGCGATCTTTCCCGACGCGATCGCCGCCAGGCCCACCACGCCGGCGGCCTCGACCACGAGCTTGCTCTTCTCCATGGTCTGGACGATGGCCTCGGCGATCTCGCCGTCGTCCACGGTCACGATCTCGTCGACCAACTCGCGCACCAGTTCGAACGTGCGCACGCCGACGTTGCCGACCTTGATGCCCTCAGCGATCGTCGTGGGCTGCTCGACGCGCACGCGTGAACCCGCATCGAAGCTGCGCTTCATCGCCGCCGCGCCGGCCGCCTGCACGCCGATCACGCGCACGTGAGGCGCGCGCGCCTTGACGGCCAGCGCCAACCCCGAGGCCAGTCCTCCGCCGCCGATCGCGACAGCGATGCACTCCACGTCCGGCAAGTCGTCGAGGATCTCCAGGCCGATCGTGCCCTGCCCGTCGATCACGTCCTGATCGTCGAAGGGGTGCACCATGGTCATGCCGCGCTCCGCAGCAATCTCGAGCGCGCGCGCCTGGCTCTGGTCCCAGTTCTCGCCGTGCAGCACGACTTCGGCGCCGTAGCCCTCGGTGCGCTGCACCTTCACGAGCGCCGTGGCCTCCGGCATCACGATCGTCGCCTTGACGTTGCACAGCTTCGCCGCGAGCGCGACGCCCTGCGCGTGGTTGCCGGCCGACGCGGCGACCAAGCCGCGCTCGCGCGCCTGCTTGTCGAGCCGCAGCGCCTTGTTCAACGCTCCACGCGCCTTGAACGAGCCGGTGCGCTGCAGGTTTTCCAGCTTGAGGTACACGTCGGCGCCGACCGACTCGCTGTAGGTGTGCGAGTACACGGTGGGGGTGCGGCGCAGGTGGGGCGCGAGAAGTTCGCGGGCGCTCTCGATGCGAGCCAGCGCCGCGGCGCGTTCGTCGGGTTGCATGCGCACGATCTTACGCGCGCGTGGCGCCGGTCAGCTCGCTGGCGACTGTGTTGCTTGCGGCGCGCGCCGCGGCGCAAACGCGGCGCGCAGCGCCTGAAACTCGCGCGTGCTGGCCGCGACGAGATCGTCGAGCACGGTGTACGCCAGCGGCACGACCCACAACGTGAACACAGTGGCGAAGGCTAGGCCGCCGGCCACGCAGGTGGCGAGTGCTCGGTAGTCGATCCCGTCGCGAGCGCGCTCGCCGAACACGGTCGGCAGCAGCCCGATCACGGTCGTCATCGCGGTCATCATCACCGGCCGCATGCGGCGCGCGCAGCCGACGACGACGGCCTCGTCGCGCGTCAGGCCCTCGGCGCGCATGCGCTGGATGCAGTCGATGAGCACGATGCCGTTGTTCACCACGACACCGACCAGAATGATGATTCCGATCCATCCAACCGAGTCCATCGTCGTGCCCGTGGCGTACAGCGTCCAAAACGCGCCGACCACCGCGTAGGGCACGGTGAACATCACCGACACGGGCAACACCAGCGACTCGAACAGAATCGCCATCAGCACGTAGACCAGCACGGTGGACAACAGCAGCGCCGCGAGCAGCTCGCTGAGTTCCTCTTCTTGGCGCGTGGAGACGAGGTCGTCCTCTCCGACGCTGTAGCCGCGCGGCAGATCCAACTGCTTCAACGCGGCATACCCCTGGTCGGAGAGTTCCTTCTGGCGCAGCGGATCGGCGACGCGCGCTTGGATCATCGCCGACACCTGGCCATTGCGGCGCTGGATCTGACGTTCGCCGCGACCGAACTCGAACTGCGCGAAGCTCGAGAGCGGCACTGCGCTCGTGCCGTTGAAGACCGACAGATCGCGCAGGGTGTCGAGGCCCGCGACCTTTTCTTCGTCGAGTTCGATCAGGAACGGAATCTCGCGGCCGTCTTCCTGGTAGCGCGGCAACTGCCAACCGCGCAGCGACCAGGCGATGTTGCGCAGCGCGGAATCGGCGCTGATCCCCAGGCCCTGCGCGATGTCGTCGTCGAACACCACGCGCACCTGGGCGAGCTCGGCTTGGTCGTCGCCGGGCCGCACACCCTCCAGCCCTGGAATGCGCTCGAGGATCTTCACCGCCTGCGCGCTCAGGCGTTCGAGCTCTTCGGAGTCGGGCCCGACGAGCCGGAACACGATCATCGTCTTGCTGCGTTCGGCCGAGGCGCCTTCGTCGCTCCACAGCCGCGCCTTGTGGCCCGCGGGCGCGGCGAGCGTCGCGCGGATCTCGCGCTCGACCTCCGCGTACCGTTCGCGCGTCAGCGGCTCGTCCCAGTACAGCGAGATTCGTCCGCCGCGTGCGTCGAAGCGATTGGCCAAGTGGTTGAAGCCCCAGTCGGCGCGACGCTCTTCGAAGAAGCGCTCGTAGAACCCCATCTCCGGTTCGGCCTGGGCCAGCGTGAAGTTGTCCTCGAGCTCGACGGCGAGGTTGATGCGGCCGGTGTTCTCGTCCTCACCGAAGGGCGTTACAGCCATGTACTCGCGGGGCCAGGCGCCGGAGGCGATCACGGCGATGGCCGCCAGCGTCGCGAGCACGCGGTGGCGCAGCGACCAGCGCATCACCACTTCGTGGAAGGCGTTGAGTACGTCGATCAGGGAGCGCCAGGGCGGGGAGCTGGGCGAGGCGCTCTCCATGGGTTGGTCCGCGCGGCGCGCGAACTTGGTGAGCAGCACGAACAGCGCGCCGAGCGCGAGCGCGGGAGCGGCGAAGTCGAGCGCGAGCTTCAATCCCGACTCGAGCGGCAGCTTCAGCGACCAGGCGTAGCTGCGCTCCAGGCGCTGCTGCAGCGCCAAGGCCGGGAAGCTGCGCGCGTAGCTCCACAGCGCCAGCGCGACGATGACGGCGGCGGCGGCCCAGCGCCATCGAACGAGCGGGCGAGCGAGAGCCAGCAGGGGCGCGCGCAGCGCGCGGGCCAGCGCTGCGGCGGCGCGCGAAACCAGCGCGCTCACCCAGGCGGCGCCGCGCGCCGGGCCGTAGGCCAGCGGCGCCAGCGCGTGGGCCAGCTTGGCGCTCGCGCCGCTGCGTTCGGAGACGACGCGCGCGGAGATCACCGGCAGGAACACGAGCGCGCCGACCAAGCTGAAGGCCAGCGTCAGGCACAGCGGTTTGCCCAGCTCGCCGAACATGATCCGCAGCAGCGGATTTTCGGTCATGAAGATCATCGGCAAGAAGACGACGATCGTCGTGAGCGTGGAGAGCAACACGGCGAGCGCGACCTCGCGCGTGCCCTCGGCCGCGGCGTTGAGCTCGCGTTGGCCCTCGCTGCGCAGGCGCGCGATGTTCTCGATCACCACGACCGAGTTGTCGACCAGCATGCCCATCGCGAGCGTGATGCCGGTCATGGTGAGCACGTTGAACGATCCGCCGCCGAAGTGGATCCAGGCCACGCCGAGCAAGACCGAGAAGGGGATCGAGAGCGCGACGGCGAGCGTCGAACGCAGGCGGCGCAGGAACGCGAACAGCACGACGATCGCCAGTCCGCCGCCCCACAGGCCGGCGTCACGCAGCTGGTTGAGCGAACTGGTGATGAACTGTCCCTGGTCGAAGAGCACCAGGAACTTGAAGTCGCCGCCCAGGCGTGGATCGCGCTCGAGCTCCTCGAGCGCCGCCCGCAGGCGCAGGCACGTCTCGACGACGTTGGCCTGGCTCTCCTTTTGGATCTCGCCGTAGAACGCGTAGCTGCCGTCGATGCGGAACAGGCGATTGCGCACGCTCTTCACGGGCAGCACGCGGCCGACGTCGGCGATCGTGAGCCCTCCGCCGATCGGATAGGCCTCGACCTCCTCCGGCGACTTGAAGCGCATGTCCGAGCGCAACATCACGCGCCGGCCGCCGTCGGTGACTTCGCCCAGCGGCAGCGCGAAGTTGTCCTGGCTTAGGCGCCCGATCAGCTGGCCGATGTCGAGGTTGGCGGCGCGCACGCGCTCTTCGTCGAGCAGGATGCGCAGCGAGTCGTCGAGCACGCCCCAGACCTCGGCGTTGCCCACGCCGTCGACGGCCTCCAGCCGGCGCTGCACGACCGTGTCGATCAGGAGATCGGTGCGCGAGCTGTCCCCCGGGTGGAGGATCGCGAACCACACGATCGGCATGCTGTCGTTCGACCAGGAGTTGACGCTGATCTCGCTCGCCGTGTCGGGCAGCAGCGGACGCGCGCGCTCGATGCGGTCGCGCACCTCCGCCTTGGCCAGCGCCATGTCGGTGTTCGCGTCGAAGCTCACCCACAGGTTCACGCTGTCCTCGCGCGAACTGCTCTGGATCTCGGTCACGCCGGCGAGCGTGCGCAACTGCTCCTCGAGCAGCCGCGCGACCTTCTCTTCGTTCTCCTGCGCGCTCGCACCCGCGTTGCGGCACCACACGCCGAGCCCTGGCTCGGTGAGGCCGTCGGGCATCATCTGCACGGGGATGCGCGCGTACGAGATCACACCGACGACCAGCAGCGCCACGAAGATCACGATCAGCGCGACGGGGCGTCGCACCAAGCTGTCGTAGTAGCCGCTCGTCGCGCTCGTCTCAGGCCGCATGGCGTTCCTTGCGCCGCTCGAGGGCGCGTTCGGTGAGCCAGTAGACCACGGGGATCACGACCAGCGTCAGCACCGTGGAGGCCACGAGTCCAGCCACGACGGTGATCGCCATCGGCGCGCGGATCTCCGCGCCCTCGCCAGCGCCCAAACCGCCGATCCATGGCAGACCTTTGAGCCAGCCCGTCATCGGCAACAGGCCCATCACGCTCGCGGTCGCCGTCATCAAGATCGGCCGCAGGCGCGTGCTGCCGGCCTCGACGAGCGCCGCGCGCAACGCCATCCCCTGATCGCGATTCTGGTTGATGCGGTCGAGCAGCACGATCGCGTTGTTGACGACGATGCCCGCCAGCAGGATCAGGCCGATGAACACGACCACCGAGACCGGGATCGACAAGCCGAGCAGCACCCACACGACGCCGACGAGCGCGAGCGGGACGGTGAGCAAGATCACGAACGGCTGGAGCAGCGACTCGAACTGGCAGGCCATGACGACGTAGACCAGGAACAAGGCGAGGGCGAGCGCGCCCTGCATGCTCGAGCGCGCTTCGTCCATCTCGCGCTTCTGGCCGCCGAGCTCGACGGTGACGTCGCTGGGGAGCTCGAGGTCGGCGAGGCGCGCTTCGATCTTTTCGGACAGCCCGCCGAGATCGAGCCCGACGCCCGCGGCGGTGACGACGACCGCGCGCTGGTTGCCGATGCGGCGGATCTCCGCGGGACCTTGGATCGGGGTGATCGTGGCGACGGCGCGCAGCTCGACCGGCGTCGCCGCGCTGGGGTTGACGACCAGGCGCAACACGCGCTCGACGTCGTCGAGCAGGAACTCGTCGCCGCGCACACGCACGTCGATCTTCTCTTCACCGTCGGTGAAGCGCGTGCTGACGTTGCCGAGCACCTGGTCGCGCACCAGGTTCGTCACGGCCGTCAGGTCGAGCCCGTACTGCAGCGCCTTGTCGCGGTCGAAGGTGACGCGCAGCTCCGGATAGCCGGTGCGCACGCTCGAGCGCACGTCGGCGAGCTCGGGCATCGAGCTCAGGCGCGCGTGCACCTCGCGGCCCACCTCGGTCAGCCGCCCCAGATCGTGGCCGAGCACCTCGACGACGATCGGCGCCTCGAGCGCGAAGGGCGTGGGGCGCGAGACGTCGACCGAACGCACCGAGGGATGCTCGGCGAACAGTGCGCGGATCCGCGCCAGCAACTCGTCCTCGCGCGCAAGCGCGTCGGGCTCGAGCCGCACCGTGAGCCGCGCCGTGTGTTTGCCCTCGATCTCACGCGTCAGCGCATCCTTCTCGACGCCCACGGTCAGCGCTGTCGTCGCCACGCCGTCGATCGCGCGCACCTGCGTGTCGAGCTCGCCCATGACCGCTTCGGTGGCTTCGAGCGGACTGCCGACGCCGGTTCCCACGTGCAGCGTGAACTCGCCTTGGCGGATCTCCGGCAGCAGCTCCAGCCCCAGATCGCCGATGCGCCGCACCGAGGCGTAGAACAGTCCGCCGGTGACGATGAGCACGAGCCACGGCGCTGCGAGCGAGCCCTGCAACACGCGCGCGTAGCCGCGTTCGAAACGCGTCCACAACCAGTCGAAGCTGATCCGCAGCGGCGTCAGCAGCCAACCCAGCAGCTTGAGCAAGCCGAACACCAGCGCGGCCACGAGTGCGCCGAGCAATCCGAACAGCGCGAGCGGCGCACGGCCCGCCGCGCGGCCCAGGCTGTCGAGCGCCTTGCCCTTCGAGAGGCTAAAGCCTTCGAACGGCGTGTGCAGCGCGCGCCGCAGGAGGGCGCTCGCGCGCTGTGCGAGGTTCGCGCCGCCTTCGAGTTCGGGCGCGGCGGCCCCGGGCGCGACGTCGGCGCCCGAGATCCAGGTGCGCGAGACGAGCATCGGAATGAACACCACGCCGACGCCCAGCGAAATGATCTGGGAAGCGACGACGGTCAGCGCCTGGTCGCCGAAGATCTGTCCCGCGATGCCGTGCACGAACACGATCGGCGCGAACACGCTGATCGAGGTCATGGTCGAAGCGACCATCGCCGAGGCCACCTCGCGCGTGCCGCGGATCGTGGCCTCGCGCAGCCCTGAGCCTTCTTCGCGCAACCGCGCGATCGACTCGATCACCACGATCGAGTTGTCGAGCAGCATGCCGACGCCCAGCGCCAGGCCGCCCAGTGACATGATGTTCATCGACACGTCGAACAGGTACATCGGCGCGAAGGTCACGATCACCGAGGCGGGGATCGTGATGGCGATGATCAGCGTCGAGGCGAGCTGGCGCAGGAAGGCCAAGATCACCAGCACCGTGAGGATCGAACCCACGACGGCCGAGTCGCGTACGTCGTTGACCGCGTCGCGGATGAAGGTCGACTGGTCGCTGAGCAACTCGAAGCGCGCGTCGGCGCGGTAGCGCCAGGCGACGAAGTCGACGCGTTCGCGTTCGCTCCAGTTCGCGCTGCGGCCCGGGCCGCGCTCCTCGATCTCGCGGGCGGACTTCTGCTGCGCCTCGCTGCCGAAGACGCGCTGTTTGACGTCCTCGGCCAGGGCCACGATGTTCGCGCCCGCCTCGCGGTAGAGCGCGATCTCCACCGACTCGGTCCCACCGATGCGGCTGGACACTTCGCGCTCGGCGAAGGTGCGCTCGACGCTGGCGACGTCGCGCACGCGGATCACGGCGTCGCCGCGTTTGACGAGCGCGAGGTTCGCGATCTCCTCGAGATCCGCGAACTCGTTGAGCGTGCGCACCAGGTACTCGGTCGAGCCCTCGCGGATCAGTCCGCCGGAGGCGTTGATGTTCTCGGCCGCCAAACGCTGCGCGAGCAGCGCGGGATCGAGCGACTGCGCCGCCATTTTGAACGGGTCGACGCGCACGCGGATCTCTTCCTCGAGTCCGCCGCGCACCTGCACCGCGGCGACGCCCGGAATCGACTCGAGTTCGCGCTTGATGCGCTTTTCGGCGAGCCAGCGGAGCTCGACCAAACGCTCGACGCGGTCCTCGCCCGCGCGCGCCGGCGCCGTGGTCAGTCCGATGCGCAGGATCGGATCAAGGTTGGGGTCGTAGCGCAGGATCAGCGGCCGCTCCGCGCCCTGCGGCAGGAACACGCCGTCGAGCTTGTCGCGCACGTCCTGCACGGCGAAGGTCATCGGCGTGCCCCAGTCGAACTCGAGCACGACGTCGCTGGTCTCGGCGCGGCTGATCGAGGTCGAGCGCACGAGGCTCGGCAGCGTGGAGAGCGCCTCCTGCAGGCGCACCGAGATGCGGTCCTCGATGTCTTCGGGCGCCGCGCCGCGGTACGTCGTGCGCACCGTCAGCGTCGGGTAGCTGATCTCCGGGAGCAGGTCGACGGGCAACTTGCGCAGGGACACGCCGCCGAACACGGCGAACGCGACCATCAGCATCAGCACGGCGACCGGACGGTCCGCCACGAGCGCCCAGGCGCCCTCGGCGCGCTTGGGCGTCGGCTGTTGAGCGGGGGAGTTCATCGCGCGCGTCGGCCTTCGTTCGCGCGCGTCACTTGGATGCGTCCGGCGCAGCGGCGCCCGTCGCGTCGGTCGGGAGCACTTCGGCGCCGTCCTCGAGGTCGCGGTTGCCGACCACGATCACGAGCGCGCCCGCCTCGAGCGGCTCGCCGCGGCGCGCGCTCACTTCGACCCACGCATCGTCGCTAAAGCCCTCGCTCACCTCGACGGTCTTGGCCACGCCGTTCACGACCAGCTGCAGCGTGCTGCGGTCGCCTTCGCGCTTGAGCGCGCGTTTGGGCGCCACGAGCGCGTTCGGGCGGCGCTCCGTGATGATCTCCAGGCGCACCAACATGCCCGGCAACAGTCCGGCGACGCCCGGACGCAGTTCGCTCTCCAGCCGCGCCGTCACGCGGAAGTTGCCCGACGCCGGATCGATGGTCGGTGCCACACGTTGGATCTGGCCGACGAAGCGTTTGCCGGGCAACGCCTCGGCGGTGGCGGTGAGCGTCGCCTCCGCGCGCAGGGCGCTGTCGCCCGACCCCCCCAGCGCGCCGACGAACATCTCGAACTCGCGCTGCGGACGGTAGAAGACCGCGCGCAAGCGCGACAGGTCGGTGAGCGTGAAGGCCGCCGCCGCGTTCGACACCGTGTCGCCGAGCTTGATGCTGCGTTCGGCGACCACGCCCGCGACCGGCGCGCGGATCGAGGTGAAGGACAGCTCGAGCTCCAGGCGCGCCACGGCGACTTCGGCGCGCGCGACGGCGTGCTCGCCGTTCTGCTCCTCGACCTTGGCGCGTTCGAAGGCGAGCAGCGCCGCGCCGAGGTCGGCGCGCGCGCGGTCGCGCGTCGCAAGGCTCGTGTCGAGGTCGCGCCCCGACACCAGCCCTGGCGCATCCGGTCCGCCCTTGGACAGCGCCACGTTGCGCTCGTGGTCGCGTTCGGCCTGCGCCACGGCGCTCTGTGCGCTCTCGACCCGCGCCTGGCTCTCGCGCGTCGCGAGCGACAGCTTGGGGCCGTTGGCGCGCGCTTCGTTCAGGGAACTGCGCGCATCCTCCAGGCGCAACCGCACGTCGCGGTCGTCGAGGCGCGCGAGCACTTCGTCCGCGGACACCGACTGGCCCTCTTCGACGAGCAATTCGACCACGACCCCGGCCGCGCGCGGGAAAACCTGCACCTGGCTCTCGCTCTCGACGCGCGTCGTCGTCTCGAGGCGGCGCACCATCTCGCGCCGCTCGAGCGGCTGGACCAGCACCCGCGCGGGCTCGCGCTTCTTGGCCGAGCTGAACTCGCGCGCCTGCGCGTCGTCCGTCGCCTGGTTGCAGGCCGCGGCGAGGAGCACGGACACGGAGACGGACGCGAGCGTCCGGAGGACGACGTTGGACGCGGGGCGGACGGGCATCGAGGTGGGGGATGGCGCACCGCGCGGGGAGCGGTGCGGGATTTCGGTGGGGCGCGGAGTTGGGGCGAACGGTGGCGGCGAGCGGCGCGGGGCGGTGCGCTCGACGCTCGAGAAGCGGCGCGCGCCGCGGCCGCGAGTAGACTCGCGAGCGCATGGCGCTGCTGACCCCGACCGAGGCACTGACGCGGATTCTAGAAAGCGTTACCCCGCTTCGAACCACGGAACTCGTACGATTGGAGCAAGCCGTGGGCCGCGTGCTCGCGGGCTCGCTGAGTTCTGACGTCGACCTGCCGCCGTTCGTGAAGAGCGCGATGGACGGTTACGCCGTGCGCAGCAGCGACTTCGCGCCCGGCGTCGAAGAGACCGTGCTCGACGTGGTGGGGGAGTCGCGCGCCGGCGCCCCGTTCGAGGGCTTGCTCGGCGCCGGACAATGCGCGGCCATCTACACCGGCGCCGAGGCGCCGCGCGGCGCCGACGCCGTCGTGATGGTCGAACACAGCCGCGCCGACGGCTCGCGCGTCGTGCTACGCGATCGACCGACGGCCGGCCAGCACCTGTGCGAGCAGGGGCAGGACCTGCGCGTCGGGCAGGCAGTGCTCGCGCCCGGCTGCCGCGTGCGAGCCGTGGACCTCGCGCTGCTCGCCGCGGCAGGTTGCGAGCCGCTGGAGGTCGTGCGCCGTCCGCGCGTCGCGATCTGGACCAGCGGCGACGAACTTGTCCCGCCGAGCGAACGCCCCGGGCGTGGACAGATCCGCGAGGGCAACACCCTGCACCTGGCGGCCATGGCGCGCGCCGCTGGCGCCGAGGTCGTGGCGCGCGGCGTGGTGCGCGACGACCCCGAGGAATTGCGCGCGAGCTTCGAGCGCGCGCTCGGCGACTGCGACGCGCTCATCACCACCGGCGGCGTGAGCATGGGCAAGTACGACCTCGTCGGCCAGGCGCTCGAGGCCTGCGGCGTGTCGGGCGTGTTCCACCGCGTGGCGATCAAGCCCGGCAAGCCATTGTGGTTCGGCGCGCGCGGCGCGGTTCCGGTGTTCGCGCTGCCCGGCAATCCGGTGTCGTGCCTCGTCAACCACGAGTTGTTCGTCGCGCCCGCGCTGCGGCGCCTGGGCGGCGAGAGCGCGCCGGCCGCGCCGTTGCTCCGCGGACGCTGGCGTGGGACGGCGCGCGCCGCCAATCCGCGTGAGCAGCACCTCCCCGTGCGTATCGAACCGGAAGCGGACGGCGGAGTGGGGCTGCATCCGGTGCGTTGGAACGGCTCGGCCGACGTGGTGGGCATTTCGAACTGCCAAGGCCTCGCCGTGGCGCCGCTCGATGTCGCGCTCGCGCCGGGTGCGGTGCTCGAGTTCCGCGCCCTCGGCTGAGCGCTGCGTTCGGCGGCGGACGCGCGGCGTGTGTCAACACGAGTGCACGCGGCCCTCGAGATTGGCGTTCGAGCGGCTCGTCGTGCGGCGCATCGAGCGCGGTTGTGCGCGGTTGTGCGCGGTTGTGCGCGGTTGTGCGCG
>Ga0169931_10012649_pt1 | contig 11665 bp, 6 predicted proteins | sample Kivu_15m_20L_FD_129675 | JGI IMG/M metagenome (GOLD analysis project Ga0169931, IMG submission 129675) | Freshwater microbial communities from Lake Kivu, Western Province, Rwanda to study Microbial Dark Matter (Phase II) - Kivu_15m_20L... | ecosystem: Environmental > Aquatic > Freshwater > Lake ... | reverse complement strand
GTTCGAGCCGCTCGGCATGCTCGACACTCTGTTCACGCCGCCGCCGGAGCTCGCGCCGCGCTGCGCGCCGACGGAGCAGCGCGGCGGTCGCTGGATGCGCGGCGAGGTGCACGACCCGCGCGCGTTTGCGCTCGGCGGAGTCGCGGGTCACGCGGGTCTTTTTTCGACGGCCGCCGATGTGTCGCGCTGGTGCCGCATGCTGCTCGGAGGCGGCGAGCTCGATGGCGTGCGCGTGTTCGCGACCGCCACGGTCGAGGCGCTGCTCTCGCCGCGAGCGCTCCCCGGCGGCGGACTGCGCACGCTGGCGCTCGACTGCGATACGGAGTTCTCCAGCGCGCGCGGCGGCGTGTTTCCGCGCGGCGCGAGCTGCGGCCACACGGGCTTCACGGGCACTTCGCTGTGGCTCGATCCGGCGACCATGGGTTACGTGCTCGCGCTGTCCAACCGCGTTCATCCCGCGGGCAAGGGAGAGACGCGCGAGCTGCGGCGGGCGATCGCGGATGCCGCGGCGCGCGCGCTGCGAGCGAGCGATGGCGTGCTCACGGGCGCGGACGTGCTCGCGCGCGAAGGCTGCGCGCGGCTCGCGGGCCGCAAGGTCGCGTTGCTCACGAATCGAACGGGCCGCCTGAAGTCGGGCGAGCGCACGATCGACCTCCTCGCGCGCACTCCGGGTGTCGAACTGCGTTCGATCCTCGCGCCCGAGCACGGCCTTGGCGCGCGCGCGGAAGGCTCGATCGCGAACGAGATCGACCGAGCGACCGGTCTCGTGATCCACTCGCTGTACGGCGCGACGCGCAAGCCCACGCCAGAGATGCTCGCGGGCTGCGACACACTCGTCATCGACCTCCAGCACGTCGGCACGCGCATCTACACCTACGAGTCCACGCTCGCGTACGCGATGGACGTCGCGGGCTCGCTCGGCGTGCGCGTCGTCGTGCTCGACCGACCGGATCCGCTCGCGCTGCTCGCTGCGCAAGGCCCGCTCGCGGATGCGGAGCGCCTCGACTTCACGTCGAATCGCGCGCTTCCGCTCGCGCACGGGCTGACGCTCGGCGAGCGCGCGCGGCTCGAGCGCGAGCACTTCGGCGTCGCGTGCGAGCTCGAGGTCGTCGCCTGCGAGGGCTGGCGGCGCTCGATGCGCTGGTCGGAGACGGGTCTCGAGTGGCAGGACCCGAGTCCGAACCTGCGCAACGAGACGCAGGTGCTGCTCTATCCCGGCGTCGCGCTGCTCGAGCCGACGAATGTCTCGGTCGGTCGCGGCACGGACGAGCCCTTCGAGCGCTTCGGCGCACCTTGGATCGAGCCGCTCGCCCTCGCGCGCGCGCTGAACGCGCTGCAGCTCCCCGGCCTCGAGTTCACGCCGCTGCGCTTCACGCCGAGCGCGAGCACGTTCGCCAACGAGGCCTGCGGAGGCGTGCACATCACCGTGACCCGGCGCGAGGCCGTGCGCGCCGTCGAGGCGGGGCTCGCCATCGCGCGCACGCTGCGCGACCTCCACGGAGCGACGTTCGAGTTCGAGCGCATCGACCGGCTGCTGCGCGACCGCGAGACGCTCGCGCAGCTCGCGAGTGGCGCGCGCATCGCGGAGATCGCGGCGAGCTGGGCCAAGGATCTCGCCGCGTTCGACGAGCTCGCGGCCAAGGTGCGCCTGTACGAGCCCTGAGCGCTATCCTGCGCGGCCATGAAGCTCCTGCTCGCGAGCAGCAACAAGAAGAAGCACGCCGAGTTCGCGCGTTTGCTCGCGCCGCTCGGGCTCGAGGTGATTCTGCCCGCGCAAGTCGGCGGCATTCCGGAGGTCGACGAGGATCAGCCGACCTTCGCGGGCAATGCCGCGAAGAAGGCGCTGTCCGCGGCGCGCGCGCACGGGCTGTGGGCGCTCGCGGATGACTCCGGCCTCGAGGTCGACGCGCTCGGTGGCGAGCCGGGCGTGAAGAGCGCTCGCTACGCTGGCGAGCATGGCGCCGACGGCGCCAACAACGCGCTCTTGCTGCGCAACCTCGCGCACGTTCCCGACGAGCGCCGCAGCGCGCGCTTCACCTGCGCGCTGGCCCTCGCGCGCGGCGACGGGACGCTCGCGCTCGAGGTCATGGGCCACGCCTACGGCCGCATCCTGCACGGGCCGCGCGGGGACGGCGACTTCGGCTACGACCCGCTGTTCCTGTTCACCGAACCCGGTTTCGCCCAGACCGGCCGCGGCTTCGCCGAGCTCGCTCCCGAGGAAAAAGGGCTCGTGAGCCACCGCGGGCGCGCCGCGCGGAAGCTCGCGCAGCTGCTCGCCGACCTGCCGCGCCCCGTGTAGTCGCGGCTGCGCGGCTCCCTGCGTATACTTCTCGCCCCCGAGAACCGCTTCGGGGACAGCGCACGTGGACAACCGCCTCATCCGCAATTTCGCGATCATCGCGCACATCGACCACGGCAAGTCGACCCTCGCCGACCGTCTGCTCGAGATCTCCGGCGCCGTCGACAAGCGCGACATGAAGGCCCAGCTGCTCGACTCGATGGACCTCGAGCGCGAGCGCGGCATCACGATCAAGGCCAGCGCGGTCACGATCCACCACAAGTACAAGGACGAGCGCTACGAGCTCAACCTGATCGACACGCCCGGCCACGTCGACTTCAACTACGAGGTCCAAAAAGCGCTGCAGGCCTGCGAGGGCGCGCTGCTGCTCGTCGACGCCAGCCAAGGGGTCGAGGCCCAGACCGTCGCCAACGCCTACCTCGCCGTCGAAGGCAACCTCGAGATCCTGCCGGTCATCAACAAGATCGACCTGCCCCACGCGCGCCCCGAGGTGGTCAAGGAAGAGATCGAGAACTCGATCGGCATCGACGCCACCGCTGCGCTCGGCGTGAGCGCGAAGTCCGGCCTCGGCGTGCGCGAGCTGCTCGACCAGATCGTCGAGAAGATCCCGGCACCCAAGGGCAAGCCGGACGATCCGCTGCGCGCGCTGATCTTCGATGCGCAGTACGACGAGTACCGCGGCATCATCGTGTACCTGCGCGTGGTCGACGGCACGATCCGCGAGCGGCAGCTCATCCACATGCTGGGCACCGAGAAGACCTACGAGGCGATCGAGATCGGACGCTTCACGCCCAAGATGGCGCGCTGCGGCGAGCTCGGGCCCGGCGAGGTCGGCTACTTCATCTCGAACATCAAGAACCTCGGCGACGTGCGCATCGGCGACACGATGACGATCCACAAGGGGCCGAAGGTGGAGATGCTCCCCGGCTACCGCCCGCCGATCCACATGGTGTACGCGGACTTCTTCCCGACGAACACCGGCGACTTCGAGAGCCTGCGCGAAGGCCTGACGACGCTCTCGCTCTCGGACTCCTCGTTCAACTTCGAGGCCGTGACCAGCGAAGCGCTCGGCTTCGGCTTCCGCTGCGGCTTCCTCGGCCTGCTCCACATGGAGATCGTGCAGGAGCGCCTCGAGCGCGAGCACGACCTCGACATGATCCAGACGGCGCCGACCGTCACCTACAAGATCATCCTGCCCGACGGCTCGGAGAAGACGATCCAGTCGCCGGGCCAGCTGCCGAGCCCCGACAAGTACGAGGAGATCCTCGAGCCCTACGCGCGCGTCACGATCATGACGCCGTCGGAGTTCATCGGAAACGTGATGAAGATCGCCGCCGACCACCGCGGCGACTTCGTGCGGCAGGACCACCTCTCTCCCACGCGCGTGCAGCTCGTCTACGACCTGCCGCTGGGCGAGATCATCTACGACTTCTTCGACAAGCTGAAGAGCTCGACGCGCGGCTACGGCACACTCAACTACGAGATCACGGGCTACAAGCAGTCGAAGCTCGTCAAGCTGCGCATCCTCGTCAACGGCAAGGAAGTCGACGCGCTCACCTGCATCGTCCACAAGGACCAAGCGGAGTACCGCGGCCGCGCGATCATCAAGCGCATGCGCAAGGAGATCCCGCGCCACCTGTTCGAGATCGCCCTGCAGGCCGCCATCGACAGCCGCATCATCGCGCGCGAGTCGATCTCGGCGCTGCGCAAGGACGTCACGGCCAAGTGCTACGGCGGCGACGTGTCGCGCAAGCGCAAGCTGCTCGAGAAGCAGAAGGAAGGCAAGCGGCGCATGCGGCAGGTCGGCAACGTCGAGATCCCGCAGAAGGCCTTCCTCGCGGTCCTCGGCAGCGACGACGACGAGGCGAGCGACTAGCCAGGGCTGGTCCAGCCGCGCGCCAAGGCCCACGCGAGCGCGACGAGGGGCAGGCCGCGGACGGTGACGCGGGCCCACGTTCGTCGGCCTTCGAGCTCGACGGGCACGAGCTGCGTGGCGATTGCGGCCAGCGCCATCGGAAGCCCGAAGTCGGCGCTCGGCGCGAACGCTGCGCCCAGGGTGAGGAGCGCGAGCAGCGCGAGGCCGAGCGCGCTCTCCGTGGCGCGTCGTGCGGGCCACGAGCACGCGATCCAGACGAGCACGAGTGCGAACGCGAGCGCCGCCCACGGCTCGCGCGCCGCGGGCGCGAGCGACGGCGGTGCGCCTGCGAACGAGCGCGCGAGCCACCATGCTCCGCACAGCGAGCCAACGAAGAAGAGGGCGCGCACGGCGGCGCTCCACCACGAGCGCTGGAGCAGCGGCGCGGCGACGATGGCCGCAGCGCTCGCGACCGCGAGAGGCACGAATGCGGCCTTCGTGAAGGCCAGCGCGGCGAGGCAGGTCATGCACAGCGCGCGCAGCCAGCCCGAGTGCGTGTTGCGAATCCCGATCACGCCCGCCGCAAGGCACGCGAGCACTCCGTGCAAGTCATGGCCGAGCGGCTGCGCGAGGAACAGGAGTCCTGCCAGCGCGGCCTCGGGACGCTTCGAGACGACGAGCAGCGCCAGCGAGATCAGCAGGGCGCTCGCAGTGCGCAGCGCGCCGTCCCACAGGACTGCGCGATCCCATGCGAGCGCGGCGCCGTATTCCCCCGTGACGAGAGCCCACATCGGCCCCGCTTGCACGAAGCGCGTGCCCAACTCCGGGTCGATCGGACGCAGCGCGAGCGCCAGCGTGAGCGCGAGCGCCGCCAGCACGCGCAGCCCGGACAGCGACACGCACCAACGCGCCAGCTGGAAGGCTGCAGCGAGACAGCGCTTCGGCCCGCATCCCAGCAGCAGCATCAGGACGCTCGAAACCAGCGCCAATCCGAGCGCGAGCTCGTCGTTGCCCAGACGCACGGCATCGGCGTGCCGCGGGTTCGTCCACGGCAGCGCGAGCGCCCCGTCCCACCAGCGCATGCGACCGCGGATGCGGCGCGCGAGCAAGATCGCCGCGGCGCCGCTGGCCCCCGCCAGCAGGGAAATCCCTAGATCGCCCCACGAGCCGCGCTCGCGCCAGTTCGCTGCGGACAGCACCCACAGCATGAATCCGGACCACACGAGCCACACGAGCGCCGGTTCAGCCATCGCGGCGACGTACCAGCGCAGGTACTTCGGAGCCCACGACCAGACCTTGAAGCGACTCTCGCCCGCGGAGCGATCGCGCCACGATGTCGGCACTTCCGCGACGCCCGCCTCCGCGAGGTGCGCCTTGACGCTGAGCTCGAGCCCGATGTCGAACGCGCCCTGCGCCTGCACGCTGGTGCGCTGCAGAAACGCGCGGCTGTAGGCCTTGAAGTTGTTCGTCGCGTCGTGCGTTGCCACGCCCGCGAACCAGTGCAGTGAGAGCCCTGCGACGCGCGAGAGCGTGCGCTTCACGAGCGGGCCGCCCTCCTGCGAGCCACCAGGCATGTAGCGCGAGCCCGCGACGACGGCGGCGCCGCTCGCTCGCATCTTCCGCGAGAGCTCAAGGATCTTCTCCGGCGGATCGCTGAGATCCGCCATGGTCGTCACGATCACATCGCCCCTTGCCACAGCGAAGCCCGCGCGAAGCGCGTTCGCCGCGCCGCGTCCGATGCGGTTGCGCACGAGCCGCAGCGTCGGCGGCGCGTCCGGCATCTGCGCAATGGCGCCAAGGGTCGTGTCTTCGTCGGTGTCGTGCACGACGAGCAGCTCGTGCGGCTCGCGTTCGAGCGCGCGCCACAGGCCTCGCAGGCACGTGGCGATGTTCGCGTGCTCGTTGTAGACGGGCACGACGACGCTGACGAGGCGCTCGGTCGGTTCGGGGGCGTTCACGGCGGCCGAGAGAGCTTCGCCCGCGAACGCGCGGAAGGCTAGACCCCGCTCGAGCCGCGCCACTTCCAGCCGCGGCCACGCAGCATCCACAGCGCCGTTCGCGCGAGGATTCCCATGTCGCGCGGGAAGGACAGCGACGCGAGGTACTCGCGGTTGATGGCGAGCTTGCGGCGGTACGCAGCGACGTCGCGCGGCGTGTAGCCCTGCGTCACCTGAGCGAGGCCGGTGATGCCGGGCTTGATCGCGAGGCGCTCCGTGAAGCCCGGTACTTCGGCTGCGGCCCACTGCTCGACCTCGACCATCTCGGGGCGAGGACCGATGAAGCTCATCTCGCCGCGCAGCACGTTGTAGAGCTGCGGAAGCTCGTCGAGGTGCGTGCTGCGCAGGAAGCGCCCGAAGGGTGTGACGCGCGCGCGATCACCGTTGCTCCACGCCTCGAAGACCGTGCCCTTGGGCTCGCTCATCGTGCGGAACTTGACCAGCGCGAACGGGCGGCCGCGGTGGCCGATGCGCGGCTGCACGAAGAACACCCTGCGCGGCGAACCGAACGCGACCGTGCTAGCGAGCGCAACCGCGGCGACGAGCGGGAGGGCGAACGGAAGCGTGGAGGCGAGCAAGACGATGTCGAGCGCGGGTCGACCGGCGCGGTACCAAGCGCCGCGCGGCTCGAGAGCGCGCCAGTCGGTGGCAGGGGACGCGGTCGTGGTGGCTCGGGTCGGGGCCAGCTCGTCGGGCTGGACCGCGAAGAGCTCCCTGAGCGGCGACGAAGCGGCGGACGTCTCGGTGGTGCGAGGCATGTGAGGCGAAACGGCGGGTCGAGGTGCGGAGCGCGGGGGAGCTGACCGTCTTTTCGGTCCGCGGGCGGTATCGCATGGAGTCTCGGCGTCGAGTTCCACCGCTGGGACTGGCGGAGCCCCCCACGGGCACCCGGCCAGCACCCGCGGGCGGGCTCTCAAGCCCCCCTCCCGGGGGATCGAAAGTACGGAAAGTCCTGCGCACCGCCTGCGTGGGAGGTCCCGTCCATGAGCGCCCAACCGCAACCGCTGCCCGCCGGGCAGTCGGCCCAGCCCCGCAGCCTGCGTTGCTTGCTCGCGGTGGGCACCGGACAGGTGCTGGCCAGCCAGGCCGCCCTCGCGGCCGCGGGCCTCGGCGCGCTGCCCGTGCTCGGGCGCGAGTTCGGACCGGGGATCTACGGACAGTTCTCGCTGTACGTCACGCTGCTCGGGGTCATCACCTATCAGGATGTCGCACGCCAGCTCCTGATCCACGAGCAGTCGCGCGGCGAGGCTCGGCCGCGCGACCTCGATGCACTCACGCGCCTCTCCACGCTCCTCCTGTTCGCGCTCGCGCTCTGCGTGGGCCCGTTCGTGCTCGAACTTCCGGCCGCGCTCTGCCTAGCCACCGTCACGCTGCTCCACGGACTCTCCTCGCGCGACTACGCGCGTCTGGCTGTCGCGGGCCGCGCGGGAACCGTGACGGCGCTGCGCAACTTCGCATGGGCCGGCGCCTTCGTCGCCGTGGCCGCAATCTCGTTCCAACACCACTCCCCCACGGCTTGGGCGCTGCCGTTCGTCGGCGCCGCCGCACTCGTCCTCGTGGCGTACCGCGCGCTCGCCCGCAAACTGCCGCGCGAGGCGGCGGCAGCGCCGGAGCCCGGACCGGCGTGGGCGCGCTGGAGCGGCTGGAGCACACTGCGCGTCTCTCCGAACCTGTCGCGCTATCGGACGTCGCTCGTCGACCTGCTCGGATTCACGGTCGCCTCGAGCGCCATCGTCTCGATCGATCGCCTGCTGCTGGAGCGCACGACGACGCCGGAAGAGCTCGGCGTCTACTGCGGCGCCTATGACATCGCGACGCGCGTGCACGTCGTGAGCTCGGCGCTCGCGGCCATGCTCTACCCCACGTTCGCCGCGCAAATCGCGCAGCATGGCAAGCTCGAAGCCTCGAGGCGCTTCGTGCAGATCGCGAGCCTCGTCGCCGTTCTGTACTTCGTGGGGCTACTGGTGCTCCTCGCATTCGACGACGTCTTGCTCGGCGCACTGCTCGGACCGGCGTTCACAGCGAGTCGACCGCTGTTCGTGCTGATGCTCCTCGGAGTCTTCGTGCACCTCTTCGGCTTCCTCGTGACGCCATGGCAGCGCGCGCAAGGTGACTTCGCGACGACGCGGCTTGCGTACCAGCGCGCCGCGGTCGTCATGCTTGCCGTCGGAGTCGTGATGGTGCCGCTGCACGGCGCCCTCGGAGCCCTGATCGCGTACCTGTGCTCGCGCGTCGCGGAACTCCAGCTCATCGCTGTCGAGCTCCGTCGCCTGCCCGCCGAACTCGGAGTGCAGCGTCGCCTCTCGATCGCCGCGGCGATGCTCGCCGTCCTTGCGATGCTCTGCATCCTGCGCTTCCAGGAGCTCGCATGAGCCAGCTCGAGCCCTTGGGAGTGCTGCTCGCGCTCGTGCTGTGGACGCTCGTCGGCTTCGGGCTGTGGGCCCTGCGACAGCGATCTCCGCTGCATCTGCCCACCATCGCGCTCGTGGTGACCGGCCTCGTCGGCAGCTTCTACCCGCTCGCCTCGACGTGGATCCAGCCCTCGAGCTGGCGCAATCTCGACCTGCTCTCGCCGAGCGTCGTCCTCGCCACGCAGGCGCAGTACGTCGCCTTTGCTGCCGGGCTCGTCGCGGCGCTGCTGCTCGCGGCCAACCTGCGCTGGAACGAACGCCACGACGCGGAACCGAGCACCGTCCACGCGACGCGAGATCTCGCCGCGGGCGGGCTATTGGTCCTGGCAGGCCTCGCTCTCTACGCGGCCTACGCGGGGCAGGTGGGCTTCGCGGCGCTCACCGACCGCGAAGACTACGCACTCAAGTACCTGCTCGGGCGCGGACTCGGTCCGCTGCAGCTCGGCATGCCGATCATGATCGTCGGCTGCTTGTGGATCGAGGCCTCCGCACTGCCGCGCGCGACCAAGAACTTGTTCCTGCCCGTGGCGCTCGCCATCTGCGTCTGGAGCGTCGCGTTCATCTCGGTGCGCACCAACGCCGTCGTTCTCGTCGTCGGCTACCTCGCCATTCTGGCGCGACGCCACCACTTCGAGTTGCGCAGCATCCGTCCATGGATGGTCGCCAGCGCGCTCGTGCTGTACGCGAGCCTCGAGTCCTTCGCGCTGCTGCGCGGCGTGTATCGGGGCGATCTCTCGCAGGCGCTCGCGCGGCTCGAGGCACAAGGTGAAATGGTCTTCGCTGCAGCCGTGGGAGGCTCCGAGCTCTCCCACCCGTTCATCACCACGGGCGAGGTCCTGCGCGAGCGCGAGGCCGGAGAGCTGGCGGGCCAGAGCATCCTCGACGGAGTCGCGGCATGCCTGCCGCGGGGCTTGTATCCGGATCGCCCGCTCTACTTGAGCGAGCAGTTCGTGCGCTCGAACTACGCAGAGCTCGCGGATCGCGGCGGCGGCGCGGCCTTCAGCCTGGTCGCAGAGTCATGGCTGAACTTTGGCTCGCTCGTCGGCCCGCTCGTGTTCGGCCTAGCGCTGGGACTGTTGCTCGCATGGTGCGAGCGCCGCCGCGAGCGCGTCCCCGATGGGATCGTCGCGCGACTCCTGCCCTACTTCACGTTCTACGTAGCGATGCAGCATCGCAACGAGTTCGGCACGCTCTTCAAGCAGGTGTTCATGATCGGTCTCGTCGTGGTGCCTCTCGCGCTCGTCGCAGAGACGCTCGCGATCGCGCTGCGCGGCGCGCGCATCGGCGCTGGCAGGAGGGTCGCCTAGTCATGTGCGGCATCAATGGCTACGCGTATCGCCGTGGGCACGAGGGCGACACCTCCATCGCACTCGCGATGAACGCGGCGCTCCTGCATCGCGGACCGGACGAGGGCGGCGCCGTGGACGCGGGCATGGCTGCGCTCGCCATGCGGCGGCTCTCCATCGTCGATGTGCGCGACGGGCACCAGCCGATGCGCAGCGACGACGGTCGCTTCACCATCGTCTACAACGGCGAAATCTACGACTGCGGAGCGCTCCGCGAGGAGCTGCGAGCGGCCGGGCACGGTTTTCACACGCGCTCGGACACGGAAGTGATCCTGCACGCGTTCATGCAACGTGGGCTGCGCTCGCTCCCGCTCTTCAATGGCATGTTCGCGTTCGCCATCGGCGATCGCAGCGACGGCAGCCTCGTTCTGGCACGCGACCCGCTGGGCATCAAGCCGCTCTACTGGTGGAGCGGCCCCAGCGGCGAACTCGTGTTCTCCTCGGAGCTGCGGAGCCTGCTCGCGCATCCGGCGGTGCCGCGCAAGCTCGACCGACGCTCGCTAGAGATGCTGCTGGTCGATCGCTACGTCGCGGATCCGTGGACCATGCTCGAGGGCGTGAAGCAGCTGCCTCCCGGCCACTGGCTGCGCTGGAAGAACGGCCGCATCGAGATCGGTGCGTACCACGAGCTGGAGCTTCGCCCCGAGCCGATGGACGAGGCTGACGCGCTGCACGAACTGCGAGAGCGGCTTGACGCGACGATCCGCTCGCAGCTCGTCGCTGACGTGCCCGTGGGCGTGTTCCTGTCCGGCGGCATCGACTCGAGCACGGTCGCTGCTTTCGCGGCACGCGCCGTGCGCGAGAAGGGCGAGCGGCTGAAGTCGTTCTCCATCGGCTTCGACGATCCGGAGTTCGACGAGAGCTCGCTCGCGCGCGAGGTCGCGAGCCACCTCGGCACGGAACATCGGGAACTGCGTCTGCAAGCCGGCGAATTTGAACTCGCGACGCTCGACCGCGTGCTCGATCACGTCGGTCAGCCGCTCGGCGACACATCGTGCATTCCGACGCTCGCAGTGAGCGAGCTCGCGGCGCGCGAAGTGAAGGTCGCCCTCTCCGGCGATGGTGGCGACGAGTTCTTCGGCGGCTACGACCACATGTTCTGGGCCGCGCGCATGCGCTTCCTCACCGACACGACTCCGGCGCCACTGCGGAGGGCCGGCTCCGCCGTGCTCGCGCGCGTGGCACCGATGGCACACGGTGCGATGGCGACGCGCCTGCGTCGCGCGCGCAAGGGGCTCGAGCTCTCCCTGCACGCACCGCTCGAGCAGTTCCGGCTGTCGCGCGCGCTCTGGCAGCCACAGGAGCTGCGCGACCTTTGTGCGCACGCTCACGCAGGAGCGCTTCTTCGCCGCGACATCGACCTCGATCCGGACGTGGTCGAGCGCCTCGAGCCGGAGGAGCTGGTCATGCTCGTGCTCGCTCGCACGTTCATGCCCGGTGCGATCCTCCCCAAGGTCGATCGCATGAGCATGGCGGCGAGCCTCGAGGTGCGCCCGCCCCTGCTCGACCGCCGCATCGTTGAGTTCGCGTTGAGGCTTCCGCTCGAGCACAAGATCCGCGGCCGCACGGGCAAGTACCTGCTGCGCGAGGCGGGTCGGGAGCTGCTTCCTGCCGCGGTGTACCAGCATCGCAAGCAAGGCTTCGCGCTGCCCTTGCACCGCTGGTTCAACGCGGAGTTTTGGGAGCTGCTCGAGACGTGGTACGCCCCGGGAACTTCGGCGGCGGGACTGTTCCGTGAGACGGAGCTTCGTCGCGTT
>Ga0169931_10012648_pt1 | contig 11666 bp, 10 predicted proteins | sample Kivu_15m_20L_FD_129675 | JGI IMG/M metagenome (GOLD analysis project Ga0169931, IMG submission 129675) | Freshwater microbial communities from Lake Kivu, Western Province, Rwanda to study Microbial Dark Matter (Phase II) - Kivu_15m_20L... | ecosystem: Environmental > Aquatic > Freshwater > Lake... | reverse complement strand
GCTTAGAAGGCAGCTGCTCTATCCAGCTGAGCTAAGGGAGCTCCGGGGGGCATTGTGCCAGTGTTCCAGGGCGGCTGTGCGTGCTCGTTGCTGGCAGAGGGCCATAGCCTGGAGTAGCCACCTAGAGTGGGAAGCTGTGCGAACCATTGCCCCATGCCTGCGGCTCGGCTCACGGACAGGCAGAAAGCCGAAGTGGTGGAGAGGTTCCGCAACGGCGAAGGAACGCAGAATCTGGCGGTTCTCTTCCGCTGCAGTGCCAACACGGTGAGCCGTGCGGTGAAGGCGGCGCTCTCAGCGGAGGAGTATGAGCAGCTGAAAGACCGGCGATCCAGGCGCCAGGGCGGCGTGCGGGCGGAGCCAGCCGGTGAGGGGGTTGGCAGCCGCACGCTCAGCGATGCTCCCGTCTCCGATGCAGCGGCAGCCCCCTCCGCCGCTGTGATGGCAGAGGACGGCGGGGACCAAGCCGATCCGGAACCGCTGGAGGGTTCCGCCGCAGACGACGACGACAGCGACGGCCCCGGCGTTCTGGCGATCGATGACGCCGACGATTTCGGCGACGATGACGACGACCTCCTCGGGGATGACGACGGCGAGGATCCCTCCGTGTTTGTGCCGATCCCCCTGCTCGCGGTGGGCGAACTGCAGGCCGAGATCCGGCCGCGGCCGCTGGAAGCGGCGGAGCTGCCCACCAGCGCCTACATGCTGGTGGACAAGACCGTGGAGCTTCAGCCCCGGCCCCTGAGCGACTTCACCGAGCTCGGCTGCCTGCCGCAGGAGGAGCTGGAGCGTCGCGCCCTGCTGGTGTTCGTGAATCCCCGGCAGGCCAAACGGCTCTGTGGCCGCAGCCAGCGGGTGATCAAGATTCCCGATACCGCCGTGCTGGAGCGCACCGCTCCCTTTCTGCTGGCCCAGGGCATCAGCCGCGTGGTGATCGAGGGCACCCTCTTCTCCCTGCCTGGGAGCTGAGTGCAACGGCGAAGCCGGCATCGGATCGATCGGGCCTGCGGCAGAGGCTGGAGCAGGGTGTGGGTGCGACGCTCCTCTGCCCTCAGGGTCCTCAGGGTCGATTATCCTGGCCGGGGAGCAGCAGGGCGGCGCTGCATCCGCCGCTGATCACTCCCACCGCCAAGGCCACCCCCACCAGGAAGCCGCCCGGCAGCGGCGCCGTCTGCGCGAAGCCGAGATTCAGGCGTGGCCGCTGCTCCAGGTTCTGGGCTCCCAGGCAGACCGCCAGCAGCAGGAGCAGCCCTCCGGCGAGGCTGCCGATCAGCAGGCGCAGGCGCAGGAGCATTGGCCGTGAGATGCCGGGTGGTGTTGCCCAGTCTGCCGTCTGCGCAGGCAGGAGTCTTGCCTGGCAGTGATTCTGTTCATCGCTGCCTGCGTCAGGCAGCGGTTTGGTCAGGCAACGGTTCCGCCGGGCGGCGATTCCGTCATCCTGCGCTCCGGCCCTCAGGCTGATCCGTCTGCTGCTCCGGCAACGCATCGCCGGGGCGGGGGTGCAGCAGGGCATAGAGAGCGCGGCGGCTGTGGCCGCTGCGTTCGGCCAGGCTGCGGGCCGCCTCGCGGCGGCTCAGGCCGGCAGCCAGCAGCTCATGGAGGGAGCGCCGCAGCTCGGGCTCATCCCAGCGGGGAGCCTGCCGCGGCGCCCCTCCGATCACCAGCGTGCATTCCCCCTGCGGTGCCTGGCGGCTGAAGTGCTCCAGCGCCCGGCTCACACACGGGCCCACCTGCTGCTCATGCCGCTTGGTGAGTTCGCGCGCCACCTGCAGCGGCCGGTCGCCCATCACCGCGAGCAGGTCTTCCAGCAGGGCCACCAGCCGGTGGGGCGCCTCATAAACAATCAGGGTGCGCTCCTCGCCGGCCAGCGCCTCCAGCCGCTGGCGCCGGGCGGCGCCCTTCGGCGGCAGGAATCCCTCGAAGCAGAAGCGGCCCGCCGGCAGACCGCTGCTCACCAGGGCCGTGGTGAGGGCCGTGGGGCCTGGGATGCAGACCACCGGCCGCCCCGCCTGCCGTGCGGCGGCCACCAGCAGTTCGCCGGGATCGGAGATGCCCGGCAGCCCTGCATCGCTGATCAGCGCGATCGCTTCACCGGCCTCGAGAGCGGCCAGCAGCTGCGGCAGCCGGGCCGCCTCGTTGTGGCTGTGGAAACTGAGCAGGCTGCGGCCGCGGATCCCCAGCCGGCTGAGCAGCAGCCCGCTGCGGCGCGTGTCTTCGCAGGCGATCCGGTCGGCGGTTTCGAGCAGATGGCGGGCGCGGGGCGAGAGATCCGCGAGATTGCCGATCGGGGTTCCCACCAGATACAGGGTGCCGGCGGCCGGTTCACTGGTGCCGCCCGAAGCGCTGCCGCTCTCCGGTGCGCCGTCGCTGAGAGCACCGGGTGCCCGATCCGCCGCGCCCGTCTCCCTGCAGGAGAGAGAGTCTGGAGCGGGAGCATCAGCCATCAGGGCAGGCCCACAACCTCCAGAGGCCTGGTCGTCCGGCGGCTCGGCCGGTGGCGGCGCGGTTGGTGGCGGCGCGGTTGGATCCTGCACGGCCGCGGGTCCTGCACAATGCCTTTTTCGCTTCCATGATGCCGCCCTCCCCTTCCCTGCCCAGCGGCGTGGATCTGGAGCCGTTGCTGGCCGAGCTGCGTCGCCTGAGCTGGGGTGCGGCCGACATCCTGCGCGCCTACGCCCGCGGCCAGCAGCCTCCCCATGGCTTCGCGGCAGCGCTGGAGGTGGCGGAGGGTGGCGAGGGGCCGGTGTCTGCCGCCGATCTGGCGGTGAACCAGTGGCTGCTGGCGGGCCTCGGCGCCGCCTTCCCCGCCGCCCCCTGGACGCTGCTCAGCGAGGAGACCGCCAAGGATCAGGCCCCAGCCGGCCGGCCGCTGGCGGCCGACTGGCTCTGGCTGCTCGATCCCCTCGATGGCACCCGCGATTTCCTCCAGGGAAGCGGCGAGTACGCCGTGCATCTGGCGCTGCTGCAGCGGCAGCGGCCGGTGCTGGGCGTGGTGCTGCTGCCGGAGCGTGAGGAGCTCTGGTTTGGCGTGCTGAGCCCTGGGGGCGGCGGTGAGGCCTGGTGGGAAAACAGGGCCGGGCTGCGTTTCGCCGCGGCCCTGAGCAGCCGGGAGCGCTGTGAGGATCTGCTGCTGGTGGCCAGCCGCAACCACCGCGATGCACGGCTTGAGCAGCTCCTGGCGGAGATCCGGCCGGCGGGCAGCCTCGCCATGGGGAGCGTGGGGGGCAAGGTGTGCACGATCCTGCGGGGCGAGAGCGACCTCTACCTCTCCCTCTCCGGCCGCACCGCCCCGAAGGACTGGGACATGGCGGCCCCGGAGGCGGTGCTGCTGGCGGCCGGCGGTGCCTTCAGCCATGCCGATGGCAGGCCGCTGCTCTACAACAGCGGCGACCTGCGGCAGGCTGGCTGCCTGATCGCCAGCCATGGCCGCTGCCATCAGGAGCTCTGCGCCCGGGCGACCGCCGCGCTGGCGGCGATCGACCCGGACTTTGCGGTGTAAGCCCGGCCTGGGACTCAGGCCGGAGCGGGTGCTTCGGCCTGGGGCACGCCGCGCAGGGTGAGGTTGATGCGGCCGCGGTTGTCGATCTCGCGCACCCGCACCGTCACCTGATCGCCCACATTCACCACATCCTCCACCTTCTCCACGCGGGATTCGGAGAGCTGCGAGATGTGGATCATCCCCTCCTTGCCGGGCAGGATCTCCACGAAGGCGCCGATCGGGATCACGCGGGTCACGGACCCGCTGAACACCTCGCCCTCCGACACGCGGCGGGTGAGACCCTCGATGATGCGCTGGGCTTCCTCCGCTGCGGCACCGTCGTGGCTGGCGATCGTCACGATGCCGCCATCCTCGATGTCGATCTTGGTGTTGGTGCGCTCGGTGATGCCCTTGATCGTGCGGCCGCCGGGGCCGATCACGGTGCCGATCAGTTCGGGATCGATCCGGAAGCTGAGCAGGCGCGGGGCGTGCGGGCTGAGGGTGTCGCGCGGTTTGTCGATCGCCTCGAGCATCTTCTCGAGGATGTGCAGGCGGGCCGGCCGTGCCTGCTGGATCGCCTCGGCCACGGTCTTCACCGAAAGACCGGTGATCTTCATGTCCATCTGCAGGGCGGTGATGCCCTTCTCGGTGCCGGCCACCTTGAAGTCCATGTCGCCGAGGAAATCCTCGATGCCCTGGATGTCGGTGAGGATGCGCACCTCCTCACCCTCCTTGATCAGGCCCATCGCCGCGCCGCTCACCGGCGCCTTGAGGGGAACGCCGGCATCCATCAGGGCGAGGGTGCTGCCGCACACCGACCCCATCGAGGTGGAGCCGTTGGAGCTGAGGCATTCCGACACCACCCGCAGCACGTAGGGGAAGCTCTCCTTGCTCGGCAGCACCGGCACCAGCGCCCGCTCGGCCAGGGCGCCATGGCCGATCTCGCGCCGACCGGGGCTGCGCATCGGCTTGGTCTCGCCGGTGGAGTAGGGAGGGAAGTTGTAGTGGTGCAGGTAGGTCTTCTCGGTGGACGGGTTGAGGTCGTCCATTTCCTGGGCATCGCTCGGGGTGCCGAGGGTGGCGCAGGAGAGCACCTGGGTCATGCCGCGCTGGAACAGCCCGGAGCCGTGCACGCGGCGGGGCAGCACAGCAACGGCGGCGCTGATCGGGCGCACCTCATCGAGCTTGCGCCCGTCGACCCGCACCCCTGCCTCGAGGATCTGGGCACGCATCAGCTTCTTGGTGAGCGCCTTGTAGCTGTTGGCCAGCAGCTTGGCGTTGCCGCTCACCGCCAGCTTCACGGCGTCGTCGTCCTTGAGGGAGGCGATTGTTTCGACCACGGAGGCCTTGATCGCATCGAGCTTCTCATCGCGCTCGCCCTTGCCCTGGCTGAACTGCTTGAGCACCTCGGAGATCCCGGCGGCGCATTCCTTCTCGAGGAAGGCGGGCAGGGTGGTGTCGACGTCCTGCTTCTCGGGAATCACCTGGGCGATGCCGAGATCGGCCAGCAGGCTGAGCTGCGCCTTGATGAGTTCATTCACCGCCTCGTAGCCGAAATCGATCGCCTCGATCACATCCTGCTCGGGCAGCTGGTTGGCGCCGGCCTCCACCATGATCACGCCCTGGGGCGTGCCGGCCACCACCAGATCGAGCTCCGAGCGCTCGATTTCCCGGTAGCTGGGGTTGAGCACGAAGTCGTCGCCCAGCAGGCCCACCCGCACGGCGGCCATGGGCCCATGGAAGGGAATCCGGGCCAGCAGGGTGGCCAGGGAGGCGCCGGTGACGGCGAGCACATCGGGCGGCACGCGCTCATCGAGCGAGAGGCAGGTGGCCACGATCTGGAGGTCGTCGCGCAGCCAGCCCGGAAACAGCGGCCGCATCGGCCGGTCGATCAGCCGGGCGATCAGCGTGGCGCGCTCGGGCGGGCGGCTCTCACGGCGCATGAAGCTGCCGGGGATGCGGCCGGCGGCATAGAGGCGCTCCTCGTAATCACAGATGAGCGGCAGAAAATCGATGCCGTCGCGGCCTCCGGAGCGGGTGGCGGTGACCAGCACGGCGGTGTCGCCGCATTCCACCATCACCGAACCCCCGGCCTGGGGGGCGAAACGTCCTGTGGTCAGCCGGATCTCCCGACCATCGAAGGAGATCGACTGCGTCTGTCCTTGCACTGGGAGTTATGTCCTCTTGTTGTCGGAGCCATTCTCGCATCCGGCCATCTTCACTGCGGGATTGTTCCACCTGGCCTGAAACACCCCCTTGTTGCCTGAGCGGATGCCGCAGCCCAATCGCGCAGAGCCGGCGGCCGCGCCATCGTTCGGAGGAATCGGCGGCGCTTGGTGGCGCAGAGGGAGCGGCAGCGCTTGATGGCGCGGAGGGAGCGGCAGCGCTTGGTGGCGCGATGGAAGCGGCAGCGCAATCGCGCTGAGAGAGCGGCAGCGCGTGTTCGCAAAGAACCCTTCGAGACCATGCTGCTGCTGGCCAGCCAGCCCGGGTGAGACCGCTGGGCTGCCGCTGCTCAGAGCACTCTGAAGGTGCGGATCACCAGCTGGATTTCACCACGCCGGGAAGCTCGCCCTTGTGGGCCCGCTCGCGCAGCTGGTTGCGGCAGAGGCCGAAATCGCGGTACACACCACGGGGCTTGCCGGTGGCCCAGCAGCGGTTGCGAATGCGGCTGGGGGCGCTGTTGCGGGGCAGATCCTGGATCCTGCGGTGGATCTCCAGGCGCTCCATCGGATCGGCGGCAGCGGTGAAGGCGGCCTTGAGGGCGGCACGCCGGGCGGCGAAGCGGTCCACCATTTTGCGGCGCTTGGCATCGCGCGCGATCATCGACTTCTTCGCCATGCGGGCGGTTGCAGATCCAGCAGAGCAGCGATCCTAGCTTGCGGGGGGGCGCTCAGCGGGCCAGCCACTGCTGGATCGCCGGCAGCTGGCTGGTGTCTTTCACGATCAGCACCAGGCTCAGCCCCATCAGCAGCACCAGGCCCGATTGCATGAAGGCCATCTGGAAGCGGTCGGGCAGGGGCCGGCCCCGCAGGCCCTCGAGCAGCAGCAGCGCCATCTGACCGCCATCGAGCATCGGCAGCGGCAGGCTGTTGAGCACGGCGAGGTTGATCGAGATCAGGGCGGCGTAGAGAAAGAGGCTGGCGCCGCCCTGGCGGGCGAGGGAGGCGCCCATCTCCACGATCTTCACCGGACCCGACACCTGGGAGGCGGTCTCGCCGAAATGGGTGATCAGGCTGCCGAAGCCCTCGATCGTGCGGCGGGTGAGGCTGATCAGATCGGCGTTGGCCTGGCGGAGGGGTTCGAGCGGTCCGCGCGGCCGGCGGAACACCTCGCTGCCATTGGGCTGGAGCTGGGCTCCGATCCGGCCGGTGCCGCTGAGGTCTGCCGGGGTGAGCAGGATCGGCAGCCGCTGGTTGCCGCGCTCCGCCTCCAGCCGCAGGGGGATTCCGGGAGCCGAGCGGATCCGCTCGACCAGGCTGACCACCGCCTGCTGACCACCCTGCAGGGGTTCGCCGGCGAGGCTCACGATCCGGTCTCCGGCCCGCAGGCCCGCGGCGGCGGCGGGCTGGTCGGCCTGAACGCCGGTGACCAGCACGCCCGGGGTGGTGCTGAAGCCGGCCGGGATGCCCACCAGCATCCCCTGGGCGAGCAGCACCGCCCAGGCCAGCAGCAGGTTGGCGATCACCCCGGCGGCGATCACCAGGGCCCGCTGAGGCAGCGGCCGGTTGCGGAGCAGATCGGGATCGTCGAGGGGGATGCCGCTCTCCTCGTCGTCGTCGGGGAACGACACGTAGCCGCCCAGGGGGATGGCCCGCAGGGCGTAGAGCACCCCGCGGCGACGGCGCTGCAGCAGGGCCGGCCCGAAGCCCACGGAGAAGCCGCTCACCCGGATGCCCTGCCAGCGCGCCGCCAGGAAGTGGCCGCCCTCGTGCACCACGATCAGGCCGGCCAGGATCGCGAGTGCGGTGAGAACGCCCATCAGGCCCGGACCGGTCAAAGGGCCATTCTGGGGGCAGGATCTGCCGGCTGCCGGGCGGTCGGCCGGTTCGGTCGGCCGGAGTGGGCCGGAGTGGGCCTGGCCTGCCGCTGCCCGGGCCTGCCGCTGCTCAGGCGGGCGGGCTGAGCCGATCGCTGCCGAAGTAGGGGGCCAGGGCCACCGGCAGCCGGACGCTGCCATCGCTCTGCTGGCCCGTCTCCAGCAATGCCGCCATGGTGCGGCCCACCGCCAGGCCGCTGCCGTTGAGGGTGTGCAGCAGCTGGGTGGTCTTTCCCTCCTTGCAGCGGATCGCCGAGCGGCGCGCCTGGAAGTCGCCGCAGACCGAGCAGCTGGAGATCTCGCGATAGGCGCCGGCGCCCGCCAGCCACACCTCCAGGTCGTAGGTGCGGGCAGCCGAGAAGCCGAGATCGCCGCTGCAGAGCTCGATGCGGCGGTAGGCCAGCCCCAGGGCCTCCAGCACCGCCTCGGCATCGCGGGTGATCTGTTCGTGGGCCTCGGCCGAGTGCTGCGGATGGCAGAACCAGTAGAGCTCCACCTTGTTGAACTGATGCAGGCGGATCAGACCGCGGGTGTCGCGGCCGTAGCTGCCGGCCTCGCGGCGGAAGCAGGGCGTGTAGGCCACGTAGCGCAGCGGCAGCTGCTCCGCCGGGATCACCTCCTGGCGATGCAGGGAGGTGACCGGCACCTCGGCGGTGGGGGTGAGCCACAGGTCGTCGTCGGCGCAGCGGAAGCTCTCCTCGGCGAACTTGGGCAGCTGGCCGGAGCCGGTGAGGCTGGCGCTGTTCACCAGGATCGGCGGCAGCAGCTCGGTGTAGCCGCGGCGGCCGTGCAGATCGAGCATGAAGCTGATCAGCGCCCGCTCCAGGCGGGCACCCTGCCCCTGCAGGGTGATGAAGCGGCTCTGGGCGATGCGCACCGAGCGCTCGGTCTCCCAGAGGCCGAGCCGTTCGCCGATCTGCCAGTGCTCGGCGAGCGTCTCGCCGCTGGCGGCGAGGCGGGGTTCTCCCCAGCGGCGGCGCTCCACGTTGTCGCGCTCATCGATGCCGTCCGGCGTTTCGGCGGAGGGGAGGTTGGGGAGGGCCTGCAGCTGCTCCTTCAGCGCCTCCTCCAGGGCCTTCTCGCGCTCCTCGAGCGCCGCCACCCGCTGCTTGATCGCGTTGCCCTCCTCGCGCAGGGCCTGCACCTCGGGGCCGGCGGGCGCCGCTCCGGCCTTGATCAGCGCGCCGACTTCGCGGCCGATGCGGTTGCCTTCGGCCTGCAGGGCACTGCGCTCGGCCTCGGCATCCCGCTCTTGCAGGGCGATCGCCTGGAGCGGGGCCAGATCGAGCCTGAGGCCGCGGCGTGCCAGCTGCGTGCGGATCCGCTCCGGGTCGTCGCGCAGCAGACGCTGGTCCAGCACTGGGGAGAGGGCGATTCGGCGGCAGCCTAGGGGTCTGGCGGCCTGCGAACGAGGGGCCGCCGCCGGGCGGGCTTCAGAGAACCTGCACCACCTCGCTCACCTCGGGAATCGCCTCGCGCAGCTTGCGCTCGATGCCCATCTTCAGGGTCATGGTGCTGCTCGGGCAGGAGCCGCAGGCGCCCTGCAGGCGCACCTTCACCACGGGGCCGTCGATCTCGACGATCTCCACATTGCCACCATCGGCCATCAGGTAGGGGCGGAGTTCATCGAGCACCCGCTCCACGTTGTCGATGGTGAGGGCGCGGGGGTCGCTGCTCTCCTGCGTGGCTGGGGCTGCGGCCGGAGCGGTGTCGGTGCTCATGGGGGTGGTTCAGGCTGTGGCCGGAGCTTAGGCAGGCCCGGCAGCTGCGGCGGCCTCGCCGGCCTCGCCGGCCCCGACGGCCCCGACGGCCCCGACGGCCTCGCCGGCCGCTGAAGGGTGCGGCCTGCCGCAAGCCCTCGCCGCTGCCTCAGCCATGGGCCGAGGCGCCGCCCAGGTTCACGAGCACCACCCCGGCGGCGATCAGGGCCATGCCCAGCAGCTGCTGCGGCCCCGGGATCTGCTGGTAGGCCAGCACGCCCACCAGTGTGATCGCCACGATGCCGATGCCGCTCCAGAGGGCATAGGTGAGCCCGAGGGGCAGGGTCTGCACCACCTGCGCCAGCAGCAGCATCGCCGTGCCGTAGGCCGCCAGCACCACGAGGGTGGGCAGGGGCCGGGTCATGCCGGCGGAGAGCCGCAGGCAGGCGGTGCCGAGCACCTCCGCGGCGATCGCCAGAAACAGCAGGTGCCAGGGGGTGAGCGGGGGCATCGGCCGGAGCGGGCAAGCCAGGCCAGCATGGCGGCGGCCGCCGTCGGCTTGGCAGCAGGAGCCCCGGATCGTGCCGGCGGGGCCCTTGATGGTGCCGGCGGGGGCAGCCCGGCAGGATCCTGCAGCGGCCGGTGCCGGCGCGGATCGGCCGGGGCCTCTCCCTAGGATTCAGCCACAACCAGCCAGCTCAGGGCGGCAGAGCCCACGCGAATGACCGACGTACCCGCCGCCCGCATCCGCAACTTCTGCATCATCGCCCATATCGACCACGGCAAATCCACCCTCGCTGATCGGCTGCTGCAGGAGACGGGCACGGTGGCGGCGCGCGACATGCAGGAGCAGTTTCTCGACAACATGGATCTCGAGCGTGAGCGCGGCATCACGATCAAGCTGCAGGCGGCGCGAATGGAATACAAGGCTGCCGATGGCCTCACCTACATCCTCAATCTGATCGACACGCCCGGCCATGTTGATTTCTCCTATGAGGTGAGCCGTTCGCTGCAGGCCTGCGAGGGTGCACTGCTGGTGGTGGATGCCAGCCAGGGGGTGGAGGCGCAGACGCTGGCCAATGTGTACCTCGCCCTGGAGAACGATCTGGAGATCATCCCGGTGCTCAACAAGATCGATCTGCCCGGCGCCGATCCGGCGCGGATCAGCGAGGAGATCGAGGCGATCATCGGCCTCGATACCAGCAACGCCATTCCCTGCTCCGCCAAGACGGGGCTGGGGGTGCCGGAGATCCTGCAGGCGGTGGTGGATCGGGTGCCGCCGCCGCCGGACCGGCTGAAGGAACCGCTGCGGGCGCTGATCTTCGATTCCTATTACGACGCCTACCGCGGCGTGATCGTGTATTTCCGGGTGATCAGCGGCACGATCGCCCGCCGCGACAAGGTGCTGCTGATGGCCAGCGGCAAGAGCTATGAGCTTGACGAAGTGGGGGTGATGGCGCCGGACCAGCGCCAGGTGGAGAGCCTGCATGCCGGCGAGGTGGGCTATCTGGCGGCCTCGATCAAGGCGGTGGCCGATGCGCGGGTGGGCGACACGATCACCCTGCTGGCCAATCCCGCCACAGAGCCCCTGCCCGGCTACACCGAGGCCAAGCCGATGGTGTTCTGCGGGCTGTTCCCCACCGATGCCGATCAGTACCCCGATCTGCGCGAAGCGCTCGACAAGCTCAAGCTCTCCGATGCGGCCCTGCAGTACGAACCGGAAACCAGCAGCGCGATGGGCTTCGGCTTCCGCTGCGGCTTCCTGGGATTGCTGCACATGGAGATCGTGCAGGAGCGGCTGGAGCGCGAGTACGACCTTGACCTGATCGTGACGGCGCCCTCGGTGATCTACAAGGTGAACATGATCGACGGCAGTGAGCTGATGGTGGATAACCCCGCCACGCTTCCCGATCCGCAGAAGCGTGAATCGATCGAGGAGCCCTATGTGAAGCTGGAGATCTACACCCCCAACATCTACAACGGCACCCTGATGGAGCTCTGCCAGGAGCGGCGCGGTGAATTCATCGACATGAAATACATCACCACCGATCGGGTCACGCTGCACTACGAGGTGCCGCTGGCGGAGGTGGTGACCGATTTCTTCGATCAGATGAAGAGCCGCACCAAGGGCTATGCCTCGATGGAATACAGCCTGATCGGCTATCGCAAGAATGAGCTGGTGCGCCTCGATGTGCTGATCAACGCTGAGCGTGCCGATCCGCTGACCACGATCGTGCACCGCGACAAAGCCTACAATGTAGGCAAGGGATTGGTGGAGAAGCTCAAGGAATTGATCCCCAGGCAGCAGTTCAAGATCCCGATTCAGGCATCCATCGGCAGCCGTGTGATTGCCTCTGAGAGCATCAGCGCCATCCGCAAGGATGTGCTCGCCAAGTGCTACGGCGGCGACATCAGCCGCAAGAAGAAGCTGCTGCAGAAGCAGGCCAAGGGC
>Ga0169931_10012646_pt1 | contig 11669 bp, 8 predicted proteins | sample Kivu_15m_20L_FD_129675 | JGI IMG/M metagenome (GOLD analysis project Ga0169931, IMG submission 129675) | Freshwater microbial communities from Lake Kivu, Western Province, Rwanda to study Microbial Dark Matter (Phase II) - Kivu_15m_20L... | ecosystem: Environmental > Aquatic > Freshwater > Lake ... | reverse complement strand
GCAGCGGGCACGTCATCGCCATGTTTCCGGGGTTTAGTTTTACCTTTCGACGGCTGACCACTCGTTTCAGGGCAGAGCATCATGTGCTTCAGGGTTAGCCCGCGAATCTCGCCCTGATCGCTATCGGGCAGGCCTATCGCAACCCCAGCCAGTAGTGGCGTGCAAAGGCGAGGTCGATTGCGGCATCGAGTGTCGTCTGTAGCTGCGCCAGGAGCACAGAATCGACAGCTCTGGCGATGTTCTCCCGCACCTCGCCCAGTGTCTGCGACCGCGACAAGGCAAGGAGCCGGGCCATGACCGGGTCCAGCATATCGGTGCGCACGCCGTCCGTGCTACGCACGATCGCGACGTGGATTGCCTGAGGCAGGAGAGGAGTTTCTGCCAGCCGCACGTCATGTGTGAGTCGCAATACGGACAGACTCGGGTTTACGAGCACGCGCGCGTCGTTCACGCTCGCGTCACTCTGGCGTGGCGGCTCATCCATTCGCGGTGTTGTCGTCCCAAACGCAATGCGATGTGCAAGGTCCAGCTGCAGCGCCTGCTGCAGTACGGGTAGCGGAGTCTTTTGTGATTCAAGGAGCTGCCTGACCTGTAGCGTGAAACCGGCGAGCTCCGCTTGCTGTGCCGCCAGTGCTGCGCGCAGCGTGGCGCCGAAACGGTCGGCGGCCCCGTCCAGCGAACGGGCGTCGGGAGGACTGGCTGTAAACACGAGGAGCGTGATGCGGTTCAGGAGCAGTGGCCCCATCACACGCGTGGCGCAGGGAAAACTTGCCTGGATTGTCGAGCAGATGCGTTGCCACACCTGGTGGTGGTATAGCATGAATCGGGCTGCTGGTTCTCCCTGCTGGCTGTCAGGTTCAAGCAACGCAACGACCTGTGCTGCGTCGGGCGACTCGAACGTGCCACGGTCAAAGGCCAGCGGGCGCGCAAGCGCTCGACACCACTCTGCCTGCAAAGCCACCCACCATTCCGGTGGTGTAGGACTCATTCGCGCACCATTCGGGCTAATTCGAGCTCTGCCACAACGGTGGCAAAGTCCGGCAAATCAGCGTCCCATTCCAGTACCGTGGGAAATGGACCGCCCAGCCGCCAGGCGGCTGCGTAAAGCCGCCAGACGTCCTGCGACACGGCTCTGTCATGGGTATCGTGCAACAATCCATCAGGGCGTTTCTGATGACCGGCGATGTGCACATACAGTACCCGCTTCCAGGGAATAGCCTTTAGATAGTCTATTGCGTCGAAACCATGGTTCACGGCTGACACATAAATATTGTTGATGTCGATTAACAGACCACAATCAGCTGTTTCTGCAATTCGGGAAATAAACTCCCATTCCGGCATTTCATCGCGCCCGAACCGAAAATAGGTCGAAACATTTTCGATGCCGAAAGGGAGGCCGACGGCGGAGCGAGCGGCCTGAATCCGGTGACCTATCCACGGGATCAGGTCATTCGCATAGGGCACCGGAAGCAGGTCATAGAGGTGGGCATCCCCAAATCTGGCCCAGCACAGGTGGTCGGTCACAAAGGGGGCTCTCACCCGCCTGGCCAGCCATGCAATCCTCTCCAGAAAACGGGTGTCGAGTGCGTCAGTTCCAGCCAGATTCAGCGAAACGCTGTGGGGCACAATGGGATATTTCGCGGCGATCTGATCGAGATTTTTTCGAGGAATATCGGAAGGCTCCAGATAATTATCGGCTATGCACTCCAGGAAATCCACGGCTCCCGTGGACTCCCGCAATGCCTGATAGTGTTCGGGCCGGAGCGACAGACCAAGCCCATGGCGCGGAATCTCACGTGGCGTCGGCGTGGTCATGGAACGATCGCGGTTGTGGTGCGGAATGTATGCCCTGAAAAGGGCTCGAAGCGAGCTCTGGCAGGCACGAAAGAGCGCGTCAATGGGTTATGGCATACCGGGCGCCATACCCTCTCCATACTCGAAGTTGGCGCCCACCAGGGTGAGGCTGCGCAGGTGCGTAACCAGCGCTTCCATCTCGCGCCGCGAGACAATTTCATAATGGCCGGGCATGTTGATATGTGCGGTGCCCGTAGGGTTGATGCCGCGGACTCCGAACGCGACGGCCGCGAGTAGCTCGTCGTCTGAACGGTCCAGAAATGTGGCCACGGCGGCTTCCACGTCCTCTCCGGGCGGCACGAGCACCTTGAATTCGTTGGCGCCGGCCGAGTGACAGTTAGAGCAACCGGCTTCGGCATAGGCATCGGCGCCGCTTTGACCTTCATCGGCCGCAGCCTCTACGCAGCTCCAGCCAGCGCAATAGTTCACGCCCCGGCAATCATGGACGAACAGCTCGTTCCACGGGTGCATATGCATGCCCCTGCAAGCCACTGTGCCCGAACAGCTGGCGTGCACGAGCACGACGCCAGGGTTTGCAGCGGTAGCATCCAGTTGCGCCGACCGCTCGCACGCAGCGGAGAACTCGGCGAACGAGATCGCTCCGTCTTCATCGGTATCCATGATGCCAAGCGCCTCGGCAAATCGGCTCTCGCCCATGGCCGGCATGTCGTCGCCGTCGCAGTCCGAATCAACCCCGTCGAATGATCGCTCGCGGGCGCCGGGGTATATCGTTGAGTTGGTGTCGTCACAGTCGTCTGTACCCGGCAGAAAGCCATCCAGATCGCGGTCAGCGCCGGCCGTGAGGTCGGTGCCCGTATCGGCGGTCGGGCCGAGTGATGGCTGCGCGTTGTCGGAGTCGTCGCAGCCGATCAGTGTGACGAGCAGCGACGCAAGAAAAGCAGAACGCGTTGGCATGGCAGGTTCTCCAGATATTCTTCAAAAGGGAAGTGCGAACAGGGTGTTGGCAACACAGAGGCTTCAGGCGCCACGGCCTTCATGCCACGAATTACAGCTGTTTGCCGTGTTCGCCTATGTGGCAAAAGAGCGCAGCCTTCTGGCTGGCGTAGCCCGAGTCCAGACCCAGGGAACTGGAGCTTGATGCATAAAGAGCACGTACAAGCCCCGAAGGACGCGCGTTGCCAAACCGCCGACGATTGATCGCGAAATTGTTGCGTCTTCGTCAACGCATACTGGTTTTGTAGGGAGCGTACCCTGAACCTGTCCAGGAGCGTGCCATGCTGTCGCGTATTTCTCAGGTGCTCCGTGAGCGTCTTGCTGTGGGGCCGTCGTGGCAGGTGACCGTTTGGGCGACCGTCGCGGCGTTTGGGACCTATTTCAGCATGTACGCATTCCGAAAACCTTTTGCGGCAGCTTCATGGAGTGGTGAGGGTGTCTGGGACTCGGATGTGCAGCTGAAAACCACGCTGGTGGTCGCGCAGATTCTGGGGTACGCGACCTCGAAACTGTTCGGCATAAAGTTCTGTTCGGAAGCTTCCGGGCGCAGTCGGGCCGGACTGCTGGTGGGTCTGATCGTGACCGCCGAGCTTGCCCTGCTGCTGCTGCCGATGCTGCCGCGTGATGCGGCATTTCTGGCGTTGTTTCTGAATGGTTTGCCCCTGGGGATGGTGTGGGGGCTGGTGGTTTCATATCTCGAGGGCCGTCGCAGCTCCGAAGTCCTGATGGCGGGGCTCTCGGTGTCGTTTATTGTGTCGAGCGGGGCTGTGAAAGACGCCGGTTTGTGGTTCTTGAATGCGGGTGTGGCCGAGGGGTGGATGCCTACCGTCACCGGTCTGGCCTTCCTTCCCCTGTTTGTATTCGGGGTATGGATGCTGGAGGTGATTCCGCCGCCTTCGGCCGATGACGTTCGGGATCGATCGCCCAGAACGGCGATGTACGGCGAGGCGCGGACTGGATTTCTTCGTCGATACGGTTGGGGTTTGGTGGGGCTTGTGCTGACGTATGTTCTGCTGACCGGCTACCGTGATTACCGCGACAACTTTGGTGTGGAGATTCTGGCTGAACTTGGAGCGGCGCACTCGGGTGGAGCGTTCTCGCGCACTGAACTTCCCATCGCCCTGCTGGTGCTGGGCATCATGGCAGGACTGTCGTGGATTCGGAGCAACACGTTGGCGCTGGCCGTTACACTTTTTCTGGTGGGTGTTGGCTGCACCCTGCCATGGGTGGCCGGAACGCTGAGGGGGCTGGGCACGATTGGGCCGCTGAGCTGGATGTTGATCTCAGGTTTTGGTTGTTATCTGGCATACGTACCCTTCAACAGCGTATTGTTTGATCGGCTCATGGCTCACACACGCGCACCTGGAAATGCGGTATTTGCCATTTATCTGGCCGATACGAGCGGATATCTTGGGGTTATCGCGCTCCTGCTGGCATCGGATCGGCTGGCGAGCGATGGTCAACGTCTGGCGTTTCTGGACCAGTGGGGCCTTCTGCTGGCGCTCCTCGGTCCTGCGTGTCTGGTATTCAGCACGCTGTTCTTTATGAATCGCAGTCAGACTCACACGAGTACTGCGCTTGTCTCACCCTGAATGGAGCGAACATGAATCCGCGCGCGGTAATTTTTGACTGGGCAGGCACGACGGTGGATCACGGCAGCCGAGCCCCGATACTCTCGTTTATGCACGTATTTCGGGAGCATGGGATTTCGGTATCCGAAGCCGAGGCGCGCGTGGCCATGGGCCGCGACAAGTGGACACACATACAACAGACGCTGGCGATTCCCACTGTGCGTGAATCGTTTCGGGCATCGTTTGGGCGTGCACCTCTGGATTCGGATGTGGACGCGCTGCACGAGACATTCAAGGCGACACAGGTATCGCTGGTCGCAGCGGGATGCGAGCCCATTTCGGGTGTGGTTTCCATGGTCAGGGAGCTGCGGTCGCGCGGCGTTCGAGTGGGCTCTACGACGGGGTATTCGCGTTCGATTATGGAGGCGCTCATGCCCTTGGCTGCGGCGCGCGGCTACGCGCCCGAGTGCTGTATGACAGCGGATGATGGGCCAGCCGGCCGCCCCGCGCCCTGGATGCTCTTCAGGGCGTGCGAGGCTCTGCAGGTGTACCCGGTATCGTCGGTGGTTGTGGTGGATGATACGGTGGTAGGTATTCAGGCGGCCCGAAATGCGGGGATGGTGGCGGTGGGTGTCGCTGCGACCGGCAATCTGGTCGGACTGGGGGAGGCTGAGCTGGCCGCACTTCCAGCGGTTGAACAGGAACGCATGACGCAGCAGGCTCGTGTAGCTCTTCACGAAGCTGGCGCTCATCTGGTCATCGACTCGGCTGCGCTGCTGGTGGAGCAGGTGATCGACAACGGCGCGTGGCGAAGCGGTTGATCGCTATTCGGGGCAGGGTGTCAGGTAAAGCCGAATATCGCGAACATTGTGTGTGCTACCCGAAAAGACGCTCCACGGTGCGGAACGCAGTCGGGCCTGTTGGCCGGTCCAGCGAGCCAGCGTTTTGCCCATGGGCAGGGCCGGCACGTTCCCGGCGCTGAAACCATACCGAAACCCGGGATCAAACTCGGCCGACGTGCGTTCGCGAGCGGGTGGGTTTCCGGGCGGACGAAAGTCCTGCGGCGTACCGTCGTTCGAGGCCACGACGAAGACCGGGTTGGTAATCGCGATGGGTGTAATGGGGAACGCGGGTGGCGGAGCGAGCGCGCTGTCGCTGTCGGTGTCGAGGCCCAGCGGACCGGCAAGACTTCCCACTGCATCGGTTAGCAGGAGCGGTGGCAGTTCCAGAGGACGTACAATCGGGAAAAGACTCTGCGTTCCCGATACTTCGGCCACAAACCAGGCGTCACCGAATCGCTCTCTCGGGGCGGGAGCATCTTCCTGAGTGATGGGAAGGGAGAGGGTGAGAGACAACAGGAGCGGGTTGGCAGAAAGATCACGCGCGGGGTCGATCTCTTCAACGTGTACGACCGCTGCGTTGCGAAACACCACCAGTCGATCGAGGCCGATCCATGGGGGGGCCTGCACGCGAAGCTGGACGTTGACTGTTCCATCGGTGCTCACGGCGGTACTTCCCGGGAGTGCTCCCGCGGCGGTGAAGTCAACCATGGGGCCGTTTGTCGCGAGCACCTGTGCGTTCCGGATGGAAGCCAGCAGCTCGTCGAGCGAGAAGCCACGGGTCTGGTCGATGGTGACGCGAATCATGGAGCGAAAATAGCCGGCTTCCTCGTCGAGACCGTGCGAGTCGCTGGTTCCCAGCCCGGTGGGACGATAGCCGAGGTTGAGCAGGTTGAACCAGTCGTCGACCGCCCCCGGAAACTCGGGTTGTTGTTCATCATCGACCAGAATGGCACCGGGCTCTGAGCGGGCGGGAATAAGCTCGTCGGGGGTCTCGAGTGGGATTCTATGGTGATGAATTTCCCAGAAGAGTTTTCCATTCAGGATTTCCATCGCGTCGAAATCAAAGGAAAACTGTGAATTTCCTTCCTCGTCGACAAAGGCACGACCCGATGGCGACAGAAAAGTATCGAGAAATCCGAGCGGCAGATAATCCATCGTGAAGGCATCGCGACGGTACTGGTCGAAGTAGCCGATAATCTGGTCGCGTGGGTGGTTGACCTGAACGACAGGCTCATACCCTGCAGCGCCGCGGCTCCTGACGTCAGCAAAGAGTTCATCAGGTGTTCTGCGCGCCCATTCGAACGCTCCGCGCGCGACCTCATCGAGCTGGTATTCGAGCGGATAGGCGTTGAAGTGTCCTGACTCGAGCGTCGTCAGCTCAAGTCCTACAGTGGTCAGCATCCAGTCCACCAGACCGGTTTCGCGGAGTGCCTGCTCGTAGTTGGTGACGAAGTTGTGGTCGGTCGCGACAACCCACTCCAGACCTTCGGCGGCCGCGGAACGCACGCGCGTGTTCAGGGGCAGAGCGGAGTCAATCGAGTTGACCGTATGCATGTGCATGTCGCCAGCAATCCAGCCTTCGGTGTCCACAACCCGCGAAATGGTGTGGGTCAGCGACCGGTTCTGTCCGGGTGCGACGACCACGAACTCCCGGTAGACGTCGTACTCCGGTCCGCGACTGCTCCAGATCTCATAACGCCCTGGGCGCAGGGTCAGCCTTGCGATCCCTTCGGAATCCGTAAACCCGACGGCTTCGATGTACCGGAGCGTGTCGGGTTGTGCTGGATCATCGGGGACCATGTCCGTGGTCAGAAAGGGCTCTCCCAGCCGGAGGTCATACAGGAAGGTGGCCGGGTCCTGCCCGGCGCGGTCGGCTGGAATAAATCCGACGGCGGTCACTTTGGCGGGTAGAGCTGCGCCGTTACTGGCTTCGTGCACCCGGACCGAGAGGCTCCCGCTCGCCGGCGCGTCAAGGACGAGCCGGGTCTGCCCGGCTCCGGTGATCTCAAATGGGGTCGGTGTATCGTTCGGTCGACCGTTCCCGACCACCTGTACCTGATAGCGTCCGGGTGGGAGTTGGCCCTGAAAACTACCCAGCCCACGCGTGGTGTACTGCGCGAAGGGGCGCGGGTCCAAACCATCGAACACCTGCGAAACCAGGACCGACAGTCCAGTGACCGGTTGGCCACTCAGCTCGTCGATGACCTGGCCTGAGAAGGTTCCCTGCGGTGCGCTACGAATGCGCAACACCTGATCCACAATACTGCCTACGTCGCCGTCTCCAATGATGAAGTATCGGCGTACGGTAAACGTCTCGCCCGGCAGTAGCACGGCAGGTGCCTGCCCATGGAACACACCCAGAAATCCGCTGGCGATGAAGGGCACCAGCATGGAGCCTCGCGTCACGGGCACGTCGGGTGCCTCAAACAACTCCCGTTTGGACCACACATAATTTTCGTCGCTCTCTTCGGCGAGCAAGCCGTACGACACGCCATCTCCTCGGGACGCGACCCAGTCCACGACAATGCCGGGAAACGCGGGCCACTCAATCCCACGGTCGTAAGAGCGTTCGAGTCCAAACCGAACATCAAAGCCTTCACCCGGCAAAAATACATTTGCGAGCGCGCCGTATAGCGCTACGTCGCCAATGGGGACGGTAAATCCTTCCAGATCGAGGCCAAGAAGCCCGAGCAGGGTTCGGGCATCGGCGCCGGGAAACGCCAGCTCACGCTCGCCGGTGTTGGTGAGAGAGAACGAGACTTTCACCCACTGCTCACCCGGATGCAGTTCGTAGCGTTGCTCGTAGCGCACGTTCTGTTGGGAATCGCCATCGAGGTAGTCGGTGTGGCTCCCGATCGCCGCGCGGTTGAGCACGCCCACGAGCTCCAGAAAGTCGCCCGCGCTGCCCGATGCCACGACCACTGCGGGGCCGCCGTCCGTTCCATCAGACTCGACGGTCACCTGGTCGACCGCCATTGCCTGCAGAAAGAATGCGGGAAAGAACTCACCAAACGCGTCCTGCCCGCGCCCTGTCTGCTGGTTGCCGACGTCGTTAGCGTCGACCAGCGCGGCGTCGATGATGGACCCGCCGTACACACCGAAGCCCCGCGAATAGCCCGGGGCCTGCACGACGATTCGCACCAGGTCGTTCTCCATGATCACGTCTCCAGGCTCGCCGAGCGCGCGCGGGCCGCCGATGAGCTGGTCGCGGTGTGTGGCGAAGTACGCGCGGGAGCGCGGCTCGCGTTCGCTGTCATCACAACCGGCAAGCAGCGCCATCACGCAGGCGGCCACCAGAGACACCAGACATAACACCCGCAGGTGACAGCTGTTTCTGACAACAGGCATGACGCGCTTCACGGAAACACCACCTGCAACAGGCACTCCAGACGATTGTTGTCGACCTGCCGTGCGTCGGGTTCGAGCGCCAGCGTGTAGGCGGTCATAAAGCGCACGCGTTCGTTCCTGTCGCCAACGCCGAGCCCCATCGTGTGCTCGGTGACATCGAGATCGGCGAAGTCAAACGCGAGCGATGCATCCACGTCGCTGCGCCAGGGTTGATAGGTGGCCAGCCGATAGGCCGGATACAGTCGAACAGGTCCAATGGCGGGCCGCCACGAAACTTCCACGTGCCACGCCTGGCGGTCGCGCTCGGGGACTTCAATTGTATTGAACCGGGTCTGCACGCGCGCCAGCTGCGCCATCAGGTGAATGTCCAGCCAGGTGGCCCGCAGGTCAACGGTCCATCCCAGATCGGTCTCGCTGAACTGGTCAGGGCGGACGCCCGCTGTACGCTCGTTGCGAAGTACGGCACCGCCGACACGCACATACTCCAGCCAACCCAGCTCAAGCCGGGCAAACAGGGCGAGCGCCTGATTATCGTTCAGCAGCTGGTTCTCGCCGTTACCGTTGGCAGCCATGATCGCGTAGTTGACGCGAAGCGGACCGGCCGTAGCAGGCTCCCGGGAGCTCAGCATGACGCCGATTTGCCGTCGGGTGCTCAGAGAGACTTCCTGCAGGCCACGCCCGACGGGAACACCCGCCTGCCCCACCGCCGCCCGGGAGAATAGCAGGTCGCGTCTGGATCGGAGGTCTTCGGCCGCGAAGGGCGCGAGCATCTGTCCGGCCTGAACGCCCAGCCAGGGACGATACTCGAGGCGAATAAACGCGTCCCGAATCCGGACGTTCAGCTCGCCTTCTGGCGTGTTCACCGGGACACGTGGCTCTGATGTGCCCTCTACGCCGGTGCGAAAACGCAACCAGCCATCCCGGTGCGCGCCATCGACATGCAGTCGGGCATTCTGAAGGGCAAAACCGTCGTTTCGCCCAATGAAGTCATACTGTTCGTCGTCCTGTACCTTTTCGAATGCAATGCGGGTGAACCCAGAGAGCTGGAACCCGAACAGCGGCGCCGGCTGTGGATCTGCCGCCGCTGGTTGCTGCTCCGGTTGCGCCGAAACCTCGTCGGATTCCGTTCGGGAAGCCGGTGCTACTGCGTCGTTTGTTGGCTCTTGTGCCAGCACAGGCGCGGCCGACAGGACACACAAAACAAAGGGAAACAGCGTGAGCGTGAACCTGTTCATGAGGAGACCGTGCTGGGGCAAGGGGCAGGATGAACCGCCGAGCCGCATGCATGGGAGCCACGACGAGACAACCGGGCGTCACGCTCCTACATGAGAGTGACGGCTGCATGGCGTTGCGGTCGGGCATGAAACAGAACGCGCAACTTCTGACGACGAGCCCAAACGGCCGTGCACAGCCACGTGCCTCAACGCTATGAACGGCACCCGTGTAACGACCTCTCATCCGCGTCAGGAGACACATGGAAAGGGAAATGCAGCAGTTTGATGATGTGGTGGTGGGCGCTGGAATCCTGGGGCTCTCGACGGCCAGCGCGCTCGTGGAGCGAGGGCGCCGCGTGGTGGTGGTGGAGCGCGCATCGCGGACCATGGGCGCGACGGTGCGCAACTTTGGCATGCTCTGGCCTGTCGGGCAGCCGGCAGGAGAGCGTCGCGATCTTGCGCTCCGAAGCCGGGAGCGCTGGGTAGACGTGCTGACGCGGGCTGGGGGGTGGATGAACCCTTGTGGCTCGTTGCATCTGGCCCACGAGGACGACGAGCTGGACCTGCTGCATGCCTTTGTTGACGCCCATCAGGCGGGGGAAGGCGCACTCATGCTCACACGCGAGCAGACACTGGCCCTGTCGCCTCTGTTGGTAGACCGTGGGCTGAAAGGGGCGATGTTCAGCCCGACGGAAATCTGCGTGGACCCGCGTGCGGTTCCGGGGGTCCTGGTGGACTATCTGGTCTCGCTGGGAGTTCAGTTTTTATGGAATGAGAGTGTGCTTGGGGTGGATACCGGCGCCGTGCGAACCTCGAGTCGCCTGCTGGGTGCAACCGATATCTGGGTGTGTTCGGGCGATGAGATCGGTGGTTTGTACGGCGACTGGCTTCGCAGCACGGGCGCGGTGCGCTGCAAATTGCAGATGCTGCGTACCCGTTCGGCCATGCCCGTGCTGGGGCCGATGCTTGCTGGCGGCCTGACACTGGCGCACTATGAATCGTTCCGTCAGACGACGGGCCACGCCGAGCTGGCAAGGCGCCTTCGAGCCGACTGGCCAGATTATTTTCGTTGGGGAATTCACGTGATGGCATCGCAACATGGAGATCGCAGCATCACGCTGGGAGATTCTCACGAGTATGGTGACGCGATCGGTGTGTATGACCGCACAGAGATTGATGACCTCATTCTGAACTATCTGCGCCGATTTCTGCCCATTGCTGACGAGGTTATCGAACAGCGATGGGCTGGTTACTATTTGAAACACCCCACGGAACCATGGCTGGTGATGCATCCCGAAGAACGGGTCCATCTGATTACCGGGGTAGGTGGTGCGGGAATGACACTGTCGTTCGGTCTCACCGAGAAGGTGGTCAAGGACACACTTGGCTGAACCTGGCCCTGCGCATATCCGTGTTGCACGGGGTTTACGGGCGGAATGAATGAAACTCCCGGCGCGCACGTCATGAAACCGCTCTGGAGACCTGCACACACGTGAAACCCCTGCACGGAACAGGAGAACGCATGAATCGTGTACTGAAACGCCCAGTCCCGACAGTCACCTTCGCCGGCCTTGCGCTCGCTTGCGCCGTCATGGTCACAGGCTGTGGTTCCATTGGCGGTGACGACGATGGTGGTCTCTCGGCGACCGAGACTCTGGCAGGCGGTGGCTCGTGGCAACCGCCGTCGGGTGGTGCGGCAGCCGAGGCGTCCCTCGATGCTGTGGTAACGATGCAGGTGCAGGGCGGTGCCGGAGACAGTTTTACCGGTAGTAATGGGACGCTGACGCTGAATCTGGAGTTGCTGGACGCACAGGGGCGCCCGATTGGCGGGGATCTGGCGCCCGAGAACTTTATGGTGCGGGTGGCAGAGACGCAGATACTGGGCG
>Ga0169931_10012645_pt1 | contig 11669 bp, 8 predicted proteins | sample Kivu_15m_20L_FD_129675 | JGI IMG/M metagenome (GOLD analysis project Ga0169931, IMG submission 129675) | Freshwater microbial communities from Lake Kivu, Western Province, Rwanda to study Microbial Dark Matter (Phase II) - Kivu_15m_20L... | ecosystem: Environmental > Aquatic > Freshwater > Lake ... | reverse complement strand
ATTCCTCTTTGCTAAAAGAAGCGTTATTTTATGCTAATCCAATTATCATCAGCTCATTATCTTCAAAGTACTAAGCTGCTTAGCCTGAGTGTTTGATGTTGCTAATCTAATGATGTTTGGAAAAAAAATCTTCTTATGAAGTTTTTAAAGTTTTACCGTAATCGTTATTTGCAGTTTCTTTGTGTTTAGAAGGCTTAGATATAATAATTTTAGTCTGGTCATAAACTCCAATGCTTTGCCAAAGTGGTGAATCACCTTTCGACATGTGTAACTCTATTTTCTATTTTATAAATAAATTAGTAAAACTAATCTATATCTTTGAGCAATTAATTTTACGTATTTTAAGTCAATTAACTCAATATTTTGCTTTATTTAGGCTTATTCAAATATTAAGTAATCCTATTTATTTGTGTTTGATGATAACTCATATTTTTAAGCAGCTTTTAAATCAATATATTTTTTAGGATAATAAATACAATATGAGTTAAACACTAAAGATTAAAAGAATAATCGACAAGAAGACTTAAAAATAAAGAGGTAAATGCTGATATATTAAGGAAAATCAGTAACTAAATATCTGGTTTAATGGTAAGGACCTTAAGGCCTCGAGGAAGTTTGGGAAAATGAGAGATAGCTAGGCATATATCAACAATAGATAAAGCAATTTAATTAAAAAAATAAGTTAGGAAACTGGAATCCTTTGATTTCTTAGCTAAAATAAATAGAAAAGGACTAAATCAAACCTTATCAACCAAAATTACAGCCAAATACAAATTATTTACGTTCCGAGAAAAAAATTATTAAACCTGAAAATCTCATTTTTTATGAATAAGAAGATGACTAAAGCGTAAAAAGATGTGACTTTGCAAAAGAAAACAATTAAATAGCTAATTTAATAACTTAAATTTAAGAAAAAAATAGGAAAAAAACTCAAATAAGTTAGATTATAATAGGCTCTGCTTAAAGAACTATTTAATTACATCAACATCGAAAATAAAATTTACTCCTGCAAATACAAAATAAATATGCAAATAGAAAATAAATTCAAAAGTGTTTTCCGACTGCAAAAATATAGAAAACATTTAATTAGTAAAATTTTTACTAAACACAAAGAAAAATTCGAATTTTAAATCCCAATATATCCTCGATATAATAAAACTAATAAATATTTTTTGGCATGTATGATAGATTTTCTAAAAATTAGTCTTAAAAATTACAAAAAATTACTCATAAATAAGCTTTTACATAAAATCAAAAAGCCAAACAAAACTCAAATATATAAATTTTATACAGGCATTCTAGAAATGGTTATGATAGCTCCATTTGCTATACAGTTAAGGATAAGGAACAGATAAAATAGTTAACACACGCTTAGATATGTACCTTGAATCCGATTGCTTTGATAAGATTCTACGAAATTTATCGTAAAAAAGCTAGAGTATAGAAATCGCGTTAAAATATTCAAAAAGCCTAATAATTTTCAAGTCCTAAAATGAACGTATAGTAAAGCTAAAGTTATTCATGATATTTTAACTCTTTTATTATGAAAAATATCGAAAACGAAATTATAGCTAAATAACAATTCATTATGTAAAATAATATGAAGTTTATATTTTAAACAAAGAAAAAACTTATCACGATTATTGTTTTGCCGATTTTTGAATAGAATATTTCTTTAGAATTTTATTTTAGTAACGATAAACTTGAACTTTTTAATTGTTTTTTAAATCGTTTATGCTAATACAACGGATTTTCCTAGCTGTATTTGTCTAAGTAGATTACATTTTTCTTGCTGAAAAATGTTGAAAATCAAGCTGTGTTGAAAATTAACTGATCCTCTACGGATTTATTTCAACTCTTCGATATTTTATCTTAATAGCATTACTCTTGATTTTTTTGTCTTTATCTGAGTATTCAGTGTCCTTGTGATCAATACTGCTTATTCCTTCCAATTAATTTAAAATCATTTGTCTCTTATCTCTCTATCTATCTTGAATCATATGTCTTTTAAGTTATAAAAAGCCAACTTTTATTCTTGCTCGGACCATCCTTACCGAAGGCTTTATCAAAGTTGCAGCCTTGAGAAAATATCCTTTGTTTTACTTGATGTTTAAGTTTAAGTATGATCCTATTTTGTTAGTTCTTAACTTTTACAAAAAGTTAGTCATTACTGAATAGTTACCCTTACTCAGAGCTTAGGGTAAAAAAACTGCATTTATTTTCTATTGATGATAATGCGTCACCTTCTGAATTTTTAGAAATGCCTAAGATAGTTTTTTCTGTTGCATTTTGGCAAAAATTTAGAATAAGACAGATTAGCTTTTGAAATATTTATACTATTTAGCATCGATGTCCATCACACAACCAAGTGATGTTCCGTTCTCAGTAATTCCGATACTATCAGCAAAAAGTTCGTTCCCGTGGCGCCAAAAAGAACGATCACTCACTTCTTTTTGGTAACTATTCAATCGAAAACTCATAATAACTTTATATTTATAATTGTAAAATATATAATACCTGTAATTTTCTAATTTTTAAGAATGAAAACGTATAGCAAATTATTAATTATGATATCATCTGACCATACGAGGCTTCGGTATGTTAACCTGAACATGTTCTTTGCTACTATGTCGACGAATAATTTAAGGCAATTTTTATTCGCTCGCATTACGATTCAAAAATAAAGAGCTGTTTCTTTGAGGCTTCTCCTATATAGTCATTTCCGAAGCATTATCGTACTTACTTTTTGGCAATCTAGCCTTAAGATCATTACCAAAGTTGAATCGACTAGGTATTTTTATGGTTTGAATCAGTTGATTTTATTTGTTTAATACGTTGTCAAAGTTTTAGTCATTAAACTTTTCATTTGGATATAAGTAAATTCTTTTTCTAATCGCAGATTTATGCAATAAAGTTTCTATTGAAGGACGTTCTTTTGGATTCACTGTAAGACAACATCTGATAAAGCTTTAGAGTTATTCAGAATATCTGCTTGGAATGCGATCGTAAACACCAGTCATTATCTTTTTTTTGAGAGAATTGATGTCATTAGCCATAAAAGGTGGACGAAAAGATGCAAGTTCATAAAGAACACAGCCCATCGACCATACGTCACATTTGCCGTTGTAAGGATAGTCAGACCATACTTAAGGACTGGCATAATATGGAGTTCCTGTCTGAGTGCTAGCTAAACCACTTTTGCTTATTTTTGATACATTTAGATCTCCGAGTTTTATTTACTATTTTCCAGTCAAAAAAATATTAGCTCCCTTTATATCTCTATGAAAAATATTGGACTTATGAAGTGTTTTTAGGCCAAACAGCATCTGAATTGCCAGCTTCCAAATGAGATCTTCTTTGATCGCCTACTTTCTTTTCGAATATTATTTGACCAGTCTGGTTAGATCACCACCAGTTGCAAATTAAGTTACAAGCAGAAGGCAGCCATCGCTCTAATCATATATAGCTTCTTTATATCCGATGATATAAGGGTTTGAAATACTAGCCAAAATTCTGACTTCATTAAGACAATTTGAAATATCTCTGGAGTTAGCATTCAACAGTTTGATCTTCTTCATCGCGTAGATCTGATTGTCTTCTTTTCTTTTTACTTTGTAGACGGAAGCGAAAGCTCCTTCTCCAACTTTGGCAAGTACGTCGAACTTATTCATATCGTTAAATAAGAAATATAGAAAATCATAAATCTTCATCGATTATAAATCATAAAAATATTTGATAGTTAAAGTTAAAAAATTAAGTAAATAAACAAATCAATTAGATGATTTTCTTAACAGTGACTATATTGTAGTGCTTTGAACTAATAACAATTGATAAAATTCTTGTTCTTTTTAGGCTTTTATCACATCTTAATCTAAGGAATCAAGTTGCTAGATATGTTGTAGCTGCTATATATGACTTTGATTTTAGATTGGCATACTGCTTTGAGCTCTTTTATAAACTTATATAGTTTCTTAGTGAACTCTCGAAAAAATGGCTAATTTTTTGTTAATTTCAATATTTGTTTTAGATTCAGGATTGTTATTAGTTATTTCAATTTGTGATTGAAGTTTTTTGAGAAGCATGTAGCCATTTTATTGATGATAATTTATCTACGCTAACACTTAAAAAAGTCCGTTCGATGCTTACAAATATCTAAACTACTCTAAATACACTTGTAATTACATATTGTATGAACGATGCGCATTACTTTTTGCCTTAGATTTTGTGTAAATACATTTGCCCACTCCATTAATTTCATATTTTATTCAATAAGTCGAAAATTCTGAACTTAAAGTTCTTGCAAAGTCTAAATATTTTAGGTGTATGGTGGTACTTTAGTTGAACTTAAAAATAGCTGATACTCGTTTACATGTGATATGTAACTAGACTTTTTTCGATGCATCTATGGCTCAATTCTGTTTACAGTAATAGAATCTCTTCCTAGATCGTCAGCAGGAGATATTTAGAATTGAGAGACCACTGGTAATTAAATAGTTTTGATTACATTTTAGTTTTTTCTCTTCATGATTATTTCCCCTGTTTTTGTTTTCATCCTTGTGAACAATATATTAGTATTAAACTTTAGCTTTTATGAGATCAAAAGAGCTGATATCAATAAGTATAAAGAATTATTAAGGTTGAACAAATCAATTCAACGGAAGCATCCTCTTTTGTCATTTATAACTTGTCGCTTGAATACAATATTTCTTTAAGCTTTTTCGATCGAATAGTTCCTGGGCGTAGTCAAAATAGTTCTTAATCCATCTTATATCTAATAGGACAAAGTTTAGCTTTCTGAAGGTTTTTTTTATGTTCTTTGCATAATCTTTTACAAGGGAACTGTCTACTTGATATGGCTAAATGTTGCTTTTTTTCTACAACCATCGGTGTCATAAATTTTATCAAGCTCTTATCGTGGTTAAAAAACTCTGCGCTAAGTATAACTCTGAAAGGGATGATATTGTTTCATGAGATGCCTTAATCTATATAATCAGAAGTCTTACTGTAAAGTATCAGGATAAGAAAAATCAATGTCGACATGGCGATTGTAATATATTTAATTGACATTTTCTTATCGATTCACCTTCTGTTTATCGAAGTTAAGATGATAACTTTTCTTTTTAGCAAGCTTGCCTTGTATTGTTTTTTAATATTAAAATGGACTTAGGTTCATAAATTTATTTGTTTTGCTGGGAAATTAGCCAATTTAAATAGTTTCAGGGTTCAAATTAGATCGATGAAGCTTTTATCTTTCAAATGATGAGTTTCGATTAGGCAATTATAGACTTCGCTTTTTGATTGAACTTAAGTTTTTTTGAAGCTTGTTGTTTCGCATGTAAGGCGCCCCTTTTGCTTTCTTAAATTTGTTGTTTTTTGCGAAAAGATCAGTCTGAACATCATAATCTAAGTCATAAAAATCTTTGCAAATCCTGTTTCCCCAAGTCGGTTTAATTTATCTTCCGACTGATTTATGAAACATTGTCATCTTAGTGCTCTTATCTTTCGATTTCAAAGTCTATCTACTAGAAGAGCCGTGTCTTCTCATAATTGAATAAAATTAATTTTTCTTCAAATTAGATATCTTTCGAGCTTGAAGATAAATTAAAACAAAAAAGTAATCTTTCATCATAGATGAAAAATATATATTTTTTATGAAGAATAGATGGCTTATGTTTGATATATGGATATATTACGTACCATATAAAGCAGATCTGAATCAAAATAGATTTTCGATGAATTATCCGAAACTGAAAAGAGTGTAGACTGTGATTCCGATAAGCAGGCCGTAAAGTATTATGTCGATAAAAGGTCTCATGATTTCTTTGAGATTGAGTCTTGCCTGGAAATATACGCCTATGCTGATGCCAAGGAAGAACCAAAACCCGACTTTGACTGCATAATGAGCAAACGATTCTTATTCTTCCTGATTGACTTTAGCCTGCGCAAGCTGCAACGAAGTGAATAGTACTACGATAGCGATTATTTTGAACATTTTGTAAGATATATTCTGTCTAATAAATTATAACACACATTATGAACTATCATGACATTTCTTTACTATTAACTAAACATCTTTACACGATTTTACGATATTTTTACCTCGCCAGAGTAGAATTACCTAATAAATATTTGAAATCAGAATTCAAACGATTAAGTTTTATCGAAGAATGATTTTAAAGGGCTACTATAATCTATTTTAAGATATAGTCGGAAAAACCAATAGTGTAAACTCCGCAATCATATGTATTCGATTGATACAGAATATTTTATGCCCTATGTATAGATATTTATATCTTTTATTTTGTAAATAAAAAGTTTAACAACTGCAGCTTTTAAGCTAAATTTCGTCCGATATTAAGACTCGCCTGTTCTGATCCAGAATCAAATATTATTAGTCTCCATCTGCCCTAATTTTACTTGTGATTTCCATTTTAAAGCAGCCCTAAAAGCCAGTGCTAACCATACTTGTATTCCGAATTGATTGGAATTAGCAAAAACCTCGTATCTTGACAAAATAGTTGTAAATTTGAAAGAGACATAAGAAACTATTAATTTTGTTGCATCATGATCATCGTAATAACAAAAGCATCTATACTTTTTACATAATTTTGATGTTTTTATTGTTAAATTTGATTGCTAGCGAATATTTTTCGTATTTCGTGTTTCGCCTATTCTATCAAAAGTTTAATGATTAGATCTATCACTTAAGTTTTAAGCCATTGATATGGTAATAGTGATTCGTAATCTTTTCTATAGATGCTCACGGAAGTGTTCTCATTATGATTTATTGTAATCGAAACGCCTCCTTCACTAAATACCTTCTCAAGAGTTTTTTCATCAAAGTTTGCGGCTCTTTCCTTTTAAGTTTGAGATTACATAACAAAAAAATTATAGATATATATTGACATGAAGTATATTTGGTTTACTAAAACAGATTAACAGCAACTGATTTGTATTAAACAAAATTCGAATCCAGATAATTTATTGATTAAATTCTAATCAGGCTTAAGGCCTTTTTCTGAAAAGTGTGCGAAGTTATTAAGTATCTTTGAGGCCTAGTTCAATTTTTCGGACTTCTCTTTCCTTTAGATACATTTCAGGGACAAAGTATTCTCTGACGTTTCCTTAAGCAGCTTCAATAGAGCTTGAAAGTGGACCGGTACTATAAATTTTTCTCCAGTATCCGAAGGACAAATTCTTGATACTGATTTTTTTACATAAGCAAAATAGAGGAGTGGAACAGAACACAACGCATATACGGTCAAAGCTTTTCCATAAGCAAATCTTTTTTGTCGAGTATATATCTTTTAATCTTGATCTCTTATTCAGTCTAATAATACCTAGCATAGCTTATTAAAGCTTCGATGGATTGTCTTGAAGTGAGTTGGCTTCGATTACTAAGAAGAATATTTGTATTGTTATTGCTCATCTTGAGTAAATAATATAAATAGGAGCATATCAACAAAATAACAAAATATGAGCTTGGTTGATTCTATTGATTATCCCAATCTATATTTGCAACATTTATATAAGAATTATTGATGTTTAGACTTAGTCGAATCAAAGGTAGCTGGATAACTTTGCTTCAACTGATTTTTTGAAATTATCGTATATGTATTAAATTTCTGCCCCTTCATTTTCCAAGTATTGTTTGTAACTTATAATCGATTGCTTCATTTTTTTTAGCATTCCACAACATCCTTAACATTTTTCTTCAGAATCAAATATCACTCGCTGAATTCGTTCTTCGATTTGAGTCACTTGCTAGTACTATATGACAATATCTTATACCTTTGATTTAGCTAAGTTTTCTTTTTAAGTTAAAAATTGATTGAGAATCTAGAAATCTTCAGAAAAGTTTGAATTTTTGTGAGGAGTTGAGCTAACTTTAGAATTAGTAAGCTCCTAATAGAGTTTGATCTTTTTTTAAGAATTAAGCTGACTATTTATTTTAAAAATTTGTTAGTTCAAACCTTTGACCTCCTACTTTAGATTTAGATTATCTTGCTTTTCTTTCGCGTATGTACTTTCTAGCTCTTCAATTTTTTTGTTTAAACTATATAAAAATAAGTATACATAGCGTTTTTCTCCTAAAGCTATTCTAAAGTTTTTTCTTTACTTTTGAATAACTTTTACTTTTTCTAGATTTAGGCAACTTTGTTTTTGAATCTCTTGTACTCTTGAGAGAGCTTACGAACTACGTTTGCAGTTTTCACTGAACAATCTCGTTCAATATCTTATAGACAACTGCTAAGAGCCTGCTAGAATTACCTAGAAGTAGTACTGCCCAGCAGGTTCTTGCGGCTGATAATTTTAGGCTGTTCGCAAGAAATTGTAGATAACGAAAAGCTTGCTTAATCAGAAAAAATGACACTATCTCTTGTAGAAAAGACGTCCCATTATGAAAGATCTTTGATTGATTCTTTAGAATTCAGCTTCTAGAGAAGATCGTTAGCTTAGCTGATTCTTTGTGCTTATTGTGCATATAGTTGTCGACTTGCTATCTTGATGTACTCAGAGCAAATTCGCTTCTGTGTTTAAAATTGCACAAAGACGGAGTCTTCGAAGCTTAAGGGAGAGCTGGAATTGATTTAGAACATGTCTTTTACTGGTAAGTTAACAGAAAACGCAGTAATAATTATACCAATAAAATAGAAAACACTTCTGCGGGAGTCAATAAATCTAAATTTAAATGAAAGATTAACCAAAAACATTAGATTTATGATATTAAATTTAAAAAACTGTCTTTCTTTTATAAAAAAAGGTAATTCTTTAATAGATTGTATTTTTTGAGTTTCTATAGATAAATAAAAATTAGTTACATCAGTCTACTCAAATTATATATATTATCATTATGCAAGAGGGGCTTTAGATATACTAACAAATTCTATGCAAATTTATAATAAATTTGCCACCCGAATAATGCTAAGATCCGAGCAGATTAAGTCATCATGTTTCAAAAGCATTTTTTTACTATGTCGATTAAATTCTTAACTTAAAGACCTAAAATTAGACTCATCAGTAATAAAGAATCAAGTTTTTGAACAAACTCAAAAAAGTTTGTCCGTAAAAAATTAGATTTAGCCCTGATCTACTTTTGTCTAAAATGCAGTAAAATAAACCTGTTTGCGGAGCAATCATCTTCAACGAAAATAACTCAAAAATATTAATAACTAAAAATCATAATAAGTATGGTTTTCCCAAAGGAAAATTAAATCAAAATGAACTTCCATACAAATGCGCTATTAGGGAGGTTTGTGAAGAAACAGGGATCGATATAAGTTCAAAAATTATGCCGAAGTTGCATTTGAAGTTTTAGTCTTACGGCTAGCATTCTACATTTTTTATAGTAAAGGGAATCAGCGAAGATGAGAGGTTGATAATTGATTACAAAGAATTAGAGGATGTGATTTGGATGAGTGTTGAAGATGTCAGAAAAAATGCAAAAATTAATTTTGTATAAAGATCAAGAAATGCTTGGCAACTCTTCGAGAGAGACTTTTCTCGTTTTGACGCTTTTAAAATAAATCAAACAAAAAATATAAAAAAAGATACAACAATAGACTATGAAGCTTCACCTCTATTTAATTTTCAACTCAATTCGAATGAACTTTACAAAATAATATTCAAATGATAAATCATATTAGCTTCTTAATTATTAAGATAATTATTAAATTTTATCATTAAAAACGAACGTAATTTGTTTTGCGGAATCCATGTGAAGTTTTGCAATGGTGACTTAGTTTTATCGGACTATTATTACATGTTTTAGAAGATTTTAAAAGGATATTCAGTATATTTTTAGTTGAATTTTCTTAAACAAAAACTTATTTTTAATCTTGATTTTTTGTTTTAAATGACTTTAAATTGTTGTTCGCAATAAATTTATTGAATAGATATGATTATTTTTATCTAAACCTATCGAAATTTAATTACTAAGGCTATAGTTTTTTTGGATAGTTGGCAAAATTAATTCCATATTCTTTTACTGCCTTTCTCTTTAATTTTGTTATTTACCTTTTTTGATGACAAAAATTCTAGCTTTTTTAGTTATTCATACTTGCAAATTTGTTGAACAAATTATTTTTACTAATGAATTTTTAGGTACTATGATGTTTTTTCTATAAAATTGGATGATTTTACTGTTATTTTTTTGCAACTATTTTTCTTCTATTTTCAATGCGATAATCAACCTTAGTTATTTTCCGATTGGCGTATTGCTAGTCCCAGTTGGCAAGTCCTTCTGCCATTTTTTACATTTTATTGACCTGATAGTCTTAATAGTTATCCCAATCGATATTTTTGCAGCTGTTTTTGCGACTATATTTGTGAAACATGTCAAACTACTGTCTTTATAATTTTTGATTTAAAACGAAGCGCTTGTTAAGGTGTGGCTTATATAATTAAAGTATTTATTTCATTAAGATTGCTTTCTTCCAATTTTACTCCTGAGGGTTCTATATAGTTGCATCTATACATTGATTATTTTGAGAATTTATTAACGATTTTTCACAAAATCTTTGAAATTTATTAGTCCTATTTCGCCAGTTTTGCTATGAAAATGTTTTGTATATTTCATTAAATATTCTAATGACTTCTATTCTATAAATAAGCTAACACACTATCATTTTTTTACTAATTTTGTTTTCTACTTTTTAGGAATTTCAATTAACTTTTTTGATTCAGTTTTTTCGATTTTTTCAACTTACTACTGTTCTGTATGTATTCTAGGCTTTTAGCGTTTGGTCTCCTCCTCAAGCTATTATATTATTTATTGAATTTTTTCAAGTTTTTAATCCTCTTTACCTCCTTTCTTCAAAACTTATCTGATTTGAGATATTTTTGATTTAAAGTAATTGTCTTAATGTCTGGGTTTTTCAAGAGTCACAGACCGATTATTAACTTTGGGCTTGACGTTATCGTATGGACTTTTAGATTTTCTAATATTTTTAGCCGAACTTTTTTAATTCTATCTACTAAATGTTTTAATTGTTACTTTTTGAGCGGGTTTCTAATGTTAATGAAACCAAAGTCCACCTAAGAATTTTTTCTAGCAAGCTGAGCGTCATAACTGCTTGTATCATTTTTGTTATGAAGATCGTAATATCTTTTGAGCCATTGTATAAATTACAAATTATCCTGATACTTGCATTTGACGAGTTTTTAAATTTAAATATGCTTATGGATTTTACATTTGAGGAACGCCTGTTGCAAAATTTTAAAGTTGCATAAAAATTACCATTAATTGCGAGCTTTCCAGTTTACTCTCTGCATAGCTACTTTCCCAGGATACATTGCGTCAATTATATTGCAGTAGACGGCTCCCGTTCCTAGCTACTAGATACGACTTATTTCGAGACCTAAAGTTGAGTTAACCCAATTTATGAGATCTCCTTTGGGAACAAAGAATGCTCCCTCCATCATGCCTATGCTTTGGTCTTCTTCGCTCATTAAATTTATATATACATTTCATTTCATAGATAATTAAAGGCATGGTCACACTACCATAACTAATAGTGGTGCTTCTATTCGTAAAATCAAGCTTAAGCGTAACTTAGCAATCTTTCACCTATACGATTGCTGATAATTTGACAGTTCAATAACAATCAGGAGTTAAAATATAGTTAAGTATGGCTACAGCTGTCAATTAGTATCTGAGTGAAGCTGGT
>Ga0169931_10012644_pt1 | contig 11670 bp, 20 predicted proteins | sample Kivu_15m_20L_FD_129675 | JGI IMG/M metagenome (GOLD analysis project Ga0169931, IMG submission 129675) | Freshwater microbial communities from Lake Kivu, Western Province, Rwanda to study Microbial Dark Matter (Phase II) - Kivu_15m_20L... | ecosystem: Environmental > Aquatic > Freshwater > Lake... | reverse complement strand
TTTAGAGAGCGGGGATAGCGGACATAATTATATTAAAGTATGCGACTAAGTCTAGACAACTTCGACGAGAGGTCTCTACCTCCACACAACGATAGGGTAAGAACCTTTCTTCTGTTAAGCAGTTACAGGAACCCTACCTGACACTCCACAACATCAGGAGGCTCCTTAAGAAAGAGGCCGACAGTGAAGAAGGCAAGTTGCAGACCGAAGCCGAGCTGATGATGTGCCTCAAAAAGTTGGTTGACTCCTGGAGCCTCGACCTACCAAAGGTGCCTCTTATTTTCAAGAAGGATATCTTTAACATGCTTGCGGCACGCATCATGGACTGGACTGCCTTCTCCAGCCAGGAAGGGGTCGTGGGTCTGCTTGAGCCCGGCAAAGAGAGACTGCCTTTCATTTTGCAAGCGCTTTCTGTCCTAACATACACGGGTCATTTGAGCCCACCGGAGAAGGTCGACAACTCTAACGTAACCTCAAGTTGGCTCTAATCATTCAGATTCTCATTGAAATGATGGAGCAAAGTGAGGACCCCAGAGTAATTGTCTTCGCAAACCGTCTGATGCAGACAGTAGGCAAGAATGCTGCCGCTCTTGACAAACCTAATCGTAAGCTCATTGAAAGATACGAGAAAGTCTTACTCACGAATGTAGCACTCCTTGAGTTGAATGACAAGGTATTAAGGTTGGCACTGGCCCACCACTCACCTAGCTCCCCTGACAAGTAGCTACGTCTCGCCGAAATTTTGCGAGGCTAAAATTCTAATGGAGAGTCCCTCGTGGGTGCTGATTTGAGTCTCGAGGTCCAACAAGGAAGCAGCGTTAGTCTAAATGAGAAGAGAAAGACTAAGACCTTCAAATTTCCTATCTCTCAAATCGTCAGCACTGATCCTGCCGCTAAGGTCGCCGAAGACATCACGGCTAGCTACCAATAGCTTACAGGCATTGATAGTCAAAACGACAAAGGCATCTTCCTTGGTAAGGTGCTATGGCTGAGGTACCTCAACTCTGGCATCACAGGTGAAGAAGCCCTCCTGCTCACAACCCGAGCCATTATTGTTTCATGTAGTGACCTCGAATTACAACTTCTATAGGTAGTGATAAAGGCACACAGAGTGACCCTTGGTTCAAAGAGCAAGTCTTTGAAGAGATCATCGAGGCGATTCAGCTCACAAAGAACAAGACTCTGATCTGCGAGCTGCTCACCGCGGTCAATGTGATCAACCGGATGAACGTGAGCAGAGGCGGAGAGAGCCTGACTAACGCCTTCCTCAAGGTGCCGCCCACGGAGCCTGGGTAGGAGCCTGGCGAGTCTTTCGCTGTTAAGATCCTCAAGGACATCAGCAGGTTCGAGGGTACTGAGCCTTCCACTATTCATCCTGAGGTTGCCAATAGCAGCCACTTCCAGAGAGTGTTCCTCAACACGCTTCGCGTTATAGCATCATACCCCCACAGAGGCCCAATCAATCCACTCGAGATGACGCCAATTCTCGCCCCTCTCCTTAGCATTGTATGCCCTGAAAACATTCTCGACTCAAGAGGCCACTATACCTTCAACCTTAAGGTAGTGTCAGAAGCTATGGAGATCCTCAAGGGGAACCTCAAGGCCCGGCACGAGGAGCAGCAAGGCATAGTTGCCAAGTTTGAGCAGAGACTTGAATTTGAAGTCCGCAACCTCAACCCTGATGAGCCTCAACCCATTACACCCACTGAAAGCGAAGATTACACGACCGTACAGGACTATGCTGACCGATCCTCTGTCATTAAGCTCATGGTTGGGCTCCTCTTCGAAATGATCCAACGAGACCGTAAGCCGCCTGTCCACTCATCAGTTTAGGAGAGAATGTTGGCATCAATAGAAAAGTCATCGAGTCCTAGATCATGTAGTATATGATCCGCGTCGCTGAATTGAACACGAAGGAGAAAGGCTATCTCGTTGACGGCTTCATATCCTATTGTAAGTCCCTTCCTTCGGTGTAAAGAAATTAGACTTCCTGCTAATTGGTTAAATATGCAGCGACTTCATCGCGCAGACGCCGACGCTCATCAGAAGCGGAGTGCTGCCCGCAATGTTTAAGGCAATGATGGAGAGGCAGCCCGAGACCCCAGAGGCCATTCAATTCTTCCTCTTTGCCTATAACCATACAACACTCTAGGATGAAGGACGCAAACTTGCCGAGGACTTGGGAGTCTTTGAGCAGGTACTTCAGAACATTGTGTCAGAGGGCAAGTATTTCTAAGATGGAGCTGTTTCAAGCTCTAACACAAGAGTCTACCTCTTCAGCATATTCGAGAGACTGCCCTCTCATAAAGAAATAGGGAAGAAGTACCTCAAAATTTTCATCAAGATGACCCACGAAACCATCAATGCTAAGTCAGCCAAGTACTATGCCATATACAACCGCACCGACATCGACATGAAGGCCAAGAACGACTTGCTCTCGTCCATCAAATTCAACGAGAGCCAGACAGTCAAGAAGCTCCGAGGCCTCTTCTCTCTTATCCTGTCCTTCACCAATGCCGGCGACGACCGCCACGAGCGAGGCCACGGCAACAACAGGATTGTGCAAGAGCTTGTCGACGAGGAAACTTTCCGGCTCATGCTCGATGGCGTGTTCGAGGCAGTAGCCCAGTGCCCTTTCCACATGCAACATTTCAACTCGCAAGTCACTAAGTGCATTCGAGTGTTCATTGAAAAGGAGTTGTTCCCTGGGAACCTTAAGATATTCATTGAGCGGTTCGACAAAGCAAATCAGGACCTCCTTACAACTTTCCAACCCCTCGAGAAGCTTGAGCGCTTTGACTTCGATGACCACTCGGGACCTGATACCTCCTCTCTGGAGGAGCAGGGAGAGAGAAGAGGCCCTGAGACAATGCAGAAGCTACTGAGAATCTCTCTTCTCTGCAAGACCATCACGCAACTCCACACTAACAGCGCAACCATGATGGACGTTTGCATGAACCCCTCAGTAGTTAATGCGGTCCGCACTCTGTTCTATGTTCAGAGGACCCTGAGCAAGATGAGGGTCACCGTTTTGAATAACAGGCTCGCTAGTGAAGACCCTGAGGATAGAAAGATCTACCAGATTACCTAGGGTGAGTTCTCAAGTCTCTCCACGGAGGAGCAGCTGAAGCTGAGAGTGAAGATGACCGACAGTCAATACTACTCGAATGACAACCTGCTGAAGGAGTTGGTCCCCATGGGCAACTAGTGGCAGATCCCTATCAAGGCTATCCACGATTTCTTGATGAAGTTTACAGACATCTCGTACAAGCCTGCACGCGACCCCAACGCGAGAGGCATCCACAAACAGCAGTAGCAGAACAACCAACTCATGCTTGGTACCATCGCTTCTTTCCTATCTAACTAGCTGCGAAAGGATTCGTTGACAGATAAGATCAACTTTGACGACAACAATAAATGTCACAGAGCCATAATGGAAACGAGCGTAATCATCGACGAGCTTATGCGCTACAGCAGCCGAGGCTGGATAAGTGGCTTAGCTTTCTTCCAATTCTACCAAGAGGGTGGCTTGGCCGACCTCCTTCAAGGCCTGCACTGGTTCGGCCACAACCAATAAAAGATCCAAAAACCAGGCCAGCTCCAGCTAAGCGTTCAAATTTACGAGCGCTGCTGCTCTGATCTCGCGAGCATACTCACCAAGTATGTTATTGAAGACGAGAAGTCAGCTATAGATAGAGACCATCAAGGCCATCTTGAGGTCTACTTCCACTCTATCGTCAGCTTCAAGATGGACCCTAACTTCGACAACGCGAAAGACTTCTTCAATAACGTGATCTACAACCTTCTAACGGGCCTCTTCACCCCGGGTGTCGAAAACCCTCTGACACATCTGCTGAGTGACACGCTATAGACGGGCTTCACAGACTTCATTGTGCTGATCTTCAACTCGATTCAGCAGAGCTTCAAGAACTGCTACTTCCTCAAGACGTCCCAAGGCGCCTAGCACTACGAGCCACGAGAGCAGAACAGGAGAGGAAGGCAAGCCGCGCCTCCTAACCCGTTGAATGTGCAGCAGCTCGAGGAAATGGGCTTCATTCTTCAAGGTTTCACTCGCGAGAGAATCGTGGAGGCGCTTCAGCAAAGCAGAGACCGGGTGGAGGCAGCAGCCGAGCTTCTCTTCTAGTGGCATGGCTAAGGTCTCTTCGAAAGCTCGAATCAACCGGCTTAGTAGCAGCAGCCCCTGCAGGCTTCAGGCGGATCGCCTCAGAGGAAACCGCAGAAAGTCTCTGAGTCTCAGTGCATTGAGCTAATCAAGCGGCTGCAGAAGCAGGGCTTCGAATGGGTGATTGAGATCATCGACAGAGTCGACCCTGCCAAGGTCCAGGCATACCTCATAGAGGCGCTCCGCAGGGAGACTAACGAAGACCAGATGTCTAGGATGTACTCGAAGATCGATGGCATCATGAAGGGTAGTCTTGAGCGGCTGCAGGAAAACCTGCAGGGACTGTCTGAAGAATTCAAAATAGAGGCCGTCCCATTCAAGGAGACTGTGAGCCTTCTTCAAAAATCTTCCAACTCAATTCGCATCATCTAGCGAATCCTTATCAACTCCAAGGTCTACTTGGAGGAAGCTGTGGTGAAGAGCAGCGTTGCCAAGGTTATTTTGAGGCATCTCAACTTTTACGCCACTTTTATCAAAGAGAGGAACGTTGAGTACATCAAGAATCTCAAAGTGATGCAAAACTTCAACAAGCTAGTCTATGACTCCCTCGTGCTACTATTGTCAGCCACTTAAATGGTGCACCTCGTGACTGCAACCTCTGATAAGCTCGACAAACCCCTCCGAAAGAGCTTCCCAGCCCAGCCTATCTTCACTCTCTGCGTAGAACTTGCGTCCCTAGCTGCCACAGGCACTCTTAAGAAGCACCTGGCCGTTACTTCACTGGCCCTTGCACTTAGGATCATCCTTGACAAAGGGTCCTTCGATACCAAGGAGTAGCGCACTGGTGCTGTGAGCAAGCTATTCTCGCTCTTGAATGAGCTTGCTAGCATGAAGGCCCTCACTCAATTCGACTAGAAGATCATCTCATCCATCAGCATCCTCAACTTCGAGAATGAATCACTGATTAACCAGCAGATAGAGAAGTTTGCCTCTCGAGTGCTCCTGCTCAAGTCAGAGCATGAGGCTGCTCTCCCTGCCAACAAGGATAAGCTAGACCAGGGGGCTGAGCTGACGAAGACAAACTATCGTCACTACCTAGGCTATATCACTGCTCTGAGCTCCAAGGACAAGCATGCTTTCCAAAAAGCAGTTCAAGAAAGCTGTAGAATCAAGAACGTGAGACACGGCAACCCTGACTCTGCGACAATCTATCTCAAGGAAGGTGTTTTCACTGAGCTGAGGAAAACAATCGGCAAGGACCGAGCTACCTTCAAGCAACTTGTCAAGTCCGTAGACCTTGCCAATGAGAGACAGTTCAAGACTGCCAAAAAGGCGCTTCTCGCCTAAACGACAGAGGTATGCAGAGGCAACGTCGATGTCTTCATTGCCTATTTGATGAGCACGACGGCAGGCTTCACAGAGGAGTTCAACAAGTATGCTGATGGTGGGTGCAAGCCACTGGTTGTCCCGAAGGACTATGTCAGTCCCGTGTACGAGAGCCAATACACCATTCTTGACATGCTCGCAAAGCTTTGCCTAGCGTACCCTGCCTTCTCAGCCGAACTCCTACCCTCTAAGCAAAAGGTCAAGCAGCGTAACTTCTTCCAATGGTATATCAAGGAGTACTTGGCCTCCTCCCTACTGATAAGAAGCAATGTTGAAAAGGGCGATGGATTTGAGATATCATTCAAGGTTATGGGTGATCTCCAGCTCTTTGATCAGAACGTGAGAGTTTTCCTGAATACATTGACAGGGTACAACTACCTCATGACTCTCAACGAGTAACTTGTCAAGCACCAGCTCCGTTGCAAGTTCCTCCTATAGGCTCTCTAAGTGCTTCACAAGATTATCAAGGACAAGCAGGCATCCGATTCGCCTGTGAGGCAGAGGGTATTCATACTTGCCTCTCTCTCCGTTATAGAAGCTCTGATTAATGGACAGAGCTAGCAAGCGAAGCAGGCTACCATATCAAGCGACAATTTTGCAAACAGTCTCCGAGTGTGCTTCGTGAGAGACGGTGCAAACAAGGACCTTAACCTCCCTTACTCACTCCTTAGAATTTTAGACGACTTGATGACAGAGGTCGTCGACGTTGCCAATGTAGGCAACTCCGATATTGTGGGCAAGTGTGTCAGCATCCTCAAGATAGTCGGGGAATTTGTGAACAATGAGCGCAAGAAAGCTGAAGACAAGTCATCTAAGAAGGTTCGTGCATCTATTGATATTGAAGAGAGCAAGCAGTAGCCGGTTGATCTAATGATGATGGCAGGAGCTGATGCCGTCCAAGTGATGCCACCATAGCCTCCTCAGCTATAGATGCAACAACCTGAGGCCTTGAGCGAGAGCTCTGACTCTGAGCATGAATAGCCTCTTTAGCAACATCCTCCAGCGATCGAGCATGACGACGACGATGAATACGGGCAAGAGGACCACGACATGGATGATGATGAGGGGGACATGGTCGATATGGACGATGACAATGAAGAGGAGGAGGAAGTGGAGCCAGAGCTCATGCACATCGAAGACGACCTCGACGATTACGATGAAGAGGAAGAACAAATGATTGAAGATGGAAGAATTGGCGACATGCTCTTCATGCGTGGCGAGAGACGCGGTGGGCCCGTGCAAAACGACATAATCAATCCCAACGTCAGAGGAGACAACAACGATCCTCATCATTTAGGGTGGAATCCGAGGTACGGAATGGACCGACCGTAGGTTCGCCAAAATGTTGACTGGACAGAGGAAGAGGCTCAAGTATAGAGAATCCTTTCCAATCTCCAGGGAGCTCAGGCACACATTGAATAAGCTCCTCCTGCCAGGCACTTCCACGGCGGCTACCGAGATAGACTAGATCCTTGGGCCATGCCTGGAGCCTAGAGACATAACATGAACGCGGCAGCTGCAGCAAGCATAGTGAAGTAAACATACGAAAACTTCTAAGTTCTCTCAGAGAAGGAGCTCTACGACATCGTGATGCAGCAGCGACCACTCTTTGATATCGTTGAAGCCCAGCCTCTCCCCGTACTGAGGCGAGACATGTAAAACGAACGATACAGACTGAATCACCACATCTTCGGAGTGGGCGGCATGAACGAGCGTATCAACCGGTTACTTGGACGAGTGGACGAGATCGATGATGACCTGCATCACATGATCAGGGAGCGCATCCTAGGTGATGATGCCGACTTTGCCTTGGAACATCATTTTGCCCACTTCCTGAACCGCGATCGCAACGTTGAGCGCCATGCCCACCAAGCTGACAATTAGTTTGATAACAGCGAGCTTAACAACGCTCTCAGGTAGAATCTTCAGAGATAGGAGCAAGTACAGGCGGAGACATTAGCCAACGAGATACTATAAGGCATAGAGCTCGAGGAAGAGGAAAGACCACAAGGGCAACCTCACCCTGACTAGCCCAGAAATACTGCATAGTCAATTTACTAACCGAGGGTCCCGGGCATGGAGATGCAACCGCCTGGAGAGGATCTGTTCGGACTCGGAGGCGACGATTTGATGAATTCGTTCCTCCAATCTATGGCAGCATCTTAGTAGAACGCGCCAGCTGGGAATAATCTTCCTCCGATCATTGACTTCTAGCTTCCCCCAGCGCTTCAAATCCCACAACCATTGAGTCCAGCGCAAGTTCTCCCTCCAGTCCCTCCTCAGCCAGCGCCTGTACAAGCTGATGGAGAGTTATAAGAGGTCAGACGCCAGATCGAAGAGGCTTAGAACCGATTCAGTCATGAGAATAGTTAAGTTTAACAGGAGCTCCAGCGCATCGTTCTGTCGGCTTAAAATGAAGAATCGAGTCTCTAAGATGAAGTCCTTCCGGAGCCCTCTTAGGCAGCATCTTAACAGATCATTCAATCACAGTCGCAAATCTAGCCGGAAGCTGATTAGCCCCTTGACTCCGTTCGTGAGGAAGGCCGCATCGAGAACCTCATGCAGCAGCTCTCAATCCCTTAAGAGGAGGAGAAGAAGCAAGAGGAGGAAGCAGGACGCACCTTCGGCTACGACAATTAATTCCTCTTAGACAACGGCATAGACCCGGCCATCCTCGCCGAGCTCCCGGAGGAGCTCAGAATCGAGCTCCTTTCAACAATCGAGGTTCCTCCTTAGCAGCCGTCAGCCCAACAGCCCCCTGTCTAGGCCCGTCCTGAGGAAGAAAAGAAGGAAGGGGAGCAGCCAGCCCAGCAACAATAGCCGCCAGCTCAGCAGAGACCGGAGTACTTCGCGATAGCCTAGGAGCTTGGAATCGACCTAGAGTTTCTCGAGAATCTCCCAGAGGAGATGCGCCTAGAGCTAATCTAGTAGCAGCAATAGCAGCAGATGCAGCCTGTGAGACAGGCTGAGGAGATGGACATGGCTTCGTTCATTGCGACTGTTACTGACCCCAACTTGAGGCGGGAGATATTCATGGGCATGGATGAGGCCGCGATTGCTAATCTTCCTCCCAATCTTATGGCGGAAGCAAGAAACATTCATGATGGCCGTCGTCAGCGAGAAGCAGAACGCATGCGTGTGCTCTAGGAGATGGGAATGCCAGGTCGCGGCCTGGGCATGGGAGACAATGACATCTTCGGCATGCCTCGCAGGTACGGAGAGGGAATGCGACCGCCAGGACAACGTCACCAGCCGCCACCGAGAGAGAAGACCCTCGAGGAGATCATTTGCGCAAGGCAGGCAGAGCTTGCAAGCGAGACCCAAGGAGACGACATTGCTCAAGCGATATGCTCACAGGTCGTCCAGAATGAGAAGATCCTGGAGGCCCTTCTACTGATCCTCCTCGCGAACGACAAAGCACAGTGTGACCTGGTACCAGCGTTGATCGCCATGACCAAGGTCTAGTCAGGCAGCGGAGTGCCAGTCATTCGCAATAAGTTGGTCAACGCGCTGACCTTCCTCCTGAAGGCGATAGGCAGCAACGACATCGAGGCTCTCAAGACCCTCCTGCCTTCACACGACATCAAGCTCAAGCAGTCAGCTCTCATCCTGATCGGCACACTGCGACTGCTTCTGAAATCCAACAAAGGCCTCATGAAGTACATACTGAAGGGCCTTGTGAGCAAAGAAGACGGCGGCAAGCCTGCACAGATCTAGGTCCTCAAGAAGCAACTCAAAGCTTATCGGTTCGAAGAGGAGAAGCAAAGGTCATTCTAGCCTGTGTCCACTCTCACGGAGATCTTCTCCCTCATCAAGAGCGAGGGCTTCAAGAAGGACAAAGCACTCATGAGGAACTTGTCGCTCCTCATCCAACAGATCCTCAAGCAGTTTGACATCGCAAAGGAGGAACTGGAGCTCTCAAGCCAGCAGATATCCCTCGAGACGGTCCAATCGATTGCTGAGGTCTTATCACTTGACAGCATCGAGCAGAACTTGCTGGAGGCCCTCGGAGACTTCTTCTACCAGGTCTCTCTCAAGAGAAAGGAGAACTTTGAGCTGATTAAGGCATATTGCTCCGGCAAGAGCTCTCAAGTCTTGGAGAAGCTCAACGAACGCCTCATGGAGATCGTGCTTACCTTCCAGCACCTCAATGGGTCTACGACTCCCCACAGACCTTCGCCTCTTGAGATGAGAATGCTTAGTTCAAACTCTGGGTATGAAGAGGAGAAGGGGGACCACGAGATGGTGGAGACATCGAGCCTCTAGCCCTCAAAGTCTAGACAGTACCGCCTGCCGGCTGAAGAGGAGAGACAGATGCGGCAACTGCTAAGATTCAATGAAGACTCAGAGGTCCTCTTCCGCATCTTTAAGCTGATTAACTAGTTCTACGAGAAGTTCACGCAGCAGCAGCCGGGAGACCTCGCGAATGAGGTTGCTAGCTATGTCAAGAGCACCTATGAGCAAGAGACCGTCAGCAACTTCATCAAGAACGTAAGCGATGTCATGAGGATAGTGTACCGGGCAAACGTTGACATGAGCGAGGCTGTCAGCAACGTGATCTTCTGTGTCTTCTCCTCGTTCTACCCCGAGCTCATCGACTCTATCAAGGAAGAGGAGAAACGACTCGCTCTCCCAGCATCAGACAAGGCCGACAAGGGCAAGTACATAGTGAAAATGGCGGCCTTGACGGAGGCATAGATAAAGAGCAAGGAGAAATTCACTCTCTTCAAAAACAGTGAGTACTTCACTCCGCGCATTGAGCAGCTGAACGCTTTCTGCATGGCTAACAAGCGGCTCATCAACAAGCTCATCAAGTCTAAGCCCGCTCTCTTCGTAAACGAGCTGGAGGGCCTCATCAGGCACATGCCTAACCTGCTCGACTTTGAGAACAAGAGGGTCTACTTTAGGAAGGAACTCCAGAAGCTGAGGCGCGGCCAGTACCAGGGCTCCGTGGAGCTGTTCATCCGGCGCGACAACATCTTCCGGGACTCCTACGAGCAGCTGAGCAAGCGAAACCCAGACGAGCTCAAGGCACGATTCCATGTAAACTTCAACGGGGAGCGCGGCCAAGACGCCGGCGGGCTTACCCGCGACTTCTTCATTGAACTCTCCCGCGAAATGTTCAACCCTAACTACTCCCTATTCACCTTGTCTAGCTCGGGAGCGACATACTACCCGAACCCGAAGTCGCACATAATCGGGAGCGACCACCTCAACTACTTCAAATTCATAGGACGGATCATTGGGAAGGCCATCTTCGACGAGTGCCTCCTCGAGTGCTACTTCGTCAAGGCCCTCTACAAGATCATCTCTGGCGAGGAACTCTCTATCAAAGACCTCGAAGATTTCGATAACGAGTACTACAACAACCTGAAATGGTGTCTAGAAAACGACGTGGCATGCCTGATGACGACGATGGTAGTGGAGCAGGACTACTACGGGAAGGTGGAGGAGATCGAGTTGATCCCGGGCGGCCGGAGCATTCCCCTGACGAACGAGAACAAGTGGGTCTACGTTGAGAAGATCGCGCACTACCGCCTCTACAAGTCGATCGCCAAGCAGATTGACAAGTTCCTCGAGGGCTTCTACGAGCTCGTCCCCAAAGAACTCATCTCCATCTTCAACTTCAAGGAGCTAGAGCTCCTTATCTCCGGACTTCCCAACTTCGACCGTAAGTATCATTTCCTTGGTTAATAGGATAGTCGACGATTTGAAGGCAAACACTGAGTACTCGGGCTACTCGGGCTCCTCTCCGCAGGTGCTCTGGCTCTGGGAGGTCCTTGAGGTCCTTGACAACTCGGAGCGCGCAGAGTTCCTCCAGTTCGTGACGGGCAGCTCTAAAGTTCCCCTGGACGGCTTCAAGGGCTTAATTGGGATGCGCGGGCCGCAGAAGTTCACGATTGCGAAGATCAAGAGCGACGACATCATGCGGCTGCCGAGCGGGCACACGTGCTTCAACCAACTTGACTTACCTGAGTACCCGAGCAAGGAGATCCTCCACGAGCGCCTCCTCCTTGCGATCAAAGAGACCAAGGGATTCGGATTCGCATGACAGTATTGCTTTACACTTGTTAACAAAGATTCTTCTTCTTGTACTCATCTTCTATTGCTATATATATTCCGTCCTGGGGTAGGTAATGAGGGGTTTTGGGGTTTTGGGG
>Ga0169931_10012643_pt1 | contig 11670 bp, 7 predicted proteins | sample Kivu_15m_20L_FD_129675 | JGI IMG/M metagenome (GOLD analysis project Ga0169931, IMG submission 129675) | Freshwater microbial communities from Lake Kivu, Western Province, Rwanda to study Microbial Dark Matter (Phase II) - Kivu_15m_20L... | ecosystem: Environmental > Aquatic > Freshwater > Lake ... | reverse complement strand
GTTGCAAAGTACTTGTTAAAACAGCTGTACGAACTGAAACAATTGAATGTGATGTTGTCCTCTCTGCAGTTGGTGTGAGTCCGAACATTGAACACATTGGTCTGGAAGAACTCGGAATTAAAGTTGATAAGGGTCGAGTTCAAGTTGATGATTTTTATAAAACCAATATTGAAGGTGTTTATGCAATTGGTGATATTGTGAAAGGACAAGCTTTGGCGCATGTTGCTTCAGCCGAAGGTATTATTTGTGTTGAAAAAATCGCCGGACATCACCCTGAACCTTTAAATTACAACAATATACCGGGGTGTACCTACTGTTCTCCTGAGATTGCATCCGTTGGCTACACGGAAAAAGCAGCAATAGCGGCAGGATATGAGATCAAAGTTGGAAAATTCCCTTTTTCTGCTTCCGGAAAAGCAAGTGCTGCAGGTGCTAAAGATGGCTTTGTAAAAGTAATTTTTGATGCTAAATACGGAGAATTTCTTGGGGCTCACATGATTGGTGCAAATGTCACAGAAATGATTGCCGAGGTTGTTGTGGCCAGGAAGCTTGAAACTACCGGAATGGATATAGTAAAAACCGTTCATCCTCACCCTACGATGAGTGAGGCCATTATGGAGGCTGCAGCTGATGCCTACGGAGAAGTAATACACCTTTAATAATTGAGAATTGAAAGTGGAGAGTTGAAAATTACCGACCAATCATTATCCATTCTCCATTCTCAACTTTTAATTAAATTCCATGGCCTGGATTTATTTCATTATTGGGGGTATTTTTGAAGTAATTTTTAACAGTTGCCTGGATAGAATCAAGGCGATAAGCGGATTTGAGTTTTTTCTTTGCATATGCGGCTTTCTTATTGTTGTAAGTACTAGCCGTTTTATATCGTTTCTTGCTTATAAATCGATAGAAATGGTTACAAAAAATGCCGTTTGGACAGGAATTTGGGCAATAGGTTCATTAATTTCAGAAGTACTTTTTAAAAGACCCAGCAGAATATTGAGCCTATTTCTCCTTTATCTTTTAATTTCTTCAATCAATTGATTAAAACTTTCATTAATGTCTGACATGAAATTATTTACTGTAAACGCCGGATTTTTCAAACTGGATGGTGGGGCTATGTTTGGGGTAGTTCCCAAATCGATGTGGCAAAAAACTAATTCTGCAGATGAAAACAACCTTTGTAACTGGGCGATGCGGTGCTTATTGATTCAAGAGGGGGATCGTAAAATACTGATTGACAATGGTATCGGAAATAAACAGGAGGAGCGATTTTTAAAGCATTATTACCTTAATGGTGACGACAGCCTTGACAAATCACTCGAAAAACATGGTTTTACCAAGGATGATATTACCGATGTTTTTCTGACTCATCTTCATTTCGACCACTGCGGTGGCTCAATAGAAAAACTTGAGGATGGAAGTCTAGTTCCTGCTTTTAAGAATGCCACTTACTGGAGTAATAAAGCTCATTGGGAATGGGCTATACATCCAAATGATCGTGAAAAAGCATCATTCTTAAAAGAAAATATTTTACCAATTCAGCAAAGTGGGAAGCTTAAATTGATTGAAATTTTAGATGGAATAGCATTCACAGACCATATCAAAATTCGATTTGCTTTTGGGCATACCGATGCCATGATGCTACCTCAAATCAGATACGAGGAGAAAACCATTGTTTTTATGGCTGATTTGCTCCCATCCATCGGTCATATTCCATTGCCTTATGTCATGTCTTATGATATGTTTCCACTTAAAACCTTAAATGAAAAGAAGAAATTTCTTACAGAGGCAGTTGAAAATAATTACATACTCTATCTGGAACATGACCCGGAAAATGAATGTTGTACACTTCAGGAAACAGAAAAAGGTATCCGAGTTAAGGATACCTTTAAATTATCAGATATTTTATAAGAATTTAGAATGAATACTATCAGCAGGGCTTTCAGTTTAAGGAATGACTACCTGAGGTTTAGTACCGGTTATTTCGTCGATTTCCTGCATAATCTCGGTTGTCAGTTGTGGAACCACTTCTAAAGAGCTAAGGTTCTCCTTTAGCTGAACTGTTTTTGAAGCGCCTAATATTACCGTACTTACATGTGGGTTTTTCAAACACCATGCAATTGAAAGTTTTGCTAAAGATGTATTCAGCCTATCGGCAAGTGCTTTTAATAATTTCACCTTGCGTATGTTCGATTCAATCAGCAATCTATTTCTTAACCATTCCAAATTATCCATACTGAAACGTGCATCTTTAGGATCCGCATCATTGTACTTCCCTGAAAGTAAACCGGATGCCATGGGACTCCAAATGGTAGTTCCCATACCAAAATCTCTAAACAATAATAAATATTCCATCTCCATTTTATCTCTCCAAAGCATATTATATTGCGGTTGTTCCATTACAGGTGGTACCAGATGATTTTTCTCGGCAAAAAAGTGAGCCTGCATAATTTCAAGAGCGCTCCATTCAGATGTCCCCCAATAAAGAGCCTTTCCTTGTTGAATGAGTTGATGCATTGCCCAAACAGTTTCCTCTATAGGTGTTTCTTTATCCGGTCTGTGACAATAAATCAGATCGACATAATCAAGTTGTAAGCGTTTAAGGGCGTTATGTGTTCCCTCAAAAAGATGCTTTTTTGAAAGTCCAATCATATTGGGTTTTTTCTCTTCGGCACCGAAATAGATTTTACTGGATACGATATAGGAACTTCTATCCCAATTTTTCTTTTTTAAAATGTTACCCATAACGATTTCAGACTTTCCACCAGCATAACCTTCCGCATTATCAAAGAAATTAACACCCCCATCATATGCAGTGTCCATTAATTCTTCGGCAACCTTATCCGAAATTTGTTGTCCGAAAGTTAACCAACTTCCCAATGAAAGTGCGCTAACTTTCAACCCGGATTTACCTAAACGTCTGTATTCCATAGCTTTGCATAATTAAATTAAAAGGTTCATTTACTTTTTAAAAATACTTTTTGTATTCGAAAAAAATAGTGAAGATTTCATCGTTTAAATTATTAATAGATATTGAGAATTTTATAAATTGTCCCTTTGAAACTAATCATGATTCGCACCAAGCGGAATTTAGAAAATGCAGCTTACACAACTGGAAATTAAGGGTTTTAAGAGTTTTGGCGATAAGATTACTATCCATTTCAACGAGGGTGTTACTGCCATTGTAGGACCGAATGGTTGCGGAAAATCAAATGTAGTAGACGCAATACGCTGGGTTCTTGGAGAACAAAGTACCAGAATGTTACGTTCTGAGAAAATGGAAAATATCATTTTCAATGGAACTAAATCGCGCAAACCTTCGAATCTGGCCGAGGTTTCCCTAACGTTTGATAATACTAAAAATATTCTTCCAACGGATTTTACAAATGTCACCATCACCCGAAAACTTTATCGTTCAGGCGAAAGCGAGTATCGATTAAATGATGTCCAATGTCGTTTAAAAGATATCACGGATTTGTTTCTGGATACGGGAATAGGTTCTGATTCCTATTCGATCATTGAATTAAAAATGATCGATGAGATTATAGCGAACAAGGATAATTCAAGAAGAGCATTATTTGAAGAAGCTTCCGGTATTTCAAAATATAAACTTAGGAAAAAGCAAACTTTTAATAAGCTAAAGGATACTGAAGCAGACCTAAGTCGTGTAGATGACCTATTGTTTGAAATAGAAAAGAATTTAAAAACGCTCGAAAATCAAGCCAAAAAAGCAGAAAGGTTTTACAGGCTTAAGGAACAGTATAAAGCTTTGAGTTTGAATCTTGCCTCCCATCGTATAATTGGGTTTAGATCAGCCTTAGTAGAACTTGAAAGTAAAGAACAAAAACAAGCGTTAGAGAATAGTGGAATAAATACAGAGATGGCGAACTTGGAGGCTTTCTTACAAAAGCTAAAACTTGAAAACCTGAATCTGGAAAAGAACCTTTCCGTACAGCAAAAAGCCACGAATGAGTTTATCACAAAAATTCGAACTTATGAAAGTGATAAAAAGTTAAAAAACGAGCAGCTGAGATTTCTTGAAGATAAAAAAAACAGCCTTAATGATGAGATTGAAAGAGATCAGAATCAGCTCAATCATGTTCTTTATAACCAGAAAAGGTTGAATGAAGAACATTTACAAGAGACTGAGACCCTTGAAAGGCTTCGTATATCGACTGAAATTCAGCAAGAGGGAATTTCTGAATTAAGATTGATGCAGCAAAAATCAAAAGAGAGTCTTGACACCTTGAGCCTTGAGAACAATGAGTTGCAAAATCAAGTATATAAACTTGAAAAAGATATTGCTATTTTGAATATTCAGAAGGAAGCACTGGATCAGGAAAGTAAACGTAATCTTGCCGATACTGAATCAAAAGAGAATGAACTCAATGAATTTAACAAGGTAATTTTAGAGTTAGGGACTCAACTGGATAGCAAACAAAAAGAGTTTATTCAAAATAAAGAAGTTGAGGATGAATTGGATCAGCAAATTCTGCGGCTTGGTGAGCAATTAAAAGAGCAAAAAGAAATTCTGAATCAGGAAAGCCGAAAACTCGACTCAAAACAGAATGAGTATAATCTAACTAAATCAATGGTTGATAATTTGGAAGGATTTCCCGAGTCCATCCGATTTCTAAAAAAGAATGCGGGCTGGACTAAGCAAGTGCCACTTTTTTCGGATATACTGTTTTGTAAAGAGGAATACAGAATTTCAATTGAAAACTACCTTGAACCCATAATGAATCATTATGTTGTTGAAAACCAACACGATGCGATTCATGCCATTCAACTATTAAATGATTCATCCAGAGGAAGAGCAAACTTTTTTATTTTGGATGCTTTGAATTATAATGCAAAACTTCCGACAATAAAAACCGAACGCAAAGACCTGATCCCTGCTTTAGATGTAATCGATACCGACGCTAAATACCGGCCGCTTTGCGAGATGTTATTGTACAATGTTTATCTGTTAGAGTCGGGTGAGGATAATGAATTTCGATCTGAATTACCAAAGGAACAAGTAGTAATTTTAAGTAAAACCGGGATGTTTTCGAAAACAAGAACAGGAATGTCCGGGGGATCTGTCGGTCTTTTTGAGGGTAAGCGGATTGGAAGAGCCAAAAATCTTGAAAAACTTGCTAAAGAAATTAATGCAACTGAGACCATCATGGTCAAATTAAAAGACTCCATCGAAGAGAAAGAGAACAAATTAAAAGATTGCATGGCCTCTTCAAAAAAAGATATACTGAATCGATTCCAAATCGAAATCAACAGGTTGAACAATGAATTGACAACTGTAAAAACCAAACAGGAGCAATATCTGGCATTCATTGAAAATAGCCTCAACAGAAAACAAGATATCGAGCATAAAATTACAAGTATCAACAATGAATTACTTGCCTCCGAACCTATTCTTAACGAATGGAAAGTGAATAAACAACTTAAACAAGAGCAGGTACTAAATGATCAGCAAAAATTTAATGAACAAGCCGAGATTTTGAATTCAAAATCTGCACTTTACAATCAAGAAAATATCCGTTTTCACCAACAGCAAAACAAGGTATCTGGTATAGTAAAAGAACTTGAATACCGTGAGAGCCAACAGAGAAACCTTGAAAATCGAATTGAAATAAATAAAGCTGAACTAGAAAAAACACAAACAGGAATCAAAGAGATACTCCAGCATGCAGATCATTCGGATGAAGATCTTATTGCAATGTATGTACAAAAGGAGGAATTTGAATCAGCTGTAATTGAAGCTGAACAAAATTATTATGGTTCAAAAATACAAATTACAGAAACAGAGGAAAAAATAAGTTTACTCAGGAAAAGTAAAGAAGAATCTGAGCTGATTTCTAACGAATTAAAAGATCAGAAAACAGGAATAAAACTGGATTTGAATGCCTTAAAGGAAAGACTATCCATAGAATTTTCAATTGATATTTCAAACTTGCTTGATGAAGAATTCATTGAAGAGCAAATAGGAAGCGAATCTGAAATACGGGATAAAACAGAACGTATAAAAAGGCAAATGGATGAATTCGGTCCTATCAATCCAATGGCAATGGAAGCTTATCAGGAAATGAACGAAAGGTATAATTTTATCCAAAATCAAAAAAGAGACCTGACCGAAGCCAAATTATCCTTATTACAAACGATTAAAGAAATTGATGATACGGCCAAAGAAAAATTCATGGCGGCATTTACTGAAGTCCGAAACCACTTTATTAAAGTTTTTCGGTCGCTATTTAATGAGGAAGATAGCTGCGACCTAGTTTTAGCTGATCCCACTAATCCTTTGGAATCGGATATTGATATCCTCGCACGTCCCAAAGGAAAGCGTCCATTATCGATAAATCAATTATCAGGAGGTGAAAAAACACTGACAGCAACTGCCCTGTTGTTTTCTTTATATCTTCTAAAACCTGCTCCATTCTGTATTTTTGATGAAGTCGACGCTCCTTTAGATGATACCAACATTGATAAGTTTAATCATATAATCAGAGAATTTTCGGATCAATCGCAATTCATCATTGTTTCCCACAATAAACGCACCATTGCAAGCACTGATATAATTTATGGTGTCACCATGGCTGAACAGGGGGTTTCAAAAGTTGTAGCTGTAGATATTCGGGAGGTTGCCTGATAACAATAACCTTAGCAAAAGAATCCGGCTCGGAACGATCATTTACAATTCTTAATTAAAAATGACAGATGAAAAAACTACTGATAATTTTTTGGCTTCTATCAAAACTTGATGCTGATGCACAAAATATCAATCGGAAAACCTTACTTAATGATGTTGAAATCCTTGCTTCAGACCAATTCGAAGGAAGAAAAACAGGTAGCAAGGGAAATTTTATGGCTGCTGAATATATTATTGATAGGTTCAAGAATATTGGTTTAGATGCTTACAATAAAGATTATAAACATGGATTTGAATTCAAAAACCGTATAAATGAAGAAATCAAGGGTGTTAATCTAATAGGTTATATTGAAGGAAAATCTGGACAGGTTATCATAATTTCAGCACATTATGATCATGTAGGAATACAGAATTCAGAGATCTATAATGGTGCAGATGACAATGCCTCGGGTGTGGCAGCAATTCTGTCTGTTGCAAACTATTTCAAACGAAATAAACCCGAAAATACGCTCTTATTCATTGCGTTCGATGCAGAAGAAATGGGCTTGAAAGGTGCCTATTCCTTTTTGGAAAGTCCGGTTCCATCCATGTATCAAATTAAATTGAATATCAATTTGGATATGGTTTCGCATAATGATCAATCTGAACTGTATGCAGCCGGAACTCATAAATATCCGGTAATAAAAGATATTCTGAAGTATGCTGATCAGGATACCGGTATTTCAATCAGGTTTGGCCATGATGATCCAAACACAGGAAAAGATGACTGGACCATGCAGAGTGACCATGGACCATTCGCAAAAAAAAATATACCTTTTGTATACTTTGGAGTTGAGGACCATAAGGATTATCACAAGCCAACTGATGATTTCTCAAGCATAAACCCTGATTTCTTTTATTCTGCCTCTAATGCCATCTTGAATAGCATAATCAGTCTTGACAAAAATCTTTCACGTATAAATCCTTAACAAGAAATCAGTATCTTTGTAAAACAAGCTGTTCTATCGCTGTCCTGCCTATGCGGGAGAGAGGAAAGTCCGGGCAACACAGAGCATCCTGCTTCCTAACAGGAAGGTTCCGCCTTTGCGGAAACGGAAAGTGCCACAGAAAATAAACTACCGCTGATATTGTTTGGCGGAAAAGGTGAAAACGTGAGGTAAGAGCTCACGGTATCATATGGTGACATGTGATACGGTAAACCCCAGGAGTTGAAAGGCCAAATAGGTCATAGAAGTGAAGCTGCTCGCTTCCAAATCCCCTCTAAACGGGGGTTTTCTATGATGGGTAGGTCGTTAGATCTCGCAAGCAATTGCCAGACTAGATAAATGATAGAAATTCTGCCTACGCAGGAAAACAGAACCCGGCTTACAGGCTTGTTTTTTATTTCTAACTATCCTGAATCATCAGGGTATAAGTATTTCTTTTATTCTGCCTAGAATCCTTCGAATTCATATGCCCTAACAATGAAAGAATTGAATCAAAACAATGCTTTTGGTTTAATAGTTAATCATTGAAAATCAAGGAGCCATGCGCAATGCCTTGGGCGACTTCCCGATAAAATTAAACTATTTTGAGGGCATCATGGATGAAATCGAAGCGATGCACTTATAAAGACAATAATTTGGAACTCGTTCCTTGTATTAGAAAAATGAAAGCCTAGAAAAGAGCAGTTCGGTAAACCATAAAAACCAAGACAAAATGACTTTAGATTTTGTATATTACCATTCAGTAAATTACAAGGTTTTAATTTCTGTCACCAGTTGCTGAAGTACTGATTTTGCATCGCCAAAAAGCATAGAGGATTTAGGTTGAAAAAAGAGTTCATTTTCAATACCTGCATATCCCGGATTCATGCTCCTTTTGTTAATAATTACAAGTTTGGCAAGTTCAACATCCAAGACAGGCATGCCATAAATTGGAGATCCGGGATCAGTTTTGGCCGCAGGGTTAACCACATCATTAGCACCTAAAATCAAAACAACATCAGTCAAAGGAAATTCTTCATTGGCTTGCTCCATTTCAAGCAAACGCGCATAGTCAACATCTGCCTCAGCCAATAAAACGTTCATGTGACCGGGCATACGACCAGCAACCGGATGTATAGCATAGTTCACCTCGACACCTTTATCGCTGAGTAATTTTTCGAGTTCATGACATACGTGCTGAGCTTGAGCTACTGCGAGTCCATAGCCCGGTACAATCATTACACGCTTGGCATAACTCATTACCACTGCGGAATCACTTATACTAATTTCTTTATAAGAACCCTGCTCCTTTCCGGCAGAGGTTTTTGAGGCTCCCCCAAATGAACCAATTAAGACATTACTCAAAGGCCGATTCATCGCTTTACACATAAGAATCGTTAAAATTGTACCGGCAGATCCGACTAGAATTCCACCCGTCAACATAACCGGATTATTATATAAAAACCCTCCGAATGCGGCAGCGACACCAGTGAATGAGTTTAATAAAGAAATAACGACGGGCATGTCTGCACCCCCTATTGGAAAGACAAAAAATAGTCCATAGATTATTGAAAGCGCAAAAATTACATAAAATAAGGAGTTGGCAGCTTTGTCGGGTGAAATTATCAAATAAGCAGAAAGAGCAATTATAAGTCCGAAAATAGCTAAGTTTACGATATGTTGCCCATTAAACGAAAAGTCTTTGACTGAACCATTTAATTTCCCCCAGGCAACCATACTACCCGCAAAGGATACTGTACCAATAATCAAACCGGCAAAAATAATGAGCAGTATACCGGGTCCGGCACTTGCCCCCATCTCAACCTGATGGGAAAGATGATCAAATTCGACTATGGAAATTAATGCGGCACAAGCCCCTCCCATCCCGTTAAACAAACTTACCATCTCGGGCATAGCAGTCATTTTAACCCTTTTGGCGGCCATAGTTCCCAAAATTGTACCTATAATTAGTGCAGAAAAAATCCAGACATAGTTTCCCAGCTTTTGACCGTTCTCCTGATAAAGAAAAATTGTACCTAAAATAGAGACAGCCATACCGGCTGCTGCGATAAGATTGCCTTTTCTAGCACTCTCAGGATGACTTAACATCTTTAAACCAATAATGAACGTTACGGAACCGATCAGGTAACAAATAATTAAGATATTTAATTCCATTGTACTCTCTATCTGAATTTTAAATGAATTGAGTTAAAAGTAATTTTTTCAAAGAGGGGGCTGATTATTTTTTCTTTTTGAACATTTCAAGCATACGATCTGTTACCACAAAACCGCCGACAACATTTAAAGTGCCCAGAATCACAGCAAGAAATCCAAGAATCAGAGCAAGCATGTTATCGCTTTCAGCTTTTCCCATAACAATTATTGCACCTATAATAACCACCCCATGTATGGCATTCGCACCACTCATCAAAGGAGTATGAAGAACGCTGGGTACTCTTCCTATGACCTCTATTCCAAGAAAAATACTTAGAATGACAATATAAATCATTTGTTGATGTTGACTAAGCCAATTAAAAATCTCATCCATAACCTGTATTTATTATTTTAATGCTGATTTATTTATTCGAAATATTATATTCTGATAAGTTTATATACTATTCAATACCGAATTAATATGAAAATTAAATAAGCATGGGTATTAATTTTATTTACTTCCAGTTAATTCTTTAACTCGTTCATTACAAATTTCACCCGAATGGGTGATGCAAGTACCTTTGACAAGGTCATCTTCAAAATTTAAATTCAACTGCCCATCAGCACCGATAATCAATTGTAAAAAGTTAATAATATTCTTGCCATACAATTTACTGGCATCAGATGGCATGGTTCCTTGAAGATTAGAATTTCCAATGATAGTTACATTCTTATAAACAACTCGTTCACGATCTTTCGTTCTGGTGGTGTTTCCACCGGTTATGGAGGCAAGATCAATAATTAGTGAACCTACTTTCATATTATCCAAAATATTGTCGGGTAACAAGATTGGGGCCTTTTTACCTGGAATTTGTGCGGTTGTAATAATTACATCAGCCTTAGCTGCGACTTCCGCAATACGTGCTTGTTGTTTAAGTTTATATTCCTCCGTCTGATCAACTGCATAACCGCCGGCCTTTGAGGCATCTAAAGCTCCTTCCACTTCAATAAATTTCGCTCCGAGACTCATCACCTCTTCCTTTACCGCGGGTCTTGTATCAAACACTTCAACCACAGCACCCAAACGCTTGGCTGTGGCAATCGCTTGAAGTCCGGCTACGCCGGCACCTAAAATCATAACTTTTGCAGGAGCAATGCTTCCTGCTGCAGTCATGAACATAGGGAAATATTTAGGAAGCTCCATTGCAGCGAGAATAACCGCTTTATAACCTGCAATGTTGGCCTGAGAACTCAGAATATCCATGCTTTGAGCCCTGGTGGTTCTTGGAAGCATGTCCATACTGAAGGTGGTAAAACCCTGCTCTGCCCAACTCTTAATTAATTCGAAATTAGCCAGCGGATTGAATACTCCTAAAATGACAGAGGATTTTTTAGCAAGTTTAAGATCCTGTTCACTAATCGGATGTATACTCAACAGAATATCTGAATTTTTTAAAACATTCTCCCTCGAGGTAATCTCGGCACCTTGCTCAGAATAAAGTACGTCAGGAGCAAAAGAGTTTGCACCGGAATTGTGCTGAACTAATACATTAATCTTAAGTTTCTTCAGGACTGAAATATGTTCGGGGAATAATGAAACCCGTGTTTCCGGGGAGGTCTCAAGCAGGATACCAATAGTCATGAATTCTTGAATATTTATTTATTTATGATTGCATCCCAAAATAGAAAAAATATTTATCTATAAAGAACGCTGTATTAAAAAAATAAAAATAGTTTAAAAGGACTTTGGTTTTGATCTTCCTGATATTTATAAATTATAAATCATTGGTGTCCGATTAAAATTTAGTCGTTTACTATTTACGGACTGAATCATCTGTAAACGCATATTATTTATTGTTTACAAAATAGAACCTCCCCCTATGTTTGAAATAGGGACAATTG
>Ga0169931_10012642_pt1 | contig 11671 bp, 7 predicted proteins | sample Kivu_15m_20L_FD_129675 | JGI IMG/M metagenome (GOLD analysis project Ga0169931, IMG submission 129675) | Freshwater microbial communities from Lake Kivu, Western Province, Rwanda to study Microbial Dark Matter (Phase II) - Kivu_15m_20L... | ecosystem: Environmental > Aquatic > Freshwater > Lake ... | reverse complement strand
TCGTACTCGTACTCGTACTCGTACTCGTACTCGATCTCAACCTCAACCTCGATCGATCCCCCGGTTCGGGTACCCGAGCCGATGAATCGATGACTCGCCCCGACACCAATCAGGGGAAACCGGGAAGTCGAAACTCGGACAGCTCGATTTCCCCATCGCCGTTGGTGTCGAGCCCTTCGATGAAAGCTCGAAACCGCTCGGGAATCTCATCGCGGGACAGCCGCTGATCCCCGTTTGCATCGAGTCGTGAAAAGATCTCCTGAGGATTGGGTCGTCTTCCGGAGTCTCGCAGAGCCGGAACAATATTGACTCGGCCGCGTCCGGTCTTCGGATCGATCGGAACGGCAACATGGAAGTAGCCGATCATCATTTCCTCCCATGTTTGCTCCCCGAATCGAACCCACTCTGTGGGGTCAGGGTTGTTGAGATTCTTTTCGGAGTTGTCGAAAGTGGCCTCGCCCAGCAGCTGCGTTCCTTCGGGGAGCGTGAGCCAATCCTTGAGCTTGTATTCGGTCTGCCAGTTGAAGTCGTAGTGCGGCACATCGAGCAGGACTTTACGCTCTCCACTTGGAAAAATCGCGGTATAGCGAAATGACTTTCCACGCACATGCATGTGGGGGCTCAGAGCGACAAGCTGACACTCGCTGAGCGGGCGTTCAAGCTGGGCACTGACCGGGTGCGCCGCGGCTCCTGGAGGGATACGAAACCGCGCGTCGACGATGCTTGAGGTTTGAATCTCATGAGTCAGTTCGCGGGGGTCTGCGAAGACCAATCCGAGCTGGCTTTGATCGAGTTGCTCGGTCCCGATAGGAGTGTAGTGAACCTGAAAGACGAGCTCGCTGCCCGCCGGTAATCTTTTCGCCATTCCTTCCGGGAAAGGTTCGTAGCGCGTCCCAGGGACATATCCCACCAAGAAAGATCGCTGACCTTGGATTCCCCCCTGCGTTCCTTTCGGTCGATCAAAAACAAGAATGTGATGGACAACGGCGCGGTTACCTGGTTTGATTTCCGCCGCTTGGATCCATTTGTCTTCTTCGAAATCGAGGGTGTAGCGGAAATATTGATACTGCACCGTTCCCTTGGCGGGAACTTTCACTGGCTCCGGAGTCACGGGAATGATCACATCGGGTTCTCGAGACAATTGCCATCCGCTGGTAAAAGTGGGTGACGCGGGCAGTTCGCTCGGATCTCCCAAGGGAGTCCCGCTCCGTACCCACTGGGCGAAAAGTTCTTGTTCCTCCGCTGGCATCCGCCGATCATTGGCAAATTCACCGTAATGTGGATCCGCATGCCATGGCGGCATCCGGCCATCCTCGATCACCTCGAGCATCATTTCCCCCCAAGCCGCGACATCTTCGTAGCGGCTGAAATCCATCGGTCCAATCTCCCCATCGCGATGGCAGGAAAGACAGCGATTTTGCACGATCCGAGCAATCTGCCGGGCATAGGTCACCGAACCGTCACTTGCCTCGGCCCGCCGACGACCGATCAAGCATCCCTCCGCGGCGGACTCCGTGACGGCAACAGTACCTCCTGAAAGCAGCGTTTCGATTGCATCTTTCAGTTCGGTCTTTCCCGCCGCATCACGGGCATACCCGATTCCATATTGATCATCGATGCGGCCACGATAAACCAAACGCCACTGGCGATCGAGCAAACAAACCTCGGGGGTCCGAGTCGCACCAACCGCAGCGGCCAATTGCTGCGCGGGGTCCTTCAAAAATGGAATCTCCTCCAATTTTTGCTTTCGCCCAAAGGCGGCCATCATCTCAAGGCTGTCCTGAACATTCGGATCGACCGCCAAAAAGACGACTCCCGCTGCCGCATACTGCTCCTGCAACTCCCGCACACGGGCTGCGTAGAGTTTCGCCAATGGACACTGAGTTCCCAAAAACACAATCGCGACCGCGGGAGCTTCCTTAAATTCTTCACTGCGATAAGTGCGGCCACGAAAATCGGTCAGCTCAAATCGATCGATGTGCGTTCCGATTGCGACCGATTCCTGCACCTCCGCGGCCAGCACCCTTGAGCAATCCCCACTTGAGCAATCCCCAGAAGGTCCGTGGGCAATGAACAGCTGGGCAAGCAACAGCCCTAGCGCCGCATTGAGAAACCGACCGCGGAAAGGGACGCTCGGAAAACTGCTACCGCGACGAAACCCACGGCGAACCGCCTGTAAGCTAAATCTCATTTTCACACTCTCTCAATTACGCAAACGCAAGACGAAGGTCTCGCGGACCGTCAGTAACTACCCCGCTGTGCTACAGTATCCGCTGAAGACAACCATGACAAACCGAAAAAAACAGGGGTCCGTCGCAGTTCCTCCTCCACCAAGAAGACGTCCGATGTACCGCAAGAATTGCTGCGACCCTCTTCATGGGGTACGATTCCACAGCAGTCCGCAGCGCGTCGATCGACCCCTCAACGAGCCCCCACCTCCATGAATGGAGAGTTCACTCAGCAGCAACCTCTCGATGAGCAATTGGAAGCCGAACGGCTGAGCCTGCAAGCGACGGCTCCACCGGCGGAAATCCCGGGTTATCGTATCGAAAAATTCCTCGGTTCCGGTGCTTTCGGCCAGGTCTGGGTGGGGCGCGACCTGAATACCGGCCGTCGGGTCGCGATCAAATTCTACCTCCATCGGGGTGGTATTGACTGGCAGCTCTTGGCCCGCGAAGTAAAGCATCTCGTGCAGCTCTCGGCCGATCGAAATATTGTCCAAGTCCTTGACGTCGGCTGGGATGCAAATCCCCCTTATTACGTCATGGAGTACCTCGCACAGGGGTCCCTTGAGGATTTACTGAGGGCGCGAGGGAGGTTACCAGTAGGGCAATGCATCGAGCTCTTTCGGGGGATCTGTGTGGGTCTTAATTACTCGCACGGCAAAGGGGTTCTCCACTGCGACCTGAAGCCAGCCAATGTGCTCCTGGACGAGGAGTATCGACCGCGGCTGGCGGATTTCGGTCAGAGTCGGATGTCGCACGAGCAGACGCCGGCGCTCGGAACGTTGTTTTACATGGCACCGGAGCAAGCGAATTTGGAATCCTCGCCGGATGTGCGCTGGGACGTCTATGCGTTGGGAGCGATTCTGTACCGGATGCTGACGGGCAATGCGCCCCATCGATCGTCAGAGTTACTGAAGAAGATCGACACGGCGGCATCGCTGCCAAAGCGATTGGAACAATATCGAGAGGCGATCCTTCGCGATGGTCCACCGCGGGACCATCACTCGCGGCGGGGTGTGGATCGTCTGCTGGCGAGCATTATCGATCATTGTTTGGCGGTGGATCCTGGGCAGCGTTATGCCAACGTACAGCAGGTGCTCGAAGCGTTAGACCGACGGCAGCTTGCCAAACAGCGACGTCCGTTGGTGTTACTGGGAATCGTCGGTCCGCTTCTGCTGCTGCTGACAACTTGCATCTTCACGACGCGGACGATCTACGAAACGCGTGAAAAGGTGGCTGTGGCGCTTCGCGAGAAGGCAGCCGAGTCGAATCGGCTTGCGGCGATGTTTGCCGCGAGAACCATGGAGCTGGAGCTTCGCAAGTATTTCGATTTGGTCCAGGGCGAAGCCGATCAAGCTCCAGTGCGTGAATTGCTTGCAAAGGCGCTGGCCGATCCGGAGCTCGCAGCGCTACGGCAGCGGATTGCCGATTCCGCAGATGTGACGACGGCCCGCGACGAACTGGTTAGGGCCGAATCGCTGGTCCCGCTGGAAAACTACCTTCGCGATCGACTTGCCCGCTACGATGGGGGTGCTGGCGCGAGCAGCACGATCGACGTGGCATCGATGTTCATTATGGATGCGCAAGGAACGATCATGACGATTTGCTATGACACGCCGGTGGCCCCGTCGGAGAACAGCGAAGGCAAGAATTTTGCCTATCGCGCGTATTTTCATGGAGGTCGCGAGGATCTCGACCGGACGACTCCTGTCGATTCGATTCGGCCGATCACCACGCCGCACCTGAGCTCCGCCTTCTTCAGCACCGCCACGCAGACATGGAAGGTTGCGGTGAGCACACCGATCTACCTGCAAGCGGATCACCTTCCCGAAGACCCACCCGATGCGGTTTTTGTCGCGACCACGGATTTGGGAGGCTTCGAGCTGATGCGATCGGACGCCGGTCAGACTCCGAAACGAAACCAGATCGCCGTCCTAGTGGACAATCGAGCGGGCGATAAGCGAGGAACGATTATTCAGCATCCATTGCTCAATCCCTCGACAAACGCCACCAGCAATGCTCCCGAATTGCTTCCCAACCGGTCGCCGCTCAAAGCACCGGCGGTCGATGGGTCGACGCTTGACGCGCTGTTGGCTGGCAGCGATGTCGATTTTCTCGATCCCATGGGAGAGGAGCCTGGGGGGGATGATTTTCGCGGGCTGTGGACTGCCGCGGTACAGCCAGTATCGTTGTCGGCGCTCGAGCGGAGTTCGACCTCGACGACCACGGATCTGCTCGTCCTGGTCCAGTATCGCTGGAGCGACGTTGTCGCCCCGGTTGGCCAATTAATCACGACGCTGATGAAATATGGAGCGGCGACGGTCGCAGGGATCCTGACGGTGATCTTCCTGCTTTGGTACTTTGTCAAGCGTGTCGGCGATGAGAGCCATCCGGCGGGCGTGATCGGCGATGAAGAAACTCGGACCGGTGAAACGCTCACACAGTCGTTTCGCTAGGGCGGTGGTGATTCGGTCGACGGATGGATTCAATCAAAAGTTCTTGAAGTCCATAGTTCTTTGTAAATCCTGCCGCAGAGGAAAGGGATCGAGTCATGGGGGGACGCATCCTCGATGGAAAAAAAATCGCGGAAGAGATCCGCGGGGAAATCGCTGCTGATTGTGCGTCATGGATCGCTGCAGGAAATCCCCCGCCATGCTTGGCAGCAATCCTCGTCGGCGACGATGCGGCCAGTCAGGTCTACGTTCGAAATAAGCATCGTGCCTGCGAGCAAGCCGGGATGGAGAGTCGCCTGTTCCGGCTTGAGGCTCGCGAGGGCGAGGAACGTCTTTTACAGTTGCTCGCTCATTTGAATTCCGACTCGTCGGTGAATGGGATCCTCGTGCAGCTTCCTCTGCCCGCAGGCTATCGTCCACGGCGCGTCCTGGATGCGATTAACCCGCTGAAGGATGTCGATGCGTTCAGCCCTGAAAACGTTGGTCTCCTCATTCAGGAGCGGCCACGATTTCTTCCATGTACTCCGCACGGAGTGATGCAATTGCTCCGTCGCTGTGAACTGCCGATCGCGGGTCGGCATGTGGTGATCGTTGGACGAAGCGAGATAGTTGGCAAACCGCTGGCGATGTTGATGGCTGCCAAAGAGGGTGTTTGCGGAGCCGATTATGCCAACGCCACCGTGACCATCGCCCACAGCCGCTCGCGGAATTTACCTGCCCTCTTGCAGCAGGCCGAGACGATTGTCGCGGCGGTCGGTTCGCCGAAAATGATCACTCGCCAAATGGTCCGGCCTGGCGCCGTGGTGATCGATGTCGGGATCAATCGTGTTGGCAAAGAGCTCGTTGGAGATGTCGACTTTGAGGCGGTGGTCGACATTGCCTCGGCGATCACACCAGTCCCTGGCGGAATTGGTCCACTGACAATTGCGATGCTCCTGGAAAACACCCTCCGCGCCGCAAGGCTGCAGCGGCAGTAGTCCTTAGAGCGCGAAGGGTCGATCGGGATCGTAGATCGGTGCGTATCGATAGGGAGTTTCGAGAATCAGCGCGGCAAGAGCAGTGGTATAGAGTCTACCGCCGACGCTGCCATAACGATCACGGAAATTCCACGAGCCCTGCTCGTGCCCCTCCCGGGCCTGCGTCTGCACGAGATGTTCGCGCAATTTCTCGGCAAATTTGATTCGCTCTGGATGGCGGCTGTGGTGCAGCGCGAGCATCGCATAATAGTTGTAGTAGACATCGGTTGGCGATGGCCCCTCAGCGGCCAAATAGTCCAGTCCTTCGCGAATCTCGGTCTGCGAGGGGAAAGAGCCGAAGTACATTTGCAGGAGCAGCCCCATCGCCGTAGTCGAACGCTCCGGTTCCGGGGATCGATACCCGAAACGATTGCCAAGTGGGTTCGCGAGGGTGGCCACGAAGGCCTTCGCGTCGGGAATGACCGTCGTCGGACTACGGACGCCGCATTGCTCGGCCGTCTTGAGCGCGACTACATGCCAAGCGGTGAGCGTCATATCGGGAGGGCTTGAGGGAAGATATCCCCAGCCGCCGGACGAATGCTGGGCACCGCATGCAAAAAAAATGGTCCCTTCGAGTAAATCGCGAAGGTCCTCATCGCGTGCCAGAGCCATTCCTTCAGCAATCGCGAACGTGGCAATTCCATGTCCGTACATCGAGCCATTCTGCAGATCGAGTCCCATCGATGTCTCACGTGCCTCACCGCGGAGAAAGTAGAACCCACGTCGGATATTTTCGGCATACTCTCCCGCTTGATGCGTGTGTCCGGCACCGAGGAATGCCAGCAGTGCAAGTCCTGTCGCTGCGGTTCGCGGAATGGGTGCATCATCCGGGTTACTCCGAAAATGCTCGCACTTTCCCTGACATGGCCCGCGCGGGTCTTCGAGACGGAAACTCCATCCGCCATCGGTATGCTGGTGCTCGGCAAGCCAGCGGAGCGCGCTTTCGAGTGCATCCTCGGCGGCGGCCGATGTTTCCCCACTCCCGACCGCAGCCGCTCGTGCCGCCGCCGATCGATCGCCAATCGCCCCACCTCCAATCTGCGTCATCAACGAGACAGGGAGTCCCGAAGCTGAACTCGTCGATGGTCGGAACCTGCTGTCACCTTGGGGCTGTGGTTCGAGCGGATTGCGGACATCCATGATCTCGCTTGCAAGCGGCGGCTCCGCGACCTGCGCTGCCGTCTGCTGTGAATCGTGAGCCGTCTGAGTTGTTTCCGCCGGAGCTGCCGTGGCAAACTCGATTCCGCTCTGCAGCAAAGATTCGGTCTTGTTTGCTTCGGACCACTGGACCAACAGACGCGATCCACTCCGCCCGCCCTGTGCTGTTCCAAGCAGGGCCAGAAGAATCACAAGAGCCATATGGACCAGGAGGCTCACCAGCCACGACGGGAGACGGTCGTCGCGAAGAAACGTCTTTTGCTCCGCAGCGGCTCGCGAGTCCGTCGCTCCAAGTTCGGGCAAATCGTCCAGCGGCGAAGAACCGACGCTGCTTTCGCTCCGTGCGATCCCAACCAGGGGGCGGAGATGGGTTTGCCGTCGATTCCATCGATGCTGCTCATTGACCGCTTCAATCCGCGCATTGGTTTTCCAGCGACCGCGGGGCGAAACGTCCCCGTCGCGGGAAGCAGAGCGAGCATTATCGGAAGGAGAGGGAGCGCTCATGGCCGGCGCCGCTAGGCTCGTGCTGAGGGGCAAATAGAATACCGTTCCTCTTGACTATAGCTCTAGGGACCGCGCACCAATTCACGCGGAGGCCAGATCGGGGGATTTCTACCCATCAAAATCGCGCTAATCCTCCTTATCCACTGGGCCGCGTTCGATGGGGCGAGCCCCCTCATCGGCCAGCAGATAGAGAGTGTACGTTTGGTTTACCTCCCCTTGCCGTGGGTAGACCACGGTCGAGTGCGGAAGCGTCCCGACGACGCGGCGATCGACCAGCCAATAAGTCACTCCATAATCGCGCTGCAATTGGCGGATCTCGCGATCCTCCAGCGGCGGATGTCGGCGTCCGGTCGACACGGGAAAAACGCGATTGATCCGCCGCGCCCACTGGACCACCGACGGAGCATCCTGCGGAATATCTTTCCAGTTCACGACTTCGGCGCGGTGCGCGTACCACTTGAAACTCTGCTGATGCCGGGGTGTGAGAAAAATCGCCTTCTCGGGTGTTTCGTGGCGAATGAATTCACACACAGCCATCCAGTCGCGGGCGACTTGCTGGTCTCGCGCTGCGGAGTTCTCCGGCACCACGGTATGCTTCGGAAGCTGATTTCCCACGGCGATCGCCGGCGGGATCAGCGGCTCGTTCCAGCGAGACTGGAAATCGATCCCCACCGCGACAATCGCCGCACAAGCCGCCAGCATGGCGATCGCCCTCGCGGTGCGGGGTACCATAGCGGGGCTGGCCAGCGTTTGGACCGCGGCAATGCTGAGTCCAAGGGGTACGAGAGCATCGCTCAATCGAAACCAATAAAAACGAAGAAGCTTCGCCCCCAGTTGCCGGTCCAGCGCCGGCAGCATTGCGACAACCAACCCGCAAGCGGCAATCAGGAGGGAACCGAAGATAATCATGTTGAAAAATAGAAGGGGTCGTCCTGAGTCTCCAAGCACGCTCTTATCAGCAGCAGTATTCGCAGTATCAGTAGTATCCGTATTATTTCCAGGCACTGTCAGCTGCGGTGCTAAGGTGCCGCGGTGTACAGCAAGAAAGACAAAGCCAAGGACGAGGCAGCCGTGACGGAGAAACCACATCGCTGGAAAGCTAGCGGGCTGAAGATGATGTGCCAAACGCCCGTAGACCTGAATCTCTGCGGCAAGCGCTGCGTCGGTCGCGTTTCCCCGCTCTGCCAAAGCAAGCGCTGGTAGGAACCCCATGAGGGCAAGACCGACTCCAAGGAAACCGCCAAGCATTTCCTCGATCACCTTCTTCGTATCACTCGAACCCGATGCGCACCGCCACTGGAGACCGCGTGCAAAGAGCGTCGCGATGATTCCCCAGCCCCCAACCAACACATGAAAAGCGGCACTGCAGCCCAAGAGGCCCCATCCGAACCCACGCCGCCCTCGGAGCATTTCGCCCCATCCAAACAACAGGAATCCATACGCAGGAACCTTGGCCTCGCAGCCTCCAATGACCCATTCGCCGGCCAGATTGGCCCAGTGCACACCTGCCATCCACATCGCCGTCACGAGCAGTGAAGCGAGCGGGACGGGGATCAGAAATCGAGTACATCGATAGAGACCAAGAGCAACCAGTCCCCAGCATGCCGCGCGGCCGAGCCACGCGGCGGTGGCAAGGTCGAAGAACAGCGTGGGCCAGCCAAACACGAAGAAAAAAGTCGAGTGTGCATCGCGGCTGGCAACAAACAGGTCTTCCGCCAGCCACGTCGGATCCCAGTAATGCTTGGCCTTAACCAGATAATGGGCCTCATTGATCGCCGGGGGCGCATCCCCCGCAGCAGCAAAGAAGAACAGCATGATGAGCGCGACTTCGATGCAGCCGACCCACCAACGCTTGGCCGGCCGAGTCTCGACGCTTTGAGAAGGAGGCATCGAGAGCCAGTCCCTAAAAAGCGAAAGATCTTCAAGAGCGATAGAAACTACGCAGCGCGACGCTGACGCTGGCTGGCGGCGACGTGCGGACCTCGCGCGGCCAAATCGCGAGCGCCATTCCACGCGCGCTGATCGATGGCCGCAAGAATCCGCTCCGCAGCGCTGACAGCGCGTGCGCCCTGGAACCCAGAGACCGTTGGCGAATGTCCGTGACGAATGCTCACTACAAAATCCTGCAGCTCATCAGCGATCGCGTTCCGCGGCTGTAATTCCGGCCTCGCGATTTCCAAATGGGTCCCAAAAATTTCCTCGCGAGCCTTTTTTGGATCCCCCATCGCGGCCAGATGAAAACGCCGCTCCGCGATCGCATCCGAAGGGCGAACGAGCGTGATTGCAGGCTTGCCAAAATCGAGTTCTGCAAAACCAAGCGAGCCAAAAATCTGCATGCTTCGCGCCGCATCCAGACTGATCCGCGAGGCTTTCAGGTTCGCAACCAAGCCACAGGCGAAGGTCAAACGCGCTTCGGCGAGATCCTCGTGTTCAGAGACTACCGAGAGACCGCTCGCCTGCACATCCACGACCTCCGCAGTGGTGAGCGAGAGCACGAGTTCGACATCATGAATCATCAGATCCATGACGACTCCCACATCGAGACAGCGGCCTGGAAAACTGCTTGCCCGTGTTGCTTCGACATACTTGGCACCTTGAGCGATATCTTTTGCCGCCGTCCAAGCGGGATTGAATCGCTCCACATGCCCGACCTGCAAGATGCAACCTTGGCGTTTGGCGAGCTGGACCAGTTTCACAGCATCCGCCGCGGTCGTCGTCAACGGCTTTTCGACGAGCAGGTGTTTCCCTGCTTCAAGCAGGTCTGTGGCGATCGCATGATGCAGTCCGGAGGGTGCTGCGACAATCGCCGCATCGATTTCGCTGATGACTTGCCGATGCGACGAAAAGGTCGGAATCCCACTCGCTTCCCCGGCGGCTGCTCTCGCCGCATCGCTCGGGTCAGTGATCGCGACCACTCGAACATCTTCGATCGCGCTGAGCAGACGCGCATGAATCCGGCCGAGATGGCCGGCACCAATCACAGCAATTCGCAGTGACATTATGCAACCTTCTTTCGACGATCTCGGCCGCGTCCGTGGTTCCCGCCGCGCTGATATTCGAGAAAGTCAAACAGGTTTTTCAAGCAGGGACGCAGCGAGAACCGCGACAAGAGCACTTCCCTTGCGGCTTCATAACCGACCTTCGATCGATAGAGCAGCTTGTACGCTTCGGAGATCAAGCGAATATCTTCAGCGGGGAAATTATTCCGTTTCAGCGCGACAATGTTCGCGCACCGCGGTTTCGCCGGTGTCCCATCGCACATCATGTACGGAGGGACGTCATGGAGGACTCGTGCGAGCGCTCCAATAAATGCGAAGGCACCGACGGAACCAAAGTGGTGAATCCCGGTACCGCCGGAAATCGTGACATCGTTCTGGATATGGACGTGTCCACCGACCATTACGTTATTCGCCATGATCACTCGATCGCCAACTTTGCAATCATGGGCGATGTGGCAATTGGCCATCAAATAGCAGTGGTTTCCCAGCCGCGTGATCCCATCCTCCTTTTCCGTCCCACGATTGATCGTCACCCCCTCGCGAATCGTGTTTCCGTTACCAATTTCCACGCGTGTTGGGGAATTTCGATAGCTGATATCTTGGGGGTGAGCACCGATTACGGCGTTGGGAAAAATATGATTGTCCTCACCAATGTCGACGATTCCCATGAGCGTCACATGCGCTTCGAGTCGCGTACCACGCTGGATCGTGACATCAGGACCGACGACGCAAAAGTGACCGATTTGAACGTCGGAGTCGATTTTCGCCCGCGGATCGACGACCGCAGTAGGGGCGATGTTGACGCTCATCAGCGTTGATCCTTCCTGGAATGAAGAGTTATGCAGCGCGACGACTGCTTTTTTGCCGCGCGACATCGACTGCCTCCTGCAGCCGAATCGCCATCTGTCCGTTGAGTTGATGCCCACCTCGAAAAGAAGTGAACGACCCAATGAAATCGACCCCGAGAATACTCAAGTCCCCAATCAGGTCCAGGAGTTTGTGACGTGCACATTCCTCGGGATAGCGGAGGATGTTACCAATCGGTCCCGAATTCCCGAAGATCAAAAGATCTCGATTCGTGACATGCAGTCCACGACCGGCCTGCTGGAGCGCGATCGCTTGCTCCTGGGTTACAAAAGTTCGTGCAGGAGCAATCTCGCGAACGAATGTCTCGGGGGTGATCCGACATGAATACTGCTGGGGTGGAATTCCGGTCTGCCCCTCGTACTGCAGCCGATACTCCATCTGCAGGCACCCGTCCGCTGCGGGCAACGCCTGGATCCACCCGGCATCATCTCCGACGCGAATCTCTCGCT